>Ga0307478_10000477_pt1 | contig 41042 bp, 43 predicted proteins | sample atmos_gasesECM4C_2_FD_203713 | JGI IMG/M metagenome (GOLD analysis project Ga0307478, IMG submission 203713) | Hardwood forest soil microbial communities from Morgan-Monroe State Forest, Indiana, United States - atmos_gasesECM4C_05 | ecosystem: Environmental > Terrestrial > Soil > Temperate...
GACGCTCTCGTCGACCGCGCGAAACTCATTCTTCTTCACGTCGTAGGTGAAGACGTCCTTACCGAGCCCGTCCTTGATGTTGAGAATGGGCGCTTCGCGATGACGGACGCCGAGCGTGGCCAGCGTCGAGGCGGCCGTCGCCATGTCGGCGAGGCGAACCTCATAGGCGCCGAGCGTCAGGCTCATGCCGTAGTCCTCGGGCTTTTTCGTAGTGCCGCAGGGCACACCCAAGCAGGTCAACCCCATGCGTGACGCCATGTCCACCACGGCCGGGATGCCGGTGCGCAGTTCCGTCTTCAACGCCGGGATGTTCATCGAGTTGCCCATCGCCATCTTCAGCGGCAGGGTGCCGTGGAAGCGGCGGTCGTAGTTTTGCGGGATGTACTTGCCGAAGCCGGCCGGGTCGCCGCCGGTGGGAAAGACCATCGGCTCGTCGAGGATGGGACTCACCATGTTGACCTTTCGGCTCTCGATGGCGGCGGTGTAGGTGAAGATCTTGAAGCTCGAGCCCGGGGGACGCGGCACGTCGTACGCGAAGTTGTATTGGCCGCCCGGACGGTTGTAGTCGACGCCGCCGACCATGGCCAGCACCTCGCCGGTCTTTGGATCCATGCTGACCAGCGCGGCGTCGTGGAAGTTATAGAAGTTGCCCTTCTGGGCCACCTGGTCGTAGACGGTCTGCTCCGCGAGATGTTGGAGGTTGAGGTCGAGGCTGGTGTAGACGCGATAACCGCGACGGTCGTCGGGCTTGATGTTGTAGGGGGGGCTGGCAAGCGTCTTCAAGACGTAATCGACGAAGTAGGGCGCCTCGAACTTCGTGGTCGGTGGGAAGATCTGCAACTTGACCGCGTAGGCCGCCTCGGCTTGCGTCGCGGTGATGTACTTCTCGCCGACCATCGCCGCGAGCACCTGCGCCTGTCGCTGCTTGGCGGGCTGGAGGTTGACGACCGGGTTGTACTGCGTCGGCGCCTGTGGGAGTCCGGCGAGCATGGCGGCCTGCGCCAGGGACAGATCATGGGCGTTCGTCTGGAAGTAACTGCGTGCGGCCGCCTCGATCCCGTACGTCTGGCTGCCATAGAAAATGGTGTTGAGGTACATCTCGAGGATCTGGTTCTTGCTGTACTCGCGGTTGAGTTCGATCGCGAGGATGGCCTCCTTGAGCTTTCGCTGGATATCGGCGGGGGCGTTGGCGCCGATGTAGACCTGCTTCACCAGCTGCTGGCTGATCGTGCTACCGCCCTGCGTGACCTTGTGGTGCTGATAGTTGGCGATGGCGGCGCGGACGATGCCGCCGAGGTCGATGCCACTGTTCGAGTAGAAGGTGCGGTCCTCGGTGGCGAGGGTCGCCTTCACCACCCAGGGCGAGATGTAATTGAGTGGCACGACGATCCGATGGTCGCCTGCCTTGCCGATGTCGGCGAGCAAGGCGCCATGGCGGTCGTAGATCAGGGTGTCCTGCTGCATCTTGTTGGAGGCCAGCCCGCTGACCGCCGGCAAGGTGCCGACGGCTTGCGCCGTGATCGCCGGGATGCCGAGTAGGGGCAGCAGGAAGACGACCAGCAATCCAAGGATCAGGACGCGGCGAAAATCGGCGCGGCTACGGCGTCGCCAGCGGTTGACGTTCCGCTGACTCCGTCGGCGCGTCGCCAGGTTCAGGCGGTCAGAAACCCGAAGATCCCCGAAAGGAGAAGCCACAGAGAGACGAGGATAACCGCTGCCCACCCCGCTCCGCTGACGATGGTGCGGAGTGGCGACCGGCGCAGCCGCCGGATCTGGCGTCGGCGGGCGTCGAGCGAGGAGAGGCCGCTAGCAGGGGATGGGTGAGTCGCGTGCCGGATACTTAACAATTCAAGCCTCTAATTTCGTAGGTTTTGCGTCACGAAAAGATGATGGGATCAGTATAACGTAAAGAGGGTTCGCTTGCGCCGGTCGGGCTTGCGTTGCCATCCTTGACTGTCGAACGGGAGGGCGGCGCGGTTGGTTACGCAATTGGTCGACCTAAGGGAGGTTGGCGTTTGCGGCCCTATAATGGGGCCGCCTTGTCGCCTACCGAAGCCGCACCGAAAGCCGGGCCCGTATTCTGTCGCGAGTGCGGCAGGCCGATCGAGGCGGATGCCCATTTCTGCCGCTTCTGCGGCAAGTCGCAGGCGGACCCGGTGGCTGGTTCGACGACGGCCGCCGCATCGCATCCCGGCCCGGCCGGCGCCGGACTCGAGCACTGGTTGCGCCAGCTCTTTCCCCGTCACCACCTGCAAGACGAGTTCATGCACATCGGTACCATCGCCGCCTTCCTGATGGCGCTGATCGGGTTCGTGCTGGGTTTCTTCCTGGCCTACAGCTGGCTGGGGACGAACTTCCTGCTGGGATCGGTTGCCCTGCTGCTCTTCCTCATCCTTCGTGAGTCAACCCTGAGCCACATCCGCGCACGTGGAGGCGAACCTACCGCCACCCCGAGTGGCGGCCGCACCCACGCCGGGCGTCGGGCTGGCGCGCCGGCGGCCAACGTGCCGGCCGAGGCCGCCAACGCCGAGTCCTCGCCCCCAGCCACCCCGAAATAAGAAAGCCGGCCTGACGGCCAGGCCGGCTCCTCACCTCTTAACGAATTACAGGTTCTTGTCGCCTTCCATTGGCTCGTCCTCGACGGCCTCGCCCTCGCGGATTTTGCGGCCTGCGCCCTCGAGATCGCCCTTGGCCTTCTGGCCCTTCCCCTCCCATTCGGTCTTTTTGTCGCCGGTCACCTTGCCGCCGGTATCCTTCATCTCGCCTTCGACTTTGTCCCGCAACTCGCCCATGTGGCACCTCCGGTAAGGTTTGACGCGATAGCGCGCCTGTTAATAATGATTATATCGCACCACTAATATTCTGGCTACTACGTGATGCCGGAGCTGGGGGTTTATATGAGTTCACATGTATTTACGAATCTGGCGTTGAGCCGGCTCACGCGGACACCTATACTGACGATCGCCTCGCTGGTCGCGCGTATCAGGCGGCGTCGTCAGGTTCGTAGATCGGGAACCAGGTAAACATTGGAGGGCCGAATGGCTATCGCCGTCAAGCGTGAAACCCGCCGCGACACGAACATCTCCCTCGACAAACCGATTTACACCATCAGCGTGGCCTCCGAGATCCTGGAGACCCATCCCCGGACGCTCATGATGTACGAACATCTCGGCCTGGTCGTGCCAAAGCGGACCTCGACCAATCGCCGCCGTTTCTCGCAGCGCGACGTCATGAAGCTCCAGACCATTCAGAAGTTGACCCGGCAGCACTCGGTCAACCTGGCGGGCGTTCGGTACATTCTGAAACTGCTCAAGCTGTTGCACGAACACCAGCTGCCGTCGCCGGTCGAGCTGCGCGACATCGACGTCACGCTACTGGACGTCTGAACCCAGGCGGTCACGCACCCGTCGCTTTTGCAACAGTGGGCGAGGGATATTTTCTGATGGCGCCCCTGTTGACAGGGCGCCGGGTCCTTCCTATAATTATCCGTAGTTCTCTTGCCCCCCTCTTCGGGCCCTCCCTTTGGGGGGCCTTAACTTTTCTAGGGGCATCCTTGGGGTTCGTCTATACTGCTTCGCGCCAAGAGGAGTGTTATGGAAAGTAAGACGCGCCGCAGCGCCGGCGCGAGCCGACCGAGCCAGGTCGACGAAGACCTGGTCGACGTTCTCCTCGTGGAAGACGATCCGTCCGTGCTCGAGATGTACCGGTTGAAGTTGGAGCTCGACGGCTACCGGGTCAACACCGCCCTCGACGGTGAGGAAGGACTCAAGAAGGCCGGCGACCTCGCTCCCGACATCATTTTTCTCGACATCCGCCTGCCCAAGATGGATGGGTTGGAAGTCCTGAGGAAATTACGGGCGCAGGAGAAGACGCGCGATATTCCGGTTATCATCCTGTCTAACTACGATGAAGAGGATCTGGTTGCGCGAGGCCTGCGGCTCGGCGCTCACGAATACCTCATCAAGGCCCGCACCACCCCGACCAGCCTCTCCGAAGGTATCGAGGATTGGCTAAAGGAGTAACCCGCCGGGCGCCGACCGATACCAGCCTGTCCCTCGACAAACCCATCTACACCATTAGCGTGGCGTCAGAGATTCTGCAGACGCACCCGCGTACGTTGATGATGTACGAGCACCTTGGCCTGGTGGTCCCAAAACGCACCTCGACCAATCGCCGGCGGTTTTCACAGCGCGACATCCGCAAGCTGCAGGCGATCCAGACCCTGACGCGCCAGCACGGCGTCAACCTGAATGGCGCCCGCTACGTTCTGCGGCTGCTGCGCATCCTGGTCGATAACGGGCTCGCCGCGCCCCCCGAGCTGCGCGACCTCGACGTCAAAGAACTGGACGTGTAGCGCTCGCTCCGGCGGCGGTCACGCGAGCGCAACAGTTTGGGCGCGGCTTGGTTGCCGAAATGTTGGCCTCGATCGGCGCCGATACCGTTAGGGGCAACCTATGAGCTTTCGGCCGGATAGCCCCCTGAACCGGCTCGTCATTCTCTGGCCGGGCGTGCCGATTACCATGTGCGCGCTGGGCTTCGTGCTCGCCGTCATCGAGATCTCCCAGACGCACAGCAGCTCCTTCGCCGCGCTCGCGATCGCGATGGGCTGCGGCCTCGCCTTCAGCATCGGGCTACTCTTCCACAGCTTCTTCATCGAATGGATTGAGGTGACCGTCACCGGCGAAGGCATCGCGCTACGGCCGGTCGGCCACGCCTGGTTCAAGCGTCAGCCGCACCTGGTGCCCTGGAACCACGTGCACGGGATGAACCAGGTGATCACGCGCCAGGGCGGACATCTCGAGATCGCGGCTGCCGGTCAGGTGCTGAAACTCAACCGGGCGCTGTTTCGGGAGGACACCTTCGAGAACCTGGTTGCCGCCGTCGCGCAGCGGACACGTCAGTGGGGTCCCGCTGAGTTCGACGACGAGCTCGCCGCGGCGGCGTGATCGCTTAGCTGCGGTAGTAGATCTGCGCGGAGTGCACCGCCTGGCGGTAGTTGCCGTAGCGCGCCTGCAAGGTGGTCCGATCCCCAAACCACGGATCATTGATATAAAGGATGTCGCCGCGGTGGCCGGTGATGACCACGAAGTGCATGCCACCGTAGAGTCGAACCTCGGCGACCACCAGCCGCCCCGCGTCGAGTTGCGCTTCGACGACGGATTGCGGCGGCAGATCCTCGATGTCCTGGTCGTCGGTGCGGAGCTGCGAGACCATCCCGGGTACGTGGAGCCACTGCCAGCGGACCGAACCCTGGGTGACGGCGGTTGCTTGCCGCCAGAGCAGCAGGTCGTTCTCGACGTAGCCGCCGTGAGCCGTGAGCCACTGGTTCAGCTGCGACGGGTTTGTCCGGTAACCGTAGGCGGACGCCACCATGGTGACTGCGGTCAGGGCGCAGCCGGACGAGCCGATGGTATCCACTGGATCGCTACCAAGCGCCTGGCGCGACCAGGGTAGCGCGCGCTGGCTCATGGTCGGCACGGGTGGGCTGGCCAGCGCCGAGAGCCCTCCCAGCGACCACACGGCCAGGGCGAGCAGTCCGGCCCCAACGGAGCGGTGCCATCCCCTCATCTCGGCGCCATCTTACACGTGGGAAATCCCGCAACCTGACAAAAAAAGCCAGGATGCGGCGGTCGGGCGTGGATTGTTACCGCCTGGTGACAGCCGGCCCTAGCGCAGGAGGGCGGTGAGGTCACCGCCGAAGCCGGCGAGGGCCAACCTGGCATCCAGCACGTCGTCGGTCGTGATCGGTCCGCCGAGCTCGTCGATCGGCTGGTCGCGAACCTCGATGACGGGCGCCTGCGGTTCGACCTCGGCCGCCACCGCGACCGCGATCATCCGCGTGTCCTGGCAGTGCGCACACGTCACCTTGACCAGGGACTGGTCATCGGCATGCGCGACCATCTCGAGCTGGCAGTCGGCCAGGCTTTTCCCACACTGGGCGCACTGGAACCGGCTCGCCTGGCGGCGAAGAAGATCCAGAAGATCCACGCCTTTTTCGTACCCGAAATCGAGGGCAGCAAACCACCAAAGCTGATAGCGGCGACCCGGCGTAAGGCGCTAACGGCTGGGGCTCAGTTGGTGCCATGTCGATCGTTTGCCGTGCCTCACCCCGCCCGGCCATACTCGCGCGGGCATGCGCCTTCCCCTCGTCCTGGGCACCGGCGCGCTGATGACCGGGGTCTTCCTCACGGGTGGCCTCGTTGCCACCGCTCTCGCCCCGATGCCGATGGTCAACGTCGATGCGATGGAAGTCGACGGGGCCTCGATGCTGTCGACGCCACTCCCCGAGGTCTCGCCGCACCCCGAACTCGTCGTCAGGGTGAGTCGGCCGCTCAACCCCGGTGATTGGCGAGTCGTCATGGACGGCCGCGTCGTGACGCTATCCACCACGACCACCGGCGCGGTCCTGCGCCTCGCGCTCCCAGGCCCGCTGCCGATGGGGAGCCGCCACACCGTGCAGCTGGCCGCCGGCGCGATGCACATCAAGGCCGCCTTCAAGATCGTTCCGCCGCTGACGGCGACGGTGGACTTCCATCTCTACCACTTACAGGCGGACGCGCCGGCAAGCGTGGCCGCGACCATCCGCTTTTCGCGGCCGGTGGCGAACCGCGCACAGGCGCAGCAGAACATACGGATGACGGGCCACCCGACCTTCAACTGGCGCGACCAGCGGACCGTTGACGTGGTGTCGACCGGGTTCGGGTTATCGGACCAGGCCAGCGTGAGCGTCGACTCGGGGATCCAGGCCGCGGATGGGACGTGGAGTCGCGTGGGAGCGAGCGCCGAACTGACTGTCCCTTCGACGCTGACCCGGGTACTTCCCGGCCGGATGGTCCAGATGTACTACGTCAACACCGACGACGGGCGCGCCTCACTACTCGCTCATCTGCGTCAGATCGACGTGTTGAGTCCCGCCTGGTACGACGCGAATGCCGACGGGAGCATCACCGGTTACGCCCGACGGGACGTCATCGATGCTGCCCACGGCGCCGGGGTCGCGATCATTCCGCTTGTGGTCAACAAGGATGTCGATCCAAAGGTCGCGCATGCGATCCTCGCGGATCCGGCCCGGCGTGCCACGCTCGCCGCCAACCTGGTCAACGAGGCCAAGACCTACGGCTACGCGGGGTTTCAGCTCGACTTCGAGCAGATCCCGTGGACCGACCGCGACCTCCTGACGGCGCTGACGCAGGATTGCGCCAGCGCCTTTCATGCGGCTGGGCTCAACCTCTCGATCGCCGTCATTCCTCGCCTACCCGGCGACGACACCTCGAGCGGAACGCTGCTCGACTACTTCCATCAGTGGTCGGGGGCATACGATTTCGCTGGGCTGGCGAAAGCCGCCGACTTCCTCTCCTTCATGACCTACGACGAACACAACGGGGTTACCCCTCCAGGCCCGGTCTCGGGCACGCCCTGGATGCGGCGCGCGCTCGAGTTCTCGATGCAGGGCGTCCCACCGGAAAAGGCAACGCTCGGTCTGCCGACCTACTACCACGACTGGACCGGCGTCGGACGGTTGACCTCCAGCTCCTACGCCGATGCCATGATCCTGGCCCAGGCGCATGGTGCCACGCCGGTCCTCGATGCCACCGAGGAGGAAATGCACTTCGGCTACGACGCCTACGGCGTCCATCACGAGCTCTGGATCCAGAGCACCGACACGCTGCGCCGCAAGCTGCCGTTGATGTACGAGTACGGCTTGAAGGGAATCAGTGTTTGGCGGCTGGGCTTCGAAGATCCTTCTTTCTGGAACTTGATTCCACCGCGCCGGTAGACGTCCGCTCCCCGAATGAGGGAATGAGCAGGTCGTAGAGGTCCCGTTGCCGCCGCCGCGCTCGCTCATAAATCGTGTGCACCCGCGGGCGCGGCTTGAAGATTCGGCCCGGCGCCGGCGTCGTCGACCAGAGGCGCGGCAATTTGCCCAGGGCGTGGAGCACCAGGAGGGCCGCCCCGCGACTCGAGGCTTCTGGTTCCGGCGAGGTCATCACCCGCTGGTTCAGCGCATCGGCCAGCATCTGGGTCCACGCCGGTGAATGGATCAACTGGCCGCCGGTCGCGATCACACGCTCCGGTCGGTTGACGACAAGTTGAATCGCCGATGCGACCGTCACCAGCTGGTAGGTGATGGCTTCCATCGCTGCGCGCAGTAACTCCGCCGGATGCGTGCCGAGTGACAGACCAGCGATTACGGCGCGCGCGTCACCTCGCCAGTTGGGACTTCGCTCCCCGGCCCAGAAGGGCAGGATGGTCAGCCCATGGCTGTCGGGCGCGACCTCGGCGGCCGCCTGCTTCAGCGCCTTCTTGTTCGGCAGGCCGAGTCCGTCGGTGAGCCAGCGCACCACGTTGCCGCCCTCGCTCAGCGCCCCACCTAGCACGAATCGGTGTCGATCGACGCGGTAGACGAACGTTCCCCACGGGACCGTGATCCGATGGCGTTCCAGCACCACGCGCATCGCGCCAGACGTTCCAACCGTCGCGCACAGCCAACGTGGGCTGCTGGCGCCCGCGCCGATGTTGGCCAGGGCTCCGTCGCCGACGGGCAGGAACCAGGGAATCTCGCGAAGTTCCGGCCATCGCCGCGCAAATGCCGGGCGCAGCGAGTGAAGGGGGTTGTCCCAGTCGGAGAGCGTCGAAAGATACGTGGCTTCGACGCCGGCCATTTCCAACGCTTTCGCGTCCCATCGGCAGCGGTTGACATCGAACAGCCCGGTGCCAGATGCCATCGAGTAACTCACCGGCGACGCGCCAAAAAGCTGCTGGTACAGGTACTCCCCAAGCGATATCCAGCGGACGGTTCGCCGCACCGCGGCGGGACGCGTCGCGCCCAACCAGCGCAACTTCGACGGCCAGTAGCTGGCGTGGAAGAAGCAGCCCGTGCGCGCGTGGTAGGCGCGCTCGTCGAAGCGCGCGCGCAAGCGGCGTGTCTCCGCGCTGCTCCGCGTGTCGGCCCAGGTGAGCAGCTCGGTGGTGGGGCGACCCGAGCCGTCCACCCCCATCAGGCTGTGCCAGTAGCAGGAAGCACCGACGGCGAGGAGCTCGACCTTGCTCTTTCGGGCGGCGTGGAGGGCGCCGTCGACACTCTGCGCGATCAGCGTGACCAGTTCTCTCGGGTCTGAAGAGACCTCGCCCGGCTCCGTGGTCTGAACCTTATACGCAACATCAGAGAGGGTCGCCGGCCGCATCCGTCCGTCGATGCCATAGACGATGGCGCGGACAGAGGAGGTACCGATGTCGAGGGCGAGGACGCCTTGCTTACGGGCGGGCTTCGGCATCGTTCAATTCTGCCGGACGCCGGAGGTCAGTTCAGCCAGTATCCGACCCGAGGCCCAAAGATATCGGAGTGGATCTTGAGCGCCTCGATAACGGTCACCGCGTCGTAGGCGCGCACGTCGTAGCCGCAGATTGTTACCACCGGGAACCGCTTGAAGACTGCACCGACCTGCTGCTCCAGGACGATGTGCTCGGCGACCGATCCCACCGTTTTCACATCCGCCAACGTTTCCGCGAGGATGCGGATCTGTCCGGGGCGTTGCCGGGAGGCCGCCGTCAGCAGCTGCTCGAAGCGCGCCACCTGCTCGCTGGCAGGGCCGGGGATTTCGGGAAAGATGATCAACTGTCCAGCCTCGATCGCCTTCTCGACATCGACGCCCTCGCTTTGCAGCGCGGCGAAATAGTGCTCGCGTAGCTCGGGGAGGGCCCGAAGCACAACCGTCTCCCCGGCACGCAGGCCATCCCTCAGAAAGGGAAGGCCAATCCGCAGCCGGCCGGCATCGGTGGTGTAAAAGGCCGCGAGGTGATCCCCCTGCGAGACGATGACGTCCTGGATGACGATCGTCGATGGCGGGCTGACGGCGGCACCGTTGGCGCCCGTGCTGGGGCCCGCCTCCATGAACACCCGGAGGTCCTCCTCACGGAGGCGGCGCGCGCGGCGGCGACCGACCCGGCGGGCGGGCAGGAGGCCGCTATCGGTCCAACGACGAATCGAGGCCTCGCTGACCTTCAAAAAGGTCGCGGCCTCACGGGTCGTCAGTAGCCGCTCGCGTGCGGCCGGCGCCTCCTGATGGTTACGAGCGCTCATCCGTGGTCCCGCGAACCAAGTCTCAGGTTCCTCGTCGAGTTACAGAGCCGGGTTGGTGCGCGCACTTACTGTAAAGGACAACGTTGGCGGTCTGCAAATGTGACGCTCGCTACGCAAATTCCGGGCCTTCCCAGGTCGCGGCGCCCCCCAGGCTCTCCAACTCATGCATCACCTGCCGCCGGGCCGCCAGAAGGTGACGCTCCGCGATGGTGATCTCGCGCGGTAACGCGTCGCCGATCCCCGGCAAGCTGACATCATGCGCTCGTGCCAGGTCCGCGATCACGCCGGCGACGACGGGAGGCAGTGTCCGAAATCCTTCCAGGCGCATATGCGTGAGATCGCCGAGCAGCCGATCAAGCACCTCCAGGCGCAACCGTGCGAGGCGTCGTGGCACCAGCCGGGCAGCCAACCGGGCGTGCTCGCTCTCGGTCACGCCGCCTGCAGTGTGGTGGCGTTTCCGTCGCGACGGCGGCCGACGTAGCGCGGCCCGGCCATCCATTCGTCATTCTGTTCTTGCAGAATCACGCCGCACAGCCGTAGAAGCGTGAGGCGGTAGGGAAAGATGCCGATCATGCGGCAATGCCGCTGGATTTCCCCGCGGGCGTGGGCGAGGCACCTCGCGGAATTGACTCGGCGACGGTGGGGCGGGGGCAAATCGTAGAAGGCGAGAATCGACTCCTCCCGATCGCGCAAGTCGTTGACGAGGGTGGGGTTCGAGGGGAAGGCGTTCGGGATGCCACGCAGCAGCGATTGGGCGGCGACCCGATCGTCCTGCACGAAGACTGCCCGGAGCTGGTTGGCAAGTCCGTGTCGATCGGATTCGGGCACGATATCCAGCAGGTCGGGGATCAGCCCCGACCTCGAACGCTGGAAACTGGCGCCGGGAAACGTCTGCGCGATGGCGCGCGCGGTGCCGGGGTGCGCTTCGGCGGTAACCAGCCGAACGCCGTAGACGCCACGGTCTCGCAGCCCGGTGAGGAGCCTCAGCCATGCGGCCGGTTCCTGCGCTTCGTCGACATCGATTGCCAGCACCTCGCGGTTCCCATTCGCGGCGACGCCGACCGCGACCATGGCCGATAGACTCGCCAGGCGGCCGCGGTGTCGCACGCTTTGCGTGACCGCATCGATGACGACGTACGGGTAGGCGCCCGACACCGGCCGTGTGCGGAATGCCTGTAACTGCCGGTCGAGCTCGTGGCTGGCCCGGACCACGTCGTCGTCGCTGATGCCATCGACGCCGACGACGCGCGCCATGGCTTCCACGTGACGGGTTGCGGCACCGCTGACGTAGGCATCGCGAATGGCGGCGAGCAGCGCCCAGTCATGGCGCCGGCGGGGCTGGAGCAGCTGAAGCAGATGTTCCGTGCTTGGTCGCGGTAGTACCGGCCCCCGGCGGGCAAAGCGCTGTGCCGGCACCGCCCAGTGGTAATCCGATTGCTCCTGGACGCGTTCGGTGCTTCCGAAATCCGACGAGCCCTCGGGCATCCCGAAGACAGCTGTTTTCATGGACGGGATGCTATGGCCACCGGGTCTTGCTGTCGCCTCGCATTTGCAGGAACCCGACGGTTGGTCAGCGGGGTGTCACCCGGCCGGAGCGCCTTCAGGCGCTGATCGTTACAGCCGCGCTCGCAAGGAGCCCCGTCACCACCCGTTGCCCGGAGTGACCACAAGGGAGGTCCATGTCGCCACCGATCCGCGTGCTGCTCGTCGAAGACCACCGGCTGGTCGCCGAAGGGATGCACGCGCTGCTCGATCGAGAGAGCGACATCCAGGTGGTCGGCATTGCCGGCTGTGTGAAGGATGCCGTCACCATGTCCATCGCGGACGCGCCCGACGTGGTGATCATGGACTACCGGCTTCCGGACGGCACGGGAGCGCAAGCCGGTGAGAAGATGCGCAACCTGCGGCCGCGGCCACGCCTGGTGTTCGTCAGCGGTGACGACAGCGAGGATGCGTTGCTGTCGGCGGTGCGGGTGGGCGCCTGCGGATTTCTACCGAAGTCACGTGCCTCGGCCGACGTGGTGGCGGCGGTCCGGAAAGCCGCAGAAGGGGAGATGCTGATTCCTGCGGCGCAACTGGCCGGCCTGTTGACCAGGGTTCACCAGCGCGCACGGGAGGAGCAGGATCGCACCCAGTTGCGCTCGCAGTTCACGCCCCGCGAGCATGAGGTGCTCTTGCTGATGGCGCAGGGGCTGGACAACAAGGCCATCGCCCGGGAGCTCGGCCTGACGCTCAACACCGTACGCAGCTACGTCCAGGACATCCTGGAAAAGCTCGACGCCCACTCGAAGCTCGAAGCGGTGGCCGCCGCCGCGCGCCACGACTTGTTGCTCGCCTGACTCAGCTAGACCAGGCCGTGCTCGACGGCATAGCGGGTCGCCGCGCTACGAGACCCGACGCCAATCTTGCCGAAGACCGAGCGTAAATGCGCGTCGACGGTACGAGAGCTCAGGCCGAGTTGCTCGGCGATCTCTCGGTTGGTCAACCCTGCGGTGACCAGCTTCAGGACGTGCACCTCGCGTGATGTCAGATGATCCGGATACGTCTCGCTCAATATCCACGCTCGCGAACGATGCTGCATTGTGCTATACGGTGCTTAGCATAGCAATCAGGCGAAGATCGCAGCGACTTCGTATTCGTGCTGCGGGGTACGGTGGCTACGCCAGGCCGTGTTCGATCGCGAAGCGGGTGGCGGCGCTCCGGTGAGAAACGCCCAATTTGCGAAAGATCTCTCGCAGATGCGCGTGCACGGTGCGCCGGCTGAGAAATAACTCGTCGGCGATCTGGGCATCGGTCCATCCCCGGGCGAGCAACCGCAACACTTCGCCCTGTCGCGGCGTCAAATGGTTGACGCCCGCCTCGACATGCCTCACCCGCACAGACGGCATGCCGCTATCCAATTGCGCTCCCCCTTGCCCCACTCCCGTCGCCCCCGGGGACCTATAAGTTTCCGTCGAACGCAGCGTGGCACTCACTGAGAGTCCCCTGCATCGGCAGGACTGCCTAATTCATCCGCCTAACGCAGCGGAGGTAAACACCATCGACCGACTCAGCAATAATGCCTAAGTTTCGAGGCCAAACGCAAGGATGCGGCTGGGCCCGCGTCGCGCGGAGACGTGGCCAGACGCAGTGCGAGCCCGACGCTGCCGCTTGCCTGGCTACCCGAGGCTGTCCCCGACGCCATGGCGATCGTCGGCGCCAACGATGAGTTCCGCTTCGTGAACGAAGCGTGGGAAACCCTCTTCGGATATCGCGAGGCGGAGTTGGTCGGTCACCAGATCACATTGCTGGTCGGGGACGGGCCGCTTGTCAACCGGATTCCATTTGGTCTTCCGTCCAACGGGCACGCGCGACGTGACCGAGCCGAGATGATCGGCCGCACGAAGGATGGGTCGTGGCTCCCTATCGACGTAAGCGCGATGCGCCACGAGACCCCGGTTGGATCCGTGCGTGTCGTCATCGTCCGGGACATGACGGAGCGCTGGCAGGACGAGGACCTGTCGCAGTCGGCGCATGAGCAGGACCGTAAACGCCTCGCCGACGAGATCCACGACGGGAGCATCCAATCGATCACTGCCGCCAGCCTTCGACTGCAGCAACTCCGTCGAGGCGCCAGCGATCCCGCCGACCTGCAGATTCTGACGACCATCGAGGATCTGCTCGAGATGACGAATGTCGGATTACGGGAGCTGATGGTGAAGCTCCATGCCCCCGGACTGGATGGGCTGGGTCTCGCCGCGGCGATCCGTGAGCTACTCGACATACTGCGCGCCGACTATGGGGTGTCGACCGAGGTCCACAATCGACTCCAGCACCAGCCGCCCTTCCAACGCCGCGTCACGTTGTTCCGCGTCGCCGAAGACGCGTTGCGGGCCGCGTGCACCGCCCGACCCAGCCAGGTCGTGGTCGAGATGGACGATCACAATCACGGCTTTCTGCTCGGCCTGCAGCACGACGGCATCGTCGAGGTGGGTCAGGACTTTGCGAGCCTCGCGGACCGCACACGGATCGCGGTGCGAGCCCGGCTTGCTGGAGGATGGGCACGGTTCGAACAGAGAGTCGGCCGGCATGCGCGCGCCGCGATCTGGATTCCATCCGACGGTGCAGCGGCGCAGGGATCCGCGGCGTGACTCCATTGACAAGCCGGCCGACCGGGCCGATTCGGGTGTTGGTCGTCGAGGATCACCCGATCCTGGCGGAAAGCCTCGTCGCGCTGCTCAGCGAGGTGCCGGACTTTGAGGTAGTTGGATCGGTCGACACCATGCGAGACGCGATCGCCCTGGCCGAGGAACGCGTCCCGGACGTGGTGCTGATGGACTCTCGGCTGCCTGACGGGACCGGATCGGAAGCCGCCGCCTGGATTCGGCGGCTGCGGCCCCAGGTCGCGATCGTCTTCCTCAGTGCCGACGATAGCGATGACGCCGTGCTGGCCGCCGTCGAGTCGGGTGCCTGCGCCTACCTGTCCAAGGCGGTGGCGGCGACGCAGGTCCGAGGCGCGATCCGCCGCGCGGCAGGCGGCGAGATGCTCGTGCCCGCCGACCGGCTCGCCTCGCTCGCCGGCCACCAGCGCCTGCTCGAAGCCCGAGCCATCTCGCGATCGCGGCTATTTTCGGATCTGACGACGCGCGAGCAGGAAGTCCTCAACCTGCTGGTGGCCGGTCTCGACAACCGCCAGATTGCCGGCCACATGGGGATCGCGTACGGCACCGTGCGCTCCCACGTCCGCAACCTGATGGACAAGATCGGCGTCCATTCCCGTCTCGAAGCGGTGGTCCGTGCCGGCGAGCAGGGATACGTCGGCTCCGCGGCGATGCCTGGCCGGCTGCCTCAATTGAGATAGCGCCCGCGCCCGCGTTTAGGCATGTGCCGGCCGCCTGAGCCCGGTTACCGTAAGGGTCGGATGCTGGCTCAGCACGACGTTTCCTTGCGCTATAGCTCGCGCACGGTCCTGTTGGTCGACGACAGCGAGCTCGTCCGGTCGAGCCTGGCGTCCTTCATCGGTGGACATCCCGGGATGGTGGTCTCGGCCACGGCCGCGAGCGCGCGGGCCGCGATCGAGTTGGCCGAAGCAATGCATCCTGATATCGCGTTGCTGGATATGAACATGCCGGGCGGCGGCGCCCGGGCCGCGACCGGCATCCATGCGGTGTGGCCCCGAACCCGCATGTTGGCCTTGACGGTGCGTCGCGACGAACAGAGCTTCATCGCCATGCTCCAGGCGGGCGTGAGCGGCTACCTGCTCAAGGGCACGCGACCGCAAAAGATCCTGACCGGCATCGAGCACGTCCTCAAAGGTCGGGCCGTCCTATCTCCAGAGCTGGGCCGCCACGTGGCCCACCGGTTGGACATCATCACCGAGCGGGCACCGGTGCGCCGCGACTTCGAGCGTGACCCTGTGCTGGTCCTCGCCGTCGATGACGATCCCGGGCTCCTCGATGCGGTCGACGCGCTGATCGCCGGTGAGTCCGGTATCCGCCTCGTCGGCACCGCGACCAACGTCGACGACGCGATCGAGCTCGCGTCCACAACCCATCCCGACGTCGCCCTGATCGACGTTCGCATGCCAGATTGGGGTGGCGAGCGTGTGGCGTTCGAAATCGCTCGGGTCGCGCCGGCCACACGGATGATCGCCTTCTCCGCCAGCGACGACGCCAGTGAGGTCGCGGCGATGCTTCGCGGCGGCGCCTCCGGCTACATCGTGAAGGGCTGGGGGAGCCAGGATCTGACCGACAACATTCAGTCGTGCGCTCGAGGCCACGTGGTCCTCGACATCGGCGCCGACGCCCTTCGCGACCTGGTCATGGCGCGGCATTTCGAGACGCGCTCTGCCTACGCCGACGCCGCCTAGCGCAAGCACCATGGACGAAGCACCCGAAACGCAAGGCGACGGCGATACCGACTCGCTGCTCAGAGAGCGACTCGCGGCGACCCCCGCGGCCAACGACGAATCGCCGGTCGGCCCCTTCCGTCGCCGGCGGTCGAGCGGCCTACTGTTCCAGGTGCGTCGCCGGAAGCCCCGTCCGGCATCAGCGCGCTAGCGTACCTGCCATCTACCTCGGCAATAGTGCCTAAATTCGCTATTCGCTGACGCAAGAAAAGCCGCAACAATCCGTCGCGCCCTCAACGAGGCAAGTGCTGGTGCCCAACAGCGTGACCGTTCTGGTCGCCGACGACGACGCAGCAGTCCGGCGAGCACTGGCTGACCTCATCTCCGACGAGCCCGGGCTGCGCCTGGTCGCGGTGGCCAGCAGCGCCGACGAAGCGATCCAACTCGCCGCCGAGCACCAACCCGCGGTGGCGGTTCTCGACGTACGAATGCCGGGGGGAGGCGGACGCCGCGCCGCCGAGGGAATCGGCGTTCGCTCGCCGCAAACGCGGATCCTCGCCCTGTCGGCCCATGAAGAGAAAGCGAGCGTCTATGAGATGTTGAGTGTGGGTGCCTCGGGCTACCTCGTGAAGGGTTCGTCCGACAAGGAGTTGGTGGACGCGGTCTTTCGCACCGCGCGCGGTCAGTTCAATATGTCGGCCACGCTGGCCACGTCGTGCTTCCGTGAGCTGCTTCCCGATATTCGGGCGCGCGAACAGGCCGAGACCGTCTTGCGCCGGAGTGAAGACAAGTTCCGAGCGCTGCTGGAGTCGGCCGCGGACGCGATGGTGATCGTCAACGGCGACGGCGTGATCGAGGGCGTGAACACACAAGTCGAGCGGCTTTTCGCCTACAAGCGCACTGAGCTGGTTGGACATCCAGTCGAGATGCTCCTGCCAGCACGTTTTCGCGGGGCCCACGTCGCGCATCGCCAGCTCTACGCGGCGGCGCCGCAGCCAAGACCGATGGGCACCGGCCTCGAGCTGGCCGGCCGCCGGAAGGATGGTAGCGAGTTTCCGGTGGAAATCACGCTGAGCCCGCTGGACACCGAGCAGGGTCAGCTGGTGGTATCGGCCATTCGCGACATGACGGATCGCAAGCTGGCGGTAGAAGTGCTGCGGAAATCTGAGGAACAGTTCCGTGCCCTGATCGAATCGTCGCCGGACGGTATGGTGATGGTCGACACCAGCGGTGCGATTCAGCAGGTCAATGCCGAAACGGAAACCTTGTTTGGCTATCGCCGTGATGAGCTGATCGGCCGCCCGCTCGAGACCTTGGTCCCGGAACGATTCCACCAGGCTCACGTCTTCCATCGCGGGAAATACTTCGACGCGCCTACCGAGCGCAAGATGGGCATCCGCGAAATGGCCGGGCGACGCAAGGACGGCACGGAGTTTCCGGTGGACATCAGCCTGAGCTACATCACCACCGATGCGGGCCGGCTCGCCACGGCACGCGTCCGCGACATCAGCGATCGAAAGCGCGCCGAGGCGGAGTTGGAAGCGAGCTTCGAGCTGGTTCGGAGGGCCGGAGTCGAGCGGCAGGAGTTGCTTGGACACCTGGTGCGAGCAGAGGAGGCCGAGCGTTTGCGAATCTCGTCGGACATCCACGATGACAGCATCCAGGCGATGGCAGCCGCCGGGCTGCGACTCCAGCAGTTCCGCAAGCGGCTAACCGCAGCCACCGAGGTCGAGGCGCTCGACAAGCTGGAGGAGGCGATCGAGGGATCGATCGACCGGTTGCGACATCTGATGTTCGACCTGCGTCCGATCAACCTGGATCGCGCCGGCCTCGCCGCCGCCTTGCGCGCCCAGCTCGAGCGGATTCGGTCGGACGTCGGGCTCGAGTTCGATGTCGAGAATCGAGTGACGTCAGAACCCCCGTCCGAGACGCGCTTCATCCTCTACCGGATCGCGATGGAGGCGTTGGTCAATGTCCGCAAGCATGCCCGCGCCCACCGCGTCCAGGTCCGCCTGGCGGACGTCGACCACGGCTGGCAGGTGCAGATCGACGATGACGGCGACGGTTTTGAGCCACCCAACGGCGGATCCATCCCGGGCCACCTTGGACTGACCGCGATGCGCGAGCGAGCGCAGATCGCCGGCGGCTGGTGGAAGATGGAATCCCGCCCGGGCTCGGGAACGAGCATCTCCTTCTGGCTGCCGGACGTCCAGCAGGCGCCCGAGTTCATGTTGGCCAGCGTTTCCGCCTGAGCCGCCGGCCTCGCTGGACGGTGTGGGCTGATACACTGTCGTCGCTTTTCCGGCACCCGCTGGGGCGTGGCCAAGCTGGTAAGGCGCCTGACTCTGGATCAGGAAATTCCTAGGTTCGAATCCTAGCGCCCCAGCCATTTTCACTATTTGCCGCTGTGACGAGTGCGTCGAAGGGCTTTCGCAATTCAAATTCCAGTGTTCTGCCCCTGAGGACGCGGTTCGATGTCAGCAAGCCCACTAGCTCCCGCCGTTGCTCCGGATCGGCCCTTTCGAATATTTGGGGAGCCTGCGCGATCAGTTCGATGAGCTTGCTGCCGACCTCCATGTAGGCGCCTTCAGCGTGCTGATGCCGGGCCAGGTCGCGGGTTAGCTCGCGACGCTTCTCCTCGAGCACATCGAACCGCTGCCGGAAGAAGTCTTCGGAGATCAGCCGGTGAAGGCGATCGTCGTAGAGGCGATCCATGAGGAGCTCTTGCTCTTTGATTTCGGTCCGGATTTCTTCGACGACCGTCTGGTGGTAGGCGCGCTGCTCCTCGCGGCTCTTGGCTATTCCGTGCAGCAGCCACGCCTTGACGTCCTCCGGGATGGCAATGCTGGCCAGCAGGGTACGGACTTGCTCGTCCAGCTGCTCCTCTCGGATATAGGTCTTGCGGCAGGCTTCCTCGCCGGCGCAATGGTAATAGACGTAGCGCTGCTTCTTCAGCTCCGCGGTGAGGTGACGACCGCAGGAGCCGCAGATCAGCAGGCCCTTGTACGCGAAGTCGTGTTTCTGGTAGACGGGCTTCTCATGGGCGCTGAAGGCCGCCTGGACCGCGTCCCACAGTTCGCGCGACACCAACGGCGGATGGCTCCCGGCCCACGTTCGTCCTTTCCAGCGAAAGTCGCCGTAGTAGAAGGGATTCTTGAGCAGCCATTGCAGTTGGCTGAGGCTGATGAGCTTTGCCTGTTTGGTGGTGGCGAGGCCCTCATCGCGGAGCTTCTTCCGCAGCGTCTTGAGTGAGTAGGCGCGGGTTGCATACAGCTCATAGGCGCGACGGACCATCGGCCCCTTGATCGGATCCGGGACGATCACCTGTCGATCGCCTTCGCGGACGTTGCGGTAGCCAAGGGGCGCCTGGTGCGGAAAGCCGCCCTCCTGCACCTTTTCGGCCATGCCTTTCTTGACCTCGTCGGAGAGGTTGTCGATGTAATGCTTGGCCAGGAGCACCATCATTCCGAAGGAGAGCTTGCCCGCCGCGTTGTCCGGAAAGTCCTGCTGCCAGAAGAGCGTTTTCGCTGGTAGCTCGTCGATCGTCAGGTAATCGCGGAGATTGCGGCAAAGTCGATCGACCTTCTCGCAGATGATGGCGCCGACCGTCGTGTCGTGGCGCGCGGCTTCAACCATCTTCGAGAACTCACGGCGTCCGGGCTCCTTGGCGGTCTCGACGTCCACGTACTCGGCGACGATGGTAAAGCCGTGGCGCTCCGCGTATTCGCGGACTCGCTTCAACTGGACCGGGATCGAGTAGCCTTCGCGCTCTTGCTCTTTGGACGAGACTCGCGCGTACGCAAAGGCCGGAATGATGACGCCCTTGGTGCGCGTCGTTTCGATGTCTCGCTCGATCTGCTTCGCCTTCACGCGGCCTCGTCTCCGTCGGTCGTGGACAATTCGCGGGCCCCGAGTATAGAGCCGCTGATGCTCGCGAGCAAGTCGATCAAGCGAAACAGATTGCCTTCAACTTCCGTCAGGTCCTCGTCGGAGAGCGGATGGCCATAGACCGCCTCCCAAATAACACGCGTTGTCGATGCATCGCCCGACCCTTCGACCGATTGCTCGACGTCGTCCTGAAGGGGGCTTGACTCTGGCCCTCTCCCCGCGCGTTTCTGGGTCAGGCCACCTCCCCGCCTCCAGGCCTGCGCTCCCACCACCTGCCTCGGCCGATGCAGTCAGCGATCGTCCGCGGTGAGGTCTCTCGTGCCGACAGGTCGGTGAGCCGTCTGCGGCGAAGGCGTTGAAGGTCGACCCGTTTCGGCTCGTCGAGGTCCTCGTCGTCATCCTTCCCCGAGTCGGATTCTTCGACCGCTGCCCAGAGCGGGCCTAACGGGCCGACATGGTAGAGGCGCTCGACCGTGGTGGTCCAGAACCGGCAGCAATGGCGCCCAACGAGAAAGAGCTCGCGCGCCACGTGGTGGAGCAACTCCTCGCGGCTGCTGCGATGCAGAACAAACAGCACATGCTCGCGATCGGCCCCTTTCGTGTCGTTGTAGAAGCCAACGTAGGTCCGAAGCTTCGCCCGTAGGCGGCTCACGGACTCGGTTCCACGATCCCATTCCAGGTCGAAAGCCACGACGCCACCACGCGTGAGGTAAAAGCCTTCGCCGTCGGGGGTGGCGATCGGTCGTCGATGTTGCTTCGCCCAGACGCGCCGGCTGCTGCGGCAGCTCTCCTCGCCGATCCACAGCCACAATCCCTGGTCCATGTGCAATCGGCTGGCCAGGGCAAGATCCACGAAGAACCCATTGGCCTCGAGATCGTGGGTGACGTGCCAGCAGTGGTCCCTGGCATCCTCGGCGCGGCGGATGTAGGACCAGGGCGAATGCCCGCGAAACTCGGCGAGCAGCCGCCCCCCGCGGGGAGTCAGAAGAAGCAGTGAAGGCCGGCGGGTAAGCCCGGGCGGATCGATCATCGGCCAGCGGTAGATGAGGCCGTGATCGGAGAGGAACTGTAACCGCATTTGCGTGGAGCGGATGCCGTGAAAGAAGAGCTGCTGGATCTGCAGGGTGTTGAGGTAGCGGTAGTCATGGAGAGCCTGGAGGATCGCGATGTCGCGTTGGGTGAGCGAGCGTAGGAGGCGTGAGGTTTCGTCTTGGGTTAGTTGGGAGCTGGAGTGTTTGTGGAGATCGCGGAGAATGATGGGACGACCATGTATGGGAGTCCGTCGCGGGATTAAGGACGGCGTTTCCTGAATTCGCAGAGGCTTCGCGCTGGGGTTCGTTCCCTGAACCGCAGCCGGAAGCGAAGGGGCAGGGGCGAAAGCGGAAACGAGGTCCTTCCGGACTGCGGTGACATACGGGCCAGGGACCCAACCATTGTTGGAGGCATCGCCTTCACCAAAGGGGTCCTGGGCCACGAAGCCGTCCGGGTCTTCCTTGGCTATCGTTATTCGCTCAGGACGCAGCTCGTCGCGGTTCCTTCTCCTCCTACTCCTTAAAAGGTGAGGTCAGCATCGCTCTGGACCGTGGTTTGCGAACATCTGCCGTTGTTGCCTCCAATCTCTAAAAGGCCGGTTTTCCGCACCGATTTCATGCATCCGGGTCTCACTCTCTAAAGGGTGAGTCCGTTTTTCACCCCTATCTCTTAAAGGGTGAGGCCGGAGTAGGGTGAGGCCGGAGTTCCGCCTCTCCCGCCTCGCCTTCAACCTGGATCCGATGACCCATCAAGATGTCTGCGTCCTCGTTCGCGATTTTTCGCCCAAGTCCAGGTTCGTCGCGTTTGCCGTCCTCCTACCACTTAAAGGGTGAGCCCGGTTGCGTTTTTGGATGCCGTCCAAGAGACCTGCAGCGCAATCGACCTCTAATTCTTAAAGAGCCGGTTTTCGCTGATGTTTTGTTACATCGAGGTTCGGGTCACCGCCCTCCAGCGGGTGCCGGCGCCATCGCCTCTGATCCTTGAAAGCCAGTTTTCTCCTGTCTTTGGTTACATGCCCGATGACGACGGACGGACCCCGGACGGTCGACAGACGGTCAGCGGACGCTTGAAGATTCCGCCAGCGCCTATCGTTGGGGAAGCAAACTGGCAATCACCGAACCTATGGCCAACAAACCGACGAAGCCTCCCATGGCAGTGAAAAAACGCATGTAGTGGCGCCTGGCGGCGGCTCGATCAACTTCTGTCATTGGGTCCGGGTCGGGTTGCCGGCCGAAGAGCCGCCCGAACACCTCGTACTGCTTGGTCATGTCCATCGTAAGGTCCCATGGTCCCGGGAACCCTTCCCGCTTCTTTAACTTCTTGCGCCATCGAGATGTTGGTGGCCACGCCAGCAAAGCACTTATAAGTCCAACTGCCCAGCAGGCCACGGCACCACCGGCCAAGGCGATCAGGAAAACGGTACGAGCGGTCGAGGGATGCTGCCCAATTGAGGGCTGAGAGATAGAGCCTGAGGCCCCGTAAACGACCCCGGGCCCCGAAAGCACAGCCCAGAGAATGAAACCGGCCCCGGCGCATAGACCGATAGCGCCCCAAATGACTTGAACCCATCGGGGAATCCTGGGGGGAAGCCATCGGCGCGGTAAGCGCCCCGCAACGTTTGCCAATCCGCCCAATACCATCAACGAACCTACGCCCAGAATCCAATACCCAGCCCAGGCAAGGGAGCCGTCAGGGTTTCGAAGTACGAGGTTGGCTAGTACTGAAGTCAAGTGCATTGTCCTCACACTACCTTCCGACTTGTGGCGCTCAAGCGGATTCTGGCCCGGCTGCACGCATGAATTGATAACGCCTTCGGCGGGCGTTTCCGGCTTCACTCGGCCTTAGGGCAAACCAGTCAGAAAAGGTGCGGCGCCTCCCGTTGTTCCCGGAGACCAGGTGTTAGACCGGAGGAAGGAGTGGGGGCTAGGGTGGCGCCTGATCCGGCGTGGCAATCGCTTTCGCGTAGTCGCTGATAGCAGCGCCCATTTTGCGGCTGAGGTTCTGCACGTCGGGAATGTCGAAGGCGATCACCACCTGGTCGATGGCCTGCAAGGCGGCCTCCGAGCTCGCCTTAATCACGTGAATCGTCAATGGGTCGCCGAACTTGGGACCAATCGCCACGATGCCGGTGACTTGCTCTTCGAGCTCGCCGGCGAGGGAGTTGGCGTTGATATGAGTCTCATCCGAGAAGACCTTGTAGAAAGTCATGTACCAGCGAAGCACGTTCATCTTCTCGAACAGGTCGCGCTCGTTTGGCAACCCCGTCCAGCTATCCGCATCCCCCAGCTTCGTCGCCGGGATCCCAAGGGCGGCGAGCTTAGCGTCCTCCATCGCCACGACTTCGGCCGCCCTGGCAACGGTCGCCTTTAGCTCCTGGTCCGAGACAAAGAAAGCCTTTCCGGCGTCAGCCGCCTTCTGTTTCTCCCGTTCGAGGTCGGCGATCCGCTTCTTCCGCACTTTCCGGTCCTCCTCGATGTACGCGATCGTTCGGCCGTCGCGATCTTCCGAGATGTAGGCGAGGATGACGCAGGCGCTGATTGCCGCACGGGCCAGCGGGCCGGCTTCTCCGGCATGACCGGCGCGACAGAGACGATTGATGGCCCGCCCGATTTGGAGCACCCGACCGGCCAGGAGGAGGATCATCCGATCGCCAATCGTTTTGACCGGCGGCCGTGCCCGATCGACGACGGTGACCAAATCACGCAGGAGCTTTTCGTGCGCGTCATAAAGCTTGGTTTCGGCCTCCGAGATCTCCGGCGTGGTCACACGCCAGATCCTAGATGGCCAGGCCTCGGCGCACCGTTGCGTGCCTTCCCGAGTCCCACGAGAGCCCACGTTGGCACCGGTGCTTAGTCCGCTCTGGCGTCCCTTGGTCCAACCCTATTTCTGGAAAGGAAGCCAACAAGGGAAGCCCGCAAGTCCGACCTCAGTTCGTCAAGCCGAGTTGCCAGACCTGACCAATTGACCCAGCCAAATTCACTCTCCGCTGGGTCCCCCGCCAGGAGAATAGGGCTTGCTTGGGCTCAGACGGAGGCGTTCGCAAAAAACGCCGCCCTTGATGCAGGTAGCGCTCAGGCGTAGAGTAGCCGAAGAAAGTTCGGGAGAGCGATCTCGTAGGAGGAAGGAATGAAGCCCAGAATTTTGCCTTTGGCCGTCATTGGTGGTCTGCTACTCGCCGCGTGTGGTACGTCCAACGCGCCGACATCGTCGTCCCAACAGGGCGGCTCGGTAAGCCTCTGGGCCGAATGGAGCAGCAATGAGCAGAACGCCTTCCAGGGTGCACTGCAGCCCTACCAAACCCAAAGCGGGACAACGGTCAATTACTCGAGCAAGGGATCGAACATCGACACCGTCCTCGAGGCGGCCGTCGCCGGCGGCGCTCCTCCGGACATCGCGCTGATCCCCGACCCGGGAACACTGCAGACGCTGGCCAAGCAGGGAAAAATCACGGACCTGACCAGCATTCTCGGCGGCCTGAGTTCCAACTACGGATCGGCGTGGAACACTCTGGCGAGCTATAACGGCAAGCTCTATGGGGTCTGGTTCAAGGGCGCCAACAAGAACACCATCTGGTACAACCCGGCGGAGTTTGCTGCCGCCGGCCTCAGCTCGCCGCCCACCACCTGGGAGGAGCTGATCCAGGACGCCGGCACCCTCAAGGCCGCTGGCGTCACTCCCTTTTCGCTGTGCACCGACGTCGGCTGGCCGGTGGCGGACTTCTGGCAGAACGTCTACCTGAAAACCGCGGGGGCCGCCATGTACAACCAACTGTCGGCACATTCCATTAAATGGACCGACGCGAGCGTGACCACGGCGTTCACGACCATGGCCCAGCTTGTCGGCACGCCAACCAACCTTGCGGGAGGCCTCCAGGGTTCGCTGTCGAACCCCTATCCCGCGTGCGTCGACAAGGTGTTCCCCAAGGCCGGGGCGCAGCCCAAGGCGGCGATGGTCTTCGAGGGCGACTTCGTGTCCCTCGAGATCACCGGCAACTCGACGAACTACACGCCCGGCACGACGGGATCGGGCGGCGCGGCCTGCACGGCCGATCCGGCCAAGACCCCGTGCTACAGCTTCTTCGACTTCCCGGCGCCATCCGCGGATAGCGCAAACAAATCGGCGATCCAGGGGGCGGGCGACGTCGCCGTGATGCTCAAGGACACGCCGCAGAGCGAGGCGCTGATGAAGTACCTTGCCGGTCCCGACGGTGCGGCGATCTGGGCGCATTTGGGCGGGTTTGCCTCACCGAACAACAAGGTGCCGACGAGCGCGTACCCCGACCCGGTCAGCAAGGGCATTGCGCAGGCGCTGGTTGGCGCCAGTAGCTTTGTGTTCAGCCTCGATGACCTGCAGGGCACCTGGGAGAAAAATATGTGGCAGGACCTGCTCGACTTCCTCAAGAATCCCAGTAACGTTTCGACGATCGAGACGACCATGGACCAGCAAGCCACCGCGGGTCTCGGCCACTAGCGCGCCCCGCATGACCCTGCTGGGTACGAGCGCCGGCAGAAGGTACAGATGAGGATGGCCGCGCGGTCACTCGGTCGCGGCCATCCCACCTTGCGCGCCGTGGGGGTCTCGACTCCCGCCGGCGCACCGGCAGCCACATTGAAGGCCGACGCGACCACCGGCCGGCCCGCCGGCGGTGGTGGCCGGCGCGACCAGCTCGGCTCGTTGCTCTTCCTCGCGCCCGCCGCGATCTGGTTGCTGGCCATCACGATCTATCCGGTCGTCGTGACGTTTCGTAACAGCGTTTTTGACGAGACCGCGACCAGCTACGTCGGGCTCCACAACTACCAGGTGATCTTTTCCGACGCCAGCATCCTGGTCACGTTCCGCAACAACTTGATCTGGGTGGTGATCTTCCCCTTCGTCGTCACGTTCCTCGGTCTGACGTTCGCCGTCCTCACCGAGCGGATCCGATGGTCGACGGCCTTCAAAACGATCATCTTCATGCCAATCGTTTTCAGCGCGACGGCGTCCGCGCTGATCTGGCGGACGATCTTCGATCTCGATCCCCATATCGGGATGGTCAACGCCGCGGTGCAAACGGCGAGCGACTGGGTCAACCCGCCAGGTCTATATCCCGTTGATACGTCGGCGGGTCAGACGGCGGCGGCGTTCGCTTCCACCGGGCTGAGTCCCGGCGCATCCGGAGCCTTGCAGAGCTCATCGACGGCGGCTGCGGGAGACACCGTCCAGTTGGGGCTGATCGGCGTCAATGTCGGGACGCTTCAGGTCGTCGGAGCGCAAACAGCCGTTCCGCCGTCGCCATCCTCGGGAGCCATCTCAGGGCTGGTCTACCGCGATTTCTCCCCGTCACATCCGACGGACCGAGGCCAGCTTTTTCCGGATACGGACGGGCTCCCAGGCATGCTTCTGACGCTGCTGCGCAGCGACGGCTCGAGCGCCGGAACGGCCACCACCGACCAGCACGGCGACTTCCGGTTCGGCAACGTCGGCACCGGCAGCTACCGGGTCCAGCTCGACGCTCGCAATTTCCGGTCAGGATTTACCGGGATCTTCTGGCTGGGCGGGCAATCCGTCACGCCGACCAGCCACTTGAGTCAGACGGCGCAGGCCCTCCTCAGCGTGCCCCTCGTCGACCTCGCCATGATCATCGCCTATCTCTGGATGTGGGCCGGATTCGCCATGGTGGTCATCGGCGCAGGGCTGACGTCCCTCAACCGAGAGCTGCTGGAAGCGGGCCGTGTTGACGGTGCAACCGAAGCGCAGATCTTCCGGCGGATCACCATGCCGTTGCTGGCCCCGGTCCTGGTCGTGGTCCTCGTGACCATGATCATCAACGTCCTGAAGATCTTCGACGTCATCCTCAACATGGCGCCCGGGTCCTCCCAGGGGGATGCGAGCACGCTGGCGCTGGCGATGTTCAACGAGGGATTCACCGGCGGCATCCATTCGGGTTTGGCGAGCGCGATCGCGGTGATCCTCTTCCTACTGGTCATCCCAGCCATGGTGGCCAACCTCAGGAGGATTCGCGGATGAGCGCCGCGCCAACCGCCATCGCGCCCAGCGCGCAAGCGACCCGCCGAGGGTTTTTGGGTCTTCGCCTCTCGCGCTCCGTCCTCGACATCATCCTCGCGGTCGTGGCGATCTTCTGGTTGGTCCCAACCATCGGCTTAACGATCATCTCCTTGCGACCGGAGCGGTTCTTCCAGCAATCGGGATGGTGGACCGTGCTTGCCGCCCCGGCGCAGCTGACGTTTCAGAATTACACGACGCTGTTCTCGCAAGGCCTCGTGGCCGGCGGAGTCCTGGACTCACTGACCACCTCCCTTGCCATCACCATCCCAGCCACGCTGCTGGTCGCGATCATCTCTACCCTGGCGGCCTACTCGCTCGTGTTCGGTCGGTGGCGCGGACGAGACGCCGTCTTCCTCGCCGTCGTCGCACTCCTGGTCGTGCCAGTCCAGGTGGCGCTCATTCCCGTCGTTCAGCTGTACCAGGCCTTTGGTTCCGTGACGGGTTTCAACCCGTTCGGAACGATCCTGGGGATCATCATCTTCCACGTCGCGTTTGGTCTGCCCTTCGGCATCTTCCTGATGCGCAACTTCCTGATCGGCATCCCGACAGACCTGCTGGAAGCGGGACGCATCGACGGCGCCGGTCAGTGGACGCTATTTCAGCGTGTCGTGCTGCCGCTGAGTCTGCCGGCCGCGATGTCGCTCACGATCTTCCAATTCATTTGGGTGTGGAACGACCTCTTGGTTGCGCTGGTGTTTCTCGGCAGCAATGTGCACCACCCTCTAACCATCTTTCTCTACAGCTTTACCAGGACCCTGGCCGCCAACTACTGGATCATCTCGACCGGCGCGATGATCTCGATCTTGATTCCGTTGATCGTGTTCTTCTCGTTGCAGCGCTACTTCGTCCAGGGCGTGCTCGCCGGCGCGGTCAAGTAGGCGTCAGCGCCGCGTCAGGACGGTGGCGAGCAGGGTCATCGTCAGCAGAATGGGGATCGCCATGATCGCTACCGTGAACCATAGGAAAAGGTTGGGCGTGTCGCCCGGGGCGCCCGAATCGGTAGCGCCCTGCGAGGTGGGAGCGATTGCCACCGCCTGAGCCGATCCGGTCGGTGCCAGCGCTGTAAACGGCAGCGTGCCCACGGTTGGGGCGGCAGTATCCGGCAGAGGCGCCGACGGCGTGGTGGCGACGGTCGGTGAGGGAGCGCTGGTCGGCGCCGGCGTCGGGGCTGGCGTCGGCGACGGGGTGGGCGGGGGCGTGGGCGTTGGTGTCGGGCGAGGCGTGGGCGTTGGCGTCGGACGAGGCGTGGGCGTTGGTGTGGGGCGAGGCGTGGGCGATGGCGTCGGGCGAGGAGTCGGTGTTGGATGCGGGCGAGCTGGACTGGACTGCGAGGCGCTGGCCTCCCATGCCCTTCCAGTCGCGATGCCAGCCAGCCCGGTGTAGGCGCCAATCAACAGCAACGCAACCGCAAGCCTGCGGCCGCGCTGGCTCCCAACCGTCCCTTCCCGGCCTGCCTTCCCGGACACTCCTTAAGTAAGGATACGGACCGTGGCCGGAAAAGAACAGACCGTGATGTTGTTGCTCGCGCCTACCATTAAGAAGTGCCTCCGCCCGAACGAATCGCCGTCATAACCGGCGCCAGCTCGGGAATCGGCGAAGCGACGGCCAGGGGTCTGGCCCGTGAAGGCTTCAGCCTCGTCCTGGGGGCCCGCCGGGAGGACCGCCTCGCTGCGGTCGCCAGGGAACTCGGCGGACTCGCCGTCCCGCTCGACGTCCGGGACCTCAGCAGTATCCAGCGCTTTGTTCGTGCCGTCGAGGCTCGCTCCCCGCAGGTCGAGATCTTGATCAACAACGCCGGGCTGGCTGCGGGACTCCAGCCAGTCTCCGAGGGAAACGATGACGACTGGGTGCAGATGATGGAAACGAATGTGCTCGGATTGCTCCGGGTCACCCGAGCGGTGCTCCCGCTGCTCCGTCGGGCCGCTCGCGCCCATATCGTCAACCTGGGTTCGGTCGCCGGCTTCGAGGTCTACCCCGGCGGTGTGGGCTACACCGCCAGCAAACACGCCGTCCGTGCCATCACCAAGACGCTCCGCCTGGAGCTCCTGGGCGAACCTATCCGCGTCACCGAGATCGAGCCCGGGATGGTGGAGACGGAGTTCAGCCTGGTGCGGTTCAAAGGCGACCAGCAGCGCAGCGATGCCGTCTACAAGGGCATGACGCCCCTGACAGGCGCCGACGTGGCTGACTGTATCGTCTGGGCCATCACACGGCCACCCCACGTGAACATCGACGAGATGGTGGTACGCCCAATCGCGCAGGCGACCGTCCGCGACGTCGCCCGCAAGGCCTGAACAGCCGGCCCTGAGGTTATACACAGGCCTTTCCACATATTCACACGCTCATCCTCTCTGTGAGTAACTCACCCAGCCATCCGTCGAAAGTTGACGTCGGGACAGGCACCTGATATGATAACCACGGTATCACCTAACACGTACCGGGAGGTAATCATGGCAGTTGTTCATGAACATGACGATGGCGACGGCGGCTCGAATGCGGCGGTGGTAGCGATCTTCCTGATCGCACTGATCGTGATCCTGGCGATCCTCTTCTACGGCTTCGCGGTCGGCCACTGGTTCGGCGTCGGCGCCGGCAATACGACCATCATCAACCCGCCGTCGAACGCACCGTCTCTCGCGCCCTCGGCCTCGGCCGCGGTCTCGCCGTCCTAGTCGTTACCAGCTAGGGAAGGAAAAGACCGGCGCCGGGCGCCGGTCTTTTTTGTCGCCAAAGCCATGGCGGCAGAGGGTGTGACGCCGTTGATCGGACGGGCGACGGTCCCGTAACGGGATGTGAAAGGTCGGTGACGGACAATGCTGGCATGTATCTTGATGGACTCATTGCGCACGTCCGTCGTTCGATGCGGAGCGAGCGAGGCCAGGGCATGGTCGAATACGCGCTCATCCTGGTCTTGATCGCCGTGGTCGTGATCGCCGTGCTGATCATCCTGGGCAACCAGGTCGCCAACGTCTTCTGCAACATCAGCGGCGCGATCGGACAATAGCCGGCCGGTAGGCTCTTGGCATGCGAGACGGCTGCAGCCTCGTCATCCTCGCTGGCGGGCGCAGCCGCCGCATGGGTCGCGACAAGGCGACCCTGCCGGCGGTCGAGGGGACGCTGATCGCGCACCTCGCTCGGCGGCTGGCCCCGGTGGTCGACGAGACCATCGTCGCCGGCGGGTCAGTCGGCCCCCCGATAGAAGGCGCCGTCGTCGTCGCGGACCATCGTCCGGGACTCGGGCCGCTCGCCGGCATGCTGGCTGGTCTCGCCGCGGCACACCACCATTACGTCTGGGTGGTCGGCTGCGATCTGCCCGACGTCGAGCCGGCGCTGGGCGGCTTGCTCCTTGCCCTGGCCGCCGATTACGAAGCCGTCGTGCCGCGCCCTGGCCAGGAGCCTGAAGGAGTATGCGCACTGTACGTCCGAGAGCTGGCGCCGCGCATCGCCGCGCTCATCGACGCCGGCGAGCGCAGCGTCAAGAGCCTGCTCGACCGCAGCAGCGTTCGCTACGTCGGGTTGGATGAACTGCGCGCGGTGGATCCCGCGCTACGTTCCTTCCGCAACATCAATACCCCGGCGGATTACGCGGACTGGCTCACGACGCAACCGGCCTCGCGCTGAAGGCATCCAGCTGCCGTGCGAACTCGGATGGGTCAATGGTGGGCGCCTGGCAGACGAAACCCTCGCAGAGATACGCGGTCACCTTGCCACCAATCGCGCCGCGGTCGCTGAGCAGCGGCATCCGTCGACGCTGCTGGCCTGGCGGGGCGACGGCGACCAGTCGATTCGGCAAATAGCGCGCTCTGATCACCTCCAGAAACGCACTCGCCTGCGGGTCCACTGGGTTGCCAATCACGGCAACCTCGACGGGCCGGCCCAGGTAGAAATCGAGGGCGGCGAGGAGGCGGCCGAACGCCTGCGGCGCCTTGGCCGCCGTTGGTCCGAGCCGCTCGAGCGTCACCCGCGCGCGGTCGACCCACGCTGGTTCGCCGAATAGCGTGCCGGCGCGGAGCAGCACATCGACCGCAATCGACGTGCCTGAGGGCACGGCGTTGTCGGTGACGTCCTGCGGTCGCACCACAAGCTGTTCCTGGTCCGCCGCCGTATCGAAGAATGCGGTCTCGGCCTCGTCCCAGAACGCGGTCAGCATTTCGGTCAATAGTCCGTGGACGTCGTCCAGCCAGGCCGGATCGAACGTCGCTTCGTACAGGCTCAGCAGCCCATCGGCGACGGCCGCCTGGTCCTCGAGGTAGCCGGCCAGCAGAGCCCGCCCATCCTTATAGCTGCGTCGGATGCGATTGCCCTGGCGCATCCGCGTCAGCAAGAAGCGCGCGTTGGCTTCCGCGACCGCGACCAGATCGGGCCGGCGTAGCACCCGACCCGCATCGGCAAACGCCCGGAGCATCAGCCCGTTCCAGCCTGCGATGACCTTTTCGTCGCGATGGGGCCGGACGCGCCGCGCGCGCGTGGCCAGCAACTGATCCCTGGCCGCCGTCAGCAGGTCGATCGCGCCCGGTGCGACGGGATGAAGAATGTTGCGGCCTTCGAAATTGCCTTCACGGGTGACATCGAAGGCGCGGGCCAGCGCGGCGCCGGGCTCGGAACCGAGGACCACCTCGAGTTCCTCCAGTGTCCACAGGTAGAAGCGGCCCTCTTCGCCTTCCGTGTCGGCGTCGAGGCTGGAATAGAAGCCACCTTCCGGCGCCGTCATCTCGCGCTGCACGAAGGCGAGCGTTTCGTTAACGACTCGGGCAAACGCCGGTTCCTGCGTGAGCTGCCAGGCATCGAGGTAGGCCCGGGCCAGCAGCGCGTTGTCGTAGAGCATCTTTTCGAAGTGGGGAACGAGCCAGCGGTCGTCGACGCTGTAGCGGTGAAAGCCACCGCCCAACTGGTCGTACATCCCGCCGGCAGCCATGGCGCGCAGCGTGTCGGTCGCCATCTCGAGCGCTGCTGGTCGACCGGTCCGGAGGTGCGAGCGCAGCAGAAACTCGAGCAGCATCGGCTGCGGAAACTTGGGCGCGCCGCCGAAACCGCCGTGGCCGGGATCGTAGTCGCGCGCCAGTCGGGTGTAGGCCTCGTCGAGCAACGCGGGGTCGAGCGTTCCCGCCGCCAGCGGCAGTGCCGGTCGCTGCAAAAACTCGCGCACCTGGCCGGCGGTCTGCGCAACCTCCGGTTGCCGGTTGGCAAACGCATCGGCGACCGCGGCGAGGACGCGACCAAACGAGGGCATGCCGAACCGTTCGCTCGAGGGGAAATACGTGCCGGCGAAAAAGGGGGTGCCGTCGGGAAGCAGAAAGACCGTCATCGGCCATCCACCGGACCCGGTCATCGCCTGCGTCGCTCGCATGTAGACCTGGTCCAGGTCCGGCCGCTCTTCGCGGTCGACCTTGATCGCGATGAAGTCGCGGTTGATCCGCGCCGCCGTCGCTTCATCTTCAAAGGACTCGCGGGCCATCACGTGGCACCAGTGGCAGGCGCTGTAGCCAATGCTGAGGAGGATCGGTTTGTTTTCCTGGCGCGCGCGCGCCAGCGCCTCCGGACCCCAGGGATACCAATCGACCGGATTCTGCGCATGCTCCAGCAGGTATGGACTGGTTTCTTGCGCCAGGCGGTTCGCCATCACACCACTCTAGCCGCCCTCCAAATGGCTGCCGTAATGGTCCAGATGGACTATCGGCTCGAAATGCAAGCCCCGTACCATGCAGGCCATGCCGGGCGTTCAGGGTGTCGCCAGCGGCCGCGTGCTTTCCGCTGGGGCGACCCTCGTCATTGGCGCCGGCCTTGCGCTCTACCAATTGACCTCGCTGGTGCTGGGCCCGGTCACCCCTCGCCAGCTCGATTTCTCGCTCACCATTCCCGCCGTCGAGAGTCAAGATCTCTCGGAACCGCCGGCGCCGGCCACCACGGTCGTGGTCGGCACCCGTGTGAGTCCGGCCGCGCCCGCGGCGCGCGTCCCGACGTCACCTCAAGCTGTCGCCGTGGCGACACCCAGGGCCTCCATCCAACCGCGTCCCGCGGTGATCGCGAGCCCGGCGTCGCATTCGGCCGGCAAAAAGCACCACACCGACGACTGAGGTCACGCGGCCTTTCCACAGCGGGGCCGCCTCTATCATGACCCGATGAGCGCGGGCCTTGACTGGCTCGCCGTCGGTGACGCGGCGGAGGAGCGCACCGCCGACGGCCTGGCGATCCTGGGTGGAGGCGCCGCACGCCTTGCGGCGCACGCCGCCGGGCTCGGGGCTCGCGCCGCGCTGGTTGCCAAGCTGGGCGAGGATGACGCCGGCCGCCGTGTCCGCGACGCGCTGGAACGTCTCAAGGTGGAGCTGCAGTGGTTGCGAACTGTTCCCGGCATGCGAACCACGATCTGGCATCAGCCGGACGGCCAGTCCTCGGATCGCCACGTTGACCGCGGGGCCGACCTCGCGCTGCGGCTCGACGAGCTGCCGCCGACCTCGGTCACGGCGGCGCTGACCGTCGTCTGCGGCTACAGCCTCTCCGTTGAGCCGGCTCGATCGGCGGCGCTGGGTGCCCTGACCGCGGCCCGAGTCCGCGGCGGTCATTCGGCGCTGCTGCTCGAGGCCGACCTCCTCTGGTGGACCAATGCCCGGATGACGCGCCGGGTCCTGGAACCGGCGCTGGCTGCAGCCGATAGCGTCGCGCTTCACGCGATGGACGCGCAGGCCCTGTTCGGTCCCATCGATGCCCGCGAGGCCATCCGATTGATCGCCGAGCTCGGACCCCGCGTCGTCTACCTCACGCAGGCCGACGGGACTGTCCTCCTCCGCGACGGTCGTCGCGTCTACGCCTCCCCGGCCGGCGGTGCACCTCACGACCGATACGCGGGTCCGGCGGCATTCTGGGTTGGCCTCGCTCAAAAAACCGCGCCCCGCAAGGCTGCGCTCGATTCCGTGCGCTATTCGCAATCAGTCCGGCGAGCCGGTGCGCCCCGCCAGATCATGGCGACCAGCCAGCGGCTGTAACGTCCCCATGGCGCGAGTGGATCAGGCCGGCGACGCCGGGTTGGTGCGGCTGGCTGCGGCCGTTACTCCGCCATGGGGGGTTCCTGGCGTCGCTGGTGCCTCGCCGTCGCCGCCTGTGCGACCCTTCTGCCCTCCGCCGCCGCCATCCCCACCCGACCGCATGCGGCCTTGAGCATTTCGTTCCTGGTCGAACCGGCCGCGGTCGAGGCCTCGGCTAGCCCTTCGCCAGTGCCGACAGATGAGGCTGAATCCGCGACCACGCGATAGGGTGCGTGGGGATCCCCGCCTGGCTCAGGTATCGGTCACGCAAGCCGCTAAGGTCCGGGTAGCCGTGGACGTAATAGATCGAGCGAATGCCCGCGCTGATCAAGAGCTTGACGCACTCGATGCAGGGAAAGTTGGTGCAGAAGATGTCGGCGCCCGCGGTTGACGAGCCGCGATAGGCGCTTTGCGCCAGCGCGTTGGCCTCTCCGTGCGCGCAGTACTTGAGCGAAAGGTCGGCGCCACTGATGCCTCCGACGCAGGGACAGGGTTTGGGAAATTCTTCCGGGTGCCAGGTGCCCTTGGGGGTGCCGTTGTAGCCGGTCGCGATCACCTGGCCGTCCCGCACGATGACGCAACCCACTTTGCGGCTGAGGCAGGTCGAGCGCAGCGCTGCTGCAAACGCCAGGATCATCGCGTACGAATCCTTGTCCGGCCGGCCTTGCTGATTCGATGCATGGACCTCGACCGCGTCAGGGTTGGGGGCGGCCCGCCGGGCGCGGCGCGCCGCTGGCCGGGAAGGCCGGGACGTCACCGATCGATGTTAGCTTGCCTTGAGAATCCGGGTGATCGTGGTCCCGCAGTGTGCGCAGGTGCCGATCCGCGCCCAGTGGCCAGACCGGAGCGCCGTCGTGGTGGCGCCCAGGTCGACGGCGCAATGGCACTGGTAGCAGAAGGTCAACTGAGCCGGGGTGCGATATTCGTGCGGAACCGCCGGAGAGCCGAATCGCAGCGAGAGGATATTTCCTGGCTGGTGCATCTCTCTAATCCTCGTAACGTTTAGTATTCGCCTCCTTGTTCGCGGTTAGCCGCCACGATTGCGTAACGCTTTCTCATCCACTTCTCACGCTTACAGCCCGCGTAACAGCGCGGCTCCGCCGCGCCGCCGTGGGCGTGGCTGGACGGCGCACCCGCCCGGCACGTCACCGTGTAACTGGGCTGCTTCTAGGCGCGGGTCGGGGTCGCGGCCGGCCGAGCGACGCGGGTCTCTTGCGGACCGCCGGCCTTCTCCCAGATCTGGTCGACCGCGTCGATCAGGTCGAGGAACTTCTGGGCCTCGGCCAGGTCCACCGATGCCTTGACCTTTGAACCCTGTGAGACCGCCGCCTTCAGCGCGTCCTTGAGCTGCGGGAACTTGGCATCATGCTTCTCAGGCTTGTACCAGTCGCTCCAGAGGACGTCGAGATGGTGCTTGGCCAGCTCCGCCCGCTCCTCCTTGATGCCGATCGCACGCTGCCGGTAGACCTCGTCCTTCGAGTCGTTGTACTTCTTGATGATGTTGTAGACGGACTCCGCCTCGATGCGCGCCTGCTCCGGATCGTAGATGCCGCAGGGCAGGTCGCAATGGCCTTCGACGGTCCGGCTGGGGCGAATCCATTCCTTCAAATTCATGGTGTCAATTCCTCCTATAGGATGAACCACTGATCCTGAAATCAGTCTACCCGCTGCGCGTCAATGGCGACAGCATGGCGCCGCGATTACCTTCGGGGTCGTTGATCGTCGCCTGGCCGGTCGATGATGCGACGCGCTTGCGGGTCGGCGACGTGGTCGTCGCCCGGCGGCCCGATCGCCCCGAGCTCGAGATCATTAAGCGGATCCGGACGATCGATGCGGCGGGCGCAATCTTCCTGGCTGGTGACAACGCCGCATCCAGCACCGACTCGCGACAGTTTGGAACGGTGTTGCGCCAGCACATCCTGGCCCGGGTCGGCTGGCGCTACTGGCCGCTGCCGCCGATCCGCCCCTAACCAGGTGCGGGTTCGGCAAGCGTCCGCCCGGCGCGCTCAAGCCGGTGGATGACCGAATCCTTCCCCAACCGGCTGATCGATTCGATCAGTGGCGGCGTGACCGTGCGGCCGGTGATGGCGACGCGCAACGCCATGAACAGGTCCTTCGACGACCAACCCAGCCGCTCGGCGAGCCCCCGCAGCGCCGGCTCGATCGACTCCGGCGTCCAGCTGGTCACCGCCCCGAGCGTCGAGGCCGCGTCAACGAGGGCTTTCGCGGTGGCGGATACGTCGCGCCCTTTGGGGATGAGTTGCGCCGCCTGATAACTGTTGGGTTCCTCGAAGAAGAAACGCAGCATGTCCGAGGCTTCGTTCAGGCTGCGCAGTCGCTCCTGGACCAGCGGCATCAGTGGTTTGAGCGACTCGACCGGAACCTGGGGCATGCGTGACGCCAGACGCAGCGCAAGTTCATCGGCGGTCAGGCGCCGAATGAACTGACCGTTCAACCAATCCAGCCGTTCCAGGTTGGCCATCGCGGGACTGGCCTGAATCTTTTCGATCGAGAACTTCGCGATCAACTGATCGATGGTCAGGATGTCTTCTTCGGTACCGGGTGACCAGCCCAGGAAAGCGATGAAATTGTCGACGGCCTCGGGCAGGTAACCGGCCTCGCGATACTCGAGGACATCCTTGGCACCGTGCCGCTTGGCCAGGGGCTTCTTGTCCGGACCCAGCACCAGTGGGAGATGGGCGAAGGCTGGGGGAAGCCAGTTGAATGCCTGGAACAGCAGCAGGTGTTTTGGGGCCGAAGGCAGCCAACCATCGCCGCGAATGATGTGGCTGATTCGCATCTCGTGGTCGTCGACGGCGAACGCCAGGTGGTAGGTCGGGTAGCCATCCGATTTCAGCAGGACATGGTCGTCGAGCGTGTCATTGCGAAAGGTCACGGTACCCATGACAAGGTCCTGCAGTGTCGTCGTGCCCTCGATCGGCATCGCCTGGCGAACGACATAGCGTTCACCCGCCGCGGCGCGACGCTCGGACTCATCGAGCGGGATGGCGCGGCAGCGACGGTCATACCGCTCGGGTTCGTGTCGCGCGCGCTGCTCGGCGCGCATCTGCTCCAGCCGTTGCGGCGTGCAGAAGCAGCGATAGGCGGCGCCGCCGGCGATCAAGCCGGCGGCCGCCGCCTGATAGACGGCCTTCCGCTCCGATTGGACCAGGGGCCTTTCGTCCCAGTTCAGGCCCAGCCAGCGCAGGCCCTCCTCGATCTGCTCCTGGCTACCCGGTACGAAGCGAGCCCGGTCCGTGTCTTCGATCCGCAGCAAGAATTGCCCGCCCTGGCGGCGAGCGAACAGGTAGTTGAAAAGGGCGGTCCGCGCCCCGCCCAGGTGCAGCGCCCCGGTTGGGCTCGGCGCGTAGCGAACACGGATCGGCGAATTCACCTGGGCCATTCGACCATCGTACTCAGCGAGAAATCGCGGGCCCCTTCGTCACACCCTTGATGCCTCGGTACGCGCTCGGCTGCATCAAGGACCCCTACGACCATCGTGACTACAGCATCGCGCCCTTCCTGAAGGCGGCGCCACTGGCTGAACAGGTGGACCACTCGTCCGCGTTGCCGCCGGTGTTCGACCAGGGCGCGGCCGGAACCTGCGTCGCCTGCGCGACCGCCTACTACGACAAGACCTTTCAGAAGGGTCTCGAGCATCACTGGCCGCTCGGTGATCCGCATCACCAGTTCTCGCCGCTCTACATCTATAGCCAGCGGCGCCGGCAGCCCGCTGATGAAGGGATGACGATCCGCGAGGCGATGAAAATCATCCAGGATCAGGGCGTTTGCAGTCTCGAGTGCATGCCGTACAACGTCCAACGCATCAACGTGCCACCCACGGCCGAGCAGCGTCAGGCGGCCGCTCCCTATCGTGCCAAGAGTTACGCCCGGCTCGACAGCGTGGTTGAGATGGAGGCGTACCTCATGAGCAACTGCTTCGTCGCCGGCGTCATGGTGCACGAGCGCTTCATGGACGCGCCCGGCGGCATCATCCCGATGCCCGAACCAGGCTGCGAGTTCCTCGGCGGCCACGCCATTTGCATCGTTGGCTTCGATCGGCGGAACCGGATGTTCAAGTTCGCCAACAGCTGGGGGACCCAATGGGGCGACCGCGGGTTCGGCCACATCGGCTATGCGACCCTGCAGGCGCTCCTGATGGACGCCTGGGGCATGGTCGACGCGCCCGAACGCAGCTAGCGCCTAGGGATCGTGGTAGACGCCGATGATGCCGGGTCTGCCGATTCCAACATAGACCAGGTCGGTCGAGGGATCCGACGCTACCCCGACGGCGGTCGGGCCGGTCCCCTGAAAACCGAGGTGCTTAAGGCTGACCGCGTCAATGACCGAAAGGTTCTTACTGCCACCGCTGGCGGCATAGAGGTGATGGAGGTGGGTATTGATGGCGAGCTGGTCGGTGCCGCGGCTGATGTCGACGGTGCCGAGACACTTGTCGAGCACCGTGTCGATCACACTCACATCGATATGGTTGGCAACAAAGAGCTTCCCCAGATCCGGGTCGTAAGCCACGCCAGTCGGAGCACTAATATCGCAGCCTTTGTACGTCTTGACCACCTGGCGTGCTCCAAGATCGATCACCTGGACTTGATCGATGGAGTGGATCGCGATAAAGAGAAGCCCTGCCTTCTCGTCGATAGCGGTGAGCTCGGGGACGCCGGAAAGATCCACTTTTCCCAGCACCTTGTAGCTTTGCCGATCGATCACCGCCACCTGTTTCCCCGTCCCCAAACTAACGGCAACCACATCGTGCACTGGGTCGTACTCGATCGCGTCGGGTGTACCTCCGACCTGCACCTGCTGGATGACCTTGAGCTCCGATATGTTGACGACGCTGACGGTCCCATCACCGCCATCCGAGGTAAAGACGATGGAGGGATCCGGGGTTAAAGCCACGGATTTAATACTCCGCAGGTGCGAAACAGTCCCCACCACCCGGTTGGTCTTCATATCGATGATGTCCAACGAATCGTTGCTTGTGTGAGCGACGTAGAGCCGGTCCGACCGGTGGTCCAGGCGCAGAAGATCGAGGGCCGCGTTCAGAGTTTGATCCCTAGGAAGTTGAATGTTCGCCGTTGCGGTCAGGGGTTCGAGGATGGGCGGAGGAGGAATGCCACATGCCGACAACGTTAGGCCCAGGCCCAGGGCAATGGTCAGCACTTTTTGGCTCAAAACGATCCTCATCCTACCCTCGAAATCCCGTCAAGCCCGGACCAACGAGGTAAAGCATACGTCGCGGTATCAGGTTTTCGTGAATGACTATTGACATAGCCGATTACGTAGGAATACTCTTTCGATAGATCGGACTGGCCTATCTGTTGCCTTAGGCGACCAAAAGTAAACAAATTCGGGGAGACGCCGCAATCAGTACCGGAGGGAAATTGTAGTGACCACTACGTCGTTAACGCACGCTTCCGCCTACCAGGAACCTGTCGCTTCTGACGATCTGATCTCGAAGGCCTCGTGGTCGTTAAAGCTTTCGGGCCTTATCTTCGCCGGACTGCTGATTGTCGGTCGGTCCGGGAGCTACGGCAACATCACGTGGACACCGACGTCTCATACCCAAACCGCACCGCTGATTGTCATCATTAACACCAACGCCCGCCCTGCTGCTCCGCAGGCGCCGGCTATCCCCAAGACTCTTCCTGGCGTCGACCCTGCGTTGCTTAGCAAGCGCAGCGCAGCAAACGAACAAGTCGTGATTTCGCTTGGAAAAAACGCTGGCGACGACGGAGACAACGACGCTAATGGAAGCGGCGCCTCACCGGCCGCGGACAGCACGGGCTCGGTCGGCGGCGGCTCGGGCACGGGGACCGTCAGCTCGGCGGCCGATAGCACCGGCTCGGTTGGCGGCGGCTCCGGCACGGAAACGACTTCGACGGCTGCCGACAGTACCGGCTCTGCCGGCGGCGGCTCAGCCACGGAAACGACTTCGACCGCCGCAGACAGTACGGGCTCGGTTGGCGGCGGCTCCGGCACGGAAACGACCTCGACTGCCGCGGACAGCACGGGCTCGGTTGGCGGCGGTTCCGGTACCGAAACGACTTCGACGGCCGCAGACAGCACGGGGTCCGTCGGCGGCGGCTCCGGCACAGAGACGACTGCGACCGCGGCGGACAGCACCGGCTCGGTCGGTGGCGGCTCGGGCACCGAGACCACCACCACGGCAGCGGACAGCACCGGCTCGGTCGGCGGCGGATCCGGCACGCAGACCACCAGCACGGCCGCGAACAGTACGGGCTCAGCCGGCGGTGGCTCCGGCACGGAAACGACCTCAACGGCCGCGGACAGCACCAGCTCGGCCGGCGGTGGGTCCGCCACGGAGACCACGAGCACGGCGGCGGATAGTACTGGCTCAGTCGGCGGTGGCTCCGGTACGGAAACAACCTCGACGGCCGCAGACAGCACGGGCTCGGTTGGCGGCGGCTCCGGTACAGAAACAACCTCGACGGCCGCGGACAGCACGGGCTCGGTAGGCGGCGGCTCGGGGACTGAAACAACCTCGACCGCGGCAGATAGCCAGGGGTCGGTTGGCGGCGGGTCGGGCACGGAGACCACGAGCACGGCGGCCGATAGCACCGGCTCGGTTGGCGGCGGCTCCGGCACGGAAACAACCTCGACCGCCGCGGACAGCACCGGCTCAGTGGGTGGCGGCTCGGGCACAGAGACCACCAGCACCGCGGCCGACAGCACGGGCTCGGTCGGCGGTGGGTCGGGCACGGAAACCACGAGTACGGCGGCCGATAGCACGGGTTCGGTCGGTGGTGCTTCCGGCACGGAGACCACAAGCACGGCGGCGGATAGCACCGGCTCGGTCGGCGGTGGCTCCGGCACGGAAACGACCTCGACGGCTGCGGACAGCACGGGCTCCGTTGGCGGCGGCTCTGGCACGGAGACTACGAGCACGGCGGCGGACAGTACCGGCTCCGTCGGCGGCGGGTCCGGCACTGAGACCACGAGCACGGCAGCCGATAGCACCGGCTCGGTCGGCGGCGCCTCGGGCACGGAGACCACGTCGACCGCGGCGGACAGCACGGGCTCGGTCGGCGGCGGCTCCGGCACAGAAACGACCTCGACGGCCGCAGACAGCACCGGCTCGGTTGGCGGTGGCTCGGGCACAGAGACAACGAGT
>Ga0307478_10000478_pt1 | contig 41007 bp, 31 predicted proteins | sample atmos_gasesECM4C_2_FD_203713 | JGI IMG/M metagenome (GOLD analysis project Ga0307478, IMG submission 203713) | Hardwood forest soil microbial communities from Morgan-Monroe State Forest, Indiana, United States - atmos_gasesECM4C_05 | ecosystem: Environmental > Terrestrial > Soil > Temperate...
GTTCGCGGCCTCGATTGCGAACGCCGGTCGTGGCGTTGCCGAACCGTCAGAGACTACTGGGAGGAAACGGGTGAGGACCAGTGAGCGTCGCGGAACTGCCAGTGCCCCTCGCGATACTCTGCAAGTCCGGTAAAGTATCCCGTTTCGGTAACGCTGTGCCCGGCGGTATCGACTTGAATCTCGCGCCATGAGACCGCGACCACGGCGAACTCGTTGGTGAGCGGATCGACGCGCAAATCGTCTCCCCACTTCAATTCAATGTGACGGATGGTTTGGGCGAACTTGCGAGTACCTTCCTGTGCGGCGGCACTATTCGGGAATGCCATCTGGCCGTTGACCGCCATAAAGAATGCGGGACTCGCATCGAAATACTTGATCCAGGCCATGGGGCCATCCTGAGTGACGGAATGGGAGACCGTTTGCATGAACGCGCGCACGGCTTGGTCGACCGAGGCAGCTCCGTCCAGGGTCACGGAGTGGGAATAGCTCGTGCCAGCTCCAGAAGGAACGCAGGCTGCCAACGTGATCGCCAGCAGCAGAGAACGGATTCGCAACTTGCGCGAAAGGAACAGAACAGGAAGAACGCGAGTCGAAGACGACATAGAAAAAACCTCCATCGACCGACGAGCCGGATAGCGAGCTATAACAAAGGGAATCTAGTGCGCCAATTGGCGAAAAATCTCTATTTCACTCATTAAGAACCAACCGGGAATATTTGACTGCCTGCGGCTTCCGCGTGCCCTTTAGGTCGAAACGGGTCACGTCTTCGGCCACTGGGGTTTTGGCCCTCTAGTTCACCACACGCTTTGCAATGCGGACCATCGCCTCCAGGCTCTGGTGCACGTCGTCATCCGTCGTGGCCCAAGACGATACGCTGATCCGCATCGCCGTTTGACCATTCCACTGCGTCCCTCCGCACCAGCACGTGCCGTCTTTCTGCACTTCATCGATCACGCGCTCGGTCTGTATATCGGTCCCAAACGACACCAGCACCTGGTTCAGCACCACATCATTCAGAATGCGAAATCCGGCCGATCGCAGCCCTTCGGCAAAGCAGGCAGCCTGGCGGCAATTGCGCTCGATCATTTCCGCAAGGCCTTTGCGCCCGAGCGACCGCAGAGCTGCCCACACCTCCACGCCTCGAGCCCGGCGCGAAGATTCGGGCGTGAAGTGCGACGGCTCGCGTCCGCCAGTGGTCTGGAGATAGGCCGCGTTGAACGTCATCGCGTTGTGCAGATGGGACGCATCCCGCACAAATGTCAGCCCACAGTCGTAGGGGACGTTGAGCCACTTGTGACAGTCGGTGGCGAGCGAGTCTGCCTCGGCCACTCCGGCAGCCAGGTGTCGACGCGCGGGAGCTGCCGCGGCCCACAACCCGAATGCTCCGTCCACGTGTACCCACGCGCCCTTCTCATGAGCGCGAGCGCAAATCTCGGCGGCCGGATCGAAGGCTCCGCTGTTCACGTTGCCGGCCTGGATGCAGATGACGGTGCGGTCGTCGAAAGCAGGAAGATGGTCCGCGCGCATGCGGCCCTGGTCATCGGCGGGCACTGGAGTCACTCGCGCTTTCCCGAATCCCACCAGCGACAACGCCTTGAGAAGTGAAATGTGAACTTCCGCGCCAACGATGACTTTGATTTCCGGCGCCCCGAACAGGCCCTGCTCCTCCACGTTCCAGCCGGCCCGCGCCAAAAGCGCGTGGCGAGCCGCGGTAAGGCCTGCGAAATTTGCCGTGGTCGCCCCGGTGACAAATCCGCATCCACTCTGCGCAGGCAGCCCGAAAATGTCACGCAACCAGTCCGAAGCAATCTCCTCGAGCCGCGACGCTGCCGGCGACATCACGCGAAAAGCGCAATTCTGATCCCAAGCCGCCGCCAGCCAATTGGCCGCCAACGAGGCAGGGAGAGTTCCGCCCGTCACAAAGCCAAAGTAGCGGCCACCGCTGGAAGCAACGGTCGCAGGCGATCCGTACTCGTCGAGCAATGCCAGCACTTCGCGCGGATCCGCTGCTTCGTCCGGCAGCGGTTGCGCCAGGTGCTCCAAGCGAGCAACGTCCTCGGGAGCGGGGGCCACACGTCGACGGTTGACATTGGAGAGGTAGAGTTCGGCACGGCTCGCAGCATCTGGAAGCAGGTTCTTCACGAGGGCCCCCCCGAACATTTTCAGTATTCGACTTCAGTATTCGAAGCTGCAGAAGATTGACAGGATTTTCCCGCCGACTGCAAACGGTGGATAGACCTGCGCCGTTGACGCCTAACGCTAACATCTGACAACTGAGAACCGAGAACTGAGAACCGAGAACCGAGAACTGAGAACTGAGAACTGCTCTAAGTAACGCTGACTTCCGTATACGTCCCGTAGACCTCGCGCAGTGCTTCGCAGATTTCGCCCACGGTTGCGTAGGCACGCACGGCATCCACGATGTACGGCATCGTATTCGCGGGCGAGACGTTGCCATCGCTGCCCGCTTTCGGTTCTTGCCCCGCAGCGTTCCTGAGCGCATCCAGCCGCCGCCGCACCTCATCGTTCGAGCGGCGCTCGCGCAGGGCCTTCAATTTCGCCGTCTGCTGCCGCGCCACTGTTTCATCGATGTACAAGATGCGCGGGGATTCTTCTTCGATCACAAATTCATTCACGCCCACGATCACTTTCTCGCGCGCCTCCGCTGCTCTCTGGTACTGATAGGACGCCTCGGCGATCTCCTTCTGCGGATAGCCGCGCTCGATCGCTTTCACCATGCCGCCCATCTGGTCGAGCTTTCCAAAGTAGTCGAACGCACCCTGCTCCATCTCGAGCGTGAGCTTCTCGACGAAATACGATCCACCCAGGGGATCGACGGTCTGCGCCACGCCCGACTCGTATGCGATGATCTGCTGCGTACGCAGCGCAATGCGCGCCGCTTCTTCGGTAGGCAGCGCCAGCGCCTCATCGTAAGAATCGGTGTGCAGCGACTGCGTTCCGCCCAGCACCGCCGCCAATGCCTGCAGTGCCACGCGCGCAATGTTGTTCATCGGCTGTTGCGCCGGAAGCGAAACTCCGGCGGTCTGCGTATGGAAGCGCATCAGCCAGGTGCGGGCATTCTTCGCGCCGAAGCGGTCTTTCATCAGCCGGTACCAGATCTTGCGTGCCGCGCGGTACTTCGCGATCTCTTCGAAGAAATCATTGTGCGCGTTGAAGAAAAAGCTCAGCCGTGGCCCGAATTCATCCACGTCAAGCCCCCGGCGCCGCGCCCACTCCACGTATTCCACGCCGTCGTAGATCGTGAACGCCAGTTCCTGGAGCGCGGTTGAGCCCGCCTCGCGAATGTGGTATCCGCTGATCGAAATCGTGTTAAAGCGCGGCGTGAACTTCGATCCGAATTCGAACGTGTCGACCACCAGTCGCATGCTGGGCGCCGGCGGGTAGATGTATTCCTTCTGCGCGATGTATTCCTTCAGAATGTCGTTCTGAATCGTGCCCGAGATCTTCTTCCAGTCGGCGCCCTGTTTCTCCGCCACCACCAGATACATCGCCCACAACGCGCTGGCCGGAGAATTGATGGTCATCGATACGGTCGTCTTCTCGAGATCGATGCCGTCGAACAGAATCTCCATATCTTCGAGCGAATCGATGGCCACCCCGCACTTGCCGACCTCGCCTTCGCTCGCCGGATGATCGGAGTCGTATCCCATGAGGGTAGGCAGATCAAAAGCCACCGACAGCCCGCCTCCGCCATGTTCCAGCAGATATTTATAGCGCTGGTTCGTTTCCTCCGGCGAAGCGAAGCCGGAGAACATGCGCATGGTCCACAGCTTGCCCCGGTAGCCGGTCGCGTGAATGCCGCGTGTGTAAGGAACTTCGCCGGGGAAGCCGAGATATTTTTCCTCGCTCCAGTCTTCCGGGAGGTCGGCGGGCGTATACAGTCGGCGCACCGGGACATTCGAAATCGTGCTGAAACGGGCGTGTCCCTGCTCGTCAAGATTCGTTCCCGTCGGAGCGCCAATCGGCTTCTCCGGCGACTTTTCCAGAGTCGGCGCCAGCGTTTTTTCCGCCCATTGCTTTTCCCGCTCCGACGGATGACGTCCGTCAAAAACATCGGCAATCGGACTGTCGGCGACTTGCGGCTTGGGATTCGGTTTTCGCTGATCAGCCATGCGGCTTGCTCATCCTCAGTTTGATCATAGAGGAGCGGTACACGGCGAACAAGGCGCCCACGTCCGCGCCGACCGGATGGTTGGTAGGGAGAGAACTCCGGCACATCATGTGAACCCGCGCTGCTACCGGTTCCGCGAATTCGAGGCGCGCGCCATCTCCCAAGCCTTCGCATATTTCCACGAGACGTATACGGCATGGTAGAGATGAAGCAATAACCCTTCGCGCCCATCCAGAAATCCCAGTCGCACGATGTAGTTGTAGAAAAAAGTAGCCAGCGGCCGAATCACAATATCCGCCACGCTGAAGCTTCGCCCGCCTTCGGAGACCGCCAACTCCGCGCCTAACGACGAGTACCGGTTCATGTGGGCAATGTAGTAGCTCAGTGTCGGATAGGTATAGTGCACCAGGGGGTTCTTGAATTGCCGCGTCCGTTGCGGGACTGTGGACTTCAGTTCACAGCGGTCGTGCGGATCGTGCCCGGTCACAAACCCCATCCCGTTGCGAAACAGGCGCAGCTTCGGATCCGGATAAAATCCGCCATGCCGCATCCAGCGTCCCAGGAACAGATTTTTTCGCGGAAGCCAGAACCCATTCATCTCGCCGGGATCGGCGAGTGCTCCCCGAATCTCTTCTCCCAACTCCGGGCTCACTTCCTCGTCTGCGTCCAGCAACAGCACCCAATCTTTCGTGCACAACTCCACCGCGTACTGCTTCTGCGCCACATAGCCGCGCCAGGGTTCCTCAATCACCCGCGCTCCATGCTCGCGCCCAATGTCGCGCGTGCGATCCTTCGAGCCTGAATCCACCAGGACAATTTCATCCGCCCAGCGCACGCCGGCCAGCGTGCGGCCGATATTCGCCTCTTCATCCATCGCCACAATGGCCACAGAAAGACTCATAATTCAGAGAGGATTGGCTGGAATGAAAATGGAACCGCGTATTGTCTCACAGCGAATGTGCGGCCAGAGTCGGCGCCGGGTGAAAGAGAAGCCCTGCTAAATCCCGCCGCCTTCCGAGTACGTGTCCCACTCTTGATCGATCGTGAGAATGGGCTCCGGTGCCAGGGTAGCCTGCGTGTGCTGCTGGAGTTGCTCGCGAATCTGGTGAACCTCGGCGGCCAGCCGGATGAATACATCGGACATCGGGTCGCTGATCTCCTTCGGGTCGCTGATCACCACCCGTTTCCCATTGCGCAGCACAATGTGACCGGGCACACCCACGATGGTGGAGTTATCCGGAATGCTGCGTAGCACCACCGACCCGGCTCCCACGCGACAGTTATTTCCTACCGTGATGTTCCCGAGAATCTTTGCCCCGGACCCGATAATGACATCGTTGCCGATGGTCGGATGCCGCTTGCCTTTTTCCTTGCCCGTGCCGCCCAGCGTAACACCCTGGTACATCACGACGCGATCGCCGATGATGCTGGTCTCGCCGATCACCACCGCCATACCGTGATCGATAAAGAGCTGGTGGCCGATCTGTGCCCCCGGGTGAATCTCAATGCCGGTCAACCAGCGCGATACTTGCGACAACCACCGCGCCAGCAACCGCAGGTTGTGGTTCCAGAACTCGTGATAGATGCGATACGCCCACAGCGCATGCAGGCCGGGGTAGCAAAGCAGTACTTCCAGATATGAACGCGCCGCCGGATCGCTTTCGAACACGGCGGCGATGTCTTCGCGCACGGATTTGAAAAACGCGAGCATTCGTTAGTAAATCAAATAGCCACGGCCGTCATCTCCATCGATTCCTTGCGCAGGTGATCGAACAGCACGCTGCTCAGATAGCGCTCGCCAAAGTCGGGCAGCACCGTCACGATCAGCTTGCCGGCGTTGTCGGGGCGTTGCGCCAACTGGATCGCGGCCACCACCGCCGCGCCGGAAGAGATCCCCATCAGCAGGCCTTCTTCCTTGGCGAGCCGCCGCGCCATAACCAGCGCTTCCTCGCTCGAAACCTGGATCACCTCGGAAATGTAGTCGGTGCGCAGAATCTCCGGAATAAATCCCGCGCCGATTCCCTGAATTTTGTGCGGACTGGGCGTGCCGCCCGAAAGTACCGCGCTCTCTTTCGGTTCGACGGCGATTGCCTTGAAACTCGGTTTGCGTGCACGGATGTACTCCGTCACACCGGTGATGGTTCCGCCGGTGCCGATGCCAGACACCAGAAAATCAACCTTGCCCTCGCTGTCTTCCCAGATTTCGGGCCCGGTCGTTTCGAAGTGAATTTTCGGATTTGCCGGATTGGCGAACTGTTGCAGGATGTAGCCTCCGGGTGTGTTGGCCTTGATCTCTTGCGCCTTGGCCATGGCGGCCTTCATTCCGCTCGGGCCGGGCGTCAGCACCAGTTCCGCGCCAAAAGCGCGCAGGAGTACGCGGCGCTCCAGACTCATCGTATCGGGCATCACAAGGATAAGACGGTACCCTTTTACCGCCGCAACGAAGGCTAGCCCAATGCCGGTATTGCCGCTGGTCGGCTCGATCAGAACTGTTTTGCCGGGTTGAATCTTACCCGTCCGTTCTGCGTCGTCAATCATGCTTACGCCAATGCGGTCTTTGACGCTCGCGCAGGGATTGAAGCTCTCCAACTTGGCCGCGATCTTCGCGTGACAGCCTGCCGTCACCTTATTCAGATACACAAGCGGAGTGCGGCCGATCAATTCTGTCACGTCATTGGCGATTTTCATGAGTGTTGCTCCTCTTTAGTACAGATTCGTGCGCGGCCGACGAGGTTCAAGAAGAAGTGAGTAATCGAGAAACTAAGTAGTTTGGTAGGTTTGTAATCCAAAAGCAACGGCGAGCGAGCGAATCAATTACCAAATTACAAAATTTCCCAATTCCTCAATTCTTAAAAGGCCTCGCCGCAAAAGCGAGGCCTCAAAACCTCTGTTCCTGCCCTATTGCTGGGGCTGCGGCGGATTCTCCGGCACGTTCTGCGTGGGCAACTGCGGGACCACGTCCGGCTTGGCTTGCGACCGCGGCTGCACGTACGGCACGCTCGGCATTTTGTTGACCACACCCGATTCCGCCTCGCTCAGGTCGATCCCGTTGTGCTCGAGCAATAATCCGGTCGCCCGGTCTAATTCCACCCGCGCCTTCTCGTAGGCTGCGCGCGCACCCACCAGGTTCGAACGGCTCTGGGTGAGAGCGCTCGATTGTTGCAGCACCAAGGTTGAAGTCGACGCGCCCAGAGCGTACTTCTTCTGCTCGGCTTCCAGCGACTGCTGCGCCAGGTCGACTGCGGCTTGCGCCGCGGCCACTCCCGCCCGGTTCTGCTGCACGGCGAACTGCGCATTGCGAACCTCAATCCGGATCTGGTTTTCGATCTGCTGCAGCCTCATCTGCTCTTGCCGGTATTCCAGTTCCGATCGGATCTGCAACGCCTGCGCTACGCGATTGCGAATCGGAATCGACAAGCTGATTCCTACGCCCTTATCCGGCGCGCTTGAGTTGACGAGCTGGCTCAGGGTATTGCTATAACCCACCGTCGTGGAGGTGCGGAATGGCGGCGCGGCGCGCGCTGGATCGAAGCAGAAATTCGCAATCGGATTCTGTCCCGGCTGGCATGGATTATTGGCCAGAATCGGGTTCACATCCCCACCGATGCCCGACCCGCCGTAATACGCGAACAGATCCAGACTCGGCAGCAAATTGTTGCGGATCGCCTTGTTGCTGGTCGCCGTATTATGCAAGCTCATGCGCGCCTCGGCCAGTTCCGCGCGGCGGCTGAGTGCCGAGTCGACCAGGTCCTGCGTTGGTGTGACGGGCTCCACTTCGGGCAGTAACATCGTGTCTGTCGGGATCACTTCCGCATCCGCCAGCGCCGGGTCCACCAGCGTCCGGCTCAGCGCGTTCTTCATCAGTAGCTGCTGCAACTCCAGGTTCGTTTGCGCGACTGTCAACTGCTGCTGATCGGTAGCCACGGTGCTTTCGGCCCGTACGACTTCAATTGGAGCCAAAGTCCCAATTTCCACCTGTTTCTTGTTATCAGAAAGCGTCTTGTTGGCGAGCCCCAGCGCATCCTGCTGCACTTTCACATTTTCGTAGGCGTTCACCAGGTCCCAGTACATGTTTTCGATCTGGTCCACGGTCGTGATTACCTGCAACCGGAACACCACGTCCGAGATTTCGCGGTTGGTCTTGGCAATCTGAATAAACCGCCGATTGGGTGCGAATCCGAACCCTTGTAGCAGATGTTGGGTCAAACGGAATTGCAGAGTGGAGGCCAGAAACGGCGTGTACGTATTCGTGGGATTGTTTGACGTGACGTGCGTGTTATTGAAACCCAGCGCGAGGTTCGTGCCCCACTGGAACCCTTGTAAGTAAGAAAAATTCGCGCTCCCGGTATTGGTGTTTCCCACCGGGATCGGGCTGAAAATGCTGCTCGACTGCGTGAAATTGCGATCCATCTGCAAGTTGGCGCTCAAGATCGGGTCGAAACTCGTCACCGCTGGTCCCAGGCCAAGCGTGCTGCTGACAATGCCGCCCAGGCCGCCTCCGGCTCCGGCCGCTCCGGCGCTCGTTCCTCCGGGACCCGTTCCCACGGTCGATCCCAAGCCTCCCGTGGCTCCGCCCGGCGTATTTTGCACGACACCGAACGGCGTCCCCTGAAATACCCCACCAGCCTTGGTGCGCAAAATATCGGTATCGGCAATGCCCATGTTGTATCGCTGGATGGCAATGTCCATATTGTTTTCCAGCGTAAGGGCAATAGCGTCGTTCATCGACAGCATCAGCTTCCCATTTTGCAGCATCGACTCGATTCTCGGCGTATTGTTCAAGTTGGGAGTAGGAAGCTGCTGCGAGGTATAGGGCGCAATCACGTTCGGGAAAGCGGCTTGCGGTTTGGCAAAATTCTCGAGTTTGAACGGCTTCGCGGGAGGGGTGGTGCGCGATGCTGAGGGCGCCTGGGGCATGGGGTTGGATTGAGAATCCTGGGCCCACGCTCCGCCAGCCAGGGCTACCGCAATCGCCAGCGCAGCGAGAAGCGGGGACTTCATACAAGGCAATGACATTCGCGTTCTCCGTAAATTAAGGACTAATTGCAAATCCAAGAAAACCTGCTAGAGCGCCCGACCGCCTGGCTCCGCAGAGGTTTATACGCAACGCATGCAGTGAAGGTTCCTTCCAAAGTGGCGCCAGAAAGGCGCAATGCCCGGGAAATTTTCAAGTATAGCCGACGGTGCTCCGCTTTCCAGTGACGCCTCTGCTGGATTCAAGTAAAACTTTGTAAACCTTCGTAAAGGCCTTAGATGTGCAGACTTCGCTTCAAGACTCGGACAAAACGTGCTTCGTAATCTTAAATTGACGCTGGCGTACGACGGCTCCGATTTCTCGGGATGGCAGGTGCAGCCCGATGCCAGCACCATTCAGGGCACATTGGCGTCAGCGATTGGACGTCTTACCGGCGAAAATGTCTTGCCGCAAGGCTCGGGGAGAACCGACGCCGGCGTCCATGCCCTGGCACAAGTCGCGACGTTTTCGACCGGCTCGCCGATCCCGGTTGAAAATTTTCAGAAAGCGCTCAACGATATTCTGCCGCCTTCCATCCGGATCCTCGAAGCATGCGAAGTCCCCGCCGATTTCCACGCGCGCAAGTCAGCTAAAGCGAAGACGTATCGCTATCGCATCTGCCGCGCTCCGTTATGTTCGCCCTTCCTGATCCGCTATGTCTGGCACTTTCCGTATCCACTCGACGAGAACGCCATGGCGGAAGCCGCCGGCGTAATCACGGGCGAGCACGATTTCACTTCCTTTGCAGCAGTCGATCCCGAGCGTGGTCAAGAGAGCAGCGAAGCGTCGAACGTACGCACGATTTTCTCGTCGCGCTTCGAGCGCCAGAACGACGAATTCGCCTACACCGTGCGCGGCAGCGGTTTTCTCCATCACATGGTCCGCAACCTGGTTGGGACTTTTATCCTCGTCGGTAAGGAGACGCTGCAACCGCAGGATGTGGGGCGCATCCTTGCGGCTCGCGATCGTTCCGCCGCGGGCGCAACCGCTCCCGCCAGCGGTCTCTTTTTGGTAAGCGTCGAATACTGAAAGGCTCTGCATATGTAGCGCGGGCACCCTTGCCCGCGTAAACTTTCCCTAGGCACATGGCCACTCCTCTTGAGGTAGCGACTCGCAGGGTAGCTTCTACGAATCCGGCTACCGGCGAACTGATAAGAGAGCTGGATTGCGCTACGGATGCGGAAGTACAAGCGGCCGTCGCCCAGGCCCGAGCCGCGCAACCAGCATGGGCCGCGCTCGGCGCCGAAGACCGCATTCGCGTCCTCCGAAAATTCCAGCGACTCCTGTACGAGAACAAAACCGAAGTCGCCACTCTCATCACGCAGGAAGCCGGCAAGCCCTACGTGGAAGCCCTGCTGACCGAAGTCCTCGTCGTTCTCGATGCGGCCCGCTTCCTCATCGACAACGGGTTCGCCTTCCTCCGCGAACAACCTGTCCCGCATGGCAGCGTTGCCATGAAAGCGAAGAAAGGCCGCATTCTGCGGGAGCCCTATGGCGTAATCGGCATCGTGTCGCCGTGGAACTATCCGCTCTCGATCCCTGCGGTCGATACCCTGGCCGCCCTGGTTACCGGCAACACAGTTGTGTTGAAGCCTTCAGAATTCACTTCGCTGATTGCGCTGAAACTGGCAACGCTGCTGCACGCGGCGGGAGTTCCGAAAGAAGTCTTCCAGGTCATCGTGGGCGATGGCGCAACCGGTGCCGCGCTGCTCAACTCTGAAATCGACAAGCTCGTCTTCACTGGCAGCGTCCCGACTGGCAAACGCATCGCCCAAGTTGCCGCTGCCCGCCTCTTACCCGTAGTGCTCGAACTTGGAGGAAAAGATCCGATGCTCGTGCTCGACGATGCTGACCTCGACGTCGCCTCGAGCGCCGCCGTCTGGGGAGCCTTCGTCAACGCCGGTCAAGCCTGCCTCTCGGTCGAGCGCTGCTATGTGCACCAATCGCGATACGAAGAATTTCTGGATGCCTGCGTGGCGAAGACAAAGCAGCTCCATGTTGGCAACGGCATGGACCCGCAAACCGACATCGGTCCCATGATCCACGAGCGCCAGTTGGGCATTGTCGAGAGTCAGGTGGAAGAAGCTCGCGCCCAGGGAGCCCGCGTCCTCGCCGGAGGCTCGCGCCTGCCCGAACTCGGTCCCCATTTCTATGCGCCAACCGTGCTCGCCGACGTCACGCACGAAATGCGCATCATGCGGGAAGAAACTTTTGGCCCCGTGCTCTCCATCGCGCCGTTCTCCAACGACGGCGAAGCCATCCGCCTCGCTAACGATTCCGAGTTCGGCCTCGCTGCCAGTATCTGGACGGCAGACACAAAGCGCGGCGAAAAAATTGCCCGCCAGGTCGCCGCCGGCACCGTGATGGTGAACGACACCATCTCCTGCTTCGGCATCAGCGAAGCTCCCCACGGAGGCTTCAAGGCCAGCGGCATCGGCCGCTCCCACGGCCAATTCGGCCTGAAAGAAATGGTCCGCGTGAAGTACCTCGACACCGACCGCCTCCCCCGCATGAAGAAGCTCTGGTGGTACGGCTACGGCGAGGCCCTCACCCGCCAAATGGAGGCCTTCGTCGACCTCCAATTCGCCCACGGAACAAGCAAACGCCTCCGCGCTGCGCTGAAATCCGCAGGCGTCCTCAAGTGTCCGAAGCTTTAGCTTGTCTGGGAAATCCGCAGGATGCTCATCCCTTCGGAATTGGTTCGGCAGCTCAACGAGTGTAACCGCGATTTTCCGCCAACAACCGTTTTAGGATACCGCCAACTCTGCGCCTTTCACTCAGAGGATTTCGCGCCAGTGATCGGCTAAATCTTCATCTCTCACTACCGCGTTGTCGAGAAGCTGATCGAATCCCGTCCAGTCCAGCCTTTGTGCTCATCGTGCTAAACTCAGCTTCAAATCCGCGAGGCTTGTGTAGGAGAAATGGTTCTGAAGACCCAATCTCCCGTAGTTCTGCACTTCGGAGCCTTCGAAGTGGACCTGCGGGCTGGGGAACTGCGCAAGCAGGGTGTCAGAGTCAAGCTTCAGGAACAGCCCTTCCGCGTCCTGTCTGTCCTTCTGCAACGACCCGGCGAAATTGTGACTCGGGAAGACCTTCGTCACAGCATCTGGCCTGCCGACACCTTTGTTGACTTCGACAATAGCCTGAATACGTCGATCAATAAGCTGCGTGAGGGGCTGGGCGACTCGGCTGAGCGCCCACGCTTCATCGAGACCCTGCCCCGGCGCGGGTACAGGTTCCTCGCACCGGTCAGCAGTGGCGATCGAAAAGTGGCAGGGCGGACTCGTGCTTGGAAGATTGTAGTCGCGGTGCTTGCGGTGGCGGCCCTGGTAGCCGGCGGATTGTTCTGGCGCTCGCGGCATGCACGGCGGCTGACGGAAAAGGACACGATTGTACTGGCGGATTTCGCCAACACGACCGGGGATCCCGTGTTCGATGACGCGCTCAAGCAAGGACTGCGCGTGCAACTGGAGCAGTCTCCCTTCCTGAACATCGTCTCCGACCAAAAGGTGAACGAAGAGTTCCAGCTGATGGGACGCCCGAAGAACGGGCGTCTCACCCCCGACCTGGCCCGTGAGGTTTGCCAGCGAATAGGCAGTAAGGCGATTCTGACCGGATCAATTTCCAGATTAGGCGCGCACTACGCCATCGGGATGAATGCATTGAACTGTCCTACCGGAGACAGCCTGGGCAGCGACCTGGTGGAAGCTGACAGCCAGGAGCACGTGCTCAAGGCGTTGGGAGAATCGGCGACGAGGATGCGCCGGAATCTGGGGGAATCGCTCAAGTCGATCCAAAGATTCGATGCGCCCCTCGAACAGGTCACTACTCCTTCGCTCCAGGCGCTGCGCGCCTACAGCCTGGGAATGAAGACATTGGACACGAAGGGCCGAACGGCCGCAATTCCGTTCCTCCAGCGGGCGGTGGAACTGGATCCGAACTTTGCCATGGCCTATGCCCGTCTGGGGGCCCTTTACGCCGGCAACGAGGCGCCATTATCAGCCGAGAATGTGTACAAAGCCTATGAGCTGCGAGAGAAAGTGACCGAGCGGGAGCGACTCTACATCGAGGCTCACTATTACCGCGATGTAACGGGAGAGCAAGACAAGGCCGCCTCGGTTTGGGAAGTGATGCAGCAGACCTATCCACGAGAGGTGGAACCCTATTCAAACCTGGCAGGGTTCTACGGCCAACTCGGCAACTATGAAAAGGCACTGGCAGAGGCGAGCGAGGCGCTGCGGTTGGACTCGGACGACCAGGATAGCTATGCCACCGTCGGATATTTCTCTATGTGTCTTAACCGTCTGGATCAGGCGGAGGCAGCGTTTAAGCAAGCGGAGGAGCGCAAGCTGGAGGGCGAGGGTCTACTTACAGGGCGCTACCAGTTGGCCTTCCTGAGGGGCGACGAGGAAGGGATGGCACGAGTGGCCGAGTCCGCCGCTGCAGACAAGCCGCTCCTGCTTGTTTTGCAGGGATTCACGGAAGCGTACTACGGGAGGCTGAGGAAGGCGCGGGAACTGCTCCGGCGGGCAGCAGAGTCTGCCAAACAGAACGGCGCGGTGGATACGGCGGCTAGTTTCCAGGCGTTCCGGGGTTTGATGGAAGCATACCTGGGCGATGTGCAACATGCGCGGGCCGATGCCGACGCCGCACTGCGGCTGGCCGCGAACCGGTATGACCGGTCAGCAGTGGCGTTGGCTTTGGCGTTGGCAGGTGATGCCGAGCACGCCGAGAAGCTGACCGCGGAACTGAACGAGAGCTTTCCCTCGGACACGGGGGTGCAGCGCCTTTGGGTGCCCATGATTCGTGCCGCCGTCGCCCTAAGCCACAAGAACCCGGCAAAGGCAATTGAGCTGCTCCGTGTTATGAGTCCCTATGAGCTGGGCACGCCACGTTTGCTGCCGATCTACGAGCGCGGGCGGGCTTACCTAATGCTGCACAAGGGCAGCGCCGCGGCAGCGGAGTTTCAAAAGGTCATTGATCACCCTGGAATCGTGCGGGAATTTCCGGTGGGCGCGCTGGCCCATCTTGGCGTGGCAAGGGCCTACGCGCTCCAGGGTGACACTGCGAAAAGCCGCGCCTCGTACCAGGATTTCCTCACGCTGTGGAAAGACGCTGACCCCGACCTCCCCATGCTGAAGCAAGCCAGGGAGGAGTACGCGAAGTTGCACTAGCTGCCCGAAGTCTGGAAAGTCCTCCTTGTCGCTTTACTCTTTTCCGATAGCTGATGTGACCAGATGGGATGAGAAGACCGGCGTGAGGAAAACCTTGTCCAAAAGAAATGCAAAAGAACCCAATTGACTCCGAACGACCTTCTCATAGAAAGCGTTTACACTCACAACCTTCAGGATACCTGCGGCCGCCTCCCGCAATTCATCGGTCCAGTCTTCGCCCATCGAGTAAAATGAACTCACCGAGGCCGTTTCCAGGGCCCGCCACTCCGTGTGACACAGGGGGACATTTCTTTGGCAACCGGTGAAACCACGATCCCGCACGCTCTGCAGCAGCTTCCGAACCATAAAGTCAAAATCAAGAAGGCGGGCCAACGCGCCTGCAACGAGAAGGACGAGAAAGGCAAGTTCTGCGGAGGTCATCTGAAGCGTTGGTTCTACACCACCGACGCAGTCGAGCAGGAGTGCGGCTGCATCGAAAAGGCCTGGGGACCCGATGCCGAGGTCTATCGTTGCGAAACCTGCAAAACACTGTACCTGCCAAACCCCGAAGGCGCCCGCGGCATCAATGTAGCCGGTGAAGGTCAGCTCTCGGTATTTGGCCTGACCGTTCCGCCAAAAGAAGAGAAGAAATAGGGCAGTCGTCATTCGTCAGTCACCAGTCATCAGTCGTCAGCAAAGGCGGGAGAAGCCATAGACCGAATATTCAAGCTTTGAAGCCAACGACCGACGACGACAAAGGATCGACGACGAAGGTCCATAGCTCGTGACTAGCTGGAGACAGGCGACTGGAGACTGCCGACTGAAACGGAGACTGACGACTGAAGACTGGCCTCATCTACGACTGGAACACGATCCATCCGCAATCGCTGCGGCCCGCCGGCCAGGTGTTGCTTAACGACGAGACTCTGCGCGATGGCCTCCAGTCTCCCTCCGTCCGCGATCCCCTCATCCAGGACAAGATCGCCATTCTCCACTTGATGGAATCGCTGGGCATCAATTCACTGAACCTCGGCCTGCCCGGAGCCGGCCCGCGCGCGGTCGAGCATGTCACCGCTCTGGCGCGTGAGATCGTGGACAACAAGCTCCGGATTCGTGCCAACTGCGCCGCCCGCACACACGAAAACGACATCCGCCCCATCGCCGAGATTACGCAAAAGACCGGCCTGCGCATTGAAGCTGCCACCTTCATCGGCTCGAGCCCAATTCGCCGCTACACCGAGGGCTGGACAGACGACTTTCTCCTCCAGACCACCGAGAAGGCTGTCACCTACGCCGTCTCGCTCGGACTCGATCCGATGTACGTCACCGAGGACACCACCCGCTGTGATCCCGAGATGGTGAAGAAGCTTTACTCGACCGCCATCCGCTGTGGCGCTCGCGCCATCGTCATCTGCGATACCGCCGGACACGCTACTCCCATGGGAGCTTTCGCGCTGGTGCGTTTCGTGCTCGACCAGGTCGTGAAGCCCTCGGGAGAAAAAATTCGGGTCGATTGGCACGGTCACTGCGACCGCGGCCTGGGCGTCGCGAACGCGATGGCCGCGCTCGTGGCCGGCGCCGACTGCGTCCACGCCTCCGCGCTCGGAGTGGGCGAGCGTGTCGGCAACACGCAGATGGACCTGATGCTGGTCAATCTCAAGCTGATGGGAATTCCTCCCTGGGCTGCGCAAGACCTCACGCGTCTCAAGGACTACTGCGTCGCGGTCGCGCGCGCCACGGGCATTCCGATTCCCGCCAACTATCCTGTTGTCGGCGATGACGCGTTCCGCACCGCGACTGGCGTGCACGCTGCCGCCATCATCAAGGCTTACAAGAAGAATGACGTCGAGCTGGCGAACTCCGTCTATTCCGGAGTTCCTTCGCAGTTTTTCGGACTCGAGCAGGTGATCGATATTGGTCCCATGAGCGGCAAATCCAATGTGCTTTTCTGGCTCGAGCGCCGCGGAATCTCTCCCAACGAAGAAATTGTGGATCGCATCTACGCTCGCGCCAAGCAGTCCGACCACACCCTCAGCGAGGCCGAAATCCTCGATTGCGTGAAGTCTCCCACCCATCCCCGGCACTAGATTGATTATTGATGTTTTTTCTCTGTGCCTCTGTGCCTCTGTGCCTCTGTGTCTCTGTGGTGAAGGTGCGGTACGTAACAAATGTCGCGTCCCGACCGTAATCCCCAAAAGCAACCCTGTCGATCCATTGGCGTTGTAAGATGACCCATCAGCTCATGCCCACCGGGTCGCGCGCCGAAGTGTCGGATCTTTACCCCACGGTTCACGAGGAGGTAGCTCGACTCTCGGCCGCTCCCGAAATTCGCTCCGCCTTTAACTGGTTTCGCGCGCAGGAGCCGCAGTTCGCTCACTGGCAAACGGAAATGGCCCGCATCGCAGCGCCGCCCTTCGGAGAAGCTCCTCGGGCCGCCTGGCTCTCGGAGCGCTTCCGCGAGATCGGCCTGGACGACGTGCGGATCGACGACGTGGGCAATGTCTTCGGCATTCACCCCGGCTTCGGGAAGCGCTACATCGCGCTCAGCGCGCACATTGATACCGTCTTCCCCGCCGGCACTCCCCTGAACATCCGCCAGCAGGGAACTCGCCTCTACGGCCCCGGCGTTTCTGACAACGGGGCTGGTGTGGCCGCGCTTCTCGGCATCGCCGCGCTGCTGGGTTCGGTCCGTATCCGCCATGCCATGCCGTTCCTGTTCATCGGCAGTGTGGGAGAGGAGGGCGAAGGCGATCTGCGGGGCATGCGCCACATTTTTGCTACGCCACGCTGGAAAGACTCCATCGCCTACAGCCTGATTCTCGACGGCGCCGGCTCCGATACCATCGTTGCCGAAGCCCTCGGCAGCCGCCGCTTCGAAATCATCGTGCGCGGTCCCGGGGGGCACTCCTGGAGCGATTTTGGCGCGCCCAACCCCATCGTGATCCTCGCCCGCGCCATCGAGCAATTCTGCCAAACGCCCGTTTCCTCCACCCCCAAGAGCACCTTCAACATCGGCGTCATTCGCGGAGGCACTTCGGTCAACTCGATTCCTGAGTCGGCCAGTATGCGAGTGGATTTGCGCTCGACCTCCACCACGGAACTCGAGCGCCTGGAGCGTTCCCTGCGCGTGTGTCTGGATCAGTCACTCGAAGTCGAACAACGCGCCGCGGACCATCGCGCTTCCGCCCAACGCAAGACTCATTCCGTTACCTGCGAAGTGGTGGTGATCGGCGATCGTCCCGCCGGAGAACTGGAACAGAATGCGCGCCTGTTGCAGGTAATCCGCGCGGTCGACGCACATCTCGGGAACGTCGCCCAGGTGCAGCGCGCTTCTACAGATGCGAATATCCCACTCTCGCTGGGTCGCGAGGCCATCGCCATCGGCGGCGGCGGTTCCGGAGGCGGCGCTCACACTCTGCAGGAGTGGTTCGACTGCAACGGCCGGGAGCTCGGTTTGAAGAGAATTCTGCTCACATTGCTCGCACTGGCAGGAGTGGGGGAATGAACGTGCGGACAGCGGTCTTACTGGCGCTGGCAATTTGCAGCGCACAGGCGCAGGATCAGCCTGTCATGCCCAAAGCGGACCTCATCTTTGTGCACGGGAATGTCTACACGGGCGTCGTCGAAGCTTCCTCGTTCAAGTCCGTTAAGCGCGCGCAGGCCGTCGCCGTTCGTGGGGATCGCATTGAAGCGGTCGGCGAGAACGCCGACATTCTCAAGCTGAAAGGCCCGGAAACCGAGGTCATCGACCTGGGCGGAAAATTCATCATGCCCGGGTTCAATGATGCGCACACCCACCTCTCCGAAGGCGGCTCCGAGCGCTTAAACGTCAATCTGATCGGCGTGAGATCACTCGACGAGTTTCGCGAACGCGTTCGCGCCAAGGTTGAAGCGGCTGCCCCGGGTGAGTGGATTCTCGGCGGCGGTTGGGACGAAAACCTGTGGCCGGTGAAGACCGTGCCCACTCGCTGGGACGTGGACGAGGTTTCCGGCGATCATCCGATTTTCCTCGAGCGGGTCGATGGCCACATCGCCGTCGCCAATACTCGCGCTTTGCAACTTGCCAGCATTACCATTGCCAGCCGCGATCCCAAGGGCGGAAAAATCGACCGCGATTCCAACGGCCAGCCCACTGGCATTTTGCGCGAGACCGCCCGCGCCGCTGTGGTGAATGCGATTCCCGAGCCCACCCACGACAAGCGTCGCCAGGCCATGGAAGCCGCGCTCGCCGATGCCGCCCAGTGGGGCATCACCTCCATCCAGGACTATTCCAAAAGCTGGGAGGATTTCAAAATCCTCGAAGAGATCGAAAAAGACGGCAAACTCACCGCCCGCATCTCCGAGTGGCTTCCTTTCAATGATCCCATCGACCAGCTCGAGGCCAAGCGCAAGGAGCACCCTGCTTCCGACCCCATGCTCCATACCGGCATGCTCAAGGCGTTCATGGACGGATCGCTGGGCTCGCACACGGCCGCGCTACTGGAGCCCTATGCCGACGATCCAAAAAACACCGGCTTGCCCCAGTACGATCCGGCCAAGCTCAAAGACATGGCGAAAGAGCGCCTGCTCGACGGCTTCCAACTGGGCTTCCACGCCATTGGCGATAAGGGTACTCAATTGGCCCTCGAGGCTTTCGCCGAGGCTGAAAAAGCCGCGAAGGACAAGAAGGTCAAAGCCGTCAATGGCGGCGACGACTACCGTCTTCGCGTTGAGCACGCACAGGTCGTCACTCCGCTGCAGATCGTGAAATTTCGCGACCTGAAAGTGATCGCCTCGATGCAGCCCTGTCACCTGCTCACCGACATGAGGTGGGCGGAAGCTCGCCTTGGCGAAAAACGCGCCGCGCATTCTTACGCATGGAACGAATTCCTGAAGCGTGGCGTCACCCTGGCCTTCGGTACGGATTATCCGGTTGAGCCGCTGACGCCTTTTCGCGGCCTGTATGCCGCCATCACACGCAAAAGCGAAGACGGCAAACAGGAATATTTCCCGGAACAGAGAATCACCATGGACCAGGCCATCGCTGCCTACACCACAGGCTCCGCCTTCGCCGAATTCGACGAAAAGCAAAAGGGCCTGATGGTCCCGGGAATGCTTGCCGACTTCGCCGTGCTCGATCGCGACATTACCGCCGTTTCTCCCGAGAAGCTTCTGCAGACCAAAGTCCTGCGCACCGTGGTCGGCGGAAAAACCGTTTACGAGTCGAAGTAAGCAGCGTAGCGCCGGCATCCTGCCGGCCTTTGAGCTTGCGAAGTCCAACCGATCGCCGCTCCGGTTGCTAAACTTTCTCCATGAATTGGCGCGAGCGGGAACGTCTCTTCTACTGGGGATCCGCCCTCGCCATTGTGCCCGCGCTCATCTTCCTTCCGGCCTTCGTTGCGCTCGTGTTCCATCCCACCATCCCCCATGCCACCGTCTACGCAGCGCTCTTGTTCCCCACACTGGCGATCGCGGAATTCTTCGGCGTTTTCAAACTTGTCCGCGGCTGCGTGGCGCGTCCGTTTGACCTGTTGACATTCCTGTCCTTCGGCGCCCTGTTCGTCCTGCTGGTCATCGCGACCTACACCGGAGTGCTCCTTGCAGCCCTGGTCCAGCGTATGTAGTACAGACGGATATTTGGTAGCGAGAGGAACGTGAGGAATACGCATTCAGTCGCGCAGCGACGGCAGATGCTAGCCCCGCACGTAAGAGTCTGGCACGAAAGAGTCAGGAACGAAACTCAACGTTTATCCTTGGCGGTGGACCACGCGATACTCCAGCCGCACAGCGGCGGCATTCATTAGCCCACCGCGTAAGCGGTGGGTAGGGAAAAGGGAAGAAATCGAGTCCGTTCTAGCGGACGACACGAGTTTCGTAACATGCACGTAAGTGCGGGGAATAGAGCACAAAATGAACCTGAGTCCCCTTCAGGGTACGACACACGCCCGCCTGGCCATGCAGCCGGAGCCCCTTGAAAAAACGCCTTCCACCGTAAAACGCTTTCCTACGCCGCAGCGTCTAAGATTTAGGCCTTAGCCACCTGTCTCATGCCTGCCCGAAACGACCGAACGGGTATAATTTAGCGGGTCACGAGTTTCCCGGAGGAAGTAACATTATGGAACCGCGCGAAAGCGCTTTTTGGGTGAGCCTGAAAGCCAATCGTTGGCTCTACACCCTCAGCATCCTGGCCACGCTGACAGTTGGCATTCTTATCGGTTCGGTGGTTTCCTACGGAGTCAAGGGCAAAGAGGCGCAAAAATCAACATCCGATGCGTCCCCCCTGACCGTTCCGTCACCTCAGCAGCTATCGAACACCTTCTCCCAGATTGCCAAGCAGCTCGAGCCCGCCGTCGTCAACATCAACACCGAATCGACCATCAAGAATCCCCATAAGCAGCAGCGCCGGGGCGCCCGTCCGGGCCCCGATGAGGACGACGGTGGCGGCGGTGGTGGCGGCAGCCCCTTCGATGATTTCTTTGACCGCTTTTTCGGTGGCCAGGGTGGTCCCGGTGGTGGCGGCGACATCAAGGAGCGTTCGCTTGGTTCCGGCGTTCTGGTTGATGCCAAGGGCTACATCATCACCAATCGCCACGTAATCGAAAAAGCTGACCGCATCCGCGTTCGCCTGCAGGATGATCCGCCCGGTGTCCAGCACGACGCCAAGGTCGTCGGCTCCGATCAGGAAACCGACCTCGCCGTCATCAAGATCGAATCCGACAAGAGCCTGCCCACGGCCAAGATCGGCAACTCCGACAGCATGCAGGTCGGCGATTGGGTGCTCGCCATCGGCAGCCCCTTCGGACTTCAGGCGACGGTCACCGCTGGCATCGTGTCGGCCAAGGGACGCAACATCGTTCCCGGCCGCCAGTTCCAGTCCTTCGTCCAGACGGACGCGGCCATCAATCCCGGAAATTCCGGCGGCCCGCTCGTGAACATGACCGGCGAAGTCATTGGCATCAATACCGCAATTCTGACGGAAACCAATGCCTATGCCGGTGTCGGCTTCGCCATGCCGTCGAACACCGTGGTGACCGTGTACAACCAGATCATTGGCCCAGAACACAAAGTCACTCGCGGCTCGATCGGCGTGGAATTTGCCGCTCAGCCCGTGCCCGCGATCGCGCGTGTCTACGGAGTGCAATCCGGCGTCACCATTTCGAACGTCGTTCCCGGAAGCCCTGCGGATTCCGCCGGCCTAAAAGTGGGTGACACCATCACCTCGGTTGATGGGAAGGACGTAAAGAACGGCGACGAACTCGTCTCTGACATTGCCTCCCGCAAACCCGGCTCCAAGGCCAAACTCGGTTTCGTGCGCAATGGCAAAAAAGAAGAGACCACGGTTACCATTGCCGACCGCTCCAAGCTCTTTGCTGCCCGCCTGGGTGAAGATCAGCAGGGCAACGATGAGCAGCAGCCTAAGGAGAGCAAGCTGGGCCTCACCGTTCGTGCGCTCACTCCCGATCTCGCCGATCGCCTCGATGTCCCGGCGGGCAAGGGTGTGATCGTGCAGGACGTGAAAGGCGGCTCGTTCGCCGACGACATCGGCCTGAACCGCGGAGACGTCGTGCTCGAAATCAACAAGCAGCCCGTGAATTCAGCGGAGGACTTCGCCCGCATCGAAGGCACGCTGAAGAGCGGTCAGGATGTGGTCTTCCTTGTTCGCCCGCGAGGGGCTGGCCGGCAGGATGGAACTATCTTCATTGCCGGTACACTTCCGTAACCTGGGTTATCGCCCGACGGTCACTGGCACGGATGTCCCCTTTCGGGGATGATTTCAGTGCCGGGATCGTTGGGCTTTTCTTTGACACTTAGGCTGGGGACTCTCGACCGGACTCGGTTCGAGCCGGGAGCCGTGTTGATTGTAAAGCTGCAGCCGTGGGTTGGAAACGATGGCAGCTGAGTCTTAAAATTGCTGCCGTGCGGCCGGGTTCGTATCAGGGGCGGTTATCAAGACGTTGCTTCAGCGGCGAGCGTTAGGCGTATATTGAATGCCCTTGAGGGGCGGTTTGCCGATCGAAGCCGAAAGCTTTTCATGAGACGTTTGGCTTGGTACTTAAAACGCGCATTCCCACTGGCCGGGATTCTGGTCCTGGCGTGCTCCTGCGTGTTTGCCGAGACCGCACCGTCGTCCACGAAATCCACCCCGAAGCCAGTTACCAAATCGAAGCCGAAGACCGCGACTTCTAGGGCAAAATCGAACTCCGCGCACTCGCGAACAACCGCGAGCAAGACCACTTCGCGCAAGGGAAAGCGCTCTAAAAAGGTAAAAGGGCAGCAAAAGATTGATTCCGACCGCACTCACCAGATCCAGGAAGCGCTCATTCGTCAGCACTACCTCAGCGGCGAGCCGACCGGAAAATGGGATGCCTCCACGGAAGACGCCCTGCGGCGATTCCAGGCCGACAATGGCTGGCAGAACAAGACTGTCCCCGACTCGCGCGCGCTGATCAAACTCGGCCTCGGGCCCAGCCACGATCACCTGCTCAATCCCGAAAGCGCCATGACCACCGGTGCGGATGTGCCCCACTCCACCACCACTCCATCGTCCCTCCCAGCTTCGACTGGTCCATCCCCGAGCGGCAACCAGCCGCAGCGCTAGCTCCACTCGCCACCCCGTGTTTTCCATGTGACATCCCATCACCGTTTGGTGTGATGGTGCACACTTTCACATTCTTCGTTCACTCGTAGCATGTTTCGGGAGGAGTCTTTCGAGAAATCCTATGCATAACTTGAAGAGTACAGCGCTATTTTTTGCCGTGATCCTGTGTCTGAGCGGCATGCTCCAGTCTGCCACCAACAAGTACGGAGTGGCCGACGTGCGCAAGATCACCCTATCTGCTCCAACGCGAGTCGGCGACGTGCTGCTGCCTCAGGGCGAGTACGAAGTCCGTCACGTCATGGAAGCCGAAAATCACATCATGGTGTTCAAACAGCTCGGCACTATCAAGCCCGCCCAAGCCAGTGTGAAGTGCAACCTGGTTCAGTTAAAGGAAAAGGCCGACCAGACCCAGGTGATCTACGAGTCCAATGGAGCAAATGAGAGAGTGCTGCGCACGTTGAGATTCAGGGGAGACCTTGCGGAACACGTGTTCTGAGGTCCCGGCCGGCTACTGAAAAGTAAGTTTCCGCTCATTGACGAAGGTCAGCCCCGAGGGATCACTGTACGCGGGCATACATTGCGCTCGTTTATCCCTTGAAGGCCGGGTTCGGGCAATAGGGCAATGGCTGCCCGCTGATCACCGCGCGAGGATTCTCCTCAACCAGCGCATGAGCAATGTCTGTGCCGCTGATCTGCGCCACGCTATCCCGCGCTGCGGAGAGAATCGGAGTCCGGTGCTGGATGTCGTGGGCGTCGCTCGCGATCACGTGCACCGCTTCGTGCTCCAGCAGCCAGATCGCGAAGCGCTGGACGCGCTGTCCCCAAAATCCGGTCAGCGCATTCGCCGTAATCTGCACCGCGCATCCGAGTTCCACGAACTCGATCAACCGCAATGGCGTTTGCCGGAGTATGGCGTTTCGCTCCGGATGTGTAATCACGGGCGTCACGCCGCGATCGGCCAGCTTGTGAAAACAATCTCCAATCTGCGCCGGGATACTGTAGTCGCTCAATTCGATCAGGAGATAAGCCGCGCCGGAAATCGTGTATCGATACGGGTCGACTAGCAGGTTCTGCAGGTTATCGTAAGAAAAATGGAAATCGCACCCCAGGCTCAGCACCGGCGACGGGCCTGCCTTTTCCTGCAGCAGCGCCAGGCATCCACGCAGGTACTCGCGATCGAAATGATAGCGGTCGTTCGAGTGCGGCGTGGCCACCACGTGGGTGATACCGTCGGCTGCTGCCATCCGGCACATCTCCACCGCAACTTCCCAGGATTTCGGTCCATCGTCGACTTCGGGCAGGATGTGTGTGTGGATATCGATCATGCGGCGGGGCGGCCTTCTGAATTTAAGCAGATTCGGCGCAAAAGACCAAGCCACGACTCCGATCTTCTGGTCAACACCAGGCAGTCTTGGGATTGGCCGAGTGATTCCGGAATGCCACCGCGGCCTTGCCGACAGCCGAAGTGCCCGAACAAATGTCCTCTTCCAGGGCTGTCCGGAACCCACACAAATCAATGGCACTTGCTCCTCAGACACTCACGGGTGACCCGGATCACTGCAGCGTCGCCCTGAATTGTGAGATGAAGAGACAACAATCTCTTGCGAGGTGAGTCATGAACGACAGCCTCTTCTTCGCAACTTTCGATCCCCTATACATCAACGCTCCGGACGCCTGCAGTCTTTGCATTGCGCAGCCGCCCGCTTTTACCTACGAGTACTGTATCGAGCAGAACGACGGTCAACGCCACTACATCAAAGGCTTCTGCTGTACGTCCTGCTCGGCCGGTCTGCTCCAGAGACTCGCTGGCCGCGAAGCCCAGGAATGGGCGGAAGAGGAGGCCGAACTTGAAGCCGGCGAGATGGACGTTACAGATCTCCAAAAAAGGAGGCTAGCCACCTTCGGGAATGTACCCACGCGCTGATGGCGCGAGCCATTAGCGAAACGAATCTAAAAATGGAGCGACGGGCGTTCCCCGCCCGTCGAGCCTCCGTAGCGCCGCCGTCCCGGCGGCTGTCTGGCGGGTATCCTGCCCGCCGCACCACGCTCGCTATTTGTACCGCGCCTTCATGAACTCCGCGATCCCTTTGTAAGCCGTCGTCAGCGTTGGCTCGTCAGGCAGAAAGACGATCCGGAAATGCTTCGTTCCCTTTTTTTGTCCGAAGCCCGCACCGTGCACCACAAGTACGTGTTTTTGCACGAGCAATTCCTTCACGAAGACATCGTCGCCCTCTGGAATATCCAGACGCGGGAACGCATAGAATGCGCCCTTCGGTGAAACGCAGCTGACGCGCGGTGTCGACCCACACCACTTCGCCGTGAGATCGCGCCGTGCGCGCAACTTTCCGGTTACTTCCTTCAGATGATCCTGGGGCCCCTCGAGCGCTGCCTTGATGGCGTATTGCTCGGGATGATTCGCGCACAAACGCGACCGCAACAACCGCCCGACGCCCTCGACGTATGGTTTCACCGCAGCAGCGTCGCCGCTGACGATCCCCCAGCCGATTCGCCAGCCGGGCGCCAGATAATTTTTCGATAGCCCGCCGAAGGTCACGATCGGCACATCCGGAGCGACGGACGCGAGCGAAATATGCGAATCGTCGTCGAGAATCAGCTTGTCATAAATCTCATCCGCAAAAATGACCAGATTGTTCCGTCGAGCCAGTTCCGCAATCGCCTCCAGCATCCGCCGTGAGCACACTGCGCCGGTCGGATTGTTGGGATTGATGAGCACAATCCCCCGCGTCCGCGGCCCGATTTTCTTGTGCACATCGATCAGATCCGGCTGCCAACCATCGTCTTCATTCAACGCGTAAGTGTTCAGCTCGATCCCGAGCTTGGCCAGCACGGCGGAGTACAGCGGATAATCCGGACTCGGCGTCAGCAGGTTGTCCCCCGGATTCAACAGCGCGCTCAGGCAGATATCGACTGTCTCGCTCACACCCGATGTGACGAACACATCCTGCACGCTGGGGATGCCCTTGCGCTCGGCTTCTCCGCGGATCGCGTCCAGCGCCTCCTTAATCCCCGGCGACGGCGCATATCCGTTCTTTCCATCTTTCATTGCCTTGTACACTGCTTCAATCAGGTGAGCGGGCGTCTGAAAATCGAAATTGAGGGGATCGCCGATATTGAGAGGCAGAATCTTGTGCCCCTTCTTGGCAACTTCGTCCGCCACGCACGCCAGATCCCGAATGGCGTAGCGAACATTTTCCAGACGCTGGGCGGCAGCAACTTCACGAACCTGGGTGGCTGGCATCGAAACTCCGGCCTCGTTTTAGAAGTGGTGCGAGGCTCTTGGAAAGCTTAAATGCAAAGTGGGCAAAGAACAACGGAGTCGAAGGATTGGTCGCTGGTCGTGGGATTGGTCGTCGATTATTGGCGAAGATGTCGTGACGATATCCGCGGCCTTGCACGAAAATCCGACGGAGTGCCGATTAGCCGTTCTCTGCGTTCTCTGCGGCCGTTCTCCGCGTCCTCTGCGTTTTAAGACTTTCTGCTCAGCGTAGTCTTTCACCCCGGGACCGACAACCAGCCACTGCTCGTCTCAGGTCTCTTCTCCCCGACCTTCGCAGTTAAAATCTCTTCGCCGGATGTCAAGCAAGTCCGCCGCCATCGCCAAGACATCTTCGCCGACGACTGACGACTGAAGACTTTGGTCGCTGGTCGTGGGATTGGTCGTCGGTTATTGGCGAAGATGTCGTGCCGATATGTCCGCGGCCTTTCACGAAAGTCCCACGGAGTGCCGATTTGCCGTTCTCTGCGTTCTCTGCGGCCGTTCTCCGCGTCCTCTTCGTTTTAAGACTTTCTGCTAAGCCAGCTGACAAAAGCCTGAACCGCAAAGTTCTCAAAGGAACCGCAAAGATCCCAAGAAAAGTCTTTCACCCTGGGACCGACAACCAGCCACCGCTCAGGTCTCTTCTCCCCGACCTTCGCAGTTAAAATCTCTTCGCCGGATGTCGAGCAAGTCCGCCGCCATCGCCAAGACATCTTCGCCGAAGACTGACGACTGAAGACTGCTTTATTCCACCCGATCGATCTGCGCCTTCTGCAACTTGTCGGAGTAGTCGATATACACCGACTTCCACTCGGTATAGAAGTCAATTGCCCCGATCCCACCCTCGCGGTGTCCGTTCCCGGTTGCCTTCGTCCCGCCGAACGGCAGATGCACCTCCGCCCCGATCGTGGGCGCGTTGATGTACGTGATCCCGGCGTACAAATCGCGCATGGCCGTGAACGCTTTATTGACATCCTTCGTATAGAGCGAGGACGACAATCCGTACTCGATGCTGTTCGCAATCGCGATCGCATCCTCCAGCCCGTCGCACGGGATAATCGAAACCACCGGTCCGAAGATTTCCTCCTGTGCGATCCGCATCTTGGTATCGACATCGGTGAACACCGTCGGCTCCATGAAATACCCGTATTGGTAGGCGCCCTTCTCCAGCCGGTTCCCGCCGCAAACCAGCTTGGCGCCCTCATCCCGCCCGATATCCACGTAGCTCAGATCGGTCCTCAACTGCGCTTCATTGATCGCCGGACCCATATCCACTGTCTCGTCGAGCCCGTTCCCGACCTTGAGCTTCTTCGCTCGAGCCACATAGCGGTCCACGAACTCGCGATACACCCCCTTCTGCACGATGATCCGGCTGGTCGCGGTGCAGCGTTGTCCGGTGGTGCCGAACCCGCCCCAGAGCCCGCCCTCGATGGCCAGATCCAGATTCGCGTCATCCAGTACGATCATCGGGTTCTTCCCGCCCAGTTCCAGCGAACAATGCTTGAAACTCTTGGCCGCCGTGGTTCCCACGGTCCGCCCCACTGCGGTCGACCCGGTCAGCGAAATCGCCCGCACATCCGGATGCTCGGTCAACGGCGCGCCCACGTTCGAGCCAAATCCGCTTACTACGTTAATGACTCCATTGGGCACACCGGCATCCACCAGCGTCCGCACCAGGTTGAAGGTGGATAGTGGGGTATCCTGAGCGGGCTTGATCACGCAGGTATTGCCGCAAACGATCGCGGGCAGCAGTTTCCAGGAAGGGATCGCCATGGGGAAATTCCACGGCGTGATCATGCCGCAAACCCCCAGAGGATGGCGCACCGCCATCGCGAATTTGTTCGGCAATTCCGACGGCGTTGTGGGTCCAAACAACCGGCGGCCCTCTCCTGCCATGTAGTAGGCGGTGTCGATCGCTTCCTGCGTGTCGCCCCTCGTTTCCTTGATGACCTTGCCCATCTCGCGGGTCATATCGCGTGAGTACTCTTCCTTGCGCTCGGCCAGCATCTCGGCCGCGCGAAATACGATCTCGGCCCGTCGCGGAGCCGGCACCAGCCGCCAGCGCTCAAATGCCCGCTTGGCCGCGTCCACGGCCGCGTTCACATCGTCCTTTCCCGACTTCTGGAAGATTGCCACGACTTCCCGCGTGTCCGCGGGATTGCGGTCTTCGAAGGTTTCTCCGGTCGAGGACTCCACCCACTCGCCGTTAATAAAATTCTTATAAACTTTGGTATTCCCGCTCGCCATGATGGCAGGGCTGCCAACAGTCTCGGTCGCCATAAAGCCTCCTGATTAATAAGCCAAACAACCCATGCTACCGCCCGCAGTACAGCGGAGCAAGTGAGCCGCGCCGACAGCTCTCCTTACAAGCCGGGGATGTTTAGCGCCCTTGGCACAATCGAGCCCTTCCTTCGTCTCCCTTCGTGCCTTACTTCGTGCCCTTTGTGGTTATCTTTTGAACTGAAATCTGGATCGACTTCAGATGTCCCGAATCGCAAAAAATTCGATTGACCCTGGATCACCCTCCAAGGTCTAAATTGATGCCATGAAACCGCAACCCCCGCTCCGCTCCGGCACGCTCGCCAGGTTAGTCGGTGTGAGCCCCGACACGCTCCGCCTTTACGAACGGAAAGGGACCCTCCGCGCACCGATGCGTTCCCCGAATGGTTACCGCTGCTATTCCCCAGAGTCCGTGGCTCGAGTCCGCCTGATCCGTGCGGCACTCTCAATCGGCTTCACCCTCGATGAACTCGCCCAGATTTTGAAAATCCGCGACGCCGGCGGCGCACCCTGCCACAAGGTGCGCGGTTTAGCCGCCGCAAAACTGGACGGCCTTGACCATCATATCCAGCAACTCACTGCATTACGCGACCACCTCAAGGACGTCGTCGATAGCTGGGATCATCTTCTCCATCAAACTCCGCACTCCGAGCGAGCAGGCCTGCTCGAAGCGCTCGCCGTCGCACCTGTGAAGGCGCGCACCCTGTCCCCGCACCTGCACGCCGCTATGACCCGGGAGACACAAAAATGACTCGCAGATTTCTACTCATTGCGTTTTTGACCGTACTGGTGCTTTTCCGCGTGTCGCCGCTGCATGCACGTCCACGGCAATCGGGCGAGTGCCCACACAAAGACGCCAAACCCCATCATTCCGACCACGAAGCCATGACGTCGCGCGGCGAACAAGGCATGGGCTTCTCCCAGACGACGACCGCCCATCACTTCCTGCTCAAAGCCGATGGCGGCATCATTGCCGTCACTGCGAACCAAAAAAAAGACGCGGTCCCCCGCGAACAGATCCGCGAACACCTCGCACACATCGCCGACGCATTTGCCCAGGGCGATTTCGATATCCCGATGTTCGTTCACGATCAGACTCCGCCCGGCGTGCCTACAATGAAGCGCCTCTCCAAAAAAATTCGATATCAATTTCGCGAAACCGACAAAGGCGGCCAGGTAGAAATTTCAAGCACCGATAACGAAGCGATCCAGGCCATCCACGACTTCCTCCTCTTCCAGATCCGCGAGCACAAAACCGGCGACCCCACCTCCCTCCCGTAACTACTCCGACTCCGCGATTTCTTAGCGCGCCTGAAAGGCGTTCTCTGCGCCCTCTGCGGCAGTTCTCAGCGACCTCTGCGTTGAGAGCTTTTTCGGCACGAAACTCAATTTGCGGCACTCCCTGGCCGACAACCGACGGCCGACGACTGTACTTCCGCACGACTGGACATGTTCTAACGGACCTGAACCCAGCTGGTTACCCCGTTCCGGCTCAGTCAGGCTTGTGGTAGTGTTGGAATTACCCCATATTCTCTAGATTTGGCTGGTCTTGAGTGGCCTCCGTGTCGTCGAAACGCAAGCCGGGCGTGTACATTGCCTGGACGACCGTTACCTACCGCAGCGTGCTGCTGATGCTGCTGGTAGTGGCGCTCGTCTTCGGGGCGGCGATGCACTTCGCCTTCCCGCAGTTCACCGACAACACCGTGAAAGCCGCCGGCACGGTGACCACCAATTTCCTGGAGCGCATTGCCGGGATGGCTCCTCCGCCGGATAAGTCTTCCGGCGGCACCGAGAAGCAGGCGCGCTTCACAGCCATCGATGGCACCGTCAAGATCAAAAAGTCCTCCAGCAACACCTGGATTACGGCCGACTACAACATCCCGCTCGAAAAGGGCGATGTCGTGCAGACCGGCTCGGAAGGCATGGCCAAGGTGGTCTTCAATGACGGCACCAACTACACCGTCAAGCAGGACTCTCTTATCGTGATCGAAGAGAACTCGGCCAACGACCAGCAACAGACTCACGTAGCCGTCGCGGTCAGCACCGGTACCGTCGATCTCTCGACCGCCACTTACACACAAGGCTCGAGATCCCAGGTCATCGTGGCCGGCGCCACCGCTTCGCTGGCTCCCGAAAGCGCCGCCATGGTCCGCAACGATCCGAAAAGCGACCAGCACGAAATTCTCGTGAAGAAGGGCAGCGGCGAAGTTGCGCGCAATGGCGAAACCGTCCGCCTGTCCGATTGGGAGCGTGCAACCTTCAAGGCTCGGTCTGAAAAGATCGCCAAAATCAAGGAAATTGGCCCGCCGACTTCGATCTCCCCGGCTAATATGATGCCCCTCTTCACCACCGAAGGGGCCAAGACGAAAGATGTCCAGTTTTCGTGGTCGCCCATGGCCAATGCGGTCGGGTACCGGCTGCGCATCTCCCGAAATCCATACTTCTCTTCCACCATCGTCGATCGCTCGGTCAGCACTGCCGATGTGACCGTGACCGGATTGGGCCTGGGCGCGTACTACTGGATGGTGCAGTCCCTGGATGCGAGCGGGAAAGAATCGGTGGAGGGCGAAAAGAACCGTTTCACGATCATCCCCAAAGGGAAGGACGCGGTCGCGATCGACCTGGAAATCGACCCCCTGATCCAGCATGGCCACGTCATTGAAGTGACCGGCAAGACCGAGTTGAATGCCCGCGTGATGGTCAACGGGCATGAAGTGCCGATTGTGACCACCGACGGGACGTTTCATTATTTCACGCCTCCGCTGCCGACCGGGGAGAGCCTGATCACCGTCACAGCGCAGAATGCGCAAGGTGGTGTAAATACGAAGCAGCAGAAAGTCGTGATCCAGTAAACCCTCCGGCCGAGCTTTCCGGAGTGCAAGGCCTTTCGTGTCCGGCGGGAATGGGAAAAATCCCATAGAATCGCCGTAGAAATCCTGACCGGACAGGTAAAAACGCAGGTTCTACCCGACCGGTACGTCCGATTCGAGCGAGAGAGAAGTTAACCGTATGTCATCTAACGGATTCCATTCCAGCGCAGGGCGCTTTCACAATCTGCGGTCGCTCTTCAGCATTTTCTCCAGCGACCTGGCCATCGATCTCGGGACCGCCAACACGCTCGTATACGCGCGTGGCAAAGGCATCGTCGTCAACGAGCCTTCGATCGTAGCCATCAACAAGAACACCGCCGAAGTCGAGGCGGTCGGCAAAGAGGCGAAAGAAATGCTTGGCCGCACGCCGGGCAACATCGTCGCCATCAAGCCCATGAAGGACGGCGTCATTGCCGACTTCAAGGTCACCGAGAAGATGCTGAACTACTTCATCCAGAAGGCGCACAACCGCAAGATGCTGGTGCACCCGCGCATCGTGATCGGCGTGCCTTCGGAGATCACGCAGGTTGAAAAACGTGCCGTGATGGACTCTGCCTACCGCGCCAAAGCCAGCGAAGTTTACCTGGTCGAGCAGGCCATGGTCGCCGCGATCGGCGCCGGCCTGCCCATCACTGAGCCGAGTGGCAACATGGTGGTTGACATCGGCGGCGGCACGACCGACATCGCCGTCATCTCGCTCAGCGGCATCGTGTATTCGCGTTCCGTGCGCATGGCGGGCAACCAGATGGATGAGGCCATCATGAACTACCTCAAGCGCAAATATAACCTGCTCATCGGCGAGCGTACCGCCGAGCAGATCAAGATCGAAATCGGCAGCGCCTACCCGCTCGACAAGCCCCTGACAATGGAGATCAAAGGGCGTAACCTGATAGAAGGCGTGCCCAAGACCATTACGGTCGACGACAGCGAAATCCGCGAAGCTCTCAGCGAGTGCGTTTCCACCATCATGAATGCGGTGCGCGTAGCTTTGGAGCGCACGCCCCCGGAGTTGTCAGCCGATATCAGCGACCGCGGCATCGTGCTCACCGGCGGTGGCGCCCTGCTGAAGAATCTGGACAAGCGCATCCGCGAAGAAACCGGCTTGCCGGTCTCGATCGCTGACGATCCGCTCTGCAGCGTGGTGCTGGGCACCGGAAAAATGCTCAGCGACTTCAAGTTGCTGCGCAAAATTTCGATCGAGTAAGAGGTTTCGAGTTTCGGGTTTCAAGTTTCTGGTGTGCTGCGCAGCCCGTGACTGCCCGAACGACTCGACAATGGCTGAGTATTCCGCTGTGGGAACTCGAAACCTGAAACTGGAAACTTGAAACTGGTGTTATGGAATCCGTCCTCGGCCGTTATAAGAACCTGATCGTCCTCGTTTGTGTCCTGTTCGCTCAGGTCCTGGGCTTGGCTGTGCAGGTCAAGCGCACCACCGACACGGAATCCTCCCGCCTGATCCGCATCTGGGCCGTCGACTCGGTTACACCCTTTGAGAAAGCTCTGAACTGGATCCATAACTCCAGTTGGAACGTCTGGCACAACTATTTCTACCTGCGCGGTGTGCGTGCCGAAAACCGCGGTCTCAAGGCGGAGATTGAGCGCCTCCGACTCCAGCAAGTCCGGCTCAACGAGGATGCCGCCCAGGCCCGTCGGCTGCAGGCCCTGTTCGCCTTCAAGGAGCAGTTCATCTCGCAGACCAGGCCCGCCCAGGTTATTGGTTCAAGCGGCAGCGAACAGTCGCGCGTGATTTACATCGATAAAGGAGAGTCCGACGGCCTCAAGCCCGATATGGCTGTGATCACGGTCGACGGCATCGTGGGCAAGGTGCTCAAGGTATTTCACTCCACTTCGCAGATTCTGTTGATTGATGACCAGAGCAGCGGCGTAGGAGGGATTCTCGAAAAATCCCGGCTTCAGGGGATCGTGCGCGGAACCCGGTCCGGCGAAGTTGTGCTCGAGCACATCATGAGTGACAACCCCGTACAGGCTGGGGAAGTCGTGCGCACCAGCGGCGGAGATCGGATCTTCCCCAAAGGGCTGCCGGTAGGAACGGTCTCACAGGTCGGTAACGGCCCCGATCTGTTCCTGACCATTCGGGTTCGTCCGGCCGCAAACCTCAGCAAGCTCGAAGAGGTGCTGGTCGTCACCAAATTGGTAGAGCAGGAGCCCACGCAGCTGGAAACCGGCCCAGTCCGTGCCGCCGATATTCTGGCTCAGCGCCTGCCTTCTGTTCCGGATAAGCCCCCCGACTCATCGAAACCGGCGACCGGTGAGGCCGCACAGCCTGCTGCCAATGGCGCGAAGGCGACTGCTGCCAGCAAGCCTGCGAAGCCCCCGGAAGCACCGAATGCGGCGAATACGAACGCAGCGAATCCACCGAAGTCGGACGAGAGAACTCCGCCAAAACCTCAGGCCCAGGTAGTGCCGCCTCGAAAGGCCGCATCGCCGAACTCATTATCGGTCGCCCCGGCCGCAACTCCGCCTGGTGGACTGAAGCCGGCCACCGAGAAAGGTCCTGCGCCGGCCCCCGTGAAGGTGGCCGATCCGGAACGGCCCACGCCGAATCCGAAGCCTCCGGTTACTCCTGCTCCGAACCCAGCCCAGGACGGTCCGCAATAACGTGCCCATAACCTACACATCCGGGGAACAGGTCGAGGTCTATCGGTTTAACTGGCCGATCACGATCGGCGTGCCTGCGACCGCCTTGTTTCTGCAGGCATGGCTGCCGCGTCATTTTTCGTTTTTCGCGATGCTCGACCTCCCCCTCCTGGTGACCATCTTCTTCGGAATTTCGCGCCGCAATCCGGTCTCGGGACTTCTGACCGGCGGTGTGATCGGCGTCTTTCAGGATGCGCTGACCTCGCTTCCCATTGGCATTAATGGCATCGCCAAGACCGTCGTCGGCTACGGCGCCTCCTCCCTGGGCGTGAAGCTGGACGTTGAAAACGCGGGTGCGCGCCTGCTTGTGACCCTGGTGTTCTGTGTCGCGCACAAGATCGTCTACTTCATGGTAGCGCGGGGCCTGGTGAACCTGAGCATGCAGTGGAGTTGGCCGCACGAACTGTGGGCCGCCTTTATCAACGCCATCGTCGGAGTCTTTCTGTTCTTTGCCCTGGACCGATTCAAGCAGAGAACATAAAGGCAGTTGCCAGTTCTCAGTTGCCAGTTCTCAGTTCTCAGTTTGGTAGCTCGAGGACCTTGAACTTAAGTGTGTACGCAAGGAGCTATGAATCCGGGAGGGCGGCGGTAGAATCAGATGTTCCCGCAACTGAGAACTGGGAACTGAGAACTGAGAACTGATGTTCGGTCGCGACGAAAAAGTATCTTCCATTCGCCTGACGGCGGTGCAGTACATCATCCTCGTCATCTTCATGATCCTCGCCTATGGACTGTGGCGGCTGCAGGTCATGCAGAGCGACTTTTACGCACAACTGGCTGAGAAAAACCGCATCCGTAACGTGCCGATCCTCGCGCCTCGTGGCAAAATCCTCGATCGCGAAGGCCGCACCATTGTCGATAATTACCCCTCTTTTTCCGCTCTGCTGTTACGTGATTCCAGCCGCGACCTGAACGCGGATGCTGACATCATTGCCCAGGGCCTGCACCTCGACGCGCGGGAAGTTCGCGAGCGCGTTCGCAAGTTCACGTCGATGCCGCAGTATCAGCCCATTTTTCTCAAGGACGACATTACGCCCGACGAACTCGCTTTCATCGAAGCCCACAAGAATGAACTTCCCGAACTCGACACCATCATGGCTCACCGCCGCCTCTACCCGCGCAACGGGTTCATGGCGCACCTGGTGGGCTATGTCGGCGAAGTGACCGAAACCATGCTCAACCAGCCTCAGTTCGAGTTCTATAACCCGGGCGACGTGGTAGGTGTTTCCGGAGTCGAAAAGCAATACAACCAGGTGCTGATGGGGCAGAACGGCTCGCGCCGGGCCCTCGTCGACAGCCGTGGCAAGGAAGTTGGCCGGCTCGACGAAACGCCTGCCATCCCCGGCAAACAGCTCAAGCTCACCGTCGATGTGGACCTGCAAATTGCGGCCGAGGAAGCCCTGGAAGGAAAGAACGGCGCCATTGTCGCCATGGATCCTCGCAATGGCGAGATTCTTGCCATGGTGAGCCGCCCCACCTTCGACCCCAACGATTTTGCCGTGCGTATCTCTCGCGATGAGTGGAGCAAGCTCGTCAATGACGACGAGCATCCCCTCCTGAACAAGGCGATCCAGGCGCAGCTTGCCCCCGGTTCGACTTTCAAAATCATCATGGCCACCGCCGGTCTACAGGAAGGCATCGCGCAGGACATGCAGGTCACCTGCAATGGAGGCGCCAGCTTTTATGGGCGCTACTTCAAGTGCTGGGTAGTGGCGCAGCATCGCACCCATGGCGTGGTCGGCATCACGAAGGCCATTTACCAGTCGTGCGACGTCTTCTTCTACACCTTGGCCGAGAAACTCGGCATCGACCGCATCGCGAAATATGCCACCGCCTTCGGCCTCGGCCAGAAGACCGGGGTCGATCTGCCGCAGGAGGTTTCGGGCGTCATGCCTTCCGAAGAATGGAAGATCCGCAACTTCAAGCAGAAGTGGTATGCCGGGGAAACGATCTCCGTCGGCATCGGACAGGGCGCAGTCGCGGCGACTCCCATTCAACTGGCCCGCGCGATTGGAGGCATTGCCAGCGACGGTTTGCTGCATCGGCCGCACGTAGCCTTTCCCACCGATCTTCCTCCCAGCATCAAGCCGGCCTCGGCGCCTGAGGACGAAGTGCGCGTTCCCATCGATCCGCGGAATTGGGAACTGATCACCGACGCCATGACGCAGGTCACTTCGCCTGAAGGCACCGCCGGCAGTGCGCATCTGCAAGGCATCGATTTCGGCGGCAAAACCGGCAGCGCGCAGACCATCAGCAACACTCTCAAAGCGAAGCTGGGCAATTTCGGCAAGGCCAATTACAAGGACAATGCCTGGTTCGTTGGAGTCACTCCGCGCCGCAATCCCGAGCTCGTCGTCTGCGTGCTGTTCGAAGGTGGCGAGCACGGCCAGTTCGCCGCCCGCGTGGCAGCGCAGGTGGTCAAAGCATACGTGGAAAAGCAACGTCGCCAGCCTACCAAGATGGCCAAGGACGCGGGCAAGGTTGACGTGGGAGCGATCTGGAGCGCTCCCGATGACGAGAGCCACAAGAACGATGGCCTCCAGGCTGGCCACTTTTTCATTGATGTGCCCAGAAAGCCGCTGCCGCTGGCCGCAGCAGCCCCGGGACTTCAATGATACTGAGCTCTTTTCAAAAAGGAGTTTTTTGCTACAAGCCACCAGCCATCAGCCACAAGCTAGCTGAAGACTGGCGACTGACGACTGAAGACTAATGTCCCGCTACGTCTCATACCGCGACTTCGACTGGCTGCTGGTGATCTTCGTTCTCATGCTCTGTGGTCTGGGAGTGATGGAGATCCGCAGCGCCACCATGCACACGAAGTTCGCTGGCGCCCACATCAAGCAGCTCTACTGGATTGTTGGCGGCATCCTCGGCATGTTTTTGGTCAGCCTGCTGAATTACCAGGCCCTGCTCGAGCAGGTTCACTGGATGTATATCGCTGCCGTCGGCTCCTTGATGTCGGTCATGGTTTTCGGCAAGGTATATCTGGGCGCGAAGCGTTGGATCAAGCTGCCCGGCGGCCAGCACTTCCAGCCCTCCGAGTGGGTCAAGTTAATCCTGATTCTTGCGGTCGCCAAGTATTTTGCCGATCTCCATTCCCGCGAACTGTCATGGTCGGACTTCATTAAGGCCGGCGCCATGGTCGGAGTTCCGATGCTCATGGTCCTCGCCCAGCCAGATCTCGGCACCGCCCTTACCTACATTCCGATCGCGATCATGGGCGTTTTCCTGGGAGGTGTTCGCGCCAAGCAGGCTCTCATCGTCTTGCTCCTGGCAGGGCTCATCATGCCCCTCGCCTGGCACAAGTTGAAGCCGTACCAGAAAGACCGCCTGATCAGCTTCATGGAACCGGAGGCCGACAAGCAGGGCTCCGGCTACCAGGTCATCCAGTCGAAGATCGCCGTGGGTTCCGGAGGAATCTGGGGAGGCACCGGTACCCAGACCCATCTTTCCTATCTTCCTGTGCCGCAAACCGACTTTATTTTCGCGGCTTTTGCCGAGGAACACGGATTCGTAGGAGCTTTGGGGGTGCTCCTGTTATACTTCATTGTGCTGATGCGTTTGACCCAGAACGCCCAAACAGCGCCCGACCGCGCTGGGACGTTTGTGGTGATGGGCGTGGTGGCTGTGCTTAGCTTCCACATTCTGGTCAATGTCGGCATGGTGGTTGGCTTTATGCCGGTCACCGGAATACCCTTACCATTAATGAGTTACGGCGGATCGTCCGTCCTGTTTATGTTTCTGGCGCTGGGCATGGTGATGAATGTCCGCATGCGCCGTTTCGTGAACTGATGCAGGTGGAAACCCGCTACTGAGCAGTACCCGCGCCTCATCGCGCGGTCAAAAAGATTACGATCGCCCTCGCGTAAAGAGGGCACTTCACCGGCCAGAAAGAGAGTTGGAGGCCGGGCAGGATTGCAGCCAGCGCTGCCAGGCGGGTAACGGCCCCCTCCCCATCGAGGAGAGAGCGGCCACCACCTCGGGTCCAGCGCACATTGCGATAAGTGCAAAAGATTCCCAAGCTTCCGCAAAGGATTCGCTTCTGGAGTGCTATCCAGGAGGCAGGTCCACTTCTGTGTGGACTCGTACCCATCGCGACGCTCATTCCTCCCCTGCTCCCGCTGTCTTCGCCCCGGTGATCCTGTCGGCCTTTCCGCCTACAGAACCCGGAGTATGAATGACCAAAGAATTGTTTGTTACCTCAACCCCTCATGAAACCAAAGTGGGCCTGGTCGAGGACGACCAGCTCGCTGAAATCTATCTCGAACGCGAAAACGAATACACGCTGGCCGGCTCCATCTACAAAGGACGCGTCACCCGCGTGCTTCCCGGCATGCAATCCGCCTTCGTCGACATTGGCCTGGAACGCGATGCTTTCCTCTATGTTTCCGATTTCATGGATCTCGAGGAGCAGGACGACGACCTCAACGAAGTCGTGCCCACCAACCGTGCGCCATTGCCGGAAAGCCGCGTTCCGCAGGAAAGTCGCCCGCAAGCGCATCGCACCGAAACCGCAACTCCCGCCGCAGGCGAAACGACCTCTTATGTGATCGAGTCGGAGCCGTTTGAAGAGGAATCGTCCAGCGCTCCTGCTCCCCCGATGTCCACGGCGGAGCCGGGCAACAACGAGTCGCCACGCGAAGCGCCTTCCCGCGAACGGGGAAGCTTTCGCAGCCGCCGTCGCCGTCGTGGCCGCCGCTTCGAGGATGATCGCACCGACCGCGATCGCTCGGAGAATCGCCCCACCCGCGCCGATGCCACCGAGTCGCAACAACCGCCGGTGTCCCAGGTGCAGAGCAAGTTTCGCTCACGTACCGCCGAGTACGGGCCGCCTCCCGGCTATCAACCCATGATCCTGCCAGGCGAGTCGATCTCGAAGTATCGCGGTCGAGCCGGCCAGGCCGCCACACCGGTAAATCAGCGCGGAAGCCAGGCCTCCCCGGCAGCCGTTCCAGACGTCGAACGCGCCAGTGTGGCCAACAATTTTCCCGATGACGAACCACTCTTCGCAAGCGGATTGACCGAACCCCTGCACGAGCAGCACGGCGATTTCGACCAGCACGATGAAGCTGCTCACCAGGAGTGGGAGCGCGAACATGCTCTGCAGGAACGCCTGAACCTCACTGCTGCCTTTTCGCCCGAACCAATTCACGATCACAACGAACTGGCGCCGGATGTGATCCATGCCGTCGAGCCCGAGCCTGAGTCGAAGCCTGAGCCCCAGGTTTTCGCCTCGGCACACGTCGAGTCGCCGGCAGAACCCGTTACCTCCTACGGAGGGCCGGCAGGTACAGTCGAAGAACAGGTCATTGAAGAAGAAGAAGCCGACCTCACGCACTACGTCGAGGACCTCGAAGAAGACGCCGTTTTCGAAGAATTGGAAGAAGAAACCAGCGCCGCGGATGACTACAAGTCTCCGCGCACCCTCGAAATAGCAGCGACCGGAGAACCGCCATCCTCGCCGTCTGCGGACTCCGATGTCGCACCGAGGATTGAGGAAGTGGCAACTACGGTTTCCGGCGAGAGCTTTACTGCCGATGGCGAAGCCGAGGACGCAGAAGAGGAAAGTGCTGAAGCCGAGATCGAAGACGCCCAGGCCGAAGCGGAGGCGCTTCTCGATGCCGAAGCCCGCGGCAACGGCACCGTCGATGCACGCGTTGAAGTCCGGGCTCCGGCTGGAACCGCTGCGTATACCCAGCGCGCCCAACGGCCCGCGTTCGACCGTCGCCGCGGACGCCGTGGTGGCCGCCGCTTCCGCTCTGGTGGCGGAGGCGCTCCGCGTCGCGAAAACACCTCCGTGCCCCTGATCAGCGATCTTCTGAAAGAAGGACAGGAAGTCCTCATCCAGATCGCGAAAGAGCCCATCGGCAAGAAAGGCGCCCGCATCACCAGTCACATCGCGCTGCCCGGCCGGTTCCTGGTCTACATGCCAACCGTCAATCACACTGGCGTCTCCCGTAAGATCTCTTCCGACGAAGAGCGTCAGCGCCTGAAGCGCATCATCATCAGCGAGCGTGAAAACGGACAAGGCGGTTTCATCGTGCGCACCGCCGCCGCGGGCGCCTCGGAAGAAGATCTTCGCGCCGACATCCGCTTCCTGAAGAATCTATGGCACGAGATCAAAACTCGTTCCGAAGAAGCCAAAGCTCCAGCTCTGATCTACCACGACCTCAACGTCGTCGAACGCGTTCTGCGCGACCAGGTCACGTCCGACTTCTCCGCCATCTGGGTCGACACCGAGCAGGAATACGAGCGCATTCTCCGCTTCGCCAACCGCTTCCAGCCAGCGCTGGTCCGGCGCGTGAAGCTCTACACCAAGGAAACGCCCCTCTTCGAGCAGTTCGGCCTCAAGGAAGAAATTGATAAGGCGCTCAAATCAAAAGTCTGGCTGAAGAGTGGAGGCTACATCGTCATCAATCAGACCGAGGCCCTGGTCGCTATCGATATCAACACCGGCAAATACGTCGGCAAAACCGCGCGCCTGGAAGACACCATCGTCAAAACGAACGTCGATGCGATCAAAGAAATTGTCCGGCAGGTCCGCCTGCGCGATCTGGGCGGCATCATCATCATCGACTTCATCGACATGGATGAACGCCGCAACCGGCAGCGCGTCATGCAGGCTCTGGAAGAAGAGTTGCGGAACGACCGCGCCCCTTCGAAAGTGCTCCAGTTCAACGATTTCGGATTGGTCGCCATTACCCGCAAGCGCGTCAAGCAGTCGCTGGAGCGCACCATCGGCTCACCCTGCCCGCACTGCGAAGCTACCGGCTTCGTCAAGTCGGTTACGACCATCTGCAACGAAATCTACGTCGAGATGCGAAAGATGGCCAAGCACATGGAGCGCCAGGACATTCTGCTGCGCGTGAACCCCGAAGTGGCCAAGGCCCTCAAAGCCCAGAACGGCCGCTGGTTGACTGAAATGGAAGAACTCACCAAGCGCACCATCATCATCAAGTCGGATGCCAGCCTCCACGAGGAGCAATTCGACATCAACTAAGTAGCGCCGGCGTCTCGCCGGCAAATCCAGCATGTGGCGCGGGCG
>Ga0307478_10000480_pt1 | contig 40944 bp, 62 predicted proteins | sample atmos_gasesECM4C_2_FD_203713 | JGI IMG/M metagenome (GOLD analysis project Ga0307478, IMG submission 203713) | Hardwood forest soil microbial communities from Morgan-Monroe State Forest, Indiana, United States - atmos_gasesECM4C_05 | ecosystem: Environmental > Terrestrial > Soil > Temperate...
CGATCTTGAGGGCCACGCGGGTCTCGGTGACGCTGCCGTCGATCGGGACCGCGCCCACGGCTTCCGCCTCGGCGACCAGCGCGTCAATGAGCGGCCGCGAGTCGAGGCGCCGGTACTTGTCGGAGAGGAGGCCTCGCATCGTGCCCTTGACCGAGCGGACCAGGAAGCGCCCATCGGCGTGGCTGTAGCTCCGGGTGAGGACGTCCGCCGCGAGCTCGCGTTGCCACTCGTCGCCGCCGGCCAACCGACCGAGGTACTCGTAGGGCATGCTCGCGCGCGACGCGACTTGCGAGAGCGCGTAGGATGTCGGTGTGTAGGCGTCGCTCTTGCCGACGTGCACGATGATGCCCATGCCCTGATTCGAGGGCGCGAACTTGAGATGCCCGCCCATCGCGATCTGGTCTTTGGGTACGTCGCGGTGAATGGTCTCGATGACGCCCGCCGCATTGCGGGCACCGTCCGCAAGCTTCTTGGCGAGAATGTTGCGGTGCGCTTCGGTCACGCTGGTCGTGTTCATAGGGTCTCTCCGTTACCGGCCCGGGACCGGCGTTGTGCCGGCTGCCGTCCGTCTATGAGAGTAGTATAGTACTGCCGGCAGTAATGTCAAGCGCCTAGCGTATGAATTTCTGAGAGGGCCTGGCGCACGGCTTTTCTGGCCGCTTCGGCGAGGCTTACCTTCGTCATGGTGGCCAGTTTGCGCAGTTCCTCATACTCCTCGTCGGTGACGGGGACCGAGACCCGCCGCGGGCGATTGTCGGAGGTAGACGGGTTACTGAGGCGTTTGCGCTTGGACATGGTCTCTGCCGGAAGTATGAACTTTGCGGGCGCGCAAGTCAATGTCGAGAGATGACGCTTGACAAGTGGCACAAGGTCGAGTCAGGCTGCCGGGGCCTAGGAGGGCGGATGAGTCAGACGAAGCTCAAGGCGTCCGAGACGCTGGTAGCCGCCTACGTGCAGGACGGGCAAGGCCGGCGCGTCGTGCTGGCGCAGGTGCAAAGGCGTCGAGGTTTCTTCGAAGATAGCACGGACCTTGGTCCGCCGTTCGTTGTCGGCACCACGCGAGAGGAAGTGCGCGGCGTCATCGCGGCCCTGGCGCAACTTGCCGAAGAGCTGCCTGGCGCCATGGTCGAGAGCCCGAGCGACGACAGAACGAAAAGGGTGACCCATCTATGACGATACCGAATGGCGCGGACGCGAGCCCCATCGCAGATTGGGTCATCGCCAGCACCAACGACAAGCTGCTCATCGGCAAGCCGCGGTACGTGCCGCCATTCGCAGACGCGCATCCTGTCCGCGTAGCGAGCCTTAGCCCCGTCTTCGAGCTACAGATCAACATCGTGCAGACGCCGCTGCGCGACCCGCAAGGGAACCTCATGCCGCTCAAAGACCCGCACGGCAATCTCGTGCCGGGGCCCGACGGGCGCCCGCAGGCGATCGTCCAAACGCAAGTCGTCCACACGACGGTGCCGGTGATGTTTCTCTCGTCGCTCAGGAGCGTCGAGCTTCCCGAGGGGGCACTCATCGTCCCGGTCGCGGAGCTGTCGCGCGAGGACCGCAACCGCTTGCTCATGGCCGTCAAGCAGGGCGAGGCCATCCAGCAGAACATGCGGAGCGCGGACACGGGGGTCGCCTTGGTGTCGGCGTTGCCCCCTGGGCTCAAGCCGCCGGGGCAGCTGCCGTGACGCTGACGCTCACCGAGAACGAAGCGTGGATGTGTCTGGCGATCTGGATGATAGGGACCGCACTCGGTACGTTTGCATCGGAGCTGGGCAAGGACCTGGCGCGCTGGTACAGAAAACGAAAGGGCTTGCCGTGACATGGACGGAGATGAGCCGCGATGTCGCCGAGGCGTATGGCGTGACGACAAGCGTCAAAGCCAAACGTGACGACTCCGTCAACGGTCCGCTGAGCGCTGTCATTCGCGTGGACGGCTGCGTGCACCTGCGCCGGTATTACAACGGGACAACGCCAGAGCAGGATGACCGCGACGAGACCGACTACATCCACATCTGCGATCTGGCCGCGTTCATCAAGGAGCTCACCGAGCTGCGAGACTTCGCTCTCGCAAACTTGTGGGAAGGCGAGGACCCGTGACCACCAAGCCGCACCACTCGCTAGGTTGGTACTGGCTGATGGGCTTCGGGCACGGAATCGCGCTCCTGGCGCTCCTTCTCTGGTGCTTAGGATATCGCCGATGACCACCGAAGATGAGACGCCCACCGAGGCAGCTGAGCGCGAAGCGGACGCGGAGCGTCAGCGTGCAAAGGACGAAGAACTAGAGCGGGGCTTTGAGTTTCTGAAAACGGCGGTTGAAGCCGCGCGACCCATGGTCGAACAACTAGGGTTGCCAGCGCCGACGTACCGGCCCGACACGAGTGCCGAGGCCGCCGAAGCACTGCAGCGCGATGGCATCGTGCGCGGGACCATCGAGATCACACCGGGCCCGTATAGCAACATGGGCGGCGGTGGAATGACGGAGGAGGCACTCAAGAGCGCCGTCGATTACATCCTCGAGCAACGCGACAACCCGATGCTGCTGCAACCGGAGCCACGAGACCCATTGCCGCCAGCGCTCTACGACCAGCTCTACAAGCAACCGACCATCGACCCCGCGGCCATCCGCGCCCGCGTCGACAAGACGACCGAGGGCCCGTGGATTCAAGAAGGCTTCTACGGGACGCTCGTGCTACCTGGGACGATCGGCGAGCCGATGGGCAAAGAGTCCACGACCGCAGACCTCGAGTTCATCGGGCACGCGCGCACCGACGTGCCGGCGCTGCTCGACGTCATCGATGTGCTGGCGCGGCTGCTGCTCAACCCGACCTACGAGATCGAGTTCAACGAAGAGCGCGTGCTAACGTACCGGCCCGAAGAGGTCATCGAGGCGATGAAGACGCTCGGCCTCGACACGGAAGAGAAGCGCGCCGACGCGCGGGTGAAGCTGTCGTGGCAGGGCGGCGGGAGTCTCAAGTAGGAAGGAACATCGTGGACAAGAAAAAGATCGAGCTCGGGTGGCAAGCGAGGGGCGGAGAAATCCTCCGGACGTGGACGTTCACGGATCGCGACGCTGCCAAGGTGAATGTTTCGGCGTATGTACGCGCCGAGCTTTCCGCCACTGCCGCCCCATGGCACGTCGCGGTGGTGACGGTGAACGGCACCATGATTCATCTCTCGGAACACGCATCGCAGCGCGATGCAGCGCGGGATTGCGAGCGTGCGTACGACAGGGCCATGATGCTGCGCACGCTCCCGGGTCAGCGGCAGCCGAGCGACCACGACCTGGAAGAGGACGATGATTGCGAGAAGAGCGACGCGTAAGCCGTGAACCACATCCTCTGCGACTGCTGCTTTCGCGAACTCTTTCCGAATGGGCACGAGGAAAAAACGTGCACGCACGGAATATGGCCCGCGACCTGCCTTCGGTGCGGAGCCACGAGGGACATCGAGGATCACCCCTACTGGCACTGCCTCGGCAGCGTCGAGGCCAATCCGTACGCGGCAACGCAGTCATGACAGGATGCGTCTTGGCTCCGCTCACATTCGTCGTCCCAGGGGCCCCGGTCGGCAAAGAGCGGCCGCGCCTCGGCAAGGGCCACGTGTACACGCCGACCAAGACGACGAGCTACGAGCACAAGGTCAAGGTGTTCGCGCTGCAGGCCATCCGCAAGCATGGCTCGTGGATCGTGGGCACGAAGCTGCCGGTGACGCTCACGCTCCGTGTGTACTTCGAGAATGCGAGACGGCAGGACCTCGACAACATCTTGAAGGCGGCGGCCGACGCGGGCAATGGCCTCATCTGGCATGACGACTCGCAGATTGCGGAGCTACACGTCTATCGCGGATACGATGCGAAGCGCCCGCGCGTTGAGGTCGCGGTCGACATCTTGGATGATCGGTGAACCCACAACTAGGAGAATAGACGATGACGACTGGAAAGATTCCATTGAATGTGTTGGTGGCTGGCGGCGTGCTCTTCATCCTTTTGGCCGTAGGGACTCGTTTCGCTGGAGCCCAGTCCTCCGGCTCCCATGTCCGACAGACTCGCCCCGTCTTGTGCACCGGGACCTTGCCAGACGGGCGCGCGTGGTCTTTTCACTGGCAGCCGGACCTACTGGACCTTGCCGTGGGGACGGCCACCTGGGAGAGCACTTCACCTGGCATCCCGCCGGCGACACCCGTCCGAGTGGATGATATCCACGGGCAATTGACCATCGGCCATGCCGGCCCCGGGGCCACGCTCTGCCCCATCCCGGCGAGTAACCCCAAGATCGAGACGTTCACGTGGGACTACTACGACGACCTCAACGCGGTCGTCTTTCAGTGGCTCGACACGTGCAGCCCCGTGTCGCCATCGCTCTTGCAGCAGTTCGCTTGCTCGAACTGAGCGCGAAGGGAACGCCATGACCATCGACGGCTTGCTCGACGGTATGCCGGAGCCGGGCCCGTGCGATGGTACCACAGAGCCTTCGTGCGCGCCGAGATATCGGTGTTCCGGGAGTCGTCAATCGTGCGCTTCCTTCAGCCATCGCGCAACGATGGCAACGTCTACGACTGGGACGATGGGGCCGACGACTACGTGTTCGTGCGGGAAATGACGGCCGAAGAGAAGCGGGAGGCGGACGCGGCGGACGAGCAGGCTTACGCCAAGTGGAAAGAGACCGGCGGCAAGGCGAGAACACTTGGGGCCATCTGCACGAGGGGCCGATTCTTCACGGCCAGCGGTGGGTACGCAGACGCGTGGCTGGAAGGTGGCGTGTGGCACTGGGCAGGCTGGAACTTTGAGGAGATAAGACGATGACCAACCGCGTCCTCTGCGAGCACCGCTACGTCGAAGACGAGCGGTATGAGAACGACGACCGAATCCGGACGCTCGAGCATTGCACGGAGTGCCAAACGGTACGCTACGGCTGCTACGCGAAGCGACTGGGCATCCCGGAGAGCGAGTGCCATCGGAGCGATGGCGGGGAACTTATCGGGGCGTGGGGAGTTGTAGGACTCTGGACGTACAAGATTCACGAGGAGCACAAGCAGCCGGTTGAATCCGGCAGCGGACAAGCGTAAGACACATGCGACAAGGAGGGCTGTACCCAATGGATCGACCGGACAAGTATAGTCTGTCGAATGATTTGCAAGGTGATCTAGTTTGGTATTGGCAAGAAGCCGACTCGGCGCTCGGAGTGAGATCAAATACTGGAAATCAAATCCAGATGTTGCAAGCGCGGTCGATGCCAGAGCCGCCCCGTGGCCAGCCGGGAGCCGCCCTAGAACGCTGGCGACTCGGGGGGCCGGAAGAGCGTGCCCAGATGCGCCGCGAGCGTTGGGAGCGCGAGGACCAAGCCGCCCGCGATGTCTTCCAGACCATCGACGTGAAGAAGGGGAGCGCGGGCGACTGCACCCGGTACGGGGTCGCGTTCTCCGAGATGTGGGGCGAGGCCGAGGGGCTCGAGGTCACCTACGAGCCGGACTGGGCCCGCATCGCCGGCGCGGCGGCGGCCGTGCGACAGCGCTCGCGCCGCGTTTGGGGGACGCTGCAGCGCATGAAGGTGGCGCCCCGGGGGGTGCACCACGAGTTCGTGCTCTTCCGCACGTACGGGCCAAAGACCAACCTCTTGCAGGAGTCGAAGGCGATCGCCAAGGACAAGCGAGGCATCGGGGAGCTCGCGCCGCTCTTCGAGTACACCCAGGAAATCGAGCGCCGCTTCGTCCCCGGCATGGACCGCCGGCGGGTCTTGGAACTCGCCCTGCGCAAGCCATCGGAGGCGCTGACGCGGGCGCTCTGCGAGCAGGCGCGCGACCTTCTGTCGGATGCCTCCGAGGCGTACAGCCTGGCGCACGAACGAGAGACGGGGGAGCACAAGCAGAGCAAGCGAAAGCGCTTTGCCGAGATGATGGCAGCGGCGTGAGCCGTGGCGGTCCCGTGGGATGACTTTGCCGACTGGGACGAGCGCTTCCGCAAGGCGCACCCGAACGCGTGGGGACTAGGAGACTACGTGGTCGAAAACATCATGGGCGTGACCATCAACGGCGTGCGCCCGAAGTACGTTCTCATCCGCGATGGCGAGGTCGTGGGAGCCGCGGAGAAACGAAGGCCTCCACCCCTGCCTCCGATGCCACTGCGCCCACCGAGGAAGGTACTGGAGTAAGCCGTGTCGATTGAGATTCACCTCAACGCCACGCGCCGGTATTGGGGCGATAGGGGCCCGAAGCCGGATGCGATGAACGTCTTCGTCGGATATGCGACCTTCGTGATGGCGCTATTCGTCGAAGCCAAGCGGCTCGGGATTCCACTCGGTCCCGTCGCCGCCGACCCGGGCAGCGTCGTCAACGTCATCCGCGACCTCAGGCAGCGCGGGTTCGTTTGGCCGCCGCCGAAGAAGGCCGAGCTCCTGCACGCCCGTCTGTCCGAGATGCTGAGCGAGAACGGCGTCGAGCCGCGCATCACGTCCACGCCGTTCCCACCGCAGCCCAACCCAGACGTCCAGGTCATCGTGACCAACGGCGCCGCGAAGGCGCTAGGCCACAAGAAGCCTGGGGCCCAGCTCCCGCCCCCGCAGGACGTGGACCCGGAGCCAAGGTTCACATTCCACGACGCTGCCGGTCCCGCTCGCGTTGGGGGCGCGAAGCCGACGGCGGCCGCGCTCCCTCCCGACAGCGAGCAGCTGTTCGCTCAGCTCAAGGAAGCCAAGGAGCACGCGCGACTTGCAGGGGCGTATCTGCAGGAGTGCGAGACCCAGCGAGACCATGCGCAGCTCGCAGTCGATGCCGCGGCGCGCGAGCACGAAGAAGCTCTGCTAGCGTACAAGGCTGCGCGCGAACGATTCGACAAGGCGTTCGAACTCGAGTGAACGATGGGCAAGCCGCTCAAGCTCCCGGGCAACCTGGCCAAGCACTGTTCGATCAACGGGCTGGCGCGCCGCGTCGCGACAGAGACCGGAGCCCCGTTCGAGACGACGCACAAGCGTCTGCGGCGCGTGCTCTTTCACTGGCTCGCCCAAGACGTTGCGCGAGGGCTCAAGCCGTGGATGTTCCGACTGGCGGAATCGAAGGCCTGGAACGTCGATGTCTTCGGCCTGCGCCGCGCTCACCCGGAGTTCTTCGCGGACGCCTCACCGAAGGAACTCGAGGATCGCGTCGAAGAACTCGAGTGGAAAGTCATCGATCTCGCGAAGGAAATCGCGCGGATCAACGCCCGTCTTGGACCGGAGCCGAAGGCAGTAGCAGCAGGGCGATAGGTCACTAAGAGTCCGATCGCTCGGAAGCTGTCAAGAGAAATCGTAGCGGCGCACTGCGTCGAAAAAATAGTTCGGCCAAACTCGGCCAAGCTCTGCACCAACGCACAGGAAGCTAGTAGGAGTCCGTTTTTCCAGTTTCGTCCGCTCGGTTCCACCCCGTGCGGGGAACACGGTGTGGAACCGTTTTTCCAGTTTCGTCCGCCCGGTTCCACACCGTGTTCCCCGCACGGGGTGCCCCGTCGTTCGTTGCCCTCCTAGCGCTGGGCGAGCGGGCTCCGATCTTTTTTTCGTCGTCAATCGATGACCGCCACCGCGAAGCCAGCCGAACCGAAGGAGCCCGCCGCGGAGTGGGTGCCGGTCGACAAGCTGATGCGATGGGTCGATAATCCTCGCAGGTACAGCGACCGCGATATCAGCGCTGTGGCTCGAAGCCTGAAAGCCTTCGGGTTCGGTCGCTCGCTCGTGGCCCGCCGAAGCAACGGGGAGCTCATCGCGGGGCACCGCACGCTCCTCGCTGCGAAGAAGCTGGGGCTCAAGGTCGTGCCCGTCCGCATGGTGGAGCTCGACGAGGCGAAGGCACACGCGCTCGCGCTGGCCGACAACAAGCTCGGCGAGGGCGACCATTGGGACGACGACAAGCTCGACGCCGTCAAGGCGGAGCTCGATCGGCAAGACGAAGAGCTCAATCGCATCGCCGGCTTCGGAGATGACGAGGACGGCTCGCGCGATGAACTCGAAGTCGAAGAGGTCGACGTCTCGACGGCGCTCGAAGCGCGGTTCTGGATGACGGTGCACGGTCCGCTCCCGAAGCAACCGGACGCGATCGCGAAGCTGCGCGAGGCGCTCGAGGGATTGCCTGGCGTGGTGGTCGAGCTGGGCCTGGTCGAGTGAGCGCGGCGGCCAAGAAGACCGACAGCGGGAAGCTCGTGGCACGGGCCAAGACAGACTTGCGGCTGCGCGTGCTGGCTGCGATGGGGCCGGGGGACGCGCGGGTGTTGGACACGTTCTGCGGCGTCGACGGCAAGATGTACCGCGAGGCGTGGGCGCAGGCGGGGAGCTACGTCGGGTGCGACAAGGAGTTCCGGATGAGCGACACGCGCCGCCGGTTCGTTGGCGACTCGCTCCTGCTACTGCGTGCGCTCGACCTCGAGGCGTTCAACGTCTTTGATGTCGACGCCTACGGGTCACCGTGGGAGGCGCTCACCATCATCGCGGCCCGCCGGGCGTGGAAGCCGGCGAAGCTCGGTGCGGTCGTGTACACCGACGGGTCGGATGGCAAGACCAAGTGGGGCGGGACCACGAGCGGACTGAGCTCCGTGGTCGGCTCGACCGCATCGCACAAGACGTTGCGCGCGCCGATACGAGACGCTGCGCTCGCGGCGTGGCTCAAGCGGGCCCGCGTGCAGCCGGCCAACATCTGGCGCGCCGTTGGCTACTCGGGCCAAGTCGGCTCGCTCAAGATGAACTACGTGGCGGTGGTGTTCAGAGGAGCGGCAGCGTCCGAGCCTCTGGCGCCTTGACGCCGGTCGGCGCGACGAGCGCTGGCACCTTGCTCTTTGGGAACTCGCGCACTCGAAGGCCCGGCTTCCACTCGAGGGGGTCGCCGCCCTTGGGATGATTGAAGCGGACGCGCTGTCCAGCGTCGAAGGCCTTGGCGCCCATCTGCTTGATGAACGCCGCCACTTGGGTGCCGCGGGTCTGAGTCACGATGTCACGAGCCCACTGCAACTGAGCATCGCGCGAGCCACCTCCGCTCTCGCCGCCGTATATCACCCAGTCGAGCCACGACGCGTACCGCTCGACGTTGACGGGTCCAAGCGCCGGCTCGTAAGAGACGAACTTGGTGAATGCGGGGACGTCGCGCAAGTGCACGAGTCGCTTATCGGTCCATTCCTGGTCCTCGCCAGTGCACCCAGCCCAGACGTTTTTGGGCCAGCCTCCGGCCCACCTCGCAGGCGCAAAGCGCACCATGTTCTGCGGGCGCTTGGTGAGTAGCAGCCAGTCCAGGTTCGGCGTCTGCTCGATGAGGTCGAACACGCGCGCGCGGTGCGGGATGAGGTCGGGACGGTCCTCAAAGACATCGGCCATCGACGCGCAAAAGACCAGCTTGCGCCTTCCTTCCTCCCACGCCATCCGGTTCCACTTGATTGGCTCGTGCCAGTGAGCGTCGCCAAAGAAGCGGTGCTCGCTCTTGGGCCCCCAGATGTTGTGTCCCGTGCGTTTGGCGAAGGCCTCGGCGTAGCAGTGCTCACAACCAGGCGAGACACGCTGGCAACCCCACCATGGGTTGAACGTATGATCCGTCCACGCGATCTCTGTCTCTTGTCCCATGTCGAGCCTCCTGCGTTGTGAGCCTTGCGGGTTGAGTGATAGAAGAGTCCTAGGTTAGCACGTAATCGCCATTGGCGTGCACGTGGCCGCGCACGAAGCCATGCTCGTCGTAGAGCACCGCGCGGCACTTCGCGGACGCGCAGACGTCGGTGATGGTCGAGAGTTCGCTGGCGCCGGAGGCGTCCTCGCTCTCGATGTTGACGAGCCAGTTGTGCCACTCGATCGTGGTCGCTTCGGTCTCGACGTAGACTGGGAAGTAGATGGCCATCACACTTCCTCCAGAGCAGTCAGTATCATACTGACCGCGCGGTAGAGGTCGTGGTCGAGGAGCGCAAGCCGCGCTTCGCGGAGCTGGCGCCTGGCCCGCACATCAGGATGCAGAGCCTCGACAGTATCGTTGTGCGCGCGGTAGCGAGCGACGGTCGCGCGCAGCGACTCGCTTGGGCGTTGTGACGTAGGCGCGCTCATCGAAGACCCGCGTAGCCGATGACGAAGTTGAACGCGCCGCGGTCTTCGAGCTTCGCGACCATGCGGTCGACGACCCTGGCGGGGACTTCCTTCGCGCGTCGGATCGCGCTTCCGCGGACCTCGACGGTGTATTCGATTCGGGCAATGCCTGGTCGCTCTGTTGTGGTGTTCATCACGGTCCTCTCTCAGTTGGTCTCGTCGCTATCGTCGTCGTCCAGCTCCGACGCGTGAAGCGCGCAGAGGTGGATGACGAGCCCCTCGAGCTCGCGCGTCTCAGTGGCGATCTCCTGGCACTCGGCGCAGAGCTGCGGGGTTCGCTCAGTGCTCATGGCGCCTCCGGCAACGCGCGTCGCGCTTGCGCGCGGATTGATTGCGCCGTGAACCGCAGATGCGTGGCGGCGACTTCGGCCCACCGCGCTAGCGGTAGGTCATGCCGGCGGCAGTTGCACGAACGGCACGCGAGCACAAGATTGCTGGCGATGTCCAGGCCACCGGCCACGCGCGGCGTCAGGTGGTCAAGGTGCAGCGGGCTTCCCGAACTCTCGGCGGTCGCACCGCAATAGACGCAGGCGTGACCGTCGCGCTCGGCGATCTGCCGGGCTACCCGGCCGAGGCGCTTGCGGAGGCTTTCCCGCCCCGGTCGCGCTGCCCATTCCGTCCGACTGCTCATAGATAGAATGTATATCACTGCCGGCAGACGTTCTACCCAATTCAGCCAGGCGAGTTCGCATTCATGCGAGCTTTGCCTACATCCGTGGCCGACCGAGTAAAGCCAAGGGAAAAGAGGGCCGAAAAGGCCACGGGACGGGCGGAGCGGCGCCTACGCATTCTCGAGATGCGAAAGCGCGGGCACGCGCCCGAGCGCATCGCGACCATCGAGGGCGTGAGCGCGGCGCTGGTCGAGAGCGAGATACGGCACGGGCTGGCGTCGTTCTTTCCGAAAGAGCGCGACGCGATGCTGGCTCTCGAACTCGCGCGGCTCGATGACCTGCGCCGCTTCGTCTACTCGAAGGCCTCGCGCGGTGATGTCCCGAGCGTGATGGCCTCGCTGAAGATCAGCGAGCGCTACGCAAAGTACGTGGGGATGGACGCTCCTGAGAAGCACGAGCACTCGGGCGCCATCAAGCATCTAAACGTTGACGTTACAAAGCTCAGCGACTCCCAACTTCGAGAGCTTGCGGGAGGAACATGGCCCACGAGCGCCGGCGGAGCTGATAGCGGCGGCGGAGCTCGAGCGGCGCAAGCGCCTGAAGTCGGCGAGTCTTCTGGACTTCGTGCCGATGCTATCGCCGGGTCTCATGCGACCGGACCCGCTGGCGCCGATCGCGAATCGGCTTGAGCACGCGATCTCCGAACCGGTAAGGTTCTGCGGAAGCGTCCCACCGCAGACCGGCAAGACGGTCCTCATCGCGCACGCGTTCGTCAAGTACATGCTGCATTACCCAATGCGGTCGCATATGTACGTGACCTATCAGCAGACGCGCGCCGATGAGGTGAGCCTGCAGATTCGAAACCTCGCGCAGGCCGCTGGGCTCCGGCCCGATGGGACTCGCGAACTCTGGCGGATTCCAGAGGGCGGGCAGCTGCGCGCGGGCGGGTTCGATACCGGCCTTACCGGGACGCCGGCCACGGGCCTCGTGGTCGTGGACGACCCGCACAAGAACCGGCAAGAGGCCGAGTCGCTGCTCATGCGCGATCGGGTCTATAACGAGTTCAATGCGTCAGTCATGACGCGTATCCACGCGACGACGTCGATCTTTCTCATCCACGCGCGCTGGCATCCGAACGACCTCATTGGTCGGCACCCGCAGTGGCCGTACGAGAACCTACCGGCCATCAACGATGCGGGCGAATCGATCTGGCCGGCGCTCAAGCCCCTCTCGCTCCTCTACGAAGCGCGAGACCGCAACGCGTACGATTGGTGGTCGCTCTATCAGGGGAAGCCAAGACCACCGGGCGGGCGCGTCTTTCGGGACGTTCAGTTCTACGACGAGCTCCCGAAGACGTACCGCGTGGGCGTGGGGGTCGACCTCGCGTACACGAAGAAGAAGGCCAGCGACTACTGCGCCATCGTCGTCATGGCCGAGAGCGAGGGCAAGTTCTACGTGCTCGACGTGCGGCACGAGCAGAGCACGCCTCCCGAGTTCGCCCATCACTTCAAGCAAGTGAGAGCGGCGTGGCCCGGGGCGCAGTGGCTCTGGTATACGAGCTCGACCGAGATAGGGCTTGCGGACACGCTCCGTGTTCTCGCGGGCTTTCCCATCCGCGGCGAGATCGCTAGCGAAGACAAGTTCGTGCGCGCACAACCGTTCGCGTCGGCGTGGAACGGGGCGCAGCCCATGACGGGTTCCGAGGGTAAGATCGTGATGGCCGGGACGCCACCACGCGTTTTCATCCCCAGAGATCGCCCGTGGGTGGCCGCGTACGTGTCCGAGCTTGCCGACTTCACGGGTGTTAATGACAAGCGCGATGACCAAGTCGATGCGAGCGTGGGCGCGTATGACGTGCTGGCCAAAGGCATAGTGCAAGTGCCGCGCGCTTTTGCGACGAGCTTCACCAAGCACGGCGGCGGCCCGGTGTTTCCTTCGGCTGGCTCAGGCAATGGCGGGTGGACGTGGTGACCGACGACAAACACTTCTGCGCGTGCGGCAAGCACTACTACCATTACGCGCTCAAGAAATACGTCGCGGTTCTCTCGTCGGGTCTCGTCATTCTCAAGGAGGCCAACTGGCCTGCGTGTGTCCAAGCGATGCACGCGTCGCGGGTGGCCGCGAGCGAGCACGTGACCTTGAGCGAGGTCGATGCCGCAGGCAAGTGACGAGGACTGGCCCGCGCCGCGTGGCCCGTTCAGCCGAGCGTCGCTGCTCGCGTGGGTGCGCAACCTTGCGCCGGACCTGCGGATAGGCAAGCAGCCTCACTGCGAGCATCCGAGTCCAAATGGTGGTGGCATAGAGAGACGGAGTCACCGCCGCTGCTTCGCAGGCTTCACCTTCGCTGGGGAATGGCACGAATTGGTGACGTGCGAAGAAACGTCACCAGACCCCGACGAAGAAATCGTCAAGCTCTGCGCCGAGGCGTTACGCCGGGTGCTGCGGATGCCGGCGATGACTGGGCGCGCGCGCGAGCCTGGGATTGAGCAGCGCATCCTCGCTGCCGACTTGGCGGGCGACGCGGGTGGCGTGGCTGCACTGACGCGAGAGATGTTGACGGGGCGGCCGGCCGAGCCAGCGCACTTCCCGAAGATCAGACCCGCATGGGGACGACAGAAGGTATGAGACAAGAAGACAAGGACGAGAACCGCAAGCGCAAGGTGCAAGGCACGATGCGCAACCGCAAGCCCATCGTCATCGAGCCGCGCCGGCAGTACCGGGGCGCGGAGGGGGCGAGCATCGGAGACGTGCCCGAGCGCGCTGCCTTCGACCGAGGAGCTCGCGTCACCAAGTGACCTTCGGCGAGGCGATGTTCAACGACTGGTCGCGGCGCTTCCCACTGGACCGGGACTTCAGGGCATACGGCAGCAACCGATGGCTCTACTTTTGGTCGCTGCTCAACGCGCCGACGCTGACTGGGATTCTGCAGGGCGTGTTCCTGGAGCCGTGGATGCAGAAGCTCTTGGGGCTATCGCATGCCTGACATGCCGCACATGCTGCCTCGCAGCCAGTCGTTCTCGGGGTGTATCCCCGTGCGACTCGACGGCAATCCAAAGAAGGGGCCACTCGCGGGCGTGGGGATGTGGCGCGGCGTCAAGGACTTCGAGCACGCTACCTTGTGCAGAGCGTTCGGGCTCGACCAGGCGCGCTTCTACTTCGACATGCCCAGCACGGTTCGTGGGGTGGGGTCGAACTCGCGAGGGTTCGATCCATCGAGTGGGCGTCGGCGCCTCATCAACGGATTCGTGATGATGGCCGGGTGCAACGAGCCGGTCGGGAAGCTCACGATCGTCTCGAGCTTCGACAAGTTCCGGGACGTTGACCCGACGAGCGAGAAAGACTTCTACGACCTGTCGTCGAGCTAGCGCATGAAGCACGTTGCCCTCATCACCGCGCGCATTGAGCAGACCCCAGAAGGTCACAAGCTCACCGTGCTCGAGACCGAGCCACCGATGGTGTTCGACCTGTCGGAACAAGACGAGTCCGCGGCCATTGCCTCAGTGCGCGGTCTTCTGGCGAGCAACCTTGGAGAGCATGAGGCCAAGGCCCCGGTGCTCTACGAGCCCGAGCGCCAGAAAGAGCCGGACGGCGCGACGTTCGACAAGGACATCGGGCCCGCGCTCGAGCGCGCGATGATCAGGGGCGAGTCCACCACCATCGCAGCGGACACCATCGACGACGAGAACGAAGACAACGAGGCAGGCACGCCAGAGTAGCGCGCCCGCCCACCTGGACGGGCCGCCAGGGAGTCAATCGAATGAACAACGTCAGCATGGGCCGATCGACGAGCGCGTCGGCCAACTTTCATCCACGCTTCGGCTGCATCGCGGCGCGCATCGGCAGCGACCACATGCTCAAGCTGAGGGTCGACATCACGGTCGGCGCGCCCGGCCAGATACCGAAGACGCTGCGCAAGGGCACGAGCATCCAGCTCGGCGTGCACGACCTCAGCCGAAACCCGGCGTTCGGGCGAGAAGCCAAGTGGTACTGCGTCTATTGCCGGCAGGACTGGGACAGCAAAGAGGAGCTTCTCGCGGCCCATCCCGACAATCGCATCCTCGCCAAGCAGCAGGAGACGCACCTCTACTACGCGCACGTGCAACGCCCCGCCTCGTCCGGCAAGCCGGCCAAGCATGACGACAAGGGGAAAGAGGTCTCGCCCGCGGTGGAGCCGGTCGAGGGTGTCGTGATGTTGCTGAGCGACGAAGAATGACGAGCCGAGAGTAGGCGGACAAAATGGGCAGTTCTCTACTTGAGTTCCAGAGCGTCGGTGGCCACGGATGCAACCGTGACGCGAAGGTCGGTGAAGAAGTCACTGGCTGCGGTCGAATGGGGTGTCCGGATTGCGAGGCCCGCCGCGCTGTCGTGCAGTTAATGACGGCTGGCGTGGGCACATTCGAGCGGGCGCGATTCGTTCACTGGCCGGGAACCGAATCGGAGGTGGTCGACGAGTTCACGTGGGCGCCGTCGTATCCAGGGACGGACAAGTACCCGCCTGGGCCAATGCGCGTGAAGGTCACGCGGCGCAAGCGCGACTTCCAGGGGAATGTAGAGGCGCCCAACGCTCCCCCCGCCGCATCTGAGTAAGGCTTCATAGCCCGCACGGGGCGCGCTAACGAATGGCAAATAACAGCGCACCCACCAACGGCTTTCAGAACGGTCCGGTCCCTCAACGGCTCCCTTACGACGGCGGCGCAGGCCTACTCGACCAGTTCGGCAAGTGGCTGCCGGCCACCAATGACCCGGCGTTCCAGCCCCCGAGCGAGCCGCTCAAAGACGTAGACGCCACACGGGCGCGCGCGAAGGTCATCCATCGCGAGATCCCCAACGTCGTCGTCGAGACGGGTTGGGCCCCTGGCACCATCCGCACCGCGCTGATGGACTTGGTCGCCGGTGTGTTCGACCGCGCCGCGCAGCTGCACGACACCATCATTAGCGACTCGCGCGTGCAGAGCGCGATGAAGTCGCGGTCCGGGGGCCTACTCGGTCGCGCCATCCGCTTCAAGATTCCGAAGCGGTTCAAGGACGACGAGCGGGCGCAGAAGTGCATCCGAGCCTGGGAGCGGCACTGGCCCGCGATGCATGCCGAGCCAGCGCTCTTGCATCTGCTCGAGACCGCGCACTCGCTCGGATTCTCGTACTCGCAGATTCTCTGGGACACGAGCAAGAAGGTCTGGAAGCCATACCTTCTGCCGTTCAACGCGCGCTACTCGTACTACCACTGGACGTTCCGCGCGCACATTGCGATTACGCTCGACGGCCAGCTGCCGATTACCCCGGGCGATGGCCACTGGGTTCTGCATGCGCCCTACGGGCAGTACCGCGGGTGGATGCACGGGGCCCTTCGCACGATCGCGATGTGGTACTTGGCGCGCAACTACGCGCTGCGCGACTGGGCGCGCTACTGCGAACGTCACGGCTTCCCCATCCCGCTGGCCGACACGCCGTTCGGTGCCGACCCGCAGGACATCCTCGCCTACCAGATGCAGCTCCAGGGGCTTGGCCAGGAGTCGGTCATGCAGCTGCCCGGCTCGGTCGACGTCAACAAGTACGGCAAGTACGACCTGCGGTACCTTGAGCCCAAGGACGACAACTGGCAGGCCTTCAAGGCGCTCATCGAGCAATGCAATGACGAGATCACGCTCGCCCTTCTCGCGCAGAACCTCACGACGCAGGTCAAGGAAGGGTCGTTCGCCGCTGCGCGCGTTCACGCGGACGTTCGTCAGGCCCTGCTCGAGGCGGACGCGCGAGCTCTCGCCAAGACGCTCTACGTCCAGGTTGCGCGGCCCTTCGCTGCACTGAACTTCGGGGACGCAGACCTCGCGCCCGAAATCACGTGGGACGTTCGTCCGCCCGAGGACCTCAAGACCAAGGCGGAGACGTGGGAGTCGATCTGCGTCGGCATGGCCCAGCTCCGCCAGGCGGGGATGAAGCTCAAGGACCCGCAGCGGTTCGCGAAGCGCTTCGGCATCATCGGGATGGAAGTCGAGCAGATCAACCCGCTGCAGGTCGAAGCCAAGCTGGCGCAGGCTACGGGCGACGTCGACGAGGGTGGCACCAAAGACAAGGTCGTCGTCGACGACGAGACCAAGAAGAGCAAAGAGGACGACCCGAAGGAGACGGAGTCTCGGTCGAGCGCACGCCGTCGGGAACGGCGCATCGCGAACCGCGCAGCTCGGCGAGCGACGCAAGCCATCGTCCCCGTCGTAGCCGACCTGCAGCAGGAGGGGCGCCGGACTGGCGAGCAGCTGTCGCTACTGACCGACAGGCTCGAAGAGCTTTCGACACGACAGCCGCCCGACCCGAAGCCAGTGGAGCTCACCTTCGCCCAACGCAACGCCGCGTTTCTCGCCGACCTAAAAGACATGCGAGATCTTGACCTCAAGGTGGACGTGATGGCTCTAGCTGAGAGACATGGGGTTCCGTACCCCGAGCAGGCTTAGAGTGGCCTCTCTAATCTACACGCGCGGCAAAGCGCTCTTCAGCGGTTCGACCGCGTGGGACAGCACGGAGCACGGTTTTGGAATCATGCTCGCGACAAGCGAGTACCAGCCGCACAAGTCGCATCGGTTCACGAGTGAGGTCGAGCACGAGCTCACCGGGACCGGCTACAAGCGCAAGGAGCTCAGCGGGCGCCTTGTCGAGTCCGACGACGACAACGGCCGAGCCGACTGCATCGCCGACAGCGTGAGCTACCGGGGCCTGTCGACCAAGCAATCGTATCAGTGGGCCATCGTCTACAAGATCGGCAAGACCGACGACGACGGGCAGCTCGTCTGCGCAATCGACATGGGCGAAGTGTCGCTCAAAGGCATCGCCAAGCACACGCTTGAGTGGGACGGCAAGACCGACCGAGGGCGCGTCTTCTCTCTCGTGTGAGCGACAACCCATGAACGTCCTTTTCGGAAACGGCCGGCAGAACCTCGGCAACAAGAACATCGCGCTGACGGCGGACACGCTCAAGGCGACGCTGCTCACGATGACGAGCGCTGCCGGCAAGATCTATCTGGTCACGGCCGCGACCAACCCAGGGACGCCCATCGTTCTCACGGTGGCGTCGACGACGGGCATCACTGCCGGGGACGTGCTTGTGGTCGGTGGCATCCTCGGCAACCTCGCGGCCAACGGCACGTGGGTGGCTGGGACGGTCACCGGCACCACGGTGCAACTCCTAACTCGTCTTGACTCGAACAACTCGACCGGGTCTGGCGCCTACGTCAGCGGCGGGTGGATTCTCGATGTCTCGAGCGCCGCGACGCTGGCCGATGTCTCTGCCAACTCAAGTGGGACCGACACGACGCTGGCGAGCGTGACCAACACGCTCGGGGTCGTCAACTCCGCGCAGTTCACGTGGACGACGCCGCCGGCCACCAAGGTGTGGGGCTGCGCCGTTTACGACACGACGGCGAGCAACGATCTCCTCGCGTGGTACGACGGCACCTACCAGGTCTACGTCATCACGCAAGCAGCGGCGACGGCGACCTCGATTGCAGTGGCACGCCTCGGCGCCACCATCCCGAATGCGAGTACTATTACGTTCTCGGATGGCAGCGTCGCGGTGACGACGGCGCAGGGGAACGTGGGCGACACCTCGCTCAGCGTCGCGTCGCTTGCCGCCATTGTGCATGCGAAGGCCACGGCCGACGTGCCGACGCTGTCGGCGGGATTCCCGGTGACGCCGACCGGAAACAACAATCTCATCTTCGTGCCTGACTCGGGGCCGAACAAGCTCTTCGTCGTATGAGCCAGGGCACGCAGGGTTACGTCCAGGTTCTGCCGGATTCTTCGGGCAAGCAGATCGCCAACATCGCGATCCCGGCAGTGGTGTCTGGGACGCCGACCACGCTCTACTTGCAGATGACGGTCCATGTGGACAAGGACGGGTATGTTACGGACCTGTCCGGGGCCCAAACGAATGCTCTACTCCGTGACGTGCTCCGCGCGCTGCAAGCGCTGCTCGCGCACCAAGCGCTCCAATCCGGGCAGTCCATTCCGGTGACCTACGAGACATCCGCGCCGGTTTAGAAAGAGATTCAAATGGGACCAGGCGCAGTGTTCAGAGGAATCGTTGCTCGGCTTCTCCCGACCCCTTTCCTCGACGATCGAGACAGTGACAAGCCGGCGCGTCTCAGACGGTACGGAGACGTTGGTATCGAGGGTGGGCTTCTCTCTACGGCCAATGCGCTGAACGACGAGGGAACCTACGTCGTAACGACCAACCCGACGATCGGTACAGGGTTCACCTTCGTCGCTGCGCAGACGGCGTTCTCGGACACCGCACCGAACATCTATATACAGAATAACGAGCAGTCGCTCAACGTCACGGGCAGGGCTCTCTACCTCCACTACATCAGACTCCTGGCGTCGGCGGCAGCAACGACGGCGTCGTCGCTGCAGTACGCGATCGTCATCGACCCATCGCCGCGCGCGATCACCACCAACAACATGACGCTCGCGACACTGGTGACGCCAAACACGGCAGTCGCCGCCCCGGGAAGCGCGGTCGTGTACGTGCAGAATAACGCTACGGTCACGACTCTCGCGGCCCGCAGCACCAATGCCAGAATGGTCGCACGCGGAGCCATCTGCGTGGCGACGGCCCCAGCCGTCAACGCGCTCGACACGTTCCTCTGGACGTTTGGCGAACCAATGGCGATACCGCTTGCGGCTGCCGCCGCCGGCGTTGCCGGGCAGACGAGAACCGCGATATTGCCACCCGTCGAGCTCGGACCGAACGGGGGGAACATGGCCATGCACTTGTGGCTGCCCGCGTCGACGGCGAGCTTCAACCCGGAGTTTGAAATCGGCTTCTACATGAAATGAACCGGAGGCGGTCGCGTGCTTCTCGACCTCCTATTCCTTGACCAGCAGATAGTCGTCAGCCCCGCTGGCATTGGGCCCAATGACACCGTCGGGCCCGGCGATGCAGCCGATGCCGTAGCGCCTGTCGCGGTCGACCCAAGCGCAGCCGGGATAGCCGGGCAAGGCGCTGGCGTGGTCCCCATCGGGGCGGATGCCACCGTCGCAGGTTCTCCCAATGACGCGACCGCTGTCGCTCCGGTGGGAGCCGAGTCATCGGGTGCAGGGTATCCAGGCGGTGCGCCAGCTGGCGCCCCTGTCGGGGTACCGGCCGGTGATTCTCCGGCTGGGACGCTGGGCGATGCCGCTTCTGCGATTGGGCCCGACCCAAGCGCAATCGGCTACCCTGGCAGCGCAGCCGCGCAAGCACCAGCCGGTATCGTCGCGGGCGATGCTGGTCTCGAGACCGCTCAAGTCACTGTCGGCCCTATCGGCATCGATGCGCAGGACGCGGGGCAACCTAGCGCCGGCGCAGGGACGTCAGGCGCAGGGCCACAAGTCTCCGACGTGGGAGGCGCGACGACCGCGCAGGCGGTCTCGCCGACCGGACCGGACTTACTCGACTCGCCCGTCGAGCGGGCGGTCACCGCGGCCTCTCTGGCTGGAGTCGACGCCGACCAGAACGTAGGCGCCCCGCAAGTCGGGACGCCGGTACTCGTCCAGCCATCGGGCGTAGCGGTCGACGATTCTGCGAACGTTGGCTCGCCGTCGGTCTCGTCGCCCGACAACGCTCAAGTTTCACCGGCCGGCATCGATGGAGAGGAACAGGTAGGGGCTCCGACAGTCACCCCAGCGCAAGGCCAGCAGGCCCTGGTCTTTGGCGGTGGCGTCGGGATCGGAATCGGCGGGCAAAGTCAGTCCAGCACCGCCGCTGCGGCACCGGTCGCGATAGCGATTGACCCCGGTGCCCCTGGCACGCAGTCGGTCGGGACGTCGACAACCGCAGTAGCGAAGGCTGTTGCGCAAGGCTTCCGGATACCTCGGCCCGCACCGAGCTCCGTTGCCGAAGCAGAGCCGACAGCGTCGCACGTAGCCATCGGGGCACCGACGGTGTCCAGCGCTTCTGCTGCTGTCGCCGAGGCAACGCGACTCGAAGTGCCGGCGCCGAACGGGGTGTCGTGCGTGAGCGCGGTACCGGTCGACATCTCGCTCAGCATCGACACGATGCCGTCGCTATCGACGGAGAGCAGCGCCGAACCTCCGACGCTGGAGAAGCATGGGCCTCCGAGAGACTTCGCGCGCATCGCGATCCTGCAGACGCGTCGGTCGCGCACCGCATGGCGGACGAGCGAACGAGACAGGGTTCTCGAAGAAAGAGCGAGGCTTCGCAGGGCCGCATGAGTCACCGCACTCTCTTGGCCGGAGGTCCCCGGGTCGGGAAAACAACGCTCTCGCTTCGTCTCGCGGCGGAGGCCGGCATTATCGCGCGCGGCACCGACGAGCTCATAAAGCAGGGGGTGAAGTTCCAGGACGGTCCCGCCGAGGTAGCCAAGTGGTTCCTGGCGCCGGGCCCCTGGGTGATCGAAGGGGTGCACACAACACGAGCTCTCCGCATCTGGCTGAAAGAGAACGCGACCGGGTTGCCGTTCGATCGGATGTTCTGGGGCGGTGAGCCGAAGGTCACGCGCACCAAGTGGCAAGAGAGCTGCGCAAAAGGAATCAACACGGTATGGCAAGGGATCGAAGCGGAGCTCCTAGCACGAGGCGCGCTCGTTCAGAGATTCTGAGCAAGCCGCGCATGTTCCGGCCGGAGCCGCACTACGGAGAGATGTTGGCCATCCGTCGCGATATGGCGGACTTCTCGTTTCTCTTCACGGGTGTGGTCCCGACCGATCGCACGAAAGACAACATCGCGATCGTCTCTATCAATGGGCCCCTTGAGCACCATCACAACTGGTGCTGGGACAGTTACGAGGACATCGTCTGCCGACTTGAGGACGCGCTATCCGGCGCGGACATCGTGAAGGACTGGGAGCGCCGTCACTACTGGAGCGACACCGACGAGAAGCCGCCCGAGCCCATTCCGGCGAGCGCCGCGGTCTTGCGCATCGACTCCCCCGGTGGGGAGGCCGCGGGCGCCACGTGGTGCCACCGCAAGATTCAGAGCCTGAAAAAGAAGTACGGCGTTCCCGTCTGCGCGTACGCCGACGAGATGGCGTGCAGCGCGGCCTACGAGATCGCGTGCGCCTGCGATGAGATCTGGGGCCCGGACACGGCGGCCATCGGGTCGATCGGTGTCATTGCGACGCTCTTCGACCGCACGCGCCAGAACGAGAAGATGGGCCTGAACGTCGAACTCATCACGAGCGGCGAGTACAAGGCCGACGGCCACGCGGACCGCCCCATCACCAACGACATCCGCGAACGCATGCAAGAGCGCATCATGGTGATGGCCAATATTTTCTGGAGGACAGTCGCCAAGGCCCGCAAGACGACGCCGAAGGCCATCGCCGCGCTTAAGGCCGGCGTCTTCATCGGACAGGACGCCGTCGACGTCGGCATTGCCGATGGAGTCGCTGGGTACGAAGCCTTTCTACGCACGCTCGCGAAAAGTTTGGACACGGAAACTGACGATGCGGCTGCAGACGCAGCTGCCTAAATGAGGACAAGACAATGCACACGCTTCTGTCTCTGACGAAGGACCGCGACGACGCTCTCAAGGCGGTGGCTTCGGCCGCGGGCGCCGGGGCACGCAAGAAGGCTCTCGCGACGCTCGAGTCGGCGTCCATGGCCCTCGCTCGATTCAAGTCCAAGCTCGAAGCCAAGTCCAAGGCTCGCGCTGCAAGTAAGCCCGTGGCCGACGAGGACGATGACTCGGACGACGAGGACGAGGAATCCGAGGAGGAGGAAGAAGAGAAAGAGACCGCCTCCGACGACGAGCCCAAGAAGCCTCTCGCAACAAAGAAGAAGGCCGCCGCGGCTGAGGAAGAGGAAGAGGAAGAGGAAGAGGAAGAGGACGACGACTCCGATGACGATTCGGACGACGAGGAGGAAGAGTCCGAAGAGGAAGATTCGGATGATGACGACGATGATGATGATGATGACGACAGCGAAGAGGAGGAGGAGGAGCAGGAGGAAGAGGAAGCCCGCGCCATCGCGCTGAGCTCCGCTCGCTCGCTCGTCTCGGCAGCCCGCAAGTCCAAGGACAAGGCGTCGCTGCAAGCCGCGATCGCTCACCGCAAGGTCATCAAGTCGGCGCTCGCGGTCTCGACCAAGGCGCGCAGCAAGTACCGGCAGCTCAAGTCGGCGTGTTCCGCGGTGACCGGCAAGAAGAGCCTGGCCGCCATCATCGGGGGCGTGCAGGGGCTGGCCGTGGCGGCCGCTCAGGAAGCCAAGAACGCAGCCGACATCGCCAAGATGAAGGCGACCACCAAGAACCAGCGCGTCAAGGCGCTACTCGATGCGGCCGTGCGCGATGGCAAGATCACCGCCAAGAGCGTCCCGCTCCTGCGCGCGGGGATGCCGAACTACAAGACGCTCAAGGCGTATCTCGGGGCGCTCCCGAAGATGGTGCGCACGGTCAATGACGGCGCCGTCGAAGGCAAGACCACTACCGGGGGAACCGACGCAACGGCCGACAAGGACCGCGCCCAGCACCTCGACTTCCAGTCGATGAGCGATGAGCAGAAGAAGTTCATCATGCAAGAGGCGCAGTCGCTGGGCGTCACGGTCGACGCCTTCCTCGAGAACATGAAGAAGGTATCGAACAAGATCGCGGTAGCAGGCTTCGGCGAGCAGAGCCCGCTGCCCATCAAGCGCCCCGATCCCGACATCAAGAATCACCGCGAGGCCAACGGAGCCGTAGGGCTCGGTCGCTAAGGGCGGGCGTGCCGACGTTTGATGTGTGAGACGTACGACGGACTGACGCCGAACTCTTTCGCTAAGTCCGTCGTGCGCTCTCCACGACAGGCACGTTCGTAGACCTGCTCGACCTGATCCTCCGTTAGCTTTGTAGCCCGCTTGTTGTGAGACTGGGCACGTCGTGTAGCCCACCGAACGTTGCCAGGCTCGTAGTTGCCGTCGTTGTGGATGCGGTCGAGTTGATGACGTGGACTTGGGCACGGCCCGATGTGTGTGAAGAAGGCCTCGAATGAGGCAAGCCACTCGGGGCACATGGTGATCCCGCGACCACCGTAATTGTGCCACTGATCGCTGTGTTCATTGGTGCATCGCTCAACAGCGTTACGCCATGCCATGTGTTCTCGAGTCTTTGAGAGACCATGTTTGAATTTCGGGTGATCCGGACCACTCACGTGTCCAAGACCCCCGCGACCGTGCGCAACTCGCCACCTGCGATGGTACTCGCGGATCTCCTCGGCATGCTCTGCGCGGTATGCGGCTTGGCTGGAGCGCAGCTTGTCGCGATTGAGCGCACGAAGCTCTGCGCCGCGTACGCGTAGACGCTCCTTGTTCTCTCGTGCCCATTCGCTTTTGCGCGTTCGCTCGCAGCCATAGCAGCGACGCCCAAGCGCCAGCTTGTCAACACTGGCACCACAGTAACCGCATGTTTGCACGTCGAATAACTCCGAAAGGGAGCGTACACCAATGAGCGCCGCGACACAAGACATCAAAGTTTCCGACAAGATGGGCTCGGAGGCCATTCCGGATCCGCCGCTTCTCTGGCTCCCGGTCGAAGCCAACACCATCATCTACGGCGGCACGATGGTGGCCTCCAACGCCAACGGCAACGCCGTGCCTGCAAGCGCGTCGGGCGCCCTCAAGCTCTGGGGTAGATGCGAGCGCCAGGTCAATAACCTCAACACCAACACGCCGTTCGGCGCCGCGGCCGCGCAGTTCGTGTCGATTCGCAAGGGGCCATTCTTCTTCAACCAGGATGGCACCATCTCGCAGGCGAACATCGGACAGAACTGCTTCGCGGTAGACGACAACACCGTGTCGTTGAGCGATGCCGGCGGCACGCGTCCGTATGCTGGAGTCATCATGCCAGGCCAGAAGATGGCCACCACGGCGCTCGCGACGACGAGCCTCGTCGCAGTCTGGGTCGGGATGCCAAACGCGTACGCGACCAACCCGGAGCTCCAGACGGGCGCCACGCAATACAGGGCACGCGGCGTCGTCACCTCGCTGCAGGCCTACACGGGCAGCGGAACCGGTACCCTCACCGAAACCGCGAACGGCGCGTGGGCGGCGCAGGATGGCATTACCAACGCCGTCGGCGATGTCGTCTTCATCCAGGCCGGAACGACCAACCTCACCGCAGCCCTTGACGCGGGTCCGTGGCAGATCTCTGGGCTCGGCAGCGCGGGCACCAAGTGGGTCCTCATCCGGCCCGATTGGTGGCAGAACGGTGCCGTCATGCCGAACGGCATCGTCATCGATACCGGTGGCGAAGGCACGCTCTTCGCGGGCGTGCAGTGGAAGTCCTTCGCGGCGGTGGGCTCCGCAGTCGTCGGAACCAACGACCCGACCTTCTACCCGAACCGCGTGACCCAGCAGCTGACGCTGGTCGCCGGTACCGTCACCGTGACCAACGTCGCCATTCGCCTTGCCGCGAAGGTTAGCGTCATGTGCACGCTGATTACGCCGAACACGGCGACCAGCACCGTCGGCTACGGAATCATCGCGTCCCCGACGATCGGATACACGGGTACGGCCTCCGCGGTCGTCGACGCTCTCGTCGCCAACCAGACGAAGAACGCGACCGACGTGTCGACCATCAACGTCTGCATCCAGAACTGGTAATCGCCTCGCCGCTGCGCACGCTATAGTGCGTGCGTGGCGGAGCGGCGGCGGTGCACGAAGTGCGGGCGAGAGAAGAGCGCTGCGGAGTTCAAGGCGTATCGACCGACGCAATGTTACGCATGCGTGCTGGAGTACCATCGCCTCTACCAACGAGCGAACGGTCATGTGACAGCCGCGCGATGGCGTGAGAAGAATCCAGAGAAGTCACTAGCAATACGGAAGCGGTATCTCGCCAAACAGAAGCGAGGCAAGTATCGCGACCGAAAAGACAGGTACTGCAAGACGTGTCCTGTCCAACTGACGCCTGAGAACAATCGTCCGAGAGACGGGCGGTACTGCACGGCCTGCCGTAAGGCGCGCAGCGCTGCCATGGTCGACCGCGAAAAAGTGGCGCGCCGCTCCGCGTTGTGGTCAGCGGCCAATCCAGAGCGACGTCGGGAGTACCTGGCGAAGTTCTTCAGTAACAACCCACGAGCACGCGCCGTCTATGTCGGGCGCCATAGAGCCAAGTTTGGCAAGGTGCGCAGCGGCGGCTCACTGACGAAGTCAGAGTGGGTTGAGCGCTTGAACGAATACAATCACGCTTGTGCCTATTGTCTTCGGAGAGACGTCGCTCTCACACAAGATCATCTCGTGGCGATCTCCAATGGTGGAGCACACGCGCTAGAAAATGTGGTGCCGGCCTGTAAGCGCTGCAACTCACGTAAAGGGACGCGAAGCATCTTCACGATGCTGAACAAAGAAGGAAGCGTAACATGTTGATAGTGCAAAGCAATTTGCAAATGTTTTTTACCGCGTACGAGACGCGGTTTTGGACAGCCTACGGCACCGCCCCCGTGGTCTACAAGAAGCTCGCCACCGTCTACCCACTCTCCACCGAACAGTGGAACAGTGGATGGATCGGAATGGTCGACAAGGCACGAGAGTGGGTCGGCTCGCGTGTCGTGCACACGCCCGCGCCGCAGACCTACGTCGTGCCTGTGCAGACGTGGGAGCTCACCGAGGGGATCGACCAGTTCCGCCTCGAGGACGACACGTACGGCATCTACAACCCGGTCGTCGCGTTCATGGGGCTTCAGATGGCCAAGACGCCCGACTTCCAGATCCGCGACATGCTGCAAAACCAGGGTTCGCAAATCGGGTCGAGACAGCTCGGCATCGACGCGCTCTCGTTCTTCAACATTGCGCACAACGTCGACTTCTGGGACGCGAGCAAGGGCACCTTCGCCAACGACTACTCCAACGGCGGCGTGACGGTGAACACCGTCGTCATCGGAGGCGGATTGTCGTCCAACGCATTCGCCACGGTCTGGGAAGACATGTCGCGGCGCAAGACGGAAGCCGGCGAAGCGTGGGGCGTCATGCCGGATATGGCGGTGACCGGACCAATGCTCAAGCTCCCGATGGACACCATCCTGCAAGCGCAGTTCATCGGTCTGCCGGTCATCGGCACGATCGGCACAGGCAACTTCCCCACGGCCGGATCGCCGTCGCCAGTGAACTCGCCGCTCATCGGCGCGACCGAGAACCTCATCAAGGGTTGGACCGACCGCATCATGTGGCCCGACCTCGGCGGGTCGACCTCGATCGGCGGGGGCACCTACGACCAGATATGGTACGTCGGCGACTTCTCCAAGCCGGTCCGCCCGCTCGGCTGGCTGCTCCGTCAGGCGCCCGACTTCACCTACCGCGTGCGCCCCGACGACCCCGTGGTCTTCGATACGCACACCTACCAGTACGGCAGCAAGACCAGGGGGTCGCCAGCGTGGGGCTTTCCTCAGTTGCTCAGTCGGTCAGGCCCGTAACTTTGCTACGCTGCTCGGTGTGACGCGGAAAACCCAGAAGACACCTGAAGAGCAAGCGCAGGCGAAGCGAGCAGCGTACCGAAGATGGTACGTTGCCAATCACGAACGGGCGCTCGTGAGCGCCCGACGTCGTGACAAGGAGCGCTATCAGAGGGACCCAGAGAAGTTCAAGAAGCGAGCGGAGAAGTGGCGCGCAGCAAACGCAGAGCGCAAACGGGCAACGCGCAAGGCCGAATACGAACGCGATCGTGAGAAGGCCAAGCAGAATGCACGCGAATGGCATCGCACGCATCCAGAACACGCGGCCGAAACCAAGCGCAAGCGACGAGCCGAGAATCGTGAGGCCATTCTGGAAGCCGAACGCCTCAAGAATAACCGCCGGCGGGGCGCTCCCGGTCAGTACACCGCCGAGGACATCCGGCGCATCTTCAACTCGCAGAATGGGTGTTGCTACTACTGCGAGAAGCCGCTCGTGCGATACCACATCGAGCACAAGACACCGATTGCCCGAGGTGGAACCAATGACCCAGAGAACATCGCCGTAGCGTGCGCCGCATGCAATCTTCGCAAAGGACCCAGGACGGAAGAGGAGTTTCGGGAGGTGATGCGCGTCGCGTAGGCGGAAGGGCCTGATGCTCTCCGCGCACGCGCAGTTCGCGAGACGAGTCCGCGGCGACGGCTGGCACTCGCTACTCGGCACGCCGCTCTATTACACTGGCACCTTGGGTGTCGTCCAGATCCCATCGGGCGCCGTGGTGCTGCAAATCAGTGTGCAGTCCACATCGGGCGGGTCGTTCACGCTGTTTGGCGGAGCGCCCATTCCGATTCCGGCCAGCATCTATCCGCTGGAGTTCGTGTTCCAGCACACCCTCTGGCAATCCAACCCCCAAAATATTGGGCTTATCGTATTCACAGGCACCACGCACTTCTTCGTGCACGCAGTGCAAGAGGGGAATACGCCAGTAGCGTCAGTCCCGTTCCTGCCACCGCAGGTGGGTAACCTGGTGAGCTGGCTGCGCGCGGACATGGGCATCACGCTCAACGGGTCGAACGTCAGCGCCTGGGCAGACCAGAGCGGCAACGGGAATCACGTAACGCAGGCCACTGCCGTCAAACAGCCCACTTACGTCGCTTCTGACGCCTCGTACAATGGACTGCCAACCGTCAGTTTCGGTGGCGCGCAGTCAATGAACACCGCGGCACTCCTGCCGTCGAGTCCAATTGCCCAGCCCATAACGATGATCCTTGCGGGGCAGACGCACCAATCTCCAGGCGGGTCCTTTTTATGTGAATTCTCCGGGACCAGGTTTCTGTTTTACTACACCACGATAGGGCCAGACCTTCGTGTGTTCGCGAACGGAAGCGAACTGCTGGACAACGTGAACGTGGCGGATCAAAAGCACGTCTACGCGGCTCAGTTCAACGGCGCAGCCTCCGCGCTTTATATCGACAATTCGCAGACCGCAGCCGCCTCTGGGACAGTGGGCGCCGGAAGCCTTACCGATTTGGCTGTTGGCTCGGAGAGCGGGACGGCCAACTTTCTCACCGGGAAGATCGCAGAAGTCATCGTTTATAATTCTGTAATATCGCCGATCCAACGCTCTACCTTGTTCGCATACCTTGGCTCTCGCTACGGCATAGTCACGTCGTGAAAGAAAACCATGTGGCATGACCTACTCGGCGAACCAGGGTACCTGTCTGGCTCGGCAGGGACTGCAACGGTCCCTGCTGGCGCTGTCGTGCTCATCATCTCAGCGCACGCGTCATCCAACGGCGCGCAGTTCACTCTCTTCGGCGGCGCTGCGGTCCCGGTCATCAACGGGGCAGCCCCGGTGTTTTTCTACTTCTATCACACGCTCTACAAGGCGGACACGGCTGGGTCGAACGCGATTGTGTTCACCAGCACCGATCACTACTTCGTCCACTACGTGAAGCAGGGCCACGTCTGAGTGACAACGCTCTACGCGAGCACCACCGATGTCGTCAGCGTGGGGCTGCAAGCGAACGTGCTCGCCCGGGCGCTCCCGAGCCAAGTGACCGCGTGCCTCATCGAGGCCTCCGACGAGGCCGACGGGTACATGCGCGGGCGCTGGGGGATGAGCGCGGTGCCGCTGCTCGTCTGGGACAACTCGATCCGTGGCAACGTCGCGCGAATGGCGGCGTTCAAGATCGTCAACGTCATTGGCATCAACCCGGACTCGGACGACTACAAGCGGGCCGACAAGATGCGGGCGATGGCCGAGGACTTTTTCGATGAAGTGCAGCGCCAACAGCGTCACCCCCTCGTGACGCTGGCCAGTGGGCAGCCGCCCGGCCAGCAGCAGCCGGGTATCAGCACCGTGTCGGTGGTCAACCTTGCGACGGGTGGCACTCAGGCGAATCGGGGGTGGTAGGGCAGAGCGGGCAGTCGTCCCAGTTTCGGACAACGACGTGTTCGTGCGTCGGACAACGCCAATGCTGGTCATCAATGGCGTGTTTGGAGAAGTGCAGCGCGCGCGCCTCATCTTCTTTGGTCCATCGAACAACGAACGGAAGCATAAGAGAACGATAGCATGGCCAACGCAGACGCCGCCGCTGCCGCGATGCAGAGCGTGGCGCGCGCCATCCGTGAGCTCTCCCGCGTTCCAGCTCGAGCGAGCCGCGGAGCTAGCGAGTCAATCGCCGCGCTCATTCAGCGGCAGTTCGACACGGGCACCGACCCGTACGGCCGAGCGTGGAAGCCGCTCAAGCCGAGCACCATCAAGAAGAAGGGCCACGCGCGCATCCTCATCGACAAGGAGAAGCTGAGAAAGGGCATCGACGTCCGTCCCATGAGCGGCGCCGGCGTGCAAATCACGATCGACGCGGACTACGCCAAGTACCACCAAGGGACGCGGCCCATCTTGCCGAATCGCGGGTTGCCAGCGACGTGGAAGGCCGCCATCACCGGCGCGCTGACGCAAGAGACGCAGCGCGCCATCGCAGGTACCGGAGCCGTGGTGTCTGGCTCCATCATCGACGTCGCAGCGGAGTAGCGAATGCCTGGCGTCATCACGCAAATCATCGACGCCCTCGGCCAGCAGCTGAACCTCCTGCTCGAGAACGGGCAGCAGCGCCCTCTCGTCGACGGAAAGATTCTCATCGGTCGCGACCACGTGAGCGACGCCCGCTCGGCGCCAAGCGTCGTCATGATTCCGAGCACGTCGCGGTACACCGGCGCTCAGATCAATGGGGCGACATGGACCGCGACGGACTTCAACGGCCGACGCATGCGCATGCGCGACCGACCCGTGTGGAGTGAGTCTCTCACGTTCGAGACGCACTGCTGGGCGGATACCGAGAGCTTTAGCGCCACCGACCCAGCGCGTGGATTCAATGCGGCACAGGCTCTCTCTCATACGCTCATGCGAGCGGCGTACCTGATTCTGAGTGGCAGCAGTTGTCGTCCGACGACGGGCGCGTGGGGCGACCAGGCGACGCAGAGTCCCAACCTCATCATCTCGGGTCACTACATGGTCTTCGGTCTCGAGGTCGATATCCCGGTGACCGATCAGGCGCTCCTCTTCGTTCCGCATGGGACGACGATGGGCCGGCCGAACATCACATACAGCACACCAGGCGGTGACTGATAATGGGCACGAATGGATACGTTTCCATCAATTTGATCGACAATGGGGGCGCTGCGGTCGTCGTGCCGACGCAGAACGTCCAGGTTGTCATCGGCGTGGCGTCGGCAGGAACGGTCGGCCAAGTCGTCGCGACCAAGAGTCCGCAGACACTTGCCACCACCTTTGCGTGGGGCCCGCTGCCAGAGGCGGCATCGCTGACGTGTCTGGCCGGCGGAACCGTGCTGGCGATCCGTGCGACGTCGAACACGGCGGGCGCGCTCACCGCAGTCACGACCTCGCAAGGCACTGGCGGCAGCACCGGCTCGAGTGTCACGACCGTCACGGGTGTTCCGTTCGACACGTACTTCGTGCAGGTCACGTACACGCTCGGCGGAACCGTCGCGACGGGCCCGATCGCGTTCACCATCTCGCTCGATGCGGGGCGCACGCAGTCGCCTCCGGTGCAGATCACGACGGCGACGACCTACCTCATCCCGGGCACGGGCATCACGCTCAACTTCGCCGCTGGCACCAAGATCGCCGGCAACTTCGATCGGTTCGGCAGCACCGAGCCGCTCTGGAACGACGCGGGCATCACCGCTGCCATCAATTCGCTGGCCGCAAGCCCGTACGGCCAGCAGGGCTTCGGCTCAATGCACATCGTCGGTGGAGCCGTGGCGACGGGCTTCTCGTCGGGTGCGGCGGGCGCGGACGTGACGGCGATCGCCGGCGACTCAGGGAGCAACCTCTCTGCGCTGGCCGCAGCGGTGCAACCCATCTACGCCGAGACGATCATGTCGGCGAGGGATGCCAAGTTTCCAACCGCGTGGGGAGGGACGGGCGAGACCGAGGCCACGTGGATGACGAGCATCCAGACCGACTACAGCGCGGTCGCCGCGCGTCGCGCGAGCGTGTGCGCGGCGTACTTCAACATGCCGAGTGCGCTCATCAACCCGCTTGGGATGTCCCCGCGATTCCGGCGGTCGATCGCGTACTCGATTGCTCAGCGCACGGTACTCTTGTCGGGCCCGCAGCGCAGCTGGGGACGCGTCAAGGATGGGCCGCTTGGCGGCATCGTCATCGACCCCATCAACGACCCCACCGACGGCTTCATCTACCACAACGAGGCCATCAACCCAGGCCTGAACGCGGCGCGGTTCGTCACAACGACCACGCGGGCGTACCTGCAGGGCATCTACAACCTGCAAGCCAACAACATGGCGAGCACGGGCGCGCAGATCAACTCGCGCCCGCTCATGGCCGTGTGGAACGTCGCAGCCACCATCCTCGTGCAGGTGGGCCAGACGCTCATCAATGACAACGTGCGGCTCCTTCCTGCGGGGACGATGGACCCGCGCGACGCCAAGACCATCGGCTCGATCCTGAAGACCGCGCTCGACACGAATATGACGGCCAATCAGATGATCTCGAGCTGTACCGTCGTCGTCGACCAGACGGCCAACGTGGGGACGGCTGGGATCGTTCCGGTCACCGCAACACTCACCGCCCGCGGAATCGTCCTGCAGGTCAACATCGGACTGCAGTTCTCGAGCGCCAACCAGGCTCAGGCCGCACAGCTCACGTAATCCAACATGCTTCTCTGAAAAGGACATTACATGGCCAACCTCGGAATCAATCTGGGGGTCATCGTTGGCTCCGTCGGGGGGCCGCTCCAGTACCCGCTCATCAACGGCGTCTCGTATTCGTGGGCCTCAATCGAGTTCAAGTTCGCCGGGGCCGTGGTCACCGAGGTCCTATCGGTCGACTACAAGATTCAGCGAGAGCGCAAGAAGAGCTATGGCACGAACGTCAACCCGCTGCGCAAGACCCGCGGCAAGATCGACTACTCGGCCAAGTGGAAGATGCTCTTGCCGGCCTTCTACAACCTGCTCCAGGGGCTCGGCGCGCAGGACCCAACTGGCAACAACGCCTACGGCGACGTCTTCTGGGAAGCCAACATCACGTACTCGGAGAACGGCTTCTCGCCCATCCTTGTCTCGATCCGCGGCAACACGATGGACACGGTGGAGAACTCGCACGCCGAGGGCGTCGAAGAGCCGGTGGTGGAATTTGAAACGAATCCACTCTTCATCCTCATCGATTCCGGTACCGGTCTGCAGCCGATGTCGAGCATCCCGCTCTCGGCTCCGCAGTTCTAGCCAGTCATACAAATCTCGGAGAGGGACGCCTCTCCTTGGAGCGCATAACGGGTCGCCGGGCGCGCTCCTCCTTTCTCTCAAAGGAGGTCGCCCATGTCACTCGATTCGTACGTCGTCTCCAAGGAAAAACTCGAAGAGCTCGAAGCACTGCACAAGCGCATCGGCGTCGTGACTCACCCCGACGGCAAGTCGTGGTACGTCGTCCTGCGCAAGCCGAAGCGCGCAGAGTACAAGCTCTTTCGCGCGAACTCGAACAACCCGCAGCTGCAGGCCGAAGCGCAAGAAAAGCTCTTCAAGTGCACGTGTGTTGTTCCTGCGACGCAGCCCGAGATTGAGGCGCTGCTCGATGAGTGGCCCGGGATTCCGGAGGCGTGCGCTCGTATGTTCATCGAGCTCGCAGGAATGGCGGGTGTAGAAGAAGGAAAATCCTAATGTCCCTGCGGCGAACGCAACGCAGGGACATAGCGGCCTTTGCAGACGGGCTCACTGAGATGCTCCGCGGCGAGGATACGTTGTCAGCTGAGGCAGCGTGTCTGAACGTCGCGGAGCTTCTTCTCATTTGCGGCAACTACATGACAGATGGTAAATTCGGTGGGTGAACACCGTCTTCATTCCGCGTGGACCGAGGCCAGTCGGAGAGCCGCTCAGCTGCAAGCTATGCCGCACAACGGATCCATCAAGGTTTCGTGGGCTCAGCGATTGGATGTGCGAGAGATACAGGGAACTGAAGCGTAAGCAGCACACCGCGTGGCAGTTCGGGATTACGAAGGAAGACGCCGACGCTCTTCTAGCCGCTAAGCATAGGCCGTGCCAGATCTGCAAGCGTCAACTGAGGTGGCGTCAGATGGTAATCGACCATGACCACAGAACAGGTCACGTGCGTTCTGTCATCTGCACAGGGTGCAATACCGCAATTGGGCACTTTAGAGAGGACATCGATACGATGACGCGTGCGATTGAGTATCTGAAGGAACACAAGAGATAGGTTCGATGTCGCGCATTCGAATCGTTGCGAAAGCTCCGCCACCTGGACCGAAGCTAAAGATCGGTGGCCAGTGCGTCTTCAACGGCGTGATGCTCGGTTGGACCGACGTCGAAGTGTACATCGTGCACGATGATGGTACGCAGGAGCCGTTCCCGTTCGTGCGCGGCGTCAAGCTCGATTGGAAGGAAGGCCCCGAGGCGCTCATGGCGACGATCGAGGTCTACAATCCAGAGGTCGACGTCGTGGCCGAGTGCGATGAGGCCGTCACCCCGTGAGCATCGTCTGGGGGGTGAACCTGCGCGATGAGGTAAGCCCCCCGGCCAACGCTGCAGCCAAGGCCATGGGGGATGCCGCCCAGCAAGCAAAAGTGCTGGCCAGCGCGATGAAGGCGGCGCAAGCCGCTACCACCAAGGCCGCTGCGTTGGGGGACGCGGCAGGCGTGAGGAGGGCAGCGGCCAACTACCACGTACTGTCGGAGTCGTTCCATGCGCTGCCACCGGGGGCGCGAGAGGCAACCGAGAAGACGCACGAACTCGGCGAGTCGATGTTCGCGTCCGTCTTCAAAGCAGAGCTGCTCAAGGACGCCGTCGAGGAGCTTGGCAAGAAGGCCTTCGAAGTTCTCAAGAGCGGCTTCGAGCTAGCCATCGACGCCAGCGAGAACCTGAAGCGCATGACGGCGCAGTTCGACGCGCTTAGCGCCGCTGGGGGAGTGTCGGGCAAGGCGACTGTCGCCGCGATTCGAGAGATCGCCAAAGAAGTCCCGCAAAGCGAGGCGCAGGTGGCCGCGTGGTCGCGCTCCCTCATGGCGACAGGCACCATTCGCCTGGACAAGCTCAAGGAGCAAATCAAGGCGATCGCGAGCGCCGACGCGCTGGGAGCCGTCGAGGGGGCCGGGGAGGCCGTGCGTGGCATCCTGTCCAAGCTCAACGAGACGGCCGAACGTGGGAGCAAGACCAAGTTCACGCTGGCCAAGCTGGCGCCAACGGGTCTGTCCGAGCGCGACTTCCTGAACGCCATAGGGATGACGGCCGGCAACTTCGAGGCCGCCAAGAAGGCGGGCACAGTCACTGGCCTTCAGATCAGCGACGCCATCGTCAAGGCGCTGAACCTGAAAGGCAAAAGCGCGCTCGAGGCGCAGATGGACGAACTCTCGACCTTGGCGACCAAGGCCAAGGATGCGTTCACGAAGCTCTTCGAGGATGTCGACATCACGCCGTTCACCGATGGGCTCAAGAGCTTCTTCAACATCTTCGACCTCGCGCGGCCGAGCGGGCAAGCCATGAAGGCTGGCATCACGGCGACCTTCAACGAGATCTTCAAGATTGCGGGCAAGGTGTTCGAACTGATGCGCCACGGGTTCTTCGTCATCGGCTCGGTCGTCCTGCAGACGATGCTCTTTCTCCGGCCGTTCGTTCGGCAGTTCAAGGAGTGGTTCGCCGCGCACGACGGGATGAACATCATGATCACGGCGCTCAAAGGTGTGGGAATTGTGGTCGGGATTCTCGCCGGGTTCTTTGGGGGACTCGTTCTCTCGGGTCTCGCAGTGGGCGCGATGTTCACGGCGCTCGGTACCGCGGTCGCGCTGGCCATTGGCTACGTCGTGGGGCTCGTGCCACGTGCGGGCGAGGCGCTCGGGGACATGGCGTTCAAGGCCGTGCAGGCGGGGACCGACTTCGTGAACGGTCTCGTAGACGGAATCAAGAACGGCATCGGGCGCGCGGTGGCCGCAGCGAAAGAGATGGGCACGTCGGTGCTCAACTCGATCACCGGAATGTTCCAGAGCCATTCGCCATCGCTCGTCATGCGCGGCATTGGGATGGGGCTCCCGGGCGGGCTCGCCGCCGGAATCCACGGCGGTACCGGGCAAGCCGTTGCGGCCTCGGTCCACATGAGCGAGGCGGTCGTGCGGCCTGTCGAAACGGTGCGCGTGGGCGCGAGCGCGCCGCCAAGGACAGCCGCGCCGAGCGGCGAAGGCGGAGGTCGTGGCGGTGGCTCGGTCAACCTGACGATCGAGAACTTTTCGATCAACGCCGGGCACACGGGCACCCCGCAGGAGCTCCGGCAGATCGTGGAAGAGGAGTTCACGAGCTTGGGCGAGCGACTGGCTCTGATGATTGGCTCGGCCCCGGAACCCGCGTAAGAGAATATGCCGATCCTGCAGAGCAACGTCGTCCAGCCACGGTCCAACTGGCTCGTCCCTGGGGCGACCGGTACCAACCCGTTCGACCAGCCGTGGGACTGGGACTACTGTTACGTCGCTGGCGTCATCTGCCCAGGGTACTGCGAGGTCATCGGGTGGAAGCGCGAGTGGGGATGGCAGGAGAAGCACGCGCGCGGGATGCAGGGCAACATCCTGACGTACACGGGCAAGCCGGCGGCCAAGGGCCAGATCAAGTTCTATCTCACCGAGGGGCACGACTTTGCGGAGTGGGCGACGTTCCTGCCGCTCTTCAAGTACGACCCAACGCGCATCAACACGAGTGCCGTCGACGTACGCCACCCGGCGATTCAGTTCTTGGAAGTCAAAGCGTGCGTGACGCTGGACATCAGCCAGCCCGAGCACGAGGGGCTCAATCTCTACTCGATCACGGTCAAGATGGCGGAGTTCACCAAGCCTCCGCCAGCGCCCGCCGTTTCGACGCCAGCAGGGTCCAACGCGGGCGCGAATGGGCTCAATCCAAGCGCTACGCCGTCGCCCACCGACCCGGCGGAGATCAAGTTCAACGGCTTGTGGCAGCAGTTCTCGAACCCATAGGCCATGGGGCAGTTCGTCAACGTAAGCGGCCAGCAGGTCGTCACGATGAACCTTGCCATACCGCTCTACGGCCTTTGGGTGGCCGACGTGGTCTTGGCGTTGGCGACCCCACTGCCGTCGACGTCGGTGACGATTGCGCTGGGGAACCTATCGCTCGTCGGGGCGGTCTACCGTCAGTTTGCCTTCGCCGGCTCGGTCGGGGCGCGTCTGGTCGGTGGCGCCGGGGGATGGGCACAGCCGGTACAAGCCCGCGGCTACAACAATCCTAGCGGGGTACTGCTCTCGATGGTCGTCGGCGACGCTGCGCGCGACGTGGGGGAGAGCGTCATCGTGGCCGCTGATCAGACCCTTGGTAACTTCTACGCGCGTTTTGCCGACAAGGCATCCCGCGTTCTGGCGGCCGTCGCTGGGCCACTCTGGTGGGTCGACAGCGCGGGGGTGACGCACGTGGGGCCGAGGCCGACCGGGGCCGTCAAAAGCGAGTTCGTGGCCGAGCAGTTCCACGGGCACACCGGAGAGCTCGTCATCGCGACCGAGGACTACGCGAGCTGGCTGCCGGGGGTGACCTTCACCAACTCGACCGTCGGCACGCAGACGGTGGCGTGCGTGCGCCATGACGTCACTGGCAACGGGGAATCCAAGATGAAGGTCCTCGTATCGTGAGGAGATCATCACCCAGTGAGTAACACCACTCCACAGATCGACCGGTACCTCGCAGCGATGCGCGAGATCGTCCGGCAGGAGATCGCTCGCTTTCTCTTCGGAGTCTATGAGTACGTCGTTCAGCCATCGTCGAGCGGCAACACCGTCGACATCGTGCCGGTGGACCCGACGACCGGGGCCCCAAACATCTCCGGCCTCGTCATCTGGATGGGCGTCCCAGGATCGACGTGCACGCCGCTGCCGGGATCGCACCTCGCGGTGGTCTTTCTCGATGGCAATCGCGCCAAGCCGCGCGTCATCGCTTTCGACGCCACGGCGACCTTCCCAGGGCTCACCCCCAACAGCATCGTGCTCGGCGGCTCGTCGCCGTCGCCGCCGGTCCCCGTGCCTGGCGCAGTCGCGCGCGTTGGGGACGCCGCGGGGCCGTTCCTCGTGACCACGGGTAGCTCGCGCGTGTCGGCCGGATAGGAGACCGCAGCACCATGCCGATGACCGGAGCCGGACTGTCGACGGCAATCAAGACGGCGCTCTCCGCGCGGGGATGGTTCAACAAGAACGACCCGAGCGCGCAGCAGTTCTGCGATGACTTGGCCAACTCGATCATCACGTACATTACGGCCAACGCGCTCGTACTGCCGACGCTGCTCGTCGCCCCGAATGGCGGCGGACCGGTGACGGGAACGGGAACGATCACGTAGCATGGCGACCACCACCATCGACGGAACCGACATGAGCTTGCTCATGGACCTCGACCCCATGGGGACGGTTGTGAGCGGGCGCCTCCTTCTCACGCAGGCCGTCGTGCGTCGGTGGACGACGCCGCGCGGGCGGCTCCTTGATGACCCGCACTACGGCTACGCGGTGACAGACGAGCTCAATGACGACCTCGGGCCGAGCGATATCAGCCGCATCGGCGCGAACATGGACGCCGAGGCCGTCAAGGACGAGCGCATCGTGTCGTGCCTCACGAGCGTGCAGTTCAATCCAGTGACCGGCGTCCTCAACACGTCGAGCATCTTGAACGACGGCGCCGGGCCATTCTCACTCGTCCTCAACATCACGGCGGTGACGGTGACCATTCTCTCTCAGCAATTGAATATCTGACGAATGACCATCGCCATTAGCTCACTTTTCCAACCGTCGCCTCCTGGGATCAACTCCCAGAATCCGGCGGGCACGATCGCGCCGGGCTCGTGGCTTGCCACGCTACTGGCGGACGGGGCGACGCTGGGACTGCCGACCACCGCGTGGCAGCCTGGCCAGCCGAACCGGACGGTCATGGCCATCCAGGCCGTCCAACTCGCGAAAGAGGACTCGATCATCTCGATGCAAGCCCAAGGCGGCCTGCTCGACTTCGCCGCGACCGGGACCGTCACCTTTACGGACATCAACGGGGCGACCTTCACCGTCCCGGTCAGCCCGGACCCAAGCATCCCCGGGCAGAACCCAACGGGCGCGCCCACGTGGCTCGATGTCCTCGTCAGCAGTTCGTACAACCTGAAGCGCACGGCCGCCGCGTCCGCGAGTGGCACGCTCTACTTCGCGAACATCGGCGGCTCGAGCGCGGGGACGTTCAACCCGGGCACGTTCCACACGGGCAACCCGACCACCAACGTCAGCTACTCGAATCAGGTCGCGTTCACCGGGTCGGTCTCGTCTGTCATTGGCGGAACCGTCACGGCCGCGACGGCGGCGACTCCGGTGGCTGTCACGACGTCGGCTGCGCATGGCCTCACGACGGGCGCCGTCATCTTCGCCAAAGGTCTCGTCGTCGTACCGGACGAAGGGGCCACGCCGACGCCGGGGCCTGGCTTCTATCAGATCACGGTCACGGGAGCGAATTCGTTCACTCTCAATGGGTCGGTGGGGACGGGCTCTTATACGGGCACCGCCGGCCGTATCTACTCGACACAAGCGATTACGACCGCGGCCGACCTCGTTGGGACGATCGGCAACTCGGCCCCTGGCGCCATCACGCAGCTCATCACGAGCGCCCCCAATTGCTTCGTCAATAACCTAGCGACATTTGCGGGGGCCAACTGGCAGAGCAACGTCTCGCTCGCTTCGCAGGCGCGAGCCAAGCTGGCCACGCTCTCGCCCAATGGTCCCGGTGGGGCGTACCTATTCTACGCGCTTGCATCGTACCTGATTCTCAATGGGCAATCGCTCGGCGTCTCCCCGCCGAACGTGACGACGGCGGTCGCCAACTACCTCACGGCAACGGGCGCATCGCTCCCGAACCCGCTGCCGGCACTCTTCTCGCTCGACGGCGGTCCCATCACGCAAGCCCTGGTGCAGACATCGACAGCCACGGGGACCGTGACGACGACGCTGCGCAATAGCAGTGGAGTCGTCAAGGGCTGCATGAACAACGGTATTACGGCCGTCACAGCGACGAGCCCTATCCAGGTCACGAGCGCCAATCACGGATTAGTCTCTGGCGATTATGTGCAGGTGAATCTTGTGGGCGGGATCTCCGGGGCCAACGGCACGTTCGTGTGCACGGTCCTCGACGCCAACAACATCACCCTCAACGGCTCGACGGGCACCGGTGTGTACACCGCGCTCAGTGGCCAGCTGTCTGGAGGCGACCTCTACGCCGTCAATCAGGTCCTCCAGGCGTACTGCGTCCCCAACGGCACGACGGCCATCACGCAATCGGCGACCCCAGTCACGGTGACGATCAAGGCGACGGTCTATGTGCCCAACGCGCTGCTGATCACGTACACGACCGCGATGCAGACCGCGCTCACGTCCTACCTGGCGTCCTTCCCCATCGGGGGCCTGAACGTCGACAACGCGTCCAACGTGCTCCCCATAGGCGCCATCGAGGGCGTGCTCTATGCCGCGGGCTCGGTCGCCGCTGGGCAGTTCTACACGCTCAGCGTGACGGGGCTCACGCTCAACGGAGTCGCGCAGGATCTCTCGCTGGGGACGATCGGAGTCGTGCAGCTCCCCAGCACCAACCCCTTCGCCGGCATCGTCATCATCGGGCAATAGCATGGGGTTCTCGACCCAGACCACAACCTTCCAACTCGACATCGTCTCGGACCGGGTTGCGCCGCCGTGGCTGCAGAACCCGGTTGGCTCGGCGTACCTCCAGACGATGGGGATGGGGCTCGATCTCATTCGGTACCGTAGCGCTCAAGCCTCCCTCGTGCGGATGCCAGGGCAGGGGGACCCGAGCGCCAACTATTACATCGGCCTCGACCGCGTTCTCACGCAGGGCACCAACGAGAGCAATGCCAACTTCATCCTGCGACTGACGGCCGCCTACGACACGTGGCAGCACGCGGGCAACGACTGGGCGGTGCTCGAGCAGGCGCTGGCGATGCTCTCGCCCGTGCAGCCAGTGGTGCGTACGGTCAACGATACGCAGCGCTGGAGCTGGTATCTCGCTGCCGCGAGCACGTCTTCGCCGCCCATCACGTATAGAGCGAACACCCCGAATTGGACCTGGGATAGCGGGACGTTCGACCCGCATCCACTAAGCCTCTCGGCATGGTGGCGGTTCTGGCTGCTACTCTACAGCGGCACGCACATCGCCGGGGGGATCGCCGCCACCATCACGAACGCGACCAACGCGAGCCCCATCGAGTTCACGACGTCGGCCAATCATGGACTGGTGACTGGCAACACCGTCTACATCGATGGGGTCCGAGGCAACCTCGGAGCGAACGGCGGGCCCTTCACGGTCACAGTGGACAGCGCCACAACCTTCCACGTCGCTGGGCTGAACGGGACAGG
>Ga0307478_10000481_pt1 | contig 40915 bp, 30 predicted proteins | sample atmos_gasesECM4C_2_FD_203713 | JGI IMG/M metagenome (GOLD analysis project Ga0307478, IMG submission 203713) | Hardwood forest soil microbial communities from Morgan-Monroe State Forest, Indiana, United States - atmos_gasesECM4C_05 | ecosystem: Environmental > Terrestrial > Soil > Temperate...
CCAGGCGCGGCGTGTAGGACAGGAGAAACGCGTCCATCGGAATGGTCCAGAAGACGTCGGGAGGCTGCGGCATCTTCATGTGATCTGTATTGGAGGGGAGAGTGAGAGGACCTTCGCGCACGGTGATAGTGTGCGCGGCAGGGTCGACCTGCTGCTCCAGTTTGACGCCTTTGGCAATGGCGTGGTGCATGCCTTCTTGCATGAATCCGCCGTGATTATGCTGCATATGGTCCATATCGTGAGCGGCCGGCTGAGGGGCCTGTTCCTGCTGTTGACGGGCGGCGAAGTCTGCGCCGGGCGAGGTCAGTAAGAGCGCAGTGAGGAGTGCGCTTGCAGAAACAAACGAAAGTCTAGCTGACGGCTGGAAGAATCTCATGCTGGCACCTCGCTGATAATCGGACGCGATAAAGATGTCTCTATGATATGCCTGAGACGGCTGCAGTGATAGAATCCCGCCGCTTTGCTGTGCGGAAACGATGAGCGGAGGATTCGCATGCGGGGACGGGGACTGCTGGTTGGTTTGATGCTGATCGGAGGCATGGCGTTGATGGCGAGCCAGGCGGCCCGAGGAAGCCAGGGGCAAGATTTTTCCAAAGTGGAGATCAAGGCCACGAAGGTGGCCGGCAACATTTATATGTTGCAGGGCGCGGGGGGAAATATCGCTGCATCGATTGGCGACGATGGGATCGTAATTGTGGACGATCAGTTTGCGCCATTGGCGGATAAAATTCAGGCGTCGCTGAAAAGCCTGGGTATCACAGACAAGCCGGTGCGCTTTGTGATCAATACCCATTACCACGGGGATCACACCGGCGGGAACGCACCCTTCAGCAACGCGGGCTCGACCGTGATTGCGCAGGACAACGTCCGGAAGAGGCTGGAAAGCGGAGGCACGGCAGGTAATGGCGGAACCATTCACATGGAGAATAAGCCCGCGGAGAAAGCTGCTCTGCCGATCATTACGTTCGAGCACGACGTGACGGTGCACTTGAATGGCGAGGATATCCGGGCACTGCATTTCCCCGCCGGGCACACGGACGGAGATTCGATCATCTTCTTCCCAAAAAATAATGTGGTGCACATGGGTGACGATTTCGTGCGCTACGGATTCCCCTTTATCGATGTGGCCAGCGGCGGCAGCGTGCAGGGAATGATTGCCGCTATGGAGAAAGCGACCGCGCAACTGCCGGCGGACGTCAAAGTGATTCCAGGGCACGGCGCGTTGTCGAATTTGGATGACGTCCGCGAGTTCACCAAGATGTTGAAGGAAACTTCTGCAGTAATAGAAAAGGCGCTGAAGGCGCACAAAACCCTGGAGCAGATGAAGCAGGAGAAGATACTGGCTCCGTGGAAAAAGTTTTCAGGCGATTCCGTGAACGAGGACGCATTTATCGAGACGCTGTACAATTCGCTGACCGGAACCAAGGGCGAATTCGTAAAGCATAATTAATCGCTCGACCCGCGTTGGCAACATTCCGAAGAAGACAGATCCGCTTGCTCCACAACAACGGGACGGAGTGGCTCAATCGCATTTCGACGAACTTTGCCGCGAGGCGATTCAGGCCGCATCGCATTACTCGAAACGGGAGGCATCGCATGAATCTGCCTGATGCACCGATTGTACACGAAGGCTGCTTCGAGACTGCTACAAACAATGGCGCGACCAAAGAGCGTTGTTCCTTACCGAGCCGCTAGACAACCATGGTTGGGAATGGCGTCGCTATACGCGTGATCCCGACGGCTACCTCATCGAGGTCGGCCAATATACTCAAATGGCGCTCCACCGCGTCAAAATGGAATAGCGATTCTGCAACTCGAACGCATCGACGAAAGCCGGGCAAGTCGTGCTCTTAACCTTTGGTTCTCCGCGTCTTCGCGGATTTCCTCTTCTTCTGAGGCCGTGCATTCAGAAGTCTGAGTGCTGCGCCTTTGTGAATTGCGATGTGGTCTGTCTTATCACTCTTGATGAAATATTGGGGTTCGTTTTTCGTGGCGTGGTGGACATAGCCTTTGATTCGCACGTCGGAAACGACCCTCTTTACGATAAAGCCGCGAACCCTACCCGCCTCGGAGTTCCACTCGACGTGATCTCCTCGTTTGAACGCTTTAGCCATCGTTTCAAATCATTGTGGGTGAACAATATGCGACAGTTCAATGCGTCGCCGAGTGGTTGAGAAATCCCTTTGCCAAATGAGGTCAAAAGAAATGATTCGTTTTTGGCGATTAAGGATGTCCGCGCCTCGAGGTCATTCCATGCGTTGTTGTTGCTTTTGCATCGGCAAAGGTCATAATTGAACGCAATCGAAGGATGGCTCCAAAGCCCATGGAATGCCCGGTTTGTGCGACGCGCAACTCTGATTCTGCGTCTGAGTGTGAAAAATGCCACACGCCTCTCTCCACTCCAGTTGCTGAAGAGACGCTAACCCCAGTCGCTGGAGAAACGCTAAATGAAGGCGGCGTTCCCGAGGATTGGACGGTTGCAGGCAGTTCCAAGATCTCCCCCGCCGTTGCGGCCGGGTCTGACACTCTCGAAATAGGAACAGTGCTCGCCGGGCGGTATGAGCTTCTCCAACTGATCGGGCGAGGAGGGATGGGCGCCGTCTACAAGGCGCGGGACACGGAACTCGATCGCGTCGTTGCCCTGAAGCTGATTCGCCCGGAACTCGCGAAAAATCCAGACGTCCTTCGCCGCTTCAAACAAGAGTTGATTCTCGCCCGTCAGGTCACCCACAAAAATGTGATTCGGATTTTCGATCTCGGGCAATCCGACGGCATTAAGTTCATCACCATGGATTTCGTGGAGGGCCAGGACCTCCGTCAGTTGCTGGCCGAAAAAGGCAAGCTCGCGCCCGAGCAAGCCGCTCGCATCATGCTGCAAATTTGTCGGGCCCTGGAAGCCGCGCATGCTGAGCGTGTGATCCACCGGGATTTGAAGCCGCAAAACATCATGTTGGATGCGAGTGGGCGCGTTTACGTAATGGATTTCGGCATAGCCCGTTCCGCCTACCTTCCGGGAATGACCCAGACGGGAGCGTTGATCGGGACGCCCGAATACATGTCTCCGGAGCAAGGGCGCGGCGAGAAGCTCACAGAACGTTCGGATATCTTTTCATTGGGAATCATTTTCTATGAGCTGCTAACGGGCAAATCGCCATACTTCTCGGATACTCCCCTGGCGACGTTGTGGAAGCGCATGACGGAGAAAGTCACACCTCCTGCAGTCGTCGATCCCACCCTGCCAGCGGAGTTGAGTGCCATCGTGGTGAAGGCTCTCGAGATCGAGCCCAAGAATCGATTCGCCAGCGCCCGGGAAATGGTCCAGCAACTGGAAATATGGCTAGGCCCTTCCGCGGGGGGCGAAACGATCTTTATTCCCGCCCCACGCACCACGTCCTACTGGAAATGGGCATCGGCGGCGCTCGCGGTATTGCTCGTCGCAGGCGTAATTGCATTTCGCCTCAAAGGTCCCCTCAAGCCCAAACCTGTTCACCCGCCCGTCAGCGTTCTGGTGGCAGATTTCACCAACCACACCGGCGATCCCATCTTCGACGATACCCTCGAGCCCATGTTTAACGTCGCCCTGGAAGGGGCCAGCTTCATCAACGCCTACAGCCGCGGCAGCGCGCGTAAATTAGCTCAGAAACTTCCCAATCCTACGGACAAACTTGACGAGCAAGCGGCGCGCCTGGTGGCGGTCGGCCAAGGCATCAGTGCTGTGATTACAGGCGAACTCGGCCGCCGTGGCGACAGCTACAGCATTTCGGCGATCGCGCTGGATTCGGTGACTGGTAACGTCCTAGCCAAAACCGAGGTTACGGCCGCAAATAAGGACGAGGTTCTGCTCGCTATCTCAAAGCTCGCCGGTCCTATTCGCAGAGCGCTCGGTGACGCCACGCCGGAATCAGTTCAGGTCGAGAAGGCTCGCGGTGCGCTTACCGCCGCATCTTTGGAGGCCGTGCACGAGTATGGGGTCGGGATAGCACAGCTGAATGCGGGGAATATGCAGGACGCCCTGCAGTTTTTTTCCAAAGCTATAACGTTGGACCCCAACTTCGCCCGCGCCTACGGCAGCAGGGCTGCGGCAAACGTAAACCTGGGCAAAATGGAGGACGCCGAAAAGGACGTGAAGTTGGCGATGGAACACGTGGATCGTATGACCGACCGGGAACGCTACCGCGTGCGCGGCTTCTACTACCTCACGACACATAATTGGCAGAAATGCGTTGAGGAATACGGCGAGCTCGTCAGTCAATTTCCGGCCGACAATATTGGGCAGTTCAATCTCGGCGGTTGCTATTTGTATTTGCGCAACATTCCCAAAGCGGTCGCGGCGGCGCGACGCGCAGTCGAGATCGTCCCGAAAGGCGCGCTGCAGCGGGCCGCTCTGTCGCTTTACAGCTCTTACGACGGGGATTTCGTCGGCGGCGAACGCGAGGCGCAGGCAGCGCTGGGACTCAGTCCGTCCTTCCCGTCCTATCTCGCCCTCGCGGAGGCGCAACTAGGGCTAGGTCAGATGTCCCAAGCCACCGAAACCTACCACAAGCTCGAGAAGGTCAACGCCCTGGCCGCTTCCCTCGCCGTCACCGGTCTCGCCGATATAGATTTATACGAAGGTCGTTTCATAGAGGCGATACGTAAGCTTGAGCAAGGCGCAGCTGCCGACTTGGCTGCCAAGAACCCGGACAACGCTGCAGAGAAGTTTGCCGCGCTTGCTCATATACAGCTCTTGCGGGGACAAAAGGGAGCGGCTGTTGCCGCCGCAACAAAGGCCTCCGCGATGAGTCAAGTCATAAGAGTCAGGGTCAAAGCCGCGCAAACCCTTGTCGAAGCGGGAGACGTCTCCAAGGCGCAGGAACTGGCCTCCGCGTTGGCCTCCGAGTCCGAGCCCGAACCTCAGGCCTATGGCGCCCTCATTGAGGGCGATTTGCTTCTGAAGCGCGGGGATGCGCTCGGGGCCGTCAGAAAATTGACAGACGCCAACAATCTGCTGGACACCTGGATCGGCCACTTCGAGCTTGGCCGCGCCTATCTCGACGCGGGGTCCTTTGTCGAGGCCGATGCGGAGTTCGACAAATGCCTCAAGCGGCGCGGCGAAGCCCTTGAACTGTTCATGGATAATGTGCCCACCTTCGGCTATTTCCCATCGGTCTATTACCTCCAGGGGCGTGCGCGGGAAGGTCTCAAGAGCTCCGGGTTCGCGGAATCTTACCGCACGTATCTGAGCGTGCGCGGCAAAGCCGGCGAAGACCCGCTGCTTCCACAAATCCGCCGCCGCCTCGGCCAATAGGAATCGACGAAGGCGCTGTTGCCGGGATTTCCAGCTCGCGCGGCTGCTGCCCCATCCTATCTGACCTCACGCCGAAAGAGATTCCTGACCCTATTCCCCTGTTTATGGTACGTGGGCGTCCGCTCGAACAGCCCACGTTGTCGGCCGTGCGGTACGCGGCGGGATTTTCGCCGGTTACGGTTTTGCGGTCCCCGCGCCGCCAGCATTGAAGATGGCCTGAATCTCTGCGGACGTGAGCGCGCGGTTGTAAATTTGCACCTCATCGATGAGACCTGCGAAAAACTCCCCGTTAAATGACGGACTGACTTGCCCGATCACGAGCGGTGTAGCCGGCGAGATAACTGCATTGGACGCAGCAGCAGTGCTGGCGACAAGGACGCCATCAACGTAGAGCGTGATCGTGGTGCCGGAGCGCGTTCCTGTAAGATAATGAAAACCAGCCGAAAGCGTAGCATTGGCGCACACGGTGGACAGAACACCACCAGCAATGATGGCCAAGCCAGGTTCTCCATCCACGCAGGCGAACGGCATGCTGGACTTCAGGGTGTATTCCTGACGAGCAGAAGCAGCGACAACTGATATGTCGTCGCGGCTGACGACGCGCCGTTCACCTGTATTGGTCGCGGGATTAACAGCCACCCATGCAGCGAGCGTGAAGTCGCCTAAGTTGAACGCCGAATTCGAGCCTGCGTTGATGTATCCAGTCGTGCCGTCCAGACTGAACGCCTGCCCGACCTCACCCGGCGCGAACGTAACCACTCCGGCAGCCGTGCCGTTATTGCCGCCGATGATGTCAGTGAAGCTTCCCTCTGCCGGCCACCAACTCACGAGCCCGGACGGAGGCGCGACAGGCTGGTATTCTCCGACCGTGTTGAAGATGCCGGAGATTTCTGAGGGAGTTAACACTCGGTTCCAAACCTGCAGCTCATCAATAACACCATCGAAATTATTACCCGGAGCAGCGCCTTGGATTCCTCCGATCTGTAATGGGTTGGTGCTTGTGAACGGCAACCCTGTTAGAGACGACTCGGACGTCGGAGTGTTGGGGTCCAACACTCCATCAACATATAGATTTACCTTTTGACCGTCCGCAGTTACCGCGACGTAGTGGAATTTGCCATCCAGAGGCAAGGCATTGGTCGAAACGAGGTCCAATTCGTGTGTGCCGTCTGTCAGTATGACAAGTACCTTCCCCGGCCCAGCCGTGCCGATTACCGTGGCAGTATTGCTGAAACTGCTGTTAGCCGAGCCCAAGACTGACAAGGAGTATGGGGTGGTGAGATCCCCCGCTGTGCTGTCGCCTTTCCACACGATTTGCATGGTCTCGACATTGTCGAGGTTATCGACTCTGACCCACGCACCGATCGTGAATTGCGTCAGCGCCAGTGTCGGCGAGTCCGCTACCGTGATTAGGCTGCCGCTGGTTTGCGGCCCGGGTTTGAATCCGTTGTCCACCTCACCGGGTACGAATTGAGGCGTGCCAACCACGTTTCCGTTGTTGATCTTCTCTAGGTCGTTCGCGTTGCCCTCAAACGGATACCAACTCACAAGCCCAGAGGGCGCGGATGCAGGCGCGAACACCGTTATCTTGAGGTTTTGCGTTCCAGTATTACTCGCGGAGTCGGTGACCATTGCCTTGAACGTGAAAGTGCCGGCCATGGTGGGGGTGCCGGAGACTAAACCGGAAACTCCGTCTTGAGCCAAAGTCAACGAAAGGCCGGGCAGCGTTGAACCGGAACCCGGCATTACGGAACTCGGCACGATGGTCCATGAGAAGTTGTTTGGTCCAGTGACGCCACCACTTTCGTAAACCGTATTGGTGTAGGGACTCCCCACAACTCCATTGGGAAGAGTCGTGGTGGGCGTGAATGGTGGAGGCGGAGTGTCAGACACGAAGATCAGCACTGTGTAGTTACTGTTTGCTTTATTTATGATGAAGTTATTGTCACCAGAGTATGTAACTGTGAACGTTATAGTGCCAGCCATGGTTGGTGCTGGCGAAAGCACGCACGCTCCAGCCCCTAGCGCAGCCGGTACGACGCACCCGGAATTATCGCTGGCTGCCACCGTTACGGTCCCGGATGGCCCGATTGGTGTACCCGCTCCGGGTGACACTACCGCGAGAGTGTAAGCCACGGTGATCGCTTGCCCCACGACCGCCGGAGAAGGCAACACCGAGGTAATTGTAGTCGTGGTGTTCGCCTTGTTTACGGTCTGCGTCCAGGGTGCCGAATTGGAATTGCTGCCATTGAAATTGGAATCGCCGCCATAACTTGCGGTGATCTGGTGTATGCCAACTGACAGAGCGGATGTCGTGAACGTCGCCATCCCGCCGCTGAGAGCCAAGTTAGCGATCGCATTGACTCCGTCGAACAAGGTTACCCTTCCCGTCGGCGTGCAAGAATATTGCGGTACGACAGTAACTGTGAATGTAACCATCTGTTGAAACACCGACGGGTTTGCATTCGATATTACGCCCGTCGTCGTGTTCGCCTTGTTTATCTGCAACGTGAGCGGTTGCGTGCCAGAGTTCGACTTGAAGTCAGTCACCATCGCTGTGAAATTGTAGGCGCCAGCCGCGCACGTTGTGCCGGAGAGTGTGGGGGAATTTAGAGACTGCTGCGAAATGCCAGTCGGGAGAGAACCGGTGAAGGTCCATGCGAACGGAGCGGTTCCACCGTGTTCGGTGAGTGTGTTGTTGTAGGCGAGGCCCACAGTTCCAGCGGTGAGAGCCAGGGTGGCGACGTGGGGAGTGCTGTCGGTGTCGTTTACGTCAATCGCAAGCTGCAACGGAGTTGCATCGGGCTGGACCTGGGCTGGAACCGGGGCTGGGGTAGCTGGGACATGGTCCAAATCCAGCTCGAAAGTATACGAACCCGCGCAGAACGCGTCCGTGTTGTTCCACGTAAAGGTAAACTGGTTCGCGACGTTCGTGAAGGCGTCCACGCCGCTCGCCGTTGGCACTCCGTCAGCCAATAATGTGGTGCGGCCGGTCGTGCAGTTGTTGGAAAGGAGGCCAGGACCGATGGCGATAAGTGTGTTTGCGGCCTGTCTGGTCACGGAGCCACCGGTCGGGTAGAAGTCGTCCTGCAGTGTCCATGTGATCGAGACGTTGCCTGTCCCCTGTACGCCGCTGGCCGGTGACGAGAAGTTGGATACGATGTAGCAGCCCGTCAACGGGTTGGCCGAAGGCGGAATAGTCGAAACGATATTCGATTGCGTGCTCTCCTGGAATTGCTGCGGATTTAGCGTGGTGTTTAGCACTACGGTAGTTACAAAGTAGCTGTAGCCAGTCGCGTTGCAGGTGACAGTATCCGTGAATGTATTTTGCGAACCGGCGGGCTGGACGCCCGGAACGGAGGCGACGAAGCTGAAATTAACGCCGTCCGGAGAGCGGTAGATATTATTGTGGTCCGTCGTCGGGAAGTTCGGCTCGGTCCAGGTCAGCGTGATGGTGCGCGGCGACACTCCCTCCGATGCGGAGAGGCCAGTCGGGGGAGGCGTGGCGGATAGCGCATTCGCGAAATCAAGTTCGCCAGGGCCGCCAAAAAGTCCGCCAGGGCCGCCGAAAAGTCCGCCAGGGCCGCCAAAAAGCCCACCAGGGCCCCCAAAAAGCCCGCCGGGGCCGCCGAAAAGCCCGCCAGGGCCGCCGAAAAGTCCGCCGGGGCCGCCAAAAAGCCCACCAGGGCCGGCATTCAAAAGCCCTCCAGGCCCCAAAAGGCTACTGCCGGTCCCGCCTGTTTGACGCGGGTCGACGTTGGCCCAGTCATTGTAGCCGCGGAACTTCGGGGGCTCGCTGCCTGGCGATCCAGGTGGCGTGCCGTCGAAATTAGCGTCCAGCGAATTGCTCGACCACGGGATGCTGATTTCGAAACTGTTTAGAGCCGACGTCCCGCCCGAATAAAAATACGTAGGATTATTAACGTCATTGACGTTGAGTGGTGAGTCGCCACAGTGGTGTGTGGCCGCAGTCCCAAGCGCGACTTTTTGCCCGTTGCGAATAACAAAGGTTTGCTTGTCGTACCAATCCGTAGTGTGGAACGCAATCTGCGGATCCGTTGTGGTTATGGGGCCGGCGAGAAGATTGGTTTCGTCTAACGTGCTCAGCTGCTGCCTCGAGAAGTCCACTGTCGAAATCATCGTTGCATTGGCATTCGACTCTGCCTGCGGGCCTAAATCGGGCTTCGGGATTGAGACGGTGAAAGTATTTGTAGAGAGATTGACCGATGTGATCACCGGATTCGGAACGTTCGCATTCGGAACGTTAAAGATCCCGTTCCCGCTGGTCGTTCCGCTGACGCTCACATTTTGCCCAACTTGCGGAAGTGAGCCCGAAACGAGCGTGAAAGCGTACGTCGCGACGTTACTGAACAGCGAAGTTTGCGAGATCGAATAGACGCTAGCTCCTAACAGGCGGGCCTGGAACATGTAGTTCATCACGCTCTGATAATTGGATTTGCAATTGGGTTCGATCGTGGGTCGGTAATCGTTGGGATCTTGCGCCAGATTGTCGTAAGACGAGCCGCCATGGAGAGATAACCCAAGCGTGTGCCCGAGCTCGTGCATCAGCGTGCCAGCTTTCGCCGAGAGAGTCGCATTCGCTCCCCACTTGCCCAGCGTTACGAGTGTACCCGCACCTCCCACGTCAGAAAGCCCGGAGCCCGAAGTGGCCTGCCCGGAGGCAACCGCAAGGTACGGGTCAGTTTTCATCGTATAGTTCGCACTTGCACTTCCCGGTATTTGTATCTGGAAAGTGTAGGGTCCTGCCGCTGTATTCGTCACAGAGCAATCGTTGTGGTTGGTGGCGGGATTAATGGGGCAACTGACTTTGGTCACGAAGAACGTGCCATTCAAGTTGGGATTGGTGATTGCATTGGACACCGTGACCCGGCCATTGGGCAGTGTGTGTTGGGCATTATCTACCGTAAGCCCGTGACCGTATGAGGTTTGAAAAGTCACTGTGTTTTTGAGTTGTGAAACGATTCCGGTTCCGGGTACTGTGGTCCCCGTGGAGTCCGTTAATTTCCCGGCAAAGAACGTCCAGTTATCCGTACCCAGCGTATCTCCAAAAACGACGTAGTGATGGCTATTCCTCTGTGCGATTGGGAAACGCCTGACGCACGGGCCGTTCGTGGCGGCCTCGCACGAACTTTCATCCGGGTAATTGAGGGGCTGATTTTTGACAAATTCAAAACCGTATCGCCAAGTCGTGATTCCGGGCTGGTTGACGTATGGGCAGTAGTAAGGCGTAGCTGGCTTATCGGTGCACGCCGGCTCTTGGATAATGTTCGCGTTAGCGATGCCCGTAGTCTTCGAGGCATCCGTGATGTGCAGATGGATGTTGTGCGCGTGGAAAGCGCTTTTTACCATGCTTACAGCAAGCGGGTCGGGTGTGAAATCGCCATTCACATCAACCACATGGTCCATCTGAATGAAAATATCTTGCTGGCCAGTTGCGGGCGGATCATTAGGGTCGGCGAGGGATACGAATTGCCCCGTCGCGGGATCCGTATAGCCTTTGTTGCTCTTCAAGACCGGCGGAATACCATCCTTGTCGTCGTCATGAATCGTTGTGCTGACGATGGTTGCGCCCCAAGACACGCATCCCGGGTTGCCGCCGCTCGCCACAACCATTGCTGTTGCCGAATCGTCGTTTTCTTGCAGGGGATTTGCAAGATTTGGATGATTTGGAAATGTCGGATCTGGAAAGGCCCAGGTCGTATTATCCCAGTTGATGTAGTGGCCCGGGAATGCCGGCTGGCCAGTTCCATAAGGGGACGGGAGCGCTACTGCGGCTCTCTGGATGCCGTTTTGTCCGCCGCTTAGGTAAGCTTGCTGGAATTTGTTGCTTTTGCCGGCGCCCACGATGTGAGTAAGTCTCGATACCGGGTTCTTGTCCGCCTGATAAAATCCCTGGACTGGTAGGCTCATCGTGAAGTTCGGCGTGGCATTCGGGGCAAATGCGCCATCGTAAATCGTAATCACGTTCAGGTGAAAATTTTGGGAAATGACGCGATAAACGAGGACAAGAGTGGCGCCCAAAGTGAGAGGCGTGTTGTTGCCGACGTTTGGCAGGCGCACTTCAAATGTGACGCCGTCAGCCGAGTCAACTAGGGCATTCCCGCTTGCATCAAGCGGCAAGAAGCCACGCACATCGGCGCGATACGTCCGCACAAGCTTTCCCGTAGAAGTGCCTGAGCACCCCCCGTTACTGAAGGAGGTAGCGGTTTGGTTCGGCAAGTTCTGACCGCTAATGGCATACAACTGCGGTACATTGTTGAAGACCGGCCCGAAAAATCCATTCTGCCCGGAGCCCGGCTGCCCGGGCATCACACCAACCTTCTCGACCGTTTGCCAGTAAAGCAAGGCGGCAACGATATTGGCGCCCTTTGGAACCGTCGTTGCGCCGCGTATCCCCGGGTTCCCGTCAGGGAAACTAATGATTCCGGTGCCTAACCCGTCGTTGCCAAAACTCGTATTTAGGCCGTTCGCGCCTGCCACGACGTAGTCGCCAGTCACAAAGAAATTGTTGCCGAAGTTCAGCGGAGGATCCGACTGCGCGAAGCCCGTTTGCGCGAACACGAACACCAACAGCAACCCTAATGTCCATGCTACCGCCGCAGGCATTAGTCGATTTCCCAAAGCAACGCTGCGTAGTCTCAATGTGCTGGCTGGCATAATCCGACCTCTCGCGCTACGAATTTTCGCGGGTGCGTGACGACGCTCAGTTCGCCACTGGGGCCGTCCTGAAAAATAAATGTGAAACATGGCGGGCCGACCTTCGGCAATTTCCGTTCAGGTACTGAGGGGGACGTACGGTGCCACTGCAACGAACCGACCGCTCTCAGGGCTGGGTGAAGGGACTTGCCGCTTTACGAACTCGGGGACGTTCGCTGATGGTGGCGTAAGGTACTACCATTCCGGGATTCCGTCAAGCCCTACCAGCAACCAGCGACAGGGTCTGATTCTCGAGGGAAGAAGTTGTGCCGTGGGGGCCTTCGCGCCCAATCTTATCGGCCGCCGCTCTTGGCAGGCTCTTTCCGGCTGTCGCGGGAACCTGTTGAAATTCCTTGCTGTACCGCTGACCCTTTTTTCAATCCACTTTGCAGCTCCTTTCCCGCAAAGTGTGCAAATACGAAAATGTCTTATTCCAAGGGTTCACTCCATCGAACCAAAAAACGAAGGAACGGATTTTGGAATCAGAGCAAATGCTTTAGAATAAAGCTCACTCCTACAGTGGGCGTGTAGCTCAGTTGGGAGAGCACCTGCTTTGCAAGCAGGGGGTCGCCGGTTCGAGCCCGGTCACGTCCACCAATTCCTCTTTCCACGTATTCCAGTCCCCGAAACTCCCGAACAAATTCAGAAGCTGCGGACCTCGCTCCGTTCCATACGGTTCCCCGTAGAACACGTTATGAATTTTCAATGCTAGTTCGAGCGCCGACCACCGATTTTTGGCGAGCAAATCTTGCATATTATGACTCTCCCCAAGCGCGTTGACTTTCCTTCCTTGCCCCCTCTACGATGAAAGCGCAGAAAATTCCGCTCTGACAATTGGGCGAAGCCTTGGCGGTAAAGGGGATGGTTCCATGAACTCGTTGCGCACGCTGGGTGTGACCTGTCTGTGCCTGGCGGTTATAACTCCCGCGGGGTGCAATGCTCCCGCGAAGACGGCGTCGTTGAAAGCAGGCGATGTGACCGACGCCCGCGTCGCGGCCGAATCAACGATGGGGATCAATTGGTTGTTGAACGGGCGCACATTTGACGAAGCGCATTTCAGTCCCTTGACGCAGATTACCGACAAGAACGTGAACGGTCTAGGTCTGGCATGGTACCTCGATTTTTCCGGCGCTATGGGCGTGGTGGCCGAACCGATTGTAGTGGACGGAGTGATTTACGTGAGTGCGCCGCAATCGAAGGTGTATGCGGTCGACGCGGTTTCCGGGAAACTGGTCTGGATATTTGATCCGCACATTCGGCTCAACCAGGCACTGAATGGCTCCTATTCCGCGCGAGTTAATGCAGGAGTAGCGGTTTGGGAAGGCAAAGTATTCGTTGGCACCGGCGATTGCCGATTGATCGCGGTGGATGCCGCCGCGGGAAGGCAACTCTGGGAGGCCACCGTTTGCGATCCCCTGCAGACCGGAATAACCGGTGCGCCGCACATTGCCAAAGGCAAAGTCCTGATGGGGTACAACGGCTCCGACGACGGCGTGCGCGGCGCGCTGGCCGCCTACGACGCCAACACCGGAAAGGAAGTCTGGCGCTTCTGGACCGTTCCCGGTGATCCATCCAAACCATTTGAAACAAAAGCGTTGGAAATGGCCGCTAAGACGTGGTCGGGCAAGGATTCGTGGAAAATCGGCGGCGGCGACGCTTGGACCGCAATCACGTATGACGAGCCCACGGGCCTGGTGATTTTCGGCACTGCTGGCGCCGGCGTCGATTACGGCGAGACGGCGGGCGTAACAGTCAGCGGCGACAAACTCTTTGCGGGCTGCATCATCGCGCTCAATGCGGACACCGGCGAATATGTTTGGCACTACCAGACCAGCTCGCCAGGGCTGCAAACGGAAAACAACCATATTGTGATGGCCGATCTCGCCCTCAACGGCGAGAAGCGCCACGTGGCCATGACCGCGCCGAAAAATGGATTTTTTTACGTACTGGATGCCAAGACGGGCAAACTTCTGGCCGCAAATCCGCTGGTAAAAACGGTCTGGGCGAGCGGATATGACCTGCAAACAGGCAAAGCGATAGAGATTCCAAAATCAGCCGGGGGCGGCCGCCAGTGGACCGTGCATAACTGGTGGCCCATGAGCTATAGCGCGCAGACCGGCCTCGTTTACGTTCCCACTACCGATCGCCGCTCCGACGCCAAAGCCGCCGTCGAATCCGGAGAAAGCGGCACCGGTCTGGAAGGCCGTCTGATCGCGTGGGATCCCGTGAGCCAATCGTCGCGGTGGTCCGTCGAAGAACAGATCGCGACGAACGGCGGCGTCCTCTCCACCGCCGGCAACTTGGTTTTCCAGGGCCAAGGCACGGGCGAATTTGCGGCCTACGCCGCCGACACCGGAAACAAGGTCTGGTCCGTCAAAACCGGATCCGCCATCGAATCCATTCCCGTAACGTTTTCCGTGAAAGGCGAGCAGTACGTGATCACTCCCGTGGGCTGGGGCTCCGGCTCGCGTTTGTTCGCGCCGGCGCGCACCATGGTCACGAATGAATCAGCCCGAGGCCCTATGCGCCTGCTAGCCTTCAAACTCGGCGCACCCGCCGCTTACACTCCGCCACCGGCCGTGATTCCTCCGGTTCCTGAGCCGCCACCGCTCACAGCCAGCCAGGAGACAATTCGCAAAGGCCATGTGTTGTACCAAAAATTTTATTGTGAAGGATGCCATTCACCAGATGTGGACGGCAGCCGCGCCTGGGTGCTTGATGGCGCAATCCCCGATTTGCGTTACATGCCCGCCGACGTTCACAAAGATTGGTACGGAATCGTTCTAGGTGGCTCGCATTGGGACAAAGGAATGCCAGGGTTCGCGGATCCGCCGAAGTTCGCGTTCCCGCACGCTAGAATGACTGTGCAAGACGCGGATACCATTCACGCCTACATAATCGCGCAGTCCTGGAAAGCCTATCGAGGCGAGCAAGACCCGGCGCACTCGAAGCGAGAGAACTACTAGGAAGCCGGTCTTTCGCGGCAAGAAAGCGCAGGGCAAGTTACAATTCGAGTTGGCGGAGAAGCGTAGCCGCTGATATCTTGTACCGCCCGTTTGCGTAGAACCAGAGTCGAGGCACACACCGCGAATTCCCCAATGAACCGTTTTCGCGCCTTCACGCTGATTACCTTTTCTGTTCTGTGGCTGATCGCCGCCGCACCTGCGCTGGCGGAAAACCCGAAAAGCATTCATCCGGCCGGATATGTCACGGACCTTGCGGGCGTGATCGCAGCGGATGCCAAGGCGCGATTGGAAGCGCTTTGTCACGAAGTCGAGGAGAAGACCGGCGCGCAAATCGCGGTGGTTTCGGTGCACTCCCTCGAGGGAGATAGCGTCGAAAATTTCGCGGTGGATTTGTATAAGCAGCTGGGAGTCGGCGGCAAAAGCGACAATCGTGGCGTGCTGCTGTTGGTCGTTCCCGACGAACACAAATATCGCATTGAAGTGGGCTACGGGTTGGAACCGGTGATCAACGATGCGCGTGCCGGCGACGCGGGGCGCGCCATGGTTCCATTGCTTCGCCAGGGAGAATACAGCGCCGCAATCGAAGCCGCGACGTGGATGATGGCGAAATATATCGCCGATGATCGCGGTGTTGCGTTGAACGACCAGCCTCCCGCTCGACGGCAGTCACGGGAGGCGCGGCGTTCGTCACCCATAGGCTTTTGGGCGATACTCTTCATTCTTTGGATTATCTTCTCGATTGTGCGAGCCGGCGGGGGCCGAAGAGGCGGTGGTGGCGGGTGGTGGATCGGGCCGATGTTGGGCGGAATGAGCGGGTGGCGGGGCGGCGGATTTGGCGGCAGCTCCGGTGGCTATTCCGGCGGTGGAGGATTCGGCGGATTTGGCGGCGGCAGTAGCGGAGGCGGCGGGGCTTCGGGAAGCTGGTAAAGTCTGAGGACGCGATGAGCGATGTGCACGAGGCGTTGAAGAATTTGGTAGAACGGCTGCACGAAGCAGCGAGGGAGAATCTCGAGTCGGTCCTCTTGTATGGGTCGGCGGCGCGCGGCGATTTTCACGAGGCGCACTCGGATTTAAATGTGCTGTGCATCTTGCGTGCGCTGCGGGCGGCGGAACTGAGCCGAGTTTCCCCAGTGGTGAAATGGTGGACGACGGTACAACGTCAACCTGCGCCGCTTTTCTTTTCAGCCGAAGAACTCCGGCGCTCGGCGGATGTTTTCGCCATCGAAATCCTGGACATGCAGCAAAGTCATCGCGTGCTGTACGGCACGGACGTGGTTGCCGGCATCAATGTGCCGATGAACTTGCATCGCGTTCAAGTTGAGCACGAACTGCGCACGCTTCTCCTTAAACTGCGGCAGCACCTGCTGCGCGATGTCGGAAACCTGCACGAACTTGGGACCGTTCTGGCCAAATCGCTTTCCAGCACGCTGACCCTCTTGCGCCATGCGCTGATTGCTCTTGAGGAGCGGCCGCCAAACGCCGCCAATGAACTTTTCGCGCGAATTGGCGCATTAACCGGGACCGGCGCGCCGGCGTTTGAAGCCGTTCAACGCCTGCGCGAGGCAAAGAGCCTGGACAAAGAAGCAGTGTTGCCTGCGTATGACGGCTACCTGGCTGCCCTGGAGAAAGTCATCACCACGCTGGACCACCATCTTCCGAAACACGAATGGCAGCGCGCCGCGAAAAACAGTTCTTGAAATTGCTGAGGAGGCAAAGGAGTCATGAAAATAGCACTGGCGATTTTGGCGATCCTGCTGGTAATCGGCCTGTTGCTGGGTAGCTCGTTTGTGGGCCGCAGGAATCAGATGGCCATAAAACGGGAGGCGGTAAACTCGGCATGGTCGCAGGTGGATGTAGTCCTGCAGCGGCGCGCGGATTTGATTCCGAACCTGGTGGAAACCGTGAAAGGGTTCGCGGCGCAAGAAGTAACCGTTTTTGGCGATATCGCCAAGGCGCGGTCGGCTTTGCTTAGCGCAGGTACTCCCGCGGACAAGATTGCCGCCAACCAGCGGCTCGATTCGGCGCTGGGACGGTTGCTGGTAGTCGTGGAAAATTATCCGCAGTTGAAATCGAATGAAAACTTTTTGCGGCTGCAGGATGAATTGGCGGGCACGGAGAACCGCATCGCGGTGGAACGGCGCCGCTACAACGAGACTTTGCAAGACTACAACACCTATCTTTCGCTCTTTCCGAATAACCTGGTGGCCAGCATGAGTGGGTTTGCCAGAAACGACGCGTACTTCAAGGCCGATGAAGGCGCACGGCAGGTCCCCAAGGTCAATTTCGAGAAGCAAAAAGAGCCAGCGGCGCCCGCGCAGACGCCGGTTCCCGCGCCCGCTAAGCCGTAGCTAGCTGCCGTACAATTTCGCCAAAGGACCGCAACCCTGCGTACTAATTCGCAGGGCGAAGCATCTACCTAGTGCCACGCATGCGCTACTTCTGTCTCATTTGTGATTATGACGGCACGATCGCTCACGACGGGCGGTGTGCGCCGAGCACCGTGGAAGCACTGAAGAAGGTGCGCGTATCCGGCCGGAAACTGGTTCTGGCGACGGGGCGGCAGCTTGCCGAATTGCAGGAGGTTTTTCCGGACTACGCGATCTTTGACCGAATCGTCGCCGAGAATGGCGCCGTTCTGTACCGGCCGGCCAGCAACGATTGCAAAGTGCTTGCAGCCGCGCCACCACTGGAATTTGTGGAGGAATTGCGGCGTCGCGGAGTGCAGCCACTCTCCGTCGGCCAAAGCATCGTTGCCACGTGGCTTCCCCATGAATCGGTCGTCCTGGACGTAATCCGTGCGCAAGGGCTCGAGCTGCACGTGATTTTCAACAAAGACGCCGTGATGGTGCTGCCCTCGGGGGTCAACAAGGCCAGCGGCTTACAGGTCGCGCTGAATGAGCTTCGACTCTCGCCGCATAATTGCGTGGGAGCCGGCGATGCGGAAAACGATCACGTGTTCCTGAGCATGTGTGAATGCAGCGTTGCGGTCGCCAACGCGTTGCCCGCCCTCAAGGAGCGCGCCGATTTAGTGACCAATGGTTCGCACGGCGCTGGCGTGGAGGAACTGATCGAGAAGCTTCTTGCCGACGACCTGGCCAGCATGGTGCCGCGCTTAAAACGCCACCAGATTTTTCTTGGGCGCACCGAACATGGAGAGGATTTTACCCTGGATCCCTATGAGTCACGCTTGACGGTTGCGGGGCCTTCGGGCGGCGGCAAATCGACTGCCGTGGCCGCCATCGTGGAACGTCTGGTGGAAAGCAAATATCAAGTTTGCCTATTCGACCCCGAGGGTGACTACGACGAATTCGAGCAGTTCGTTACGCTCGGCGGTCCGCAGCGCGTACCGGGCATTTCGGAAATCCTCGAAGTTTTGGACACCATGGACCATTCCCTCAGCATCAACCTTTTGGGCGTGCCGCTAGCCGATCGCCCATCAATGTTCATGAGTTTGCTGTCGCGAATTCAGGAACTTCGCGCCAAGACCGGCCGGCCGCACTGGATCATCATTGACGAGGCCCATCATTTGTTGCCCGCCGCACTGGAGTCAGCAACCTTGACCATCCCCAAGGAACTATCGACTTTCGCGTTGGTCACCGTACACCCCGATCAAGTTGCGCGCGCGATTTTGAGTTCCAGCAACGGGTTGATCGCTATCGGGTCCGATCCCGGCAAGGTTATCGGACAGTTCAGCGCGGGCGCTGGCAAAGACTTGCATCCGAATGCGCTCCCTGAGCCGCCCCGCGAAGCTGGCGAGGTCATTGCCTGGTGGTTCTGCGAAACACAGCAGCCGGTAAAGGTGAAAGTGGAGCCCGCCAAGGCCGAACTGCGCCGCCACCGCCGCAAATATGAAGCCGGCGAACTGGGCGAAGACAAGAGCTTTTATTTCCGCGGCCCGGAGGGGAAACTCAAGCTGCGTGCGCAAAACATGAAAATGTTCGCGCAGCTCGCGGAAGGCGTCGACGAAGATACCTGGGCGCATCACCTGCGCAAAGAGGACTATTCGCGATGGCTGCGCGACGCGGTGAAGGACGCCACCATTGCCGAAGAAGTCTCCAAGATCGAGAAAAACTCGCGGCTAAAGCCGTCGGAAAGCCGTACGCAAATCCTGGACGCAATTCGCAAGCACTACACCGCTCCAGCGTAATGACGTCGCCTAGCCGAGCGCGCTCTGCAAAGCTTCGCGCAGCAATTGCTGCTTCTCCGCGCTTAGCTTTTTCGATTGCTCCGTGAGGTAAAACACGTCGATCGCCTTTTGTCCTTCGGTATCGATCAGCGCTACTTCGATGTTGCACCCCAGACGCGCCAGCGTCGAACCGATGTCATACAACAATCCCGGCCGGTCTTGCGCGACAATTTCCAGGAGCGTGCTGTGGTCGGACGACGTGTCGTCAAAACCGATGCGCGTTTCCACCGAGACCTTCGGCGGCCGCGCACGATTGGCGCTTTCGCGTCCGCTCAAGAGCGGCTCCAGCGGAGCTTTTCCGTCGACCACGTCCGAGAGACTCTGCAGGAACCTTTCTATCTCGGTGGGATTCAGTTCGAGGGTGCGATGCAAATCCGAAAAGTGAAAAGTATCCAGAACGTTTCCAGCCGAATTCGCAAAAGCGTCGGCCTTGATGATGTTCATGCCCCATCCAGCCAACACGCCAGAAATCGTAGCGAACAGCGCGGGACGGTCGGCGGTCAGCAAGGTGAGAGAAAACGCATGCCTGCGCACTTGCAACTCGGTCTGAACGTGTTGGGCTCCCAGCTTCTGATACAACGCAAAGTGCGCGGCAATCTCCGCGGCCGAATGCACCGCCAGGTAACGCCGCGGGAAACCTTCCAGAAAGCGTTCGATCTCCGGCATGCTCGCCCCGGCCGTTAGCGCCCGGACCTGTTCCAGGAGAGAGACTTCGTCGTGAGCGTGCAAACGATCCGTATCCAGGGTGCGACTGAAATGGTTGGATGTCGCCACGTAAAGCTGCCACAACATTTCCGCTTTCCAGGGAGTCAGCGCCTCCGGATTCACCGCATGAATATCCGCATAGGTGAGCAAGGCAAGTCTTTGCAGGCGTTCCTGATTTCCAACCGTTGCGCCGAAGGCGGACACGGTGGCGGGATCAAAAATGTCGCGGCGCTGCACGGTAGCGGACATATCCAGATGGTGCTCAATCAAGAAGAGAACTTCGTCCTTTTCTTCCGGCGATAAGTCAAGGCGCGCAGCAGCGCTTTCCAACGCTTCGAGGCTCCCGGTCACATGGTTTTCCACCGCCATGCCTTTGCCGACGTCGTGCAGCAGGAGCGCCAGCACCAGCAAATCGCGGCGCTCGGCGGTCTTCCACAATTCCTTGAAGTGCGTGGCGCGAGCATCCGCGGACTCGCCCAATTCCTGCAGGTGCTCAATGGTCCGCAACGTGTGCTCGTCCACCGTGTAACGGTGATAAAAATCGCGCACCACCAGCGAATCGATGCGCGAAAACTCCGGCAGGATTTCCGTTAACAGCCCCAGACGCTGCAGCGGCCGAAGCGCCACGCCCGGATAATCGGCGACAAGAATTTCCCGAAGTATCGTCCAGGTGACGCACACATTCTTCGCGGGCAATTCCGGATGCATCATGATGTACGCAATACTGCGTTCGGTGCGCCGGCTGAGCGCAATCCCGGTTCGCGCCGCTTCGATGAACAGCGCGAAAAGGACCGCTCGATCCGACAATTCCTTGGCGTCCAGTAACTCGAATAACCCGTCGCGGACAGCAAAGGGTTTTCCATTTCCGGGCTCGGACTTCGCCGAACGCGCCGCGCTGAAAAGTCTCTGTCGCAAAGTCTGCGGCAGCACGGCCTTCTCTTCCAGATAGCGGAGCAGTTGCCGGTTGAGTGTCCGTGCGTGCCGAAAATAGAGCCGCATCCATTCCGCCGCATCGCGCGGCGTGCGGTCGGTGGCCCCTAAAGACCGCTCCGCAGCCGCCGCCTGCAATTCATAGGTCAATGTATTGTCGTTGCGGACGTTGCGATAGTGAAGGAAGCAACGGATGGCGCTGAGAAAATCCACCGCGCCGGAGGCTAGTTCTTCCTCCGCTGCGCTGCTGCTGAGCGGTTCTCGTTTCTCGCCGCTGATTTGCCGCAGCCATACGGCCGCTTGATAGTCGCGCAGACCGCCGGGCGCGTCTTTCACATTCGGTTCGAGATGAAAAATCGTGTTGCCGTAGCGGGTGAGCCGCTCCTTGGTCAGTTTATGGAGCTGCGTGAGCAAAAACGGGCGCGCGGTCTTCTCCGAAGCCGGCAAAATGCGCTTATCGAGCCGATCGAAGAGAGCCTGGTCGCCGGCCAGGAAACGGCGGTCCAGCAACGCCAAGTGAAACTCCGCGTTATCTTCTTCAATGCGCTTGCATTCATCGACCGTTCGCCCGGCGGAGCTGACTCGAAAACCCAGGTCCCACAGGGTGCGCGCGAAATCCGCGATTAGTGGACGAAACTCTTCCTCAGCGCGATTATTGCCAAACAGGAAAAGGATATCCAAGTCCGAGTACGGAAACAGCAGCCGGCGTCCGTATCCGCCCAGGGCCAGCAGGCAAAGACCCGAAGGCGGAGTGTTGTGGACGCGCAGCACTTCGCCAAAAATCTGGCGAATGTTGTTATCCGCCAGTTCACACAGCGAGCGCAGCGTTTCCCGCGCGCCGGCGCCCGCTTCAAATTGTTCGCGGATGCGCTGTCGTTCGTCGTCGGCTTGCGGGCCGAGCACCGATAAAGGCGTCAGGGAACCTTGCATGTTTCGGTCAGGTTGGCTTTCCGGTCGGAGACTTGGGCGGGTGCGATCGTCTCTAGAGCGCGTTTTCGCCGCGCTCTTCGTTGCGAATCCGGATGGCTTCTTCAACCCGCGATAGAAATATCTTACCGTCACCAATCTTTCCTGTCTTGGCCGTCTTTAGAATCGTGTCCACAACGGTATTTACAAGCTTGTCCGGCAGCACCATCTCCAGCTTGAGTTTTGGAAGAAGGTCCACGGTGTATTCGCGCCCTCGATAGACTTCCGTGTGGCCCTTTTGCCGTCCGTGTCCGCGAACTTCCGTCACGGTCATTCCCTCGATGCCCGCTTCGCGCAATGCATCCTTGACCGACTCGAATCGCGAGGGCTGAATGATTGCTTCAAGTTTCATCATGGAAAGTTCTGGTCTCCCGCCTCGCCAAACACCTTCTCATTCCGTCTGCTCTCACGACTCCAGGTTGTACGCTTCTTCGCCGTGCTGCGTAATATCCAGGCCTTCGATCTCCTGGTCTTCCGTAACGCGCAGGCCGGTAAGTAAATCCACCACTTTCAGTATCACCAGCGTTCCCACCAGCGCGAATCCCCAGGCGATCAGCACGCCAACAAACTGGTTGCCGATCTGTCCCCAATGTCCGTCGCTGCCGCCCACCGCTTTGCCCGCGCCAAAAATTGGGTTGATCACTTGCGTGGCAAACACCCCGGTGAGCAACGCCCCGATTGTCCCACCCGCTCCATGGACGCCAAAGGCGTCGAGCGCGTCATCATACCCGAATATGGATTTAATGCGGGTGACCATCCAGTAGCAGCAGGCGCCGGCAACCACTCCGATTACCAGTGCCGGCATGGGCGCCACAAATCCTGCCGCCGGCGTGATGGCCACCAGCCCAGCCACCGCTCCGGAGATCGCGCCGAGTGCGCTCGCTCGGCCATTTTTGATCCACTCCGCCACACTCCAGCTCAACGCCGCCGCTGCTGCCGCAAAATGCGTGGCCACAAATGCGCTGCTGGCCAAAGGGCTCGAAGCCAACGCGCTCCCGGCGTTAAATCCAAACCATCCCACCCACAGCAAGCACGCGCCAATAAAGCTCAGCACCAGGCTGTGCGGCGGCATGGGCTGCTTCGGGAACCCGGTGCGCTTGCCCAGGTACAGCGCGCACACCAGTGCGGATACCCCGGAGGTTATGTGCACAACCGTACCGCCCGCGAAATCCAAGGTGGGAAATCGTCCGCCGAGCGACGCATTTAGCAAGCCGCCTTTGCCCCACACCATGTGCGCCAGCGGGGCGTAAACAACCAAAAACCACAGGATCATAAACAATACCGTGCCGCTGAACTTCATGCGCTCGGCAGTCGCTCCCGTGATCAGCGCCGGCGTGATGATCGCGAACATCAACTGATAGACCATGAAGGTCATCTGCGGAATCGTCCCCGCATAATCGGCGTTGGGCTCCGCGCCCACGCCGCGCAGGAACGCGTGCTCGAATCCGCCGATCACCGGACCATTGCCGCCAAAACACAAGCTGTACCCTACCAGTGCCCACATTACGGTGATCACCGCCATGAGCATGAAGCTTTGCATCATGATCGCCAGCGTATTTTTTCGCCGCACCAGTCCGCCGTAGAAAAGCGCCAGCCCCGGCCCGGTCATCATCAGCACTAACGCTGCGCTAACCAGCATCCAGGCGTTGTCCGCCGAGGATTGTGCCGCGGTTACGCGCTGATCCAGCTGCGCCAATTTTTCATTGGTGGGATTGGAAGCTTGCGTGGCCGAAGAAGTTTGCGCGGCGAGGCCCGGCGACGTGGCTGTTTGCGCGGCGTGGAGCGGTACAGCGGCCTGCGCAAGGGCGACGAGCAAACAGCAAGTCCGTACCAGATGCTTCATTCTCAATCGCTCCGCGCCATATAGGAAATGAAAGGGTAGCGGCAGGCACCGTCCGCTTCACACTTTCCCACCAAGTCTATTCGGGTACTCGAGACTTCGACGCGCCGCATTATACGCGTGGCCCTCGCCTCCGGCTCTGTTATAAATTTTCATGCCTAGGATTCAAAAAACTGATACGGCGATTATCCAAAACGCGCCGTGGGTCGTATAATCGCAGCGGCCCAATTCTGGTTTGCCGGCCCTGGTTCAACCGCGATAGGCTCTGAGACAGAGTTGCACGAAGAGATCGAAATGACCGAGCACCTACCCATGGAGATTTCTGTTCGCGAACAGAACGGCATTCATCTGCTGGAAGTGCGCGGCCGGCTGACCATCGGCGAGCCCAGCGAACAACTGAACGAGGCGCTGCAATCTATCGTGAAGGACGGTGGCCGCAAAGTAGTGATTAATTTAAATAAGGTGCCGCAAATCGACAGCTCAGGCATTTCCTCGCTGGTGCGCATTTCCATTCAGTTGGCTCGCGAGGGCGGCGCGGTGCACCTGGTTTGCGGTCCGGGGCGGGTGCGCGATTCCTTGACCGTAACACGCCTGGTGGAAGCGATCCCCACCTATGAATCCGACGCCGCCGCAATCTCCCATTTCGATTCCGCAGCCGCGTCGCCGCGGTAAACGCCTGACAAGAAATCCTGGCCGCTAGCCGCTCTTCTTCAATTCCGCGAGGACCAGTTTGGCGACTTCGCGCAGAGTCTCAAATACGCCCTGGCCGGTCACCGCCACCGCTTCCATGACCGGTTCGCTCTTCTTCTGCAACTGCTTGGTGAGTTCCGGCACCGCCATCGCGTTGGGTAAGTCGCGTTTATTCAATTGCAGGACATACGGGATGCTTTCAAATTTGAGATTGTGCTCCTTCAGGTGCTCCTGCAGGTTTTCCATGGTCTCGAAATTCGCGTCGAGGCGCTCTTCCTGCGAATCGGCCACGAAAATCACACCGTCTGCGCCTTTCAGGATCAGCTTGCGGCTGGCTTCGTAAAAAACCTGCCCGGGCACCGTATATAAATGAAAGCGGGTCTTGAAGCCGCGCACGGTCCCTAAGTCAAGAGGAAGAAAATCGAAGAACAGGGTGCGGTCCGTTTCGGTGGCCAGCGAAACCATCTTGCCCTTTTGGCCTTGTCCGGTGTGGTCGTAGATCCACTGCAGGTTGGCGGTCTTTCCGCCCAGACCTGGACCGTAGTACACCAGCTTGCAGTTAATTTCGCGCGCAGGAAAGTTGATGAAAGGCACGTGTCGTTTGGTCCGAACCCGGCCAGAAACTTATAGCACACGCGCCGAGGGCAGGCCAGCATCTCGCCGACAATGTCGCGTGTTTCGCGTTCGGTTATATTTTCCGCGAAATCCGGCCGGGCAGGTAAACTTTTCAACACCTTGCTACCAGGAGGTGACGTTATCGTCATCGCGCCGGTGGGGCCCTCGTTGACGTGCGAAACCTGCAGTGCTACATTCGCGCCATGGCAAAAGCACACAAGCCCTCCGGGGGCTCATCGGGCCGAGCCAAGAGATCCAGTAGTAACACGTCTAAGCTAATGAAAAAAAAGAACTTACCTCCCGCACATCCGCCCCAGCGTGGCGGCGTCGAACTCGTCGATCCGCGCGTGCAAGCCCAGCTTAAGCTCTACGACGAAGCGCTTTCTCTCTTTCACCAGCAAAAATTCTCGCGCGCGAAACAAGAACTCGAAAAAGTACTGGAAGGGCCAAGCAAAGAACTTTCTGATCGTGCGCGCATGCACATCAAAATTGCCGAGCAGCGCATGAAGCCAATAGCGGAGCAGAATCCGCGCACCGCCGATGAGCACTACCAGCGCGGTGTGGCCATGATGAACGTGGGCCGTTGGGATGACGCTCGCGAGAGCCTGGACAAAGCGCGCAAGGCGGCTCCGAAAGCCGACTACATTCACTATGCCCTCGCCGCCCTGGACTGCCTCACCGGCGAAGCCGATTCCGCGATGAAAAATCTGAAGGTCGCTATCGAGTTGCGGCCCGAGAATCGTTATCACGCACGAAATGACGAAGACTTTGCGTTTCTGCAGGAAGACCCTCGTTTCACGGAACTGCTGTATCCTGAAAAGGACGGCACGGCGGGCTGATTCGGGTTTTACCCCTTTCCCGGCATAGTGGGCTTTGGCTTGGTTCCTCGCCGATTTCTGCTTTGCACCTATTAATTGGAATAACCAGGCGTTCATGGGAATGACCAGGCGCCGTTCGCGGTGAAAAAACGCACTTCCAAGTCGGAGCGTCCGTCGCGCGGCCTGCACGTGGTCGCGCTGGGCGGCGGAACGGGCCTTTCCACTCTGCTGCGCGGGCTGAAGGAATATGTTTCGCGACGCCGCGACGATTCCGGGAAGGCGCGTCGGCCCATCAGCGACTTAACGGCCATTGTCACCGTCACCGATGATGGCGGAAGCTCTGGCCGGCTTCGCCGCGAGAACCGCATTCTGCCGCCGGGCGATATTCGCAATTGCATGGTCGCCCTTTCACAGGACGAGACTTTGCTGAGCCGCCTGTTTCAATACCGATTCCACGCGGGACATGGGTTGATCGGACACAGCTTTGGCAATCTGTTCCTCGCCGCGCTTACACATGTGACCGGTGATTTTGCGGAAGCCGTCCGCGTCAGCAGTAAAGTCCTGGCCATCCGGGGGCGCATCTTTCCGTCTACCGTCTCTAACGTTACGCTGGTGGCCACCTTGCAGAACGGACGGAAGGTGCACGGCGAGACGCGCATCAGCGCCAGCAGAAGTCCAATCAGAAAGCTCAGCCTTCTGCCCCGCACGGCGCGCCCGTTGCCAAAGGCGGTGGAGGCCATACAGCAGGCTGACTTGATTCTGCTGGGACCTGGTTCGCTGTACACCAGCACTCTTCCCAATTTGCTTATCCCTGAAATCGCCAATGCGATCGCCAAATCCTCGGCCCCGCGCGTCTATATCGCGAATCTGATGACCCAACCGGGCGAAACTTCCGGCTACGCGCTGGCCGATCATCTGAGGGCTATCCAGCGCCACACTGCGCGGCGGGTTATCGACTGGGTAGTCGCCAATCGCCAAGTCGTCTCCGCTGAAGTCGCGAAAAGGTACCGGGCAGAAGGCGCCGAGCCCGTTGCCATCGACATTCGCGACTTGCAGGCGCTGGGCTACCGCATCGTGCTGGATAACCTGCTGGAAGAACACGGGGTCATTCGCCACAATCCAAAACGATTGGCGCACCTGCTACTCGAGGAATTTCTGGTTCGCCGGCACCGCTCACCTCGATAGCTCTTGGCTTAGTTTGTAGCTTATGCACCGCATCCGGTGCGGACGGCTTCTTAAATTGGGGGGGGCATGCCCACGGTTACACGCCCACTACGAACTCGCCTTGCGCGACCTAGCCGTAGGCCATGCGCGGCGTGTTGTAGGCGAATCCTGGCTCTCCGTGGCGATCGAGAAGAATGAGTCCGCCAGTGGCGTGCGTGCGAGCGGCGAGAATGCTCACGGCCTCCCGGGCGGCCAGAGATGCGGCGTTGGATTTCGACAGCTTTGGCTGAATGGCCGGAGATGGATTGGGATCGATTGCAGTCGGGCGCCGCAGGAAGTCCGCAGCCGTTTTTGCGAGAACTACTTTCATGATCGCTTCCCCGTAGCCGGTACAGGAAACTCCGCCGGCCTCCGCGTCCGCGTAACAACCGCAGCCGATCAGCGGCGAGTCTCCCACGCGGCCGGGGAGCTTGCAGCAAGTGCCGCCAGTGCTAGTGGCGGCGAACAAGCGGCCGTTGCGATCGAGGGCTACGGCTCCCACCGTGCCCTGTTCATGGCCGCGATGGTGCGCGGCGGCGTGCGCGCTGTTGCGGCATTTAAGCCAGGCATCGCGCTCGGCGTCGGTGATGAGTTCTTCGGGAGCACACAACGGCAAACCTTGCTGGGCGGCAAATCGCTCGGCGCCCTCGCCAACGAGCATCATGTGCGGACAATGTTCGAGAACCTAGCGCGCGAGGCCTACTGGATTGCGAATGTGGCGGAGCGCCGCGACGGCGCCCGCGCGCAACGTAGCGCCGTCCATTACGATGGCGTCGCATTCCACGTACCCGTCGACGGTGAGATGCGAACCGAAGCCGGCATCGAAGACGGGGTCATCTTCCAGAACCGTGACGGCGGCTTGCACCGCGTCCAGAGCGGAGCCGCCATTCTGCAGAAATGACCAGCCCGCCGCGAGTGCGCGCGTACAACCGTCCTTGCACGCGTCGACGGATTCGTCCGGAATATCCCATGCGCCGCCGTGCACGATGAGCGAAGGTTCCACGGACAAAGAGCATTACAAAGCGATGGGGCAGTTGTCCAGAAAGCTGCCCGGCGTTTAGATCAACGGGCGGTGCAGGCTTAGATAAAAAAGTCGAGCAGGACCAGCAGAGGACCGATGAACGCGAGTATTAGGCCACCGGTGATGGGGCTGCGCGGTACGCGGCGAAGCGAACCAAGAAAACTTGCCGGCACGGCTTTGAGACGAGAGTCCTGGCGGGGACCGTAAAACGGTCCGATGGGGGTGTAGCGGGAAAAGCTTCGGCGCACCGCGCACGCTTCGTCCTGAATCCAGATGGAAACCTCATCGCGGCCGCGCCAGACCAGCGCGGCGCCAAGCATAAAGATGAAATATCCGAGAAACGTCAAAAATCCGAGAGCCGAACCTTGACCCCAATACATATTTCCTCACAACTTGAAGGAGGGCTTTGCGTAAGACGCGAAGAAGCGCTCCGGCGTTACTCGTCCTCATGAATGGTGACGAGGCGCACAACTTCAAACTCCTTGGAGCCGGCGGGGGTGGTGACTTGAACTTCATCGCCCACTTTGCGATTGAGCAGAGCGCGGCCGATGGGCGAAGTGGTGGAGATGAAACCTCTCTCGGCGTCGGCTTCCTCGCTGCTGACCAGCTTGTACTCGATCTTAACGTCGCGGTGGGTGTCCAGCACGATGATGCGGGAACCGTAGCCGGCGCGGTCCTTGGGTATGTTGGTGAGATTGAGCATGCCCAGATCGCCCATGCGCTTCTTGAGCTGGCCGATGCGGGCGTTCACAAAACCCTGGCGCTCCTTGGCGAACTTATACTCGGCATTTTCCGAGAGATCCCCGTGGGCGCGGGCAACCGCTATTTCCTTGGGCAGGTCCACGCTTAACTCGTGCTCAAGGGCGGTTAGTTCGTCCTGGATCTTTTGCTTGATCTTTTTCAATGGGTCAGACATAGCGAATTCAGGCCTATCCTGGCAGGGCGACGATGGATTAGATTCAGCCCCCACAAACCGCTAATTATACCTGTTTAGTTGCCAATTATAGAGAGAGGTTACGGACAGCCGCAAGCTTTGGCCGGCGTTATTTACCAACGGTGACTTGCAGGTCTTGCGTTTTTACGTTTCCCGAGGCGTCACTGATGGTCAGCGTGTAAGTGGTGCTCTTTGCCGGCGAGACAGTGACGCAGCGAGCATAGGATGGCCAGACGGCATTTGGTTGCGGCTCTAACTTCACGGTTTTGGCATTGGCTACGCCGTAGCAGAGCTGCACGCTTTCGCCCTTGCGGATGGCACCCGGGCTTGCATAGAAACTTTGGATGGCGAGTTCTTTGCCTCCGAGCTGTTCCAGGGCGATGCGATCGCTTTCCGATTGTTTTTGGGCTTTTTCTTCGCGGACCCGGAGTTCGATCGCGCGATTAGTCTGCCAGCGGGAGGCCAAGATCCAGGCTACTACCAAAAGGACGATCACGACGGCGGACGAGGAATAGAGCAGCGGGTTGCGGAAGAGCCGTTTCCCTGAAGGCTTGGAGTCTTGATGGTCGGAAAACATGGTTCACTGATTGTCGCTGGTTTTATTGCCGTTTGCCAAACGAGCGAATAAAAGAAGCTTGGCCCCCCTCCCCCCGGGGTTTCCCATAAGTGTTCATTCTAAAGTAGTTAAGATGAATTCTTTGGCTAAGTGTTGATTCTAAAAGGGTTTAGGTCGGTATCAATAGAAGCGCGTAGTACTTTACCCGAAGAGTCTACCAAAGCGAGCCGTCTCTTGTCAATAAAATTCGATCGGTGGTCGCAAGTTCATCTTGTGACGCGGGTTAGTGGGCGGCCTTTCCATTGGGCACCCTGGCCGGCGTAATGGCGGAACGCGGAGAGGACGGTGGCGTAGGTGTAGAAGAGGGCGGCCAGGGGAAGGGTTGCAGCCCAGAGTGGGGAGAGACGATAGAAGCGGATGGTGGGGAGATAGAGGAGGGACATCAGGAGCCAAGTGCAGCCGGCCAGGATTCGGGTGGTTGGGTCGTGCGTGAACAGGAATGAGACAGGCGCCAGGTAAGTGAGGAACATGGCCATCACGGTGGCGAGCAGTAGGACGGGGGAGTAGCCGAGTTGTGTGAAGGCGGTGCGGGCGATCATGTCGCGGATCTCGCCAAAGGTGGTGTAAGCGCGGAGGCTGATGCTGGCGCGGGTCAGGCCCATCCAGATTTTGCCGCCGGTACGCTTTACGGCGCGGGCCAGGGCGCAGTCATCGATTACTTCGGAGCGGATGGCGGCCAAGCCGCCGATTCGCTGCAATGCCTGGCTGCGCAGGAGGATGCAGCCGCCCGCAGCGCCTGCAGTGCGCGTTTGCGGGTTGGCGATCCAGCGCGGCGGGTAGAGTTTCAGGAAAAAGAAGAGGAAGGCGGGGATTAGGGCGCGCTCAGGGAGGGTCTGGGCTTGCAGGAGGACCATTAGGGAGGCGAGATCGAGATTGTCGTGTTCGGCGCGGGTTACCAGGCCGTGCAGGGCGTCTGGGGCGTGGGTTATGTCGGCGTCGGTGAACCAGTAGTAGGTTGGCTCTGAGGATTCGTTGCTTGCCGGGCTGAGGCGCAGCAATGCTGCGCCCCTACAAATACCTTCGTTTAGAGCCCAGAGCTTGCCGGTCCAGCCTTGGGGCAAGGGCGGGGCTGAATGGATTTCGATTCTTGACTCGGCCTTTAGTTCTTGGGTTATCTGGCCGGCGATTTGGGCGGTGCGATCTTCGCTGTGATCGTCTACGAGAATAATGGAGAATTCGCCGAGGTATGTTTGTCGGAGGAGGCTGGTCAGGGTTTGCGCGATGGTGGCGGCCTCGTTGCGGGCGGGGACTATGGCGATGACGCTGGGCAGGTCAGCTGGCAGCCCGTACTGAGGGGAGGCACCGGCTGAAGCCTGTGCTACTGGGTCGTTATCGAAATCGCGCAGACGCCAGAAGGCGCCGTGCAGGGTGGCGAGGTACAGCCAGATCGCCAGAGAAAGCAGGGTGAGGGCCAGGGGCGCGAAGTGCACAGCTCATTTTGCATTGGACGGAGGGCCTAGAGCTAGAAAGCTTCGACCCAAAGTATTATCCAACGGGTGAAAAAGGCGTTGCTGGAGGACGCGGACGGGCTGGCTCGCGCCCTTTTTGTCAGGATGAACTCGCACTCGCTACAACGGATGTTTATCCGCGGCTTCAGGGCACGGGAGTCAGCAGGTAGCCGTGTATTTGACCGTGCAATAGCCCGTAGCCGACGATCTGGCCGGAGGTGTTGATGGAGCTCGCAGTCTGGAGAACCCAGCCGGTGTTGGCAGGGATTAAGTGATTGAGATCTTTCATGCCGCCGGCTTTGGTCCAGACGAAGCCGCGATAATTTGGATTGACGCCGGTTTTTTGCGTGGAGGCGACCCTTCCGACGACTTCGCCGGCGGCGTTGATAGCCAAGGCCTCGCTGAAGCCATTGGGATCAAGAACTCCGAGGTCCATCATTCCGGACTGCGCGGTCCAGAGAAAGGCATGCCAAGTAGAGGCGTTTGAGGAGGTGCCGACTACTTCGCCGGAGTGGTTTATGGCATTCGCGGTACTGGCGATGTGCTCCTGCGATAAGGTGCCGATGCTCTGAGGGATGGAAGTGTGCGCGGCCCACAAGCAGGCACGCCAGACCAGCGTTCCGGGGGAAGTAGAATCGGGAACCTGGCAGAGGCCGACGATTTGGCCAACGTCATTAATACTGGCGGCGCGGGTCTGACGCCCTCCGCGCGGCTGATATAACTGCCTGACTCCGGTTGCTTTTGACCAAAAGAAAGCGACTTCATCGCCATAATTCAAAATGTTCGAGCCGACAATGTCGCCAAGATTGTTGATGGAATAGGCGTTGCCATAGATGGCGTGAGAGTTGCCATAGTTAGGGACAAGGCCAATATTCTCCATAGGTTGTGAGAGGGAAGGCTTAAAGTACGGTAGCGGATACCCAGTCGTTGGGGCGCCGGAAACGCCGGTGATTTCGCCAGTGCGATTGATGCCGACGGCTGAGCTGTACTGACCGCCCGGAGGGTTGCCGGGAAAAGTGCCAAGATCATGCATTCCGCTTGCTTTGATCCACAGGAAGCCGTGGTTAGGTTTCGGTGGGTAACCGCCTCCTACCACTTCGCCGCTGTCGTTGACGGCATTGCCGGACATCAAGCCGAGATCGGTGATCGCATAGTGCTGGGCCTGCGCAAGACCTGCAAGAAATGCTAGAGCGCAAGCAAACAGGACTGCTCTGCGCGCGATTACACATACGCCTGCGTTCATGGGGTTCCTCCGAGACAAGATTTGCAGGGAGCGATTGCGGGGCTGGCAGCTAAGCGGAGGGGTTTGGGATGTGGTTAGCCTAGGGTAACTGGCTTTGGTAGTCCATACGACAAATACCTGACGAGATACGTACGAGGCCCGTTATCGATGCTCTATTTTTTTGCCGAAGAGCTCCAGGGCGAATTTAGGCTCCTCGCGGGTGCCGGAGATGCGGATGGGAACGACGGAGCCGGCGCCATCTTTTTTGAAGAAAGGGTCGGCTAGCTTCAGGAAAAAAGATTTCTTGCCGGTGACGGTTTGCGAGAGTTTGGCTTGCATGCGGAGATTGCCGCGGAAGTCGAGCGCTTCGTCGGGGAGATTGTACTTGCCGGCGAGGCGGACCTCGGCGCCGGGAATGCGGAAGCTGAGGCGGGGGAAAGAGGCGACGTCGTGGTCGAGGCGGAAATGGCCGAGGAGGTCGGTGATGGCGCTGCCGGCGTCTTCATCATTGGGCTTGCCGAGAGCATGGCGGCTGAGAGATTCGAGCTTGTCGCGCACTTCGAGACTGGCGAATTCCGCGTCGCTGACGCCGAAATCGCCATCGAGGGAGAGACGGTGAATGACTTTTTCCTTGCCGGGAGGAAGGAGCATTTTCGTTCTCAGATTTGCGGTGCCGGTCATGACTGGTTGAGTGGATTTGGTGGCGAGACGAAGAATGTCCTGGAGACGGGCGTTGGGGGCGTAGATGTTGAGGGAGATTATGTGGCCGGACTTGCCGGCGGCGCGGATGACGCTGCCGTTGGCGATGATGAGGGACTTGAGAAGGGTGGCGCGGACGGGATGGAGGTAAGTGTCGCCGTCGGTGCCGTCGACGGTGGCGGAGAATTCAGTGTGGAGTGGAACCGGGCGGCCGACGGGATCGAGAGAGAAATTGGGAGTGTCGGTTTGGCCCTGGACTTCGATTTGGTTGAGCTGGCCGGAATATTGTCCGGTAGAGGAAAGCGTCCCGCCGATGCCGGCGAAGGGATCGAGGTCAGCATTGTCAAAGCTGTAAGTGCCGGAGACGGGAGTGAAGGCGGGATCTTGGGCGTTCCAGGGGCCGAAGGTGCCTCGAGTCGCGATTTCGCCCTTGGGCTTGGCGTTGGTTAGCGTGCCGTGGAAATCGAAGGGCTTTTGGTCGCCGACGTTCTTCATGACCAGGTCGTGGATTTCAAAATCGAGCGGATCTTTGCCGGCTTTCTTGGGGAGGATGATGAGCGTGGTGTCGTTGCAAACGATTTCGTTGAAGATGATGCGTGGGATTGACGCGGACGGTCTGGGTGGAGGCGGGGCGGCGTGTGGATCGCTGGGGGGAATGGTGATGACCATGTTCTCGACGAAGACGCCTTTGATATGGCGAGGGACGTGGACGATGCCGAGAACGCCGAGATTGAAGGAGAAGCGGGCGATTTGAATTAACGGAGGGACGTCGGCGCGATTTCGGTAGCGGAGGGTAAGGCCTTCCCCGGTGACTTGCATGCGCGGAGTGGTTTCAACGTGGAGGGATTGGAGCTCGACGTTGCTGTCGAAGCGGGTGCTGAGTTCGGTGATTACCCATTGGCGGGTGCGGTCGTCGATGTTGCGGGCGCCCAGGAAGATGAAGAGGACCAGGCCGACGCAGAGGCCCAGCAGGATGCCAACGAGATAGGGCCAAAGACGAAATGGATGATCTGGAGACTTCAATTCAATTGAACCAAGCGAAAAGCAGGTCCCTCGGCTTCGCCTGCCTGCGGCTGGCAGGCTCGGGATGACAGTAAGAGCTGGGGTGCCCGAAAAGAGCAGGGTTGCCCGGTCAAATCGTTCCTACAGAACAGATGCTAGTGGGCGGGGAAAAGTTCCGGGTGTGCCGGGCGGGAGTTGGCGGCGTTGGCTGCTACGGTGAGCTGGGCGTCGACATCGAGAGTTACTGGCGGGAGGCAGACTTCGTTGTTGCAGGCCTGGTAGTGGAGCTTTAGCGGAATGTGCTGGGCGCCTAGAGGGGCGTTGGGTTGCGCAGAGAGCGGAAGCCGGAGAATGACTCTGTCCGCGTAAACGTTTAGAGGAGTTTTCGAGAAGGCGAAGGTTTTGAGTTCGCCTGGAGGGTAGGCGATTTCGCCGGCGGATTTGAAACCGGCGGGAAGAGTGGGGCGAAGGTCGGTGGGGATGAGGTACTCGGCGGAAGGCTTGCGGGCGTTGATGTGGAAGCCGGGGCGGATTTTGAGGACGACGGCGAGCTGGAAATTGCCGCCGCGAGCGACAGGTTCGAGGGAGACGTAGGCGGAGGGGGAGACGACTTCGCGGCCGGAGGGGATTTGCGGGTGCGCCGAGGGCAGCGCGATAACGATGACGAGGAGAAGGGCGGCGATGGTAATGGCGACGGCCGGCTTCACAGTCTCACCGTGGCGCCGAGTTGCTGGGAGACGACGCGGCTCATGACTTCGAGAAGATTTTCGCCGGTTTTTTCGGATACGAACGCGTTTTTGGAATCGGACCAGCCGAGCTTGAAGCTAGTGGAGAGGGCGGAGATCCAGATTTCACGGACGGGGGTGTTGGGCGAGATCACGAATTTTGCTTCCTCGGGCTCTTCGAAAATTACTTCGAGCTTGCCGCTTTCGCCTTCGACGTCGAAGCCATGTTCGTCGCCGAGGGTTAGCAGGCGGCGTTTCAGATCTTCAAAGGCGGCGTCGGCTTTGCGCTGGAAGTCTTTTTCGTCGAGCATTGAATTAGCGTATCGCAGAAACTGAGAAGTGGGTAGTGAGGTCGGCGCTGAGTTCGTGCCCATGCCGACGAAAAGCCTCAGGTCCATAATTCGGACCTGAGCTACAGCGACGTCCATCACGCGGCACCTAAAGCTGGGACTCGATGGATTTGGAGATTTCTTCCGGGCTGATTATGCCGGTGATGCGTTTTACGATTTTGCCGTCGCGGGTTACGAGGACGCTGGTGGGGTAGCCGAGCAGGCCGCCGAATTTGTCGGCGGCGGCATCGTTGCCAATGACGATGGGATAGTTCATCTGGGATTTCGTGCCGTTGACGTCGAAGCGCTCTTTGTCGACCCACGGGGTGACGACGCTGGCGCCCTCTTCGTCCATGGCGATGCCAAGAACGGTGAAGCCCTGGGCGGAGTATTTTTGCTGCATTTCAATGAGCCAGGGAATTTCGACCTGACAGGGTTCGCACCAGGTGGCCCAGAAGTTGACCAGCACTACTTTTCCTTTGTACTGGGAGAGGGAAAGCTCCTTGCCGCCGAGATCCTTGAGGGTGAGTTCCGGGGCGGGCTTGCCAGCCGCGTTGGGCTTGCCGGCGAAATTGGCGGACGAGACGCTGAGCATGCCTTTACGGGGCTGGCGCGTGGCGCGGTCGGCGAGATAGGTGGCGGCGATAACGGCAACGACCGCGATAATGACCAGCAAAGATTTCTTCAACGCGCAAGTCCTCCAAATTCGGGGTAGTTCAAGCTGACCACTACCAAATTCAGTCCTAAATATTATCTCGCAGGTTGGCGAGCACGGCAAAAAGTCGAGCTTACTTCGCTCCGGTCAGCGATCTCTCCAACCACAAGACAATGCTGTTGAGGAAGCCGAGCTTTCCGGCCATCCAGGTCAGTCGATTGACGAAGATCAGACCGCCGACACACAGCAGAAGGGCGCCGCTAAATACTTCGACGGCGTGAAGGTGCTTTCGGAAGCGCTGGTAGAAGCGCAGGAAGCGGCCGATGCCGAGGGCGGTGAGGAGGAAAGGCACGGCGAGCCCGGCGGAGTAAACGGCGAGGAGGAGAACGCCGCGGGCAATGGTCTCGCTGGCGGCGGCCAGGGCGAGCACGGTGGTGAGGATGGGGCCGATGCAGGGAGTCCAACCGAACGCGAAGGCAAAGCCGAGGAGGAAGCCGCTCCAGATGCCGGGCTGCGTGCTGGTGGTGCGCAAGCGCACGTCGCGATTGAGCCAGCGAGTCATGGCCGGGCCGAAGAAGCCGATCAAGGACAGCGAGAAGAAATGAACGTAGCCGAAACCGGCGAATAGCGGGGCGCCACGGAAGAGCGCGAGAAGGCCAAGAAGCGCGAGCACGGCGCCGAGAATGAGGCCGGCGCGGACACTTAGCTTGATGAGGACGCCGAGCAGGTGCAAGCCGAAGAGAAGTATCAACGAGCCAGCGATGGGGGCGAGAAAGGAGCGGTTCTGTTGGAGAAAGGTGCCGACGGCGCTCGCTGTAGCGCCGAAGGAGATGAAGACTACCGAGAAGCCGAGGACGAAAGCGAGGGAAGAGGCGAAAAGTCCAGTGCGGGGCTGCTGGCCCTGGCGGAGCTGTTCGACACCGATGCCGGAGAGCATAGAGATGTAGCCCGGGACCAAAGGAAGAACGCAGGGAGAGAGAAAGGAGACTAGCCCAGCGAGGAAAGCGCCGTAGAGGGAGACATCGGTCATTCGCGTTCGTTCCTTGTTGTCATGAGAGTCTTGGCGGCTTTGCGGTCACAAACGCTCTTACGTTCGCGGCGCGATTTCGGATTGCGATCGCTGCACAAAATCTCGATATTGTGGCGCACTATATGCGTCGCAGCACTGGCTGCGCAACCTCTTATTCTCCCACAAATTCGCAGGTGGTCGCCGGAACCGCCCATCGCACGACCTTCGACCAGGCATTTCGAGGAAGGCGGCCGCCACAGCGGTGACTAGAGCGGCGGCTTGGTTATTCCAATTGGCAGAACAATCGGATTAGACGCGGGGGAATGCGTGGGCGGTAGCGAAAAGGCGACAGATGAGGGATTTGACTTGCGGCGTTATGGAGTTGCTGAAGAACGGCGTTTGTAAGTAGCTGAGATGATGAGCGTTAGTACGGCGAAGAGTGGCAGGGGCCGTGCGTTGGTGGTGTCGAACGAGCGAGGCCCAGCGTGAAGTGGACGCCGAACAAGGTGACGGCCCTGCGGGTGGCGGTGGGATTTGCGGCGGTGAGTTTGTTCGGGCGCGGTCCGTGGGCGAACCTGGCGGCAGTGGGGCTGACCGTGGCGTCGATTGCGCTGGACGCGTTGGACGGACATTTGGCGCGGACCAAGAAGCTGGCGACGCCGATGGGGGCACAGATCGATATTTTGGGCGACCGGATGATTGAGAACGTGTACTTCACATATTTCGCAGTGGTGGGAATGGTTTCGTTGTGGCTGCCGGTGTTTTTCTTTGCGCGCGGGGCGGCCACGGATTTTCTGCGCGGATTGGCCACGCGCGCGGGGCACTTCGGATGGGGAGCGAACGCGATGGTGCAGAGCTGGTGGGGGCGAGCGCTGGTAGCGTCTCGATGGAGCCGCGGTTTGTATGCGGCGATGAAGTGCTTGTGCTTTTGCTACTTGGGATTGGAGCTGGCGCTGACGCGAGGGCCGGTGGCGTTAATCGGAGAGTTAGGCACAGATGCGCAGATTGTGCTTAGCACGGGAGGGCAAGTGTTGACGTGGGCTACGGCGGGATTTTGTTTTGTGCGAGGGCTGCCGGTGTTGGTGGAGGGATGGAAATATTTCGCTGAGGGAGTTGCGGCGCGCGGCGGGGAAAGAGTGGCGAGGAAAATCGCATGAATAAGCGGGAGACGAGCGGGCGAATCGCGGCATTTTTTGATTTGGACGGGACGTTGATTGCGGAGCCTTCTGTGGAGCGGCGGTTTTTCGCGGACTTGCGGCAGCGGCGGGCCATTCGGATGGGGAATTACTTTTTGTGGGTGGCGCGGGCGGTGTGGCTGGCGCCGCAAGGGCTGGACGTGATGCGACATGCGAACAAGATGTATTTGCGTGGCCTGTGCGCGAATAACGTTGACCGTGAAGTGGACACAGGACAACGCCCTCGACCCAGCACGGGACAAGCAGAAATGGCTGTACCACGGTTTTTTCCCGGAGGTGTGGATCAAGTGGCGTGGCACGCGCGGCAGGGGCACGCGATTGTTTTGGTAAGCGGAACGCTGGCGCCTTTGGCGCAGGAGATGGCGTTGGCACTGACGGTGCGGCTGATGGTGCGCGGGATCGCGACTTCGGTGGGCGTCTGCGCAACGCGGCTGGAAGAAACTGATGGGCGATGGACTGGGCGTATTGTGGGAGAGGCGATGTTCGGCGAGGCCAAGGGGCGGGCTGTGAGGAGGTTGGCCAAGGAAGAAGGATTTGCGCTCGCGCGGTGCTATGCGTACGGAGACAGCATCAGTGACCGGCCGATGCTCGAAGCAGTTGGGCGGCCCTGCGTGGTGAATCCTTTGGAGGAGATGAAGCAGCTGGCGCGTCGGCGGGATTGGGCGGTGCTGGCATGGACAGAGCAACGGAGTGCGGCAGAGAGAGCGCGTACGGCGCACACCCGAGACGAGGCTGTGGAGGCCAGGTGAACACGATGGATGGCGCGCGCGGGCAAGGCTATCAAAAGAGCGAACTGAGAGCGCCCTGGCAGCACCCGGTGAATGCTCGCGAACATCAAGCTCGCTTGCCTTTGCCGACGCGTTCCGATAGGGGCGTTGGGAAAATTCTTGGGACTGAGGTGGCCGATGTTTTGGGTGCGTGCGGAACGTTTGAATGGGTGGCGCTGGGGTACTTGGCGATTTCGAGCATCTTGATCGCGATTTTCGCAGAGAATTTGGCACATCCGCTGCGGTTGCTGAGCGTGCAGTTTTTGGTGGCGTTGGGGATTGTGGCCTTGTGCCGAGCGGAAGCAAATGTTTGGACTGATGGTCCCCAGGTGCGAGAGGTAGGACTTGGCGCCGGCACTTTGACCCAGAGATTCTGGCATTTCTGGCGGCATTGGTATCCGCATCTTTTCTTTCTGCTTTGCTTTGAGGAGTTGGGCGCGCTGGTGCATCTGTTTTCGCCGCGCTGGCAGGACGCGGAGCTGATTGCGTTCGATCAGTGGCTAACTGGAGTTCAGCCGTCGATCTGGCTGGAGCAGTTTGCTACCGCAGGGCGCAACGAGCTCATGCAGTTCGCGTACTTGACGTACTTCGTTTACCTGCTGGTGCTGGGCGGCATCTTGTATTACCGCGAGGATTGGCACGGATATTGGTCGGTGATGACGTATTCGGCGGTTGCGTATGCGATGGGGTATGTGATTGCAATTTTCTTTCCGGTTGAGAGCCCGTGGTTTGCGATGGCGGGCTCGTGGCATGGCCCATTGCATGGCGGGGCGTTTACCACGGTAATTAATTTCATCGAACACTACGGACGCGTGCGGGGCGCGGCGTTTCCCTCGGAACATGTGGCGGGATCGTTCGCGGCGCTATGGGGCGCTTGGCGGCACCGGCGATGGTTGTTTTGGGTAATGCTGCCGCTGGTGTTGTGCATGTGTGCTTCGACAGTGTGGGGGCGGTATCACTATGTGGTGGATATTTTTGGGGGAATGGTTACGGGGACGCTGGGGTATGTGATTGGGAAGTGGCTGATGAAAGACAGTTCACAGTCGACAGTTGAAAGTTGAAGGCCAGCTCCACTAATGTCGCGGTGAGTTATGAGTCGCGGCATCGCCTCGCCGGCTTGGCAAGGTGCGTTCAGGATGACAGGGTTAAGGCTGGGCGGCGTAGATGAAAATCGTGAGTTTTCTCAAATGCGTAAGCAATTTGAAGTAGATTTTTTTCTTCCCAGTGTTGACCGAGAATTTGCAACCCGACCGGCAGGCCTGAAGATGTAAAACCCGCTGGGACTGAAACCGCCGGTAGTTCTGCGAAGTTTGCCGGCCGATTGAGCCGGAGCAAACCCGCGCGGACTTTCTCGCTCTCGTCTTTAACAGATACGTCTTCGACGCCTATGACTGTGGCCGGAAATGGTGTCGTTGGCACCACGATAGCGTCGAGCAATCCGCTAAAGCTCCGATGATCGAATAATGAAAGCCACACGCTCACGCGCCTTCCCAAGGCCGCTATGTAGTCGGTTGCGCGCACGTCGACGCCCATTTCCAATCGAGCAAGCACGTCGTTGCCATAGTCCCCGGAACGAGCGGGAAACCAGCCAGATTGCTGGTGAAAACTGGTCGCCTCGGCCAACGCAATCTGGGTGGCAGGTTGGGTCCACCTATCGATCGAGTGCGCTTGATATTCGTGCAGAACAAAGCGTTTCTGCTCACCGCTGGTAAGTGCCTGCATCAGGATGCGACGCACTTCATCGTCGATACGATCCCAAAAATAATTTGAGGGAATACCCAAATGCACGGTTCTAGGCGGTTTCTTCCGAATCTCGCTCGCGCTGGCAGAGCTGAAGGGAGACGGAGCCTTTCGTGCCGAACCGTCGATGTAGCCGCTCGTGATCATGCTCAGAATTAACATGACATCCGTGACAGATCGGGCCAATGGCCCGACGTGGTCCAGAGAAGTGGACAGCGGCACGACACCCGCCGTGCCGACCCGACGGTACTGTGGTTTGAGGCCGACAATGCCGCAGAGCGCGGCGGGGATGCGGATCGAGCCGCCGGTGTCCGTGCCGATGCTGCCATAGCAAAGACCCGCGGCGACCGCTGCTGCAGAGCCGCCGCTGGAGCCGCCGGAAATGCGGGCGAGGTCCCAGGGATTGCGGGTGGGGCCGTAATGCGGGTTGTTGGTGGTGACTCCGTAGGCGAATTCGTGGAGGTTGGTCTTGCCGAGAAGGACGGCGCCGGCTTCGCGGAGCTTGTTCCAGACGACGGCGTCTTCCTGCGGGACGAAATCTTTCAGGATTTTGGAGCCGGCGGTGGTGCGAATGCCTTTGGTGTAGATGTTGTCCTTCAGCGAGATGGGAATGCCGTGGAGCGGCCCGC
>Ga0307478_10000482_pt1 | contig 40906 bp, 71 predicted proteins | sample atmos_gasesECM4C_2_FD_203713 | JGI IMG/M metagenome (GOLD analysis project Ga0307478, IMG submission 203713) | Hardwood forest soil microbial communities from Morgan-Monroe State Forest, Indiana, United States - atmos_gasesECM4C_05 | ecosystem: Environmental > Terrestrial > Soil > Temperate...
TCGTTCAACTCGGCGGGCCTGGGGGCCTGGGGGGCGGGGTGCATGACGACTTCACGCTGTGGACTTCCACCTCTCAAACGGATGATGACTTTCCGGGCGGTGTGAAGATTTACGCGGTGGTGCCATCGGCGAACGGGGCGCTGGATCAATGGACGCCTTTATCGGGCACCAATTGGAGCGAAGTAAACGAGATTCCCCCTAATGGCGATACCTCCTACAATTCCTCGGCGGTGCCGGGCAATACCGATCTGTACGTCTTCAATCCGACTTTGGCGGGGGTTCCTTCCGGCTTGATCGTCCTGGCCCTACAGCATTCACTTTGTACGCGGGTTGACGCGGGTACGGCGTCCGTTGCTTCGGTAGTCGGAGCGGATGCGGCGGCCGGCGTGGCAGTCGGCGGCTCCTATCATTTTGTGCCGATACAGCCGTACGATACCAACCCGGTGGCGGGGCGCGGCTGGCTGCTGACCGATTTTCCTGCTACGCAGTTGGGGCCAAAGCAGACGGCGTAAAGTATGGCGGTACGCCTCACCCAATCGGCCGTAGAATTCCCGACAATCACCACGGGCGATGTGCGCGTTACCCAAAGTGTGATCGAACTGGTGATAGATGGCGTTCTGCCTCCTCCTCCCATCGCTCCTCCCTCTCCGGTGTTGATGGCAGGCTCAAGCTCGGGGCGATTTAAATGCTGTGTGGAAACTCATATGTATCAAGGTACGCGGATGGCGGAAGCGCTGCGGCAAGAGGTGAAGCGTAAAACGGCCTGGCCGTACGTGCACCTCGAAGCTCCCCCCGACTCAATCCCCGTCTATCCGGTGGGCTCGATTCCGGCCGGGCCAGTGGGCGTGCTCGAAGTCATCCTCGCCTACACGGTGCCGATTGGCTTCCGGCTGTATATGGTGGGGATCTGCCAGGATTTTGAGAACGGTGGCGCTTTCAATCCGGGCGATGCGCTGTGGACGGTCGACCAAAACGCGGCGGCCGGAAGCGTGCAGGGGGCTCCTGTTCAGGGGGTTACGAATGTGCCGTTTCCCATCGGGAGCTTCGCGGCCGGCAACTGGTGGGAGTTTGAGCGGCCGTACGAATTCGCGGAATCGACGCTGTTACGCTCGACGGTGAAAAACCAGAACCTCGCGCCTGGCGCTCCCAATTTCTTCAGTACCATGTTTCTAGGCTATTTGGTCCCGGTGCTGCGCAAATGAAGAAGGTCCCGAAGCACAAACGCCTGAATCCGGCCAGAATACCGGCTCCGTCCGGTGAAGCGTCCCGGATCGCGGCCGAAACCCTCATCCGACAGCACCTTTCGGTTTCTGGCGGCCTGGCCGGCATCCAAAAGAGCTACATACAGGGCGGTCCAGAAGTCGCCATCTTCACGGTATCGGGTGAGTTGATCGCGCTTTTCGATATGCTCATGCAAGATTTGTCCTCGGGCGAGATCAAATTTAAAGCGGAAAGCACGGTCATTGAAGTGAAAGCGGCTACCGATTCCGAACTGACCGAACTCCGGAAGATAGCGGGGCTTCCAGAGCGATGAACTGGGGTCTTTTTTCCTTGGGCTCCCTGGCCGGTGTGGCGCTCGGGATTCTTTTCGCGCCGGCAAAGCGCCGGCTTCCTCTTTCCATCACCGATCCGGATTACGCTCCCCCTGCATTCGGGGCGGATGTGTTTCACCCCTACCAGCCATTTGAGGATTTGAACTGCTGCGGGCGCTGCGGGGCTGGGTCGAAGCATTCCATACACACCGATCCGGATTACCGGCTCGTGTTCGGTCGCGGCGACGCGCTGCCGGTGGACCTGGCCGGGTTCCCTTCCGAAAACGCCTAGTACTTATTCGCCACTTTTGCCCGGTGCTTGGGCACGTTCTCGTCAAGCTGCCAGAGGTACACTTTCCGCGAGTGGTTTAGTCCTGGTACGAAACTATGCCCAATAGCACTGTACGGGGGGTGGATGAGGCAAATAGACTCACATTTATGAGCACTTTTGAAAGCCTACTCCCGGAGAGCGTGATCGAGCAATTCGACCGATTAATATTGCGGGGGCAGGGCGCGCGGTTCGACGGCCATCATTTCCGCCAATGGTGCGGGCCTTTGGTTTATATGTTCCTGCTGGACGGCAAGCCCCTTTACATTGGCATGTCGGCAGACGGGATCACTAGACCGGCATCTGCAAATCACAATGCGATGGAAGCGCGGAATCGGTGCAATGAAGTTTTACTTTGGCCCACGCGAACGCCCGAGGATGCGGGCCATCTGGAAGCACTTTTGATTCATCTGCTCTATCCTCGGCACAACAAACGACGACCGGAACTATGCGAACTCGGGCGATTGATGGGCTTGGCTCCTCACTCTTTGAGGGACATCAAGAAAGCGGCTTTCCAGTATCGCTACCCGGAGATTTTCTAGCTACCTCAAATTCGATTATCTGAAGGCAGTAAAAGTTGTGGATCTGTTTTCGCGTGGCGTGTGGATTCAGGCGGGCAAAAATCGCGGCCTCTCGCAAAAACACGGCGGTCTGGGACTCGGAAAGGCTTGCGTTCACTTTTTGGTGACTGCCCAAAGTCCCACAGCCGCGGCGCCGGCCCAAAGGTACCAGGGGATGGTGGAAAGATCGAAGCTCCCCAGCATGATATCGCTCGATGCGGCGGGGCTCGAACTGGGCGGGACGGCGCTGGATACCGTAGCGTTTATACCGGGGGGAACCGCGGAACTGATAACGGGCGTTCCGGGTACAACATTTCCGGGGGTAAGCACTCCCGTTGTGAGATTGACGGTTGGCTCGCTGGTCACCATGCCGGCGTAGGGCGCATATGAAAGCGATGTGAGTGAGGCGGCGGGCGTCACTGGGGCGGTTTGCAGTCCGGAAATAAAGGCTTGCCACTGTGCCGGGGTCGCTGGCGTGTCTCCCGAACAAAGCTGTATCGCGTACATGTAGGCCGTTTCGCTGTCCTCGTAGCAAAGGCCGGGGCCTGGCGTGATTTGCTGTTGGTATGTATCGGCTGGGCATCCAAAGCCCCATCCGGGCGTAACGTCCAACGTTCCGGGGCCGATTCCTATTGCTCTGACGGTGTTTAATGAATTGCGCAAGCTCTGACACGGGTTCGAACTTGCTGCGGCGGTCTGGATCGCGGAAAGCATGGCTTGCGAGACTGCCCCAAATCCCCTATTCATGCGGTACGGCATGGTCCGATTATAAAGCGTTCCGAAAGTACCGGGTTGATGGTTCTGGGCCTTGCGGCTCGCTTTCGCCGGTATCATACTCGTTCGCGTGAGCAATAAGGCGCTGAACGATGCCATTTCCGCCGTCTGTCTCCGTTTGGCTGCTGACGGTCCCTTTGCTGCCAACGATGCGGCGCTTCAAGTCGCGCAGCAACTTCGCGCGGAGGACGCGGAGGAGTGGGCGGCGATTTGCGAAAACCTTGCCATGCGGTTCATTGCTTCGAGCGTTCGGCGCTTTGCAAACCGGGCGGCGCGCTTCAATCCCGATCAGTACGTGATTCCAGGATTCGAGCAGGCCCCTGCGGTTATTGTGGTGGACGATAAGCCCCTGCCTACTCTCAAATGCACGCCAGAACAGGCCCGCGCGTATCTCGACTGGGCGGAATCTCGCCTCAAGGGCACGTTGGAGCGGTGTCGGGAAGACGAGCTCGCCATCAAGCAATTACGCAAATTTATTAAGGCGGCCTCACCGTTCTGCATCAAGCCTGGAATGACGCTGGAAGACGGCCTCCACGAGCGCGAAAAACATCAAAAAAGGCGCTTCGTCATGGGCAAGAAAAAAAGCGCGGATGCTCGATGGGGTCGAACGCCGAATCAATAGCTTACGGATACGACAAAGTGTGACTGCACTGATACACTCGTTCACAGGATGTTCGCGGCGAAATCCTATCTGCGTCTGGTGGTTGGTATCTACGCTTTGCCGGTGGTGATTCTCCCTGTGCTGGTGGTCCTCTTCATTCTTTTCTGCTGGGCGGCTTGCTGATGTATCGCTTCCGGGTGGGATTCGGCGGTCTGACAGACGAGCTCGCCCAAGCTATCGCGCAATTCGAAGGATTCAACACGGCGGGCTCGGTCGCGGCGCGGAATAACAATCCGGGAAACCTGCGGAGTGGGCCTGGTCAGACGGGAACGGATGCAAGCGGGTATGCGATCTTCCCCACGGCGGCGGCGGGCTGGTCGGCACTCGACAATCAGGTAGACCTGAACGTGTCGCGGGGCCTGACGCTCGATCAGTTTTTCGCGGGCGGGAACGGCTATCCGGGGTACGCTCCCTCTGCCGACTCCAACAATCCGGCACAGTACGCGGCGTTCGTCGCGGCGCAAACGGGCATCCCGGAAACGGTCCCTTTGAATCAGCTTCCTTCCGGCACGTCCGATTCCTCGACGGTGGCAGATTCTTCCGCGGCGCTCGGGCCATTCGTCGGGCCTCCTGACGTGTTTGGAAACCCCACGGCGGCGCCGGTTGACACCTCGGCGGATGCTTCAACGGGCGTCACTTCCGCGGGCGTTGATCCTCTCGTGTGGGCGGGCGTTGCTCTCGGGGCCTTGGGCTTGATAGTGTGGGCAACGTGAGGCTTTACCAGTGGCACATCCCGGAAGTCTTCGATTTATTCGTGCTGGCCGATTCGGACCGGGAAGCGCGGATCTTTGCGCAACAGGGCGCGCGGGCTTTGCCATCGCTTGATAACCTCAATTTCAAGGTGGTAATGGATGCTTTATCGGGTCCGGCCTCCTTCGTTGTCGAACCCGGCCAGGTGATAACCGTTCCTCCGAGGTGATCTCCAGTGGAAGCGCTCACGAATTACCTGCACTCGCTTATGAACGCGGCGGGGAACGGGGATTCTAAGCGGGCGCGGGAAATCGCGGAAAGCTGCCTGATCTGGGCGCGGCTCTCGAAAACAGTGAACTATGAACGGGGCTATCTGGACGGTATGCGGGCCGGTCGAAAGCAAGCCTTGGCGCGCAAAACTGCTAACGTTAGAGCATGAAATTCGCTTTACCGTTCCTGCTTTTCGGCTCCCTGGCTTTCGGTCAACCTGTTCTTACCATGTCCACTACCGGACAGGGTTTTCCCGGTGCCACGCTGCAAATTGCGCTGACTCTCTCGGGCTCGGCGAACACCTTGCTGGCTGGCATTGGTTTGACGGCGCCGGGCGGGGTCTCTCACTTCACGATTGGGCCGGCGTCGGTGGCTGCCACGAAATCAATCTTTCCTGCGGGAACGGGGCCGACAAATCTAGTGCTGGTCGGGTTTAAGCCTCCGGCGACGGTGAGCAATACTCCGTTTTCCGATGGGGTGATTCTGACCTTTAATTATTACGTGCCGACTACAGCCACTCTCGGTTCACAGGTGAATCTGAACCTTAGAAACGTCTTCGGCGCATCGACAGCGGGCAACTCTGTGACGCTTACGGCGCCTACATTATCAATTCCGCTCGTCTCGGCTGCCTGTGCGGCGGTGATTCAGACGGCGATTTCCGCCTACAATACCTCCCCATCGCAAGCGGGCATGAATACCATTCAACAAGAGTTGCAACTGGCGCAAACCTCGGGCACGTGTCAATAACCCTTGCCATCCTGTTTTTGCTCGCGGCGCCTGCTGTCGGACAGGTGCTTACCATGTCCACGTCTGTGCAGGTGGCCTTTCCGGGGGCCTTTGTGCCGCTCACTGTGACGCTGACCGGATCGCAGGGTACCAACCTGGTGGGCGTTCAGTTTCTTGCCGTCTGCCAGAATCGCGGCGCGGGTCCGGTGGATTGCGCACAGGTGAATTTCTCGGGAGCGGCCGAAGCGCTTCCTCCTGCCCGGCTCTCGGAGCCTCTTTCCGATGGCGTAATCGCCAGCGTGAATTATCCCGTGCCAGCGGCAACGGTGCTGGGCGAGCCCATTACGCTTTTTCTCGTGAATGCCACGGGGCGAACCTGGGGCGGCCAATCGCTGGCGCTCGCCTCTCCTCCTCTCACTCTGCCTGTCATTACGGCGGTGTGCCTCGCTTCCATTCAAGCTTCGATCAACTTTTATTTATCCCTTCCCGCGAAATTGGCGCTCGATGCTCTCCAGCTTCGAATTAAGACCGGTGCCAGCACGGGGACGTGCCAGTAGAGGGCTCCTTGCAATCCGAACTGAATCGGGGTAAACTCCTCTTTCTGACTGCGGCCCCATTGAAGCAAGCAATCCCGCTATAGGCTGTCGGCTGAATTTTTGGTATTTTTTCCGCAGTCGGAAAGTTTGTACAAAGTTCTTGAGAATCCCACTAGAGAAGGGGGGCTGGAAGTCCAACGCAGTACGCGAACCTGAGAAGACGGGCATGTATCCTCGCTTGGTTGTGAGTGCATGGCGGGGGTTGCCTTGAATGGCTAGCAAAGTGAACTCACCGACTCAGGGGAACAAGTTGGCAGGCCCCCCGCACCGTTTCCCCCGCTGATACAATCGCTTCATGAAGCGGCTCGTTTTTTTGATCCTGGCTCTTTCCGGCCTTTCCTTTTGCCAAACTCTTACTCAATCGTCCTCGGCGACTTCGCAAGCGCGCGGCGTGGATTTAAGTAATATCGGTCTGAATCCTGCAATCGGCTGGCGTTTGAACTTCTGGTATACGGGCTTTTCCGCGGCAACGGTACAACTCGACTGCGCGCCCGATAACGGAAGCGGCGCGGCGGGGTCATACGCGGCCTGTGCGGGTGCGGTGGATGGCACTACAAACCCGGTAAGCATTTCCGCGAGTCCGCAAGCGGGAACCATCGCGCTCAAAACCTACACGCCACACATAGCGGTGAATCCCACAAGCCTTACGGGGTCCGGTACGATCCACTGGAACCTGACGGGCCTCTTCGGCGCTTCGAACGCACCAACCACGGTGACAAGCTCGGGCGGCGGCGGGGGCGGTACAACGGTAACCACGGCGTGCACGGGGCAAATTGAGACGGCGCTATCCGGTACTGGGTACACCACGATTATTGCCGCGTCGGGCTCCACGGTGATTTCACTTTGTAATATCGCGGTCACTTCCGCATCGGGCGGCGTGCCGAACGTGAACACCTTTACGCTGGCCTTTGGAACGTGCGGAAGCTCGCCGACTGAGATTGCAAACATAGCGGGCGTGACGGGGTATACCGATCAGTTTCTTGGATCGCTTGCGGGCACTGCGGGGCAAGCCTTCTGCGCGAAGGAGGCAGTCGCCAACGGTGACAAAATCCTCGTGACCTACCTCCAAAAGTGACGCGAGACGAAAAGCTCCTGTTCCTGCTCGCGGTGCTCCTCCTCCTGTTCGCCATATTCTCCGCATGGCATCAGACGCCAGCTTTTGCGCGCGCTGAATTCCCATAGGCGATATGATCGGGAGCATGAACCTTGAGGACCCGGCCGTACTATCTGCTTTCGTAAGCCAATTGAAAAACGCGGGTGATGAACTGGTGGACCGATTGGGCGCGGTGATGCAATCGGCGCTCAGTACTGCCGCGTCCGATCTCACGGCGATTTCGGATCGCCTCGGCGAACGGCTCGAAGATACCGAAACGAAAACCATGGCAGATGTAGGGGCGACGATAACGGGCTTGGATGGCTGGCGGCTCGATATTGGACCAATTACGATTCCAGCTTTTCCAATCCGATTAAGTAAAAAAGGCACATCATGACGTGGATAGAATCTCTGTTTTCCAAACTGGAGGGGTTTTTCACCTCGCCAAAAGCAAAGGCCGTTGAGCAGGAAATCCTGACCCTGCTACCGTTCGCGCTTACCATCGTTCAGGACATTGCAAAAGCGGTGCCGAATACCGGGACGGCGACGGCGGCGCAAGTGCTGAAGGTCGCGGACACCTACGGGGTGCCGCTCGATACGGCCGTCATTGAAGACAACAAAACCAGCATCGGAAACGCGCTGCTGAACATCGCCAGCGGGGCATTGAAAGCGGCTCATGCTCCCACGGCCAGCACCTCAACTCTGAATACTGTCGTGCAATTGGCGCTCACTGCCGCGGGCCTCGCCACTCCCTAGAAAATAAAACGGCCCATCTCCCCCAGAGACGGGCCGGTGTCAATCAGGAAAGTTCTTTCTCTCTTACCTGCCCTTTAGTATATGCCACAGCCAAAAATCGTTTTCTGCACCACGTGCAAGGGCAGAGCGGCGCACATTGAAAAAACGCTCCCTAAAAATCTCGCGGACAATCGCGACTATCCGAACGCGAAATTTGTGCTGGTGGACTATACCAGTCCCGATCACCTCGCGGCTTACCTGCGGGAGAATCACGCGGATGCCATCAGGGACGGGCGGCTCGTGGTCTATTCCTACGAATATGCTGGGGCGTTCCGCATGGCGCACGCCAAAAACCTTGCGCATCGGCTGGGCATTCGGGAGGGCGGGGAAATTCTGGTAAATCTGGACGCGGACAACTTCACGGGTCCGGACTTCGCGGCCGCGATCGCGGACACCTTCGAGGGGCGGACCGGCATTTTCCTCTGGGCGCGTATGATCCAATTTGGCGCGGATCGCCTGCCGCGGGGCGTGAATGGGCGGATCGTGGTTCCCTCGGGCGCCTACTTGGCGGCGGGCGGGTACGATGAACAGTTTAGTACGTGGTCTCCCGATGACAAAGACTTCAACCTGCGCCTGCAGCGCCTCGGCTTTTTCCCCATGGAGATTGACCGGAAGCACCTCGATGCGGTAATCCACAACGATAAAATGCGCTTTAAGGAGTATCCCCACGCGCGGGTGCAAGTGGCGGGTGAGGATCAATTTGAAATCGTTCAGGACTCCGAAACGACTATCGCGAACTTCGGTAATTTTGGTGTGGGCCGCGTCTTCCGAAACTACGATCTGCAAAGCCCCATAGAGCTTGAGCCGCTGCCGACCCGCATCTTTGGCATTGGAATGCACAAGACGGCAACGACTTCCTTGCACTCTGCCCTGAAAATTCTGGGGTTCGATTCGGAGCATTGGCGCTCGGCGCACTGGGCGAAAGCCATCTGGGAAGAGATGACAGCCTCGGGGCGCTCCCTCACGCTTGAGCAATCCTACGCGCTTTCGGATCTGCCAATCACGCTGCTTTACGAACAACTCGATAAAGCATACCCTGGCTCGAAATTCATTCTGACGGTCCGGGATGCGGGGCGCTGGCTCGATAGCGTCCGCGCACATTGGAGCTTCGAGAGCAACAAATATCGTGGGGCCTGGTCAACCGATCCTTTTACGCATCGGGTCCACAAGCTGCTTTACGGGCAGAAAACTTTCGATCCCGAAATTTTCCTGGCACGGTACCGGAAACACAATTCCGATGTGCTCTGGTATTTCCGGCACCGACCGAAAGACCTTCTGGTAATGGATATGGACGCGGGCGCCGGCTGGCCTCAGCTTTGCGGCTTTCTCGGTTGCCCGATTCCCCCGGTGAAGTACCCGCGCTCGCTTGTGACGCCTGTTCTCTAGGGCGTTGTGGCTGGCGTTTCCTCAGAAGCACGAATAATATAATTGTCCGCCTCCCAGTGTGGCGGAAAGGGAAAAAGTGACAGATGACGTGCTGACGCTTGAGACATCGCCTAGGCTAACGGTCGAATTTGTGTTGACTCTGCATGATGGGGTGCTGGCAAAGGTGGGGGTGCCGAAATTCAGCGTGCACGCTGTGACGCTCACACCAGCGCCTATATTGATTGTTCCCGCGGTATTCGTTGATCCCGTCACAATCGACGGCGTTGTACCGCAACTCGTAACGGAAACCGGCACCACTCCCAAAACAAGTTGATTGTTCGCGCCCGATGTCGATATCAGCGAAAGTCCCGATTGGCTCCATGATCCCGCTGCCTTTGGCCCCCATAAAACCCCCGTTTTCGTGTTCAGATAAAAGCTACCATTGACACCTGGCGAAGTAACTGGAATCGGGCGAAATGCCACGACGCTAATAGCATTCCAGCTTCCCGTGGTGGCGATGGAATAGGAACCAGGGGCGGTAGTGGGCAGGGCCAAAAGCATTTGGTTATTTCCGCCTTCGTGTTGTGTTTGTAGCGCGACGGTGGGGGCTACCGCAGTGCTGTTGAAGCTGGCGAGATATGTTCCGCCTATTATTAAATCGCTGGTTGTGAGGGTAGTTACGGCGCTTGCTCCTCCTGCCACGGATACATCAACTACCCCGTTGCTGCCAGCCATTTCGGCGATGAATAAAGAGCACGTTCCCGCACCTGCGGAGAATGAAACAGTATCCGGGCCAGATGACAGAAGAGGGCCGCTAAAGATATAGACGCCAGCAACACCGACCTGGGAGCCTTGCCGTGATACGTAGGCGGTGCCAAAGCTGTCCGTGAAAGCTAGACCTGTGGGCGTGGCTGATTCACAACTGACTGCCGCAATGCTGATATGGCCGGCCGTTACATTGGAGGTGTAAGCGAGACTTCCACTCGATCCGCCAGCATTGACGCTTGCCGATTGCACGATTGTTGGCACGGCGGGTACTCCGGGGTCCGTGCCTCCGCTTAAAAGCGCCCCGCTGCCTCCTCCGCTTTCAGGCGCCCATACGCTACCAGTCCATCCACAAAGTACTGTTGACGCTCCAGCCCCAGCAAAACAATCGAGTGAATTTGCTCCGTCCGTGACGTATGCCTGCATGCCGGTGCTGGGTGAACCTGGGAGCGTTGCGACGGTATACGCGCGGATGCCATTGGCAAAAAGCGTGCCGGTGCTGGCGGTCGCCAGGGTCGCGCCGGCTCCTACTACCATTCCGGCTTTTGTATTTGTGCCGCTCGTAATGGCGGAAAATGCAGAACTGCTGGCCACGTTGCATCCCGCTGTGGTTGTATTCCCGTTGCCATCGTCACAGAAAGCGGTACCCGCGGCGGCCGTGGTGCTATCGGCCGCAAGCTGAAAAACGCTCGAATTCCCGCGCTTATTCGGCGTCGGAACGGCTTGCGGAATGATGGCCTGAATAATTCCAGCCTGGATCGAGACAAATGAAATAGCGGCCAATAAACCAATGGGCAAAAGGACTTGCAGGTACCTCTTCATGCCCGTGATTGTACGCTATTCAGGGGAGCGTTTCTTCTTCCATTTCATACAATTTATCGGCTACCGAAAGTATGAATTCATAGAGGCTCATTCCGCAGCGCCGGCAGTGGGCAAGCTGGGGCACGTCTCCATTGGGTCGGGTTGGGAAGTCGTGTTCTCCGGTGGGGCATCGGTAGGTCATCTGCGGCGCTCTAACACAAAGTAGACCACGACTGAAGCCGTGAAGAGCAACCCGGCCGCGAGGATCACGGCATCTTTCATTTGTGGTGCTCCAGTTCGTGAACCTTCAATTGGGCGGATAGCTGCTCAAATCCGGCCTTCGTCTCCACTCGAAGCGCGGCGAGCTCGGCGCGTAGCGTCTCCTTCGCCTCGGTAATTCGGCTGTTCGAATAGATCAGCATGGAGAGGGGAAAAACGATTGCTATTGCTATGGTGAAAATCTGAGCGTCTGTCATTTGGTTTTCCTGGTGGCCTTTTCCGCTTCGCGTTTCACGACTTCCCCCCACGTGATGCGCGGGTGTTCCGGCGTGTATTTCGCCATAAGCTCGATAGCGCGGTTCGCATCCTGAAGCGCCGGACTGTCCTTTTCCCGGAGCTTCCGCGCTAGTTCGCGGAAGACGTTAATCGTCGCGTCTTCTTTTGGAATGGCCTTGCCCGATTGCACCTTGAATCTCTTAGGGAACCCGTGAAAGCCCAAAGAAAGCTCCATCGTCAACTGTTGATCGGCCTCGCGGGCGGCGCGCTTCCGGTGCCTTGCTATGATGTTTGCCAACCGGGCAATCGTCCAATCGCGGGTAACAGGCTCGATCAATCGGCGCTCCGATTCATAGAACTCTTCCGCAAGCTCCAAGCTGGTTTGGCCCTTCATGGCATCCCGCGCGGTGGCTTTCAAGGCGATATCCAACTGTTCGAGCATATTCAACTTCGGCATGGGTTTATCTCCTTTTCAGTCGGCACCCACCTCGCGGGTACTGTCGCAGAATCACAACGGTTTGTTTTTCCGGCGTTTCGCAGGTTTTTGCTTGGCTTTTTTGGCTTTTTTCCATCTGGCCTGAACGGCCTTGCGCCCGTGCTCTGACAATTCCTCAGCGGTCATTTTGGCGGCTCGCGCCAATCCTCCGCGCCTTCCCATCTCCGAACTATCCATGTGTTTCCGAAGATATGGTACCGTTTTACTTACATAGCGTCAAGTAGCTATTGCGTATACATAGCGTCGCGTATAGGATTGAGTAAGAGGAAAAGGCGATGATTGACGACGAATTGAAGGCCCTACTGCAAGCGATGGAGGCGCGGATTACCGAACAAATCCGCGATTCTCAGACCGAGGTAATTCGGGTCATGATGTCATTTCAGGAAAACAACGCGTTACGCCTGACGGATTGCGAACGCTCAGACGGCGCGCTGCGGGAACGCCTCGGCGCGATGGACCGTCGCATGGTGGAGATTGAGCGCAAGCTATTTGGTGACACGAAGTGAACGGAATTATTCTCGAAATCGCCTCCACGTTGCGCCTCTTCGTGCGGCCTGTTAAGGATTCGGGCTATCTGGCCTTCGTGCGGCGGTTTCCTTGCGTGTGCTGCGGATCGTCGCGGAGAATCGAAGCGGCACACATCGGGCCTCGGGGCCTCAAGCAAAAAACATCTGATTTTACGGCGCTCCCGATCTGCTTTGCGTGCCATCAGGACGGGCCGGGCGCGCTGCATAAGATCGGGCCTGAAGCGTTCCAGCGTCTACAGGTGCTCGACTTCGCGGCCTTGCAAGCGATGTTCAACGGGTTCTACTTTTTGAAGTCCGGCCGGTATGCGGCGGGCTGGCAGGCTGAAGAGGAACGGAGAAAAGCAGCATGAAAATCAAGGTTGAAATCGCTTATATCGCTAGAGGGCCTACGCTTCATTCGGTAGTGGTTCAGTCGGTCATCATTGAAACAGAGTACGACGAAGACAGATACTCGCTTCCTATAGCGGGGATCTCTCACCATTACATGAGCCAAGGGCTTTGGCTCGATGGCGATAAAACCTGGATAAGCCCCTCCGCGATTATTTCTATTTCAGAGGTCGCATGAAAGACACCGACCGGGAGCTTTTAGAAGCCCAGTTATTACGGCTTGAGGATATCGAAAGGCGCTTGAAGATGCTCGAAGACGCGGGCCTGACGCCTAATGAAGTGCGGGCGTTTCGGGCTCTCGTGAAGGGGAAACAATGATCGCACTACAGATGTTTTTCGGCGCGGCCTCCGTCCTGTACGGATTCCTGGCTATCATGCTGCTGCTTTACCTCGGCGTTCAACGGGCGCGGGGCGAAGTATCGGCGGCCTTCTGGCGCTCCCAGTGGCGCCGGGGTAGGATTCAGTTTCCGATGGGGGGCGAACGATGACGGACTTCGAAAAAGAGGAATTTTGGAAGGGGCTCGGGCGGCTGTACGATGCGTCCGTCAACCTGGTGATTGCCACGGAACGCTTACAAACTATCGCGGAAGCGCACGAGAAACGCCTCGATAGGCTGGAAGTCGTTCAAGAATGGCTTGCTGACAAAGAACGGCAACGCGGGAAGGGGCAGCAATGACGGGTCTGCGGAAAGTAGTGTGGAGTTTCGCACTTTGTTCTCCTGAACTGTGAATTCATATGAAAACGGAATCCAGTGTGGACATCCACACGACAATCCGAAGTAGAAAACAGTTGACGGCTGGCGGCGTCTGCTCTGGAATCGGTGGGATCGAACATGGCTTTGAACAGGCGGGGTTCGTATTTGAGTGGTCGTGCGAAGCAAATCCGGTGCTGCGAGAATTCCTCAGTCGTGGTGGAGCAAGGGTCTACGCTGACATGCGGACGCTCTTGTCCGAAAGGCCACGTCCGGTTGATCTCATCTGCGGTGGAGATCCGTGCCCCAAACACAGCCACGCCCGAAGTAATGGCGACTCACGGCATCCCGATCTCTCCGGATACTTCCTTGCCGTGGTCGGAGGACTTCGCCCTGCATGGGTGGTCAGGGAGAATGTTCCTGCACCAACTGTTGAGCATTTCGACGCCGCATTGGTCGCCCTTGGATACGGAACGGCGATTATCCGAGTGGACGCCGCTGAGATTACGGGCCAGTCTAGGCAGCGGGATATCATTGTCGGACGTTATCAAGCCACTCGGTCAAGCATCCGAGAACTGTTTTCGGAGTGCTCGGATGGTCCGGGGTCTTATACGACGTGCCTTGGCAAGAGGCAGATCGTTCCGGCTCTTACTACGCACCGAACACGATACGATTCCCGTGATTGTTACGTTTGGGAGCCGGGGCGGGGACTCCGAATCTTGGACGGTGACGAGCGGGATGCCCTTACCGGACTGCCTATTGGATGGACTGCTGAGTTTTCTGAGGCAGCACGAGCAAGGATGTGCGGAAACTCTGCCATCCCTCAGTGGTTCCGATGGATCGGGGGCATAATCGTCCGGGCGGAACAGGCCACACTGGAATCCGACGATCGTCTGCCCGATCAAACGGCACATCATTGAAACCGCGCGGACCGTGGGAGAAATGATGGACGCGGCCAACTGTCACAGGCTGGAATACTGCGAGGCGTGCGGGCAACTGGAGGGCTTTAGGAGGGCGGCGTGAACAGTGATACTGCGCGGGCGCTGATGCTGGCGGTGTTGGCCTTTGTACTGTCTCTCGGAGGGCTTTTTCTCCTGGGATGGATTGAGCGCAATTGGAAGCGGAAGCGGGAGCGCAAACGAATCGAGATGTTGGAGCATCTTCGCAAACGCTTCGACAAATAGGCGGGTATATGGGGCGTCCGCGCAGTTGCAATTGTGGGACGTGCAGAAAGTGTCGCAGTCGTCTTGCCTCTAAGCGGTGGTATCAGAAGCACATGGCTACTCTGCCGGCGTGGGAACCTTGCGACTGCGGGAAGTGCGAAAGCTGCCAGCGGCGCGCGGCACGGCACGATTCTTACGAGCGTAAGCGGAAATCCCAACGAAAGGCGCAAAGGGCTTTTTATCGTCGCCAAAAAGAGGCGCGCCAAAAAGGGCCAACAGACGAAGAACTCGACCGTAGGGCGCTCGAAAGCTGGCGTCCGGAATGGAATCAACGATGAACTTTTTAAACTTTGTACCAAACGAGACACAAGAACTGACGCTAGATCGCGCTACGGAGCCTTTTAAGCTCCCCAATGGGGCCGGGTGCCTCTACACCTCCTCCACGGGCCAACTATTTCATCTGGCAGGCCCGCAAGCGGAATCCCTGGCCATTTTAAAGATACAGGCGGGGGAATCTTTCCGGATTTGCCTGCATGACCAAAAACGGGGGGAGATTCCTTTCTGGTCGGTCTGGTTGTCCCCTTCGACTGAAAAGGCGCGGGCGGCGGCCGAAACTTCCGAACTGGAGGAACAGCTTTCGCGCTCGCTCGAGCTCGTGAAGGATCGCGCGGCGCTTCGTCCCACCGGTACGGATGCCGCTTCCCTGCCGGCAGTATCACGGAAACCGGCGATAGCGGCCGTAGCGGCGGGCTCCCGGAGGGGTGCCGGCTCGATCCCGTTGAATGTGGCTTTTCGTGAAGTTGTCCGTTTTGTGTGCGCGGAGTTGAACGCTTCCGGCGAGCAGTGGTCCGAAAACTCCCGTCAGGACATGATTTCTACGGTGCTGATTGCGGCTCAAAAAGCAAACCTGCTGGGCGTGTGGGAACGGGAGGCGGCATGAAGCGTTCCGAAGGTTTACTTGAGGCTATGGCCGAACTGAAAGGAGCGGGGTCAGACGCTCAAACGCTTGCCCTGTTGGAAATTGCTTTTCAGTTGGCCGTGATGAACGAGCGGAACGCGGAAAAGACAAACGCAGAAAAACTGCTCGCCTCGATTGGGGGAGGGCTCCTCGGATGACCAATACACAGCTTTACCTGGCTGTCGGCATACCCGCGCTGCTCGCCTTGATAAACATCACGGTATCGCTCGTTCTGTTTACGTACCTGGGGGCTCGGATTGAAAGCCTATCGCAAAGCCTCTCAGGGCGCATCGATGCCTTGACGGGTGCGGTAAACGATCTCGATAAACGCCTCACGCGTGTTGAAGTCAAATTGGGGATTCAGCCATGAACGCGCGCTTTGTGCCGGTGGAAACCTGGCCGGGGGAAAAGCGCCGGCCTTCTCTTCGGCGGAACTCTCCCTTTTGCGGCTCCTGGCAAAATACGCTTGTCACGTTGGATCGCGAGCTTGAACACTTGGGCGCGCACAATGTGGTGGTGCAAGCGTATCTAAGCACGGATGATATTCGTTTGGACGGCTGGCCACGGGCCGGGGTGAGTCCGCGGGAGCCGGGCGTTATCGTCTCCTTTGAAACCAAAAACGGCGCGCTTTCCTTTCCCTGTGACACCTACACCCACTATCGAGACAACCTGCGGGCTATCGCGCTGGCGCTCGCGGCGCTGCGGGCGGTCGAACGCTACGGAGTAACGCGGCATCAGGAACAGTACAAGGGCTGGGCCAAACTTCCCGCGGCGCCGGCTTCCGGTGAAATGCGGGTAGAGGATGCTTTGTGTTTTATCTCCCTGCACGGGAACGGGGGTGGTCCGGTAGATCGTTCAATCTTCCGGACTTGCTATCGGTCCGCGGCGGCGCGGCTGCATCCCGATAACCAGGAAACGGGTAATACCCATCTATTTCACCTGCTCGGGGAGGCTCGCAAAGTCTTGGAGGATACCTACGGATGGAGGGCGACGTTATGACGGAGGGCCGTTGGGAATTCTTCATCAGAATTGCCGAAGAGTGCGATACCATGCGGCGCCACTCGGGCGATTTTGCCTCCGCGCACCTGGAAGTGGTCGGCGAGAAAAACGCGGCGGCGCTGCTGGCCTACCACTTGAGGCAGGCGTACAATGTGGCGCAAGAATTGGCCGGGCCGCGGCCGGGGATTGAACATGTTAGCAGCACTAGCGATAAGTGACGCAAAGACGCTCTATACCGCGTGGGCGCATCAAATGGGCATTGATACGGCCTACGAACGGCTGTCCGCGAAAGAGCTTCGCGCCTGGTTCGATGTCGTGGAACTCGCGACGGATGGCGAATCGTTGCACGGTGTTGGCAAAGCGAGCAGGTATTATCCCGATTTGACCTGTACGGTGTGCGGCGAGGTGCTTCAATGCCCTGCTTGCGATACGTGGCCGATTCCGTTTTGCGTGGGGGAATCCCAATGAAGCTCAAAGTTCTGATTCACCGGCAGACTGCCGGCGAACCGCAAGAGGGAACGCTACGCGGGTACGTGCTGGCCGGCTATTTGGACGGGAACGGGAAAGAAAAATTCTCGCGCGGGCAAAACCTGCTCTGCAGAAAGAAGTTTACGAAACTCGATTCGGCCGTGTCGGAATGCGACAAAATCATCATGGCCGAATACAAGCTGATCGATCCTCCGGAAATCGAATGGGTGATTGAAGACGGCGCGCGCTAAGCCGTCTGCTGTTGCTTGAGCGCGTACCCTTCCAGAATTTTCCTTGCTCCATGCTTTGCTTCGGCCGTCTCGGTCGGATCTTCCAAAATTTCCTGACAGGCTCGGATCTCGCGTTCTGTCCAGCGGGCTTGCTCGGCGGCCTCCAGTTTGGCGGCCTCATCCAAATGCTCTCCATACTCGATCGCCCATTGGAGAATCAGACCGAGGGAACGCGGCGCCGGGGCGCGGCCTGGCAGTTTACCGAGAGCGTTTTTGTCCAGATTTTTAAGCTGCTGCGCGACGCGGACTAAAAACTGTTCCACGTTTTCAGGGCCTACGGCAGAGAGAACACGATAAGCGAAAAGCTGATCGCTCTTGCGCTTGGCTGAAATCAATTCCCGCGCAAAGTCCATGTGCTTGAAAGCCTGCTGCATGGTTCGAATTTCGGTATAAATCAACTGTTCCGCCTGCTTTTCCGGTTCCGAAAGTGGGCAAGCGGTTATCGCTGCGGGTAGCTGCCCGTTTGGCTTCTTTCCATCAACAGGTGGGGCACTTCCGCGCCAAGAATCGACCGACCGGCCGGCACGTGAACCATTACTCTGGCAGTTACTCTCAGAAGTCAATAAGGATGCAGGTGTCTGTACGCGTCGTTTTGGGGCGCTCTGTACAAAGTTCTTAATTGTCTCTACGTACAATTCAACTTGCGCTTTGATGGGTTCGATCCGGGCGCGGCGGGCCTCCGCATCTTCCGGCTTCTCGCCGGGCTTTATGTGCTCCTGGCGGGCCGGGTTGACTCCATATTGGCCATATATGCTATCCTGCCGTTGGATGAAGACGGCGCGATTAGCGGCAACCAAGGCGGCTTGCACATCTTTTTCTAGTTTTCTTTCCGTCTCAAGGGAATCCCTGAGAGCTTTTTTATGTTCAGGGCTCAAGTCGTTTATTTGCTTTAGGATGTGGGCCGGAAAAATTGTCTGTACAGTCTTTTCATCGCCTTCTGTTCGCCTCTTAAACTTAGGCACCTTGCCCGTCAGGTAAAGCCGGCGGACTCCCTCTGAGGGCTTGCCGAAGCGCCAAATCCCGCGTTCTACTCCCTGTCTCCAATACCGATAAGCGTTTGGCAACTCTAATTCCAGGTCTTTCGCAACATGTTCGATGTGTAGCTCTTGGCCCTGCTTATCGATCGCGTACGGGCTTCGATGGCCCCAGTGGACGGTATGCCCTATCATCCAGCCCCACATGCGATGCAAGGGCACTACGTCGGGGTCCATCATCCAACGGTGCTGGCCGGGGGGGAGCGGGTCGAATCCGTCCGGGGAGCCGATCTCTTTCATGAGGGCGCGGACTTTCTGGTATTCGGAGGGTGATTCCTGTGGCTTTGACTCTTGATTTGATTTTTGCGGCGTTTCGTTCGTCATTTCCAATATCTCCTCTTTGCATCGCTTGAAAAACTGCCACTTTCAAACGCGGGGAAGATATGGCATGATGGAAAAAGAGTCGTACCCTTCCCGTTTTGTTGTGGCCCTTGGCGCTGCGTTCATCTTGGCGGAGTCGCGCAGCATCGAGTACTTCAGGACTTAAATGGAGGGGATCTACCCTGACTCTGTCTCCGCGCGCTCAATGCGCGGGGATCTCTCAAGGTGGTTGCATGTGAAATCACCTTTGAGGCGTTGAGCCAAAATAAAACTATGTCAAAATATAACGGCAGTACTGCTAGTTTGTTCGTGACTAGTGTTGCTGTGAGGTACGGGCCTTTAGTTGGCTCAATCAACCAAAGGCCCGCCCTGCCGGCGCCAAACTGCGACACCGGCAAGCTCTGCGCGCCACATTCCCAGCATCTCCTGCTGGTATCGGCGGCGCAATTCTTTTGTGGTACTACGCGGCCTATCGTCGCAGACCATTTGTAATAGTACGCAACTGCTACATATAAAACTATTTGTAAGTGCTTTGCTATATTGCGGAGGGTTTCGAAGTTCGGTATCTTGGGATCTGTAACGGTCATGTTCTTTGACTGTGATCTTTAAAACCTGCTTTCCGGGGGCTGGGACGGCTGGCAAAACTATCGCGGCTCCCGGAAAACTTCCTTAGCCTATACCCTTTTCGGCTGTCTTGGCCATCTTGCTTTTTTCTTCGCCCATAGCTTTTCGAGGTCGTCACGTCGGACACGGATTGGGCCTTTTTCATTTGCGGGCAATTTGCGACTGGCTATCAGTTCTTTCAACTCTGATTGTGGAATTCCGCTGTAGACGGCAGCCTCCGCGAGATTCAAAAAAATGCGCTTCTGGATTCGCACCTCGGGTGGCGAAGGGATCAATAAATTAGGGCCTCTGAGCGAAAATATCCGCATTGCGTCGGCATCGCTGAGACGGCGTAGGGGATCAATCTCCGTGCGGCTGGAATTGACGAAGCGGCCGATAATCTCGTTTGTTGAATATTCGGGCCTCTGGCGCTTACGCATGGTGTGCAGGCTCCTCCCCTCTCACTGCCAGCATACCTGCAAGGTTGTCCAGATCGCGCCGGCAAACTCGCCAGCTTGAGCCGGCCTTCGCCTTGGCGTTTCCTGGGGTCTTGATCGGCTCATCCTGGATGGCCGGCAGGCGCTTCTGATGAATCAGGCGAATCAACGTAGTGCGCGAAAGCCCGTACTCGGCGGATGCCGTATCAAGATCCATCCACGCATTTGGCGCGGGTCCGAGAGCTTGCTTGGCGAGTACGGCGAGCATGAGCGAAAGCGGGTTTGTGGCATCCTGGCGCGTCTTCGATAGAGCGGTACTGGATGTGGTTTGCAGGGCCGTGCTCTCATCTCGCTGCACAGCTTGCGGGGCCTGGGGATGCTCGCGGTCGTATGCAATGCGCTCGATGTCGCCAGCGTGCAATAGCATCAGAACTTGATTTGTCAGGGGATCGCGTTCCGGTTTGCGGCGTATCTTCCCTGCTGCTGCCATTGCAAGAATCGTGCGGGTGCTCATCTTGAGGCGCGCGGCGGCCTCGCTTTTCTTCAGCCATTCAACTTGTGTGGTGGTATCCATAGGGGTCTGCAATCTCCACGTGGGGTATGAAACCCCATGTCTATGCAAACCTAGCATGAGGGCCGCGGCGAACGCAATTTAAAACGGGGAAGGGGTGGGGCGTCCGGCCGGTGGGAACGTTCCGCGCCCGGCCGGGTGGTGTAGAAACCATCTACCTTTTTGGAAATTATAAAACGCTTACGGGGGCCTCTGGCACAGGCTGTTCCATGTTCGGCATGTAGGTTCCTGATTCCGTGAGGTAGTCTCGAAGCTCGCGGGCGAACTCGAAGATAAGCCGGGAATCGTCCTCGCTTGCGTCTTCGTCCAATCGGGCGATGCGGTCTTTCAACTGCTCGTCCGTAACGTAGTGCGCTATCGTGGCGTGCCGGATCGCCACGCGGAAAGGCTCAAGCGTGCGTCGTACGGTGGGGTCCTCGAACTCGAACCCGGCGAGCATCACTATAATTCCCATCTGTTGGGCGTGCTTCTCCATCATGTGCTTGAAAAGCATTTGCCCCATTTTCATCATGCGTTCGTCTATCTGGCCATTCACCAGGGGAACGAACGGCGCGCCTTTTTTGATCTCTCCGCAGAATCGGCAACGGACTTGATATTGTGCGGGGGCCTCGGGGGTCATTCGGCATTCGCTCCTTTCGGTTGGCGGGCTTCCATTTGCTTCTGAATCCAATCGCGCTGCTGCTCGGCGGATCGCTGCTCGTTTTCCAGATACATGCACATAGCTTCAATCCCCGTCTGCATCTCGGGCGGCGTGCGTTCAATGCCTGCGCGCAGTTTAGCTACTTGCTCTCTCAGGCGCTCCACCTTCTCGACGCATTGCATTAGAGCCTCCGTCATGGACTCATCCGAACCGAGAGCGGGCGCGGGAACGGCTGGCGGATCGGGCATCTTTTCAATTTCTTCTAGTTCTCGGCTGGTTTCCAGATTCAGCAACGCAGATAACGCCATGGTGAAATCATCGGCCTCGCCCTGGAAACCAAAAGCTGTTCCTAGAAAGTCCGCCAGTTTGCAGCACATTTTTTCTGTGAGGTCATAACGCTGCTTCAAGAACTCGCGATACGTTTCCATCGAAACACCTATCCCGGTAGGCGGTCTTGATGGCATCATTTAGAAGTCTCCTTTCGCGTCCTGCATTTCCTCTTCCGCCTCGGGCTTCACATCGATGGGCGCGTCCTCGCCGTCAGGCTTCCACTTGCAAAACTGTTCGACAAATTCAGTAAACTGCTTTTCGCGGGGTGCGAGTACCGTGCTCCAAAGCTGCCCGGACATTCGGTAGAGGGCGATAATCACGGGCGCGCCTTGCTGACCGGGCAGGCTGGCATGGGTAATGGTCTGCAACTTCGTCAAGCGGTCCGGGAATCCGTTAAACACCCACTCTGCAAAGTCGGCTCCATTCATATCGTTTTCGATATAGTCCACAAGTGCCGGCGTGATTGCGACGTTCACCCACTGGAACATCTCATCTTGTTCGCTCTGTTGTGGCGCGGCCTGACCGGGCCGCGGCTGCTGTCCGTTCATGGGCGCGGCGCCGTTCGCGTGGACGGGCGCGGGCGCTGCTGCAAGGCGCGTTGCTATCGCATTCACGATGGGACTGTTGAAAACCTTGGGGAGCAAGTCGGAAAAGAATTCCATGGTGCCGGACATTCGCGAGCGCGGCGCGGCGGCGGCCTCTGTTCCATTGCCTCCCAGTAGGGACTTGAGCTTATCGGCGGCCGTTGCTAATTCGGTGGCTTGCTCGATGAGGCTCTTAGGCTTTTCGTTCGGGATCTGCGCTTTGATCGCGGCGAGTTGCACGGCAAAGTTTTCGCTTTGCAAGCGCATCTGTTCCTTGCGGCTTTCCGATATTTCCGCCTGCATGGCGGCAATCTGCGTTTGCAAAATAGCGACCATAGGATTTTCAGAACGCATGGTCAAGATTTTTTCGGCCGCTGCCCATGGGTCGGTGGCGGGTGGGGCTTGCGGTGGCGGTGGGGGCGGGGGAGCGTTGGCGGCAATCTCGGCGCGCGCTTCCTTTCGCATGTCGTTCGCGACGCGGAACACCTCGGCGACTTCGGCAAGCGGTGTGGGCGCTGGTGGCGGTGGCGTAGCGCTGTATCCTCCATACGGGGAAGTGCTGGCGCCTGGCGGCCTGGCCCATGCCCATTGTTTGTTGCGCGGGTCGTCCATCCATTCGCCTGGTGGGATTCGCGGCGGGAAGGTCGGGTCTAAGATGTCAATCTCGATGCGGTCAAGCTCTCTCTCTTCGCTGCCGGCCGGGCCTTTGTAAGAGAGATACAGGCGATAGCGGCCGCTGCCGTGGTCCACCTTGATTTTCTGGAGAGTGACAACTTCATCGTATTGGGTGATGTACCGATGCTCCGATCCCAGCAGACGGTTTATCAGTGGGGCGAGTCGGTAAACTTTCACGTTCGCGCGGGTTCCCCAATCCTCCGGAGCAATGCGCGCAAGTCGCTGGAAGAAAGTAAGAGTCTTCGGGGTTTTCTGCTCGGCTTGCTCGGCGCGGGACGGGCGGCCGGCTGGGCGGCGCTCGGGTTCGGCCGGGGGCGGCTCGGGCTCCTGATTTTGCGCGATTTGCGCGGGTTCGGTCTCTACTGGTGGAGAACTGGGCGCCTCGCGCTTCGGCACGGGTGCCAGTTTTCGGCCTTTGGTGTACGATTTTGCCATCGAATTCTAACTCGTTTCCGGTACTGGTGAGCATTATACGAGGCTTCTTGCAGTGGCGGCTATAGGATAGGGTAGAGTAGTTCCGTTGTAAATCAATCGCTTGCCACGGATTTGCATTTCATGACACAATCGCGATGTGCCGATAAGAATTTCGGACTCCGTACAAAGTAATTCAATCGATCCCCCGATACTTTCGCGGGAATTCTTGCGGCGCGCCTGGCGCGTGCCGGCCGCGGCCGATCCGGACGAAGCGACGGCGCAAACCATAGAGATAATGTGCGGGCATATAAAGAGGTCCGCGCAAGATCCAATCGTGCAGGAGTGCGCGCGGTCCGCGGTTCGCCAGTTCCGCGGCGGGCCGCTCTATGCGATCGCGGGTATCGATCCTTTCAGCGATACCGCCAGGTTGCCGGCAGTCCTCGCTGAGAGTGTCTGGTGGTGGACAAAGCATAATCTGCGTTTCGTGCATCACCACAGGCAGATAGAAGTATGGCTTGGGGAGCGGAATCAACTGCAACTGCTCATTGAGCCGGCCGTACTGGTTCGAATGCGCGCCATGGAGGGGGATTGCGCAATCTACTCGATGATTATTCCGGCGATGCTCGAGTGTCTGGGTGTGCGCTGGGAATTAGTAACGCTGGCCGTTGATCCCTCACAACCTGAAATCTTCGGGCACGTCTACCCGCGGGCCATTCTCGGCTATGGGCGCCGGCTGCCGCTCGATGCGTCCCACGGCAAGTATCCCGGCTGGTCGGTTCCTTTGTCGCATCGATCGCGCATCGCTGTTTGGGACGATAACGGCCGCTTAGTCGATGATGCCGGCGAGCAAGGCTTCTCCGGATTGCATGGGTACCGGATGCGGCGGGGCTTTGGGGACGCTGCGAGCGATGCGGCGGTCGCGGATCTCGGTAGCAGTTCAGATGTGCTTGCGGCGCTCGAAGGTCCGGCCGCGGGACCGAATGCAATCGGGGTTACGGGAAGCTCGGGTATCTCTGTGATACCCAGCATCGATCCCACAACGGGCCTGTCGGTCGCTACATTCGTTGTGCCAGGCGCGACACCGGTTACCGGAGTTGATCCCAATACTGGCTTGACGACGCAGACATTCACCGTGCCAGGCGCGGCGCCGGTTACCGGCACAGTGGCGCCTTCGCAGAGCTCCGCACAGTGGGCGGCCTTCTCTACGGCGGCCTTGAAAGATGGGTTGACGCTGGCAGAGATCAACTCTATCCAACCCGGCACGGTGGTAGGTGCGAACGGCTCGATACTCCGACAGGCTACCGGGCTTCCGGTTCCAGTTGGGAATTCGCTTTCCACTTCCTTGACGGCTGCGGGAATCTCCATGCCTATGCTTTTGCTTGCGGGCGGCGGTCTGCTGCTGATTCTGGCGATGGGGAAAAAATGAGCTACGTCTGGACAGGATCGCGGCGCGGGCTTGGAACTGCCGCGCAAGCGGGCGCCGATGTCCAGATAGGTGGGAGCTTGGCGACGGGGGCCGGTACGGCGGTGCTCAGCACTATCGCGGCGTCGGGCGGGTCGGTCCTCGGGCTGACAGGCGCGGCGCTTACTGCTGCAATTCCGATTGTCGGCGCGGCGCTCGCGGGCGTTACCCTCCTGGTGCAATACCTGGTAGCAAATTCCGGCTGCGGGCAAACCTGCATTGAAACTTCCTCCTGGGCGAATCAGGCGGCGGCGCAACTCGATAAGAACATCCACGGGTATTTTGCGCTTCCCACTCCGCGGCCAAAGTCGGCGCAGACTCTCGCGCTTGCAAACTTCAATACGCTCTGGAATCAGTTGGTGCAACTCTGCCAGCAACCCGGCACGGGGACGGCGGGCCAACGGTGCATTTCGGATCGGCAAGAGGGCGCTTGCACGTGGAAACAGACAGCCGCGGCGCTTCCTCCGTGGGGTACGCCTGCTGTCGGCGAGTGCTGGAACTGGTGGAATGGCTATTATTTGCCCATAGCCAACGATCCGAACGTCTACGATGATTCCGTCACAGCGCAAGTTTCAAACGCAGTAGCGGGAACAACGGCAACGGGCGCGCCTGCTGCTGGTGACACGGTTGTAGCTGGCGTGGATCTCTCCACAATCCCCTGGTACGTGTGGGCTGGTGTCGGCCTGGCGGCTGTTCTGGTGGTGTCCGAATGACCGATCCGCGGCCGGGCAGCTTCGGCGATTCGTTTATCGACTTCGCTATCACTGTCTTTGGCCTGGCCATTATCGTGATGGGTGCCTTGATTGTCGCGGGGGTGATTCGGCCGTGAACTTCCTGAAGCACATCGCGGAAGGGCTCGCGGTGCTCTTGCTGGTCGGGTTTCCCGCTTCCATGGCGACAAAGTTTCGGCGCGCGGAGTGGCGGCAGATGATGCGGAGGTCCAATGGCTAAAGACGGCATGTCTACTCTGCTTACAGTCGGTGCCATTGGTGGGGCCGCGTATCTCGCTTACGAATGGTGGCAAAGTCAACCCGCGCAAGTCGCGGCGGCGGCGGCTGCAGCATCGCCAGCAACGGCGGGGACGCCGGCGGGAACGGCCGTTGCTGCTGCCGCGGGAACTCCCGTTGTAGCGGCACCTGCGGGAACTCCTGCTACTGTTGCTCCCCCTGCTTATTCGGGGCCTTCCTTGGACACGATGTATTCCGAACTCGTCGCGGCCGTAGTTCTCGGAATGCAAGACGGCGATACCGCGGTAACGTGTCCGGGCGGCGCGGGGCTCTCGGGCTTGGGACTTGTGCGGGCGGGTAGCGTGGCGGTCCGGGCTCCTGAAACAACCCCGCGGGGGACTCCCACGGCAAACCCCGCGGCCGTCACTACCGCGGCTCCGCGGGTCGCTACCTGCAATACCCCGTACGCAACGCCCGATGTGTGGAACTGGTACCTTGTGAATCGCACACAGGCGGGTGTTGCCACTGCGCCCGATCCATCGGTAGCGTTCCCTGGTGTCGATACCACACAACCTATGCCGGGCTCCACTTACTGGGCGGGCGTCTCGCCTTTGATCTCGGCAAGCCTCGGCATGTCGGGCCTGGGCGCGTTCGGGTATGCGTTTCGCGGGATGGGGCGGTACCCGGGATTCGGGGACGATGCAAGCTCCATAACGCTTGCGATTCCCGGCCAGGTGGCGGCGCCTGATACCACGGCGGCCGATTACGCGGCGCTCGTCGCGGGCTCCGCGGGCAACGTTGACAACTCGGCGGGCTCCTTCTCGACCGATCCAACCACGGGCCAGGTTACCTTTATTCCTGCGCCTGTTACTACCGGAATCAGCACGCCTATGCTTGTGTTGGGCGGCGGGGCTCTCCTCCTTTTAATAGGGGTGGGCTCGGGGATTCGCAAATGATGTACCGTTTGGGATTTGGGGGCACTGCCGCTGCGAATTGCGCTCCACCGTCTAGCTTGGGGGAACTGGTGGGGTATCAACCCGCTCCCGGTTGTGGCTGCCCCAGTCCGTTTTTTCAGGGTTCGAACGGTCAGTGCGTGAATAACGGACCCGATGGCCCGCCCTGTCCTTCTGGTTTTACGGTTAACCCGGCAACGGGAATTTGTCTCAACGCGGCGGGGCAAACACCTTCGGCGGCCAATAATCAAAAACAAAATGGGCTGGGATATGCAATGCTGGCGGGCTCTCTCGGTGTCCTGATTTTCGCGCCCGGAGCGTCGAAGCTCTTGGCGCTTCCGCTCGGGTACTTCGGATTTGTAAACATTCTTGCGGGGCTGGCATTATGAGCTTACGGCGTGCTGCTCCCATCTCGCCTCGCTGCCGTGAGGTACCGCGCGAAGATCCCGCGGGCCTCGATAAGCTGCTTCTTGCGCTGGGTGAATCTTGCGCGCGCTGGGCAGAGGCGAAAGTAGCGCGCCTCGGCGTGCGGGTGGAACTCTGGGAGGGGAAAGACGGGCTCGGGGCGGTAGTTCAGGAACAGATAAAGGCGCATGGGATTCCCAATAAGCGCTTTCAGGAACTCGTGACGCCTCGCGCGATAGTGGAGCGGATCGCGGGCGCTCGGCCGGCGAAAAAACGGAGGCTGACGCGGTAATGCCGTACGGATTCAGGCGCGGGTTTGGAGTATACAACGTTACCAGTCCGCAAGGCGTTACTTATGACTGTGACGCCTGGGCGAATCTCTTTGTACCAACCTGCTGGGGCATCTTGAATCCCTCCGCGGCTTCGGCGGCCTCGAATGCCCTGGCGAATCCCTCGGTTTACGCGCCGGTGCAAGCTCCTCCTCCTCCCCCTGCTCCCGTTCCCACTGACGCGAACCGTAACCCGCTCGTGACTCCTCCCTCCAGTGCGGCAGTAGCACAGGGCACAGTCGATGCCACGCTACAAGCCAATTACAATGCGTGGCTCGCTCAGAATCAGGCAACGATGAGTCAGACGGCGGATAATCTCGCGGCGGTGGCCAGTTGCACTGAAACGATTCTCCCAAGCTGGGGCATTTGCGATACCACGGTGTACTGGGCTGCGGCAATCCTGGGAGTCTTCGGTCTGATGTTCTTCATGGGAGGGCGGCGGTAATGTACAAACTTTTTGCGGCTCCTCAACCTCAACCTGGCACCCAACTGGTTCAACGGGTGAATGGCTCGGGCCTGGGGGATTATCTTTCCTTTTCCGCGCATCAACCCGGACCGGGAACCGAACTGATACAGCGGGTAGACGGTACGGGCTTCGGGGCCTACTGCGGCACGCCTACTTACTTTGCAACTCCAGCGGGGGCGGCGGGAATTCGTGGGCTCGCGGGTCTCGGGTGTGGGTGTGGGGGGAAGTGCGGCGGCTGCCGGGCGTCCGATAACACTTTCGGCGATGGCATGGGGTACTTCGATACCGGGCTCGACTATACCGGCTGGGGCTGGCAAGAGTGGGCCACGGTGGGCTTTGGCTTCTATGTGGCGCTCTCAGTGGTTTCCACAACTTCACGGGGAGTCCGGGGAGCGCGTGAGGGCGTTTCGAGAGCACGGCGGGCCGTCGGGCGCAAAGTCTCGGGCAGTGGGCCGCGTAAAAAGCGAAAGAAGGATTACTGAATGATGCTCAGCGTGATTTTGTTGGTGTTTGCTCTGGTGCTGGCGATTTTGGCCGGCTCGCTCAATCCTCCGGAGCCATGGCGCGGGCGCTTGTTGTGCTTTGCGCTCGCGTGCTTCTTCGCGGCGGAAATTCTGCGAAACGTTCCGGTTGTGACGCGCTGAAAGGGGGACTATGGGACTCACGTATCTATACCCGAACGGGGCGAAAGCTCCCACACAAGCGCAAATGGAAAAGAAGTACGCCTCTGTCCACGTCACGGTGGAATTTGGGGCGGATCCCGTTGCGCCTGCCGCTGTGCTTGCCGCTCCGCAGACAGTGGACGTGATTCATAACTTTCAGTTCGACCTGGAGCGTCCCCCGAACGATTTGCAATTGCCCTTGGTGGTTGTAAATCCCATCTCGGGCTGGCCGGGTGCTCCTCCGCATTCGGTTGCGGTGAAAGACGGCAATACGATCACTATCGGGAAGCTCGGGCCAGGCGCGGCGGCGTACGATATCTGGATATTCCGGCATCCCGTGCATTTGAGCGTTTTTGGACTCTGACTATGGGCGCTCTCGCAGTCACAGATCGGGCGTATCGGTACCGCGCCAATCAGGCGATACCGGATCACCCGCGGGTCTGTGTTGCCTGTGGCGCAACCAAAAGTCTAGACGTGGGCCATTTGGACGGCCACGAAGAGAACAACGAACCTCGGAATCTTTCTTATTTTTGCCGCAGTTGCAATGTCGTAGTGGCGAACGTGATGCGCAACGCGGGCCTTGGGAGGTTGACTCGCCAATTCAACCCGACACGGGGCGGCGGCGCGGCGAACGTGGGGGAGTGGATGGCGGCGGTGGGTCCCATCCGTCCTCACGTGGATCGCGGCGAGCGCGGGCTTGTGGCTACCATGTCGGTATCTGACGCGGTGGCCATGATCCGCGCAACGCCTCACGCCAAACGAAGCGAGTTTGCACGGCTCCTGCGACGGCATAGAAGCAACCCGGCAAAGAATCCGCTATTCGGGCCTGGCGGGATTTTTGGCTCGCGCGATTACACCTACGATCTGGGGGCCAAACGGAAATCGGCGAAAGCGGATCGTGCGGCGGAAGCGAAAGCGGCTCGCGAGAAGTACAGGCGCGATCTCGAACGGACGCGGGAAGCAAAGCGGGCTCTTGCGGCCAGTGCCAAAGAGGAACGGGAAGCCGAACGGGAAGAACGGGCCAGCAAACCCGCGGCGAAGGGCTCCTATCGCGGGTATAAGCTCTACCGGACGCCTGATGGTGAATACTTTTCTTCCTTGGACCCTGATTCGTGGTACGACACGGCGGCACAGGCGCGGCGCGCGATTGACGACTTTAAAAAGGGGCGGGGCAATCCCTGCCGCAAGAATCCAGCAGACGGCGCGGCGGCCGTCTTCAAAGAATTTCACGGGTACCCTTCGGACCAAATCGTCACGGTGAAAAAAGAGATTCATCACCATGAGCACCTGGCGGCGGCCGGCGAACTGAAAAAGCTGGTTGTCAAAGGGGTGGATCGCCAGATACACAGCATCAAGGGCTTCAAAGGCGCGCTGCTGGCGTTCGATGAGCGGAAGCGTCAACTGTTCGTGGAAGGTGGGGATCAATCCTTGGATTTGGTGGAATTTGGAATCCGGGAGCCGCACGAACTGGAAACGCTGGGAAAGGTGATTGATATTGATTACCACACCACAAAAACGCACCTGGGCGACGAAGGGGGAACGGCTGTCTATGCTCATACCTTTCGAACCACGAACGAAAACGGCCAGCATGTGGTGGTAACGATTGCCCGGTATCCCGATCTCATCTACCGGGTGCTCGATGAACAGCTTGAATTTTCCGGGGGCTCTTACACCATAAGGCGGGAGGGCATCGACAAGTGATGGCCGCAGCAGTTTATCCGCGCTCAAGGGGTTTATGGCAAATGTCGCTTGATTGGTTGGCAGGGGTGGGCGTGTCGATTACTGCTGCCGGGCTTTCGCTTTGGCGTAGCGTGGCAGTCTCCGAGGCTCGGACCGACGAAAAGCTGCAAGCCATGCGCAACGATCTGAAGCAACAGGCAACAGACTCGCGGGCATTCGAGAAAGAAGTTACCGAGGATCTGCACATCACTTTTGAGCGGCTTAATTCTTTGATCGTCAAAATGGAAGTTCTGGCGAACTCGCAAGCCGTGGTCAACTCGATGACGGTCAAAACCCTGGAATCGGTGATGCGGAAAATGGAAGTCCACGATATGAACCTCGTACAGCACGGCGAAGATATCGCCGTTTTGAAGCGGGGGGGGAAGTGATGGACTACCGGCCCAAGCTCCCGACTCCGCTTACGGATCGCCAGCGCGCGATTTGCGATTTGGTCTGCCAGGGTCTGCTCAATAAAGAAATCGCGGCCGAACTGAAGGTACCGGAGCATCGTGTGAAAGATGAGGTCTCCATGGTCCTGTGGAAGACAGGCAAGCGGAATCGTGTGGAGTTGGCTACCTGGTGGTTTCAGCTTACGCGGATGCGGAGGGCTTCTTGAGCTTTGCTTTTTCAGTCCTGCATTGCACGGCGCGCGTTGATCGGAATTCGCCTCTCTGGTGGGCTCGATCGATGGCGGACTTCTACGCGAAGTGCGCCAATCCTTCCAATGTCGAGTACGTTTTAGTGGTGCACGTGACGCGGTGGTCTGCTGCCATCATTGAAGAGTTTGAGGGCTTCGACTGGGGCGCGGTCGCGGTGATCGTCAATCATGGCGCGGATAACTGCGTCTCACAGGGGAACACGGGGGCGGCGCATTGCACGGGCGAAATCATCGTCAGTTCCATGGACGATTTATTTCCCCCGAAACACTGGGACGCGCTACTCGGGGAAGCCATGCTTTTCAGCAGCGGGGAAGTGATTCACGTTTCCTCTGGCTCTCCCTCTGACGATAAAGTTTTCATTCCGCAAATTCAGGCGCGGAAGCGTTATGAGCGCATCGGGTACGCGGGGCATCCTGCCTATGAGTCGATGTACGTGGACAACGAATTCACGGACCTGGCGCGGCGCGATGGAACGGTGATCGAAGCGCGGCACATCAAATTCGAGCATCGGCACCCCGCTTTAGGCACGGGCCAAATGGACGCGATTTACTCGCAGGAAAATCGACGGGAAGCATACGTCTACGGGGCGCGGGTCTATGAGGCGCGCAAGGCGCTGGGCTTCCCAACCGATCCGGCCTGGCGGCTGCCGGAAGTCCAACCGGACAGTGAGGTGAGCATCGCCTGCTCCCTTCCCGGCGAGCTTTTCGGGGAGCCGTGGGTATGGGGCTGGACTCGACTGTACGGGCATCTCATGCGCGAACGCAGTTTTAACAACGTCTCGGTTTTATTCGGGCACACCACGAACGTGTACTGTACCCGCATGGAGCATGTGGAAATGCTCGCGGAAGTAAAGCCGCGTCCGCACTTTGTCCTGTGGCTCGATGACGATAACATCCTGGAGCCGGATCAATTCGACTGGCTTTACCATGATTTGCAGTTGCGGCCGGACGTTGCGGGCGTGGTGGGCTGGTGTTGGTGCGACAACTCGGGGAAAGATCCCGAAAAGCCCTGGTTAATGTCGTGCGGCCGGCAAGGGGATGATTTGGCGATGCTGCCTTTTCATCCGAACGATTTGAGCGGCGGGCCACTCGTGCCGATAGACTGGAGCGGCTTTCCTTGCGTGCTGCTTCGGTATGAAGTGCTCGAAGCGCTGGGAAAAGAGGCATTCGCGCCGATTGTGCGGCCTGATGTGAAGTACGGTTTTACGAGTGAAGACACTTCGTTTTTCTTCCGCGCCAAAGAGGCGGGCTTCAAGTTTTTGGTGGATCTGCGCGTCAAAGTGCCGCATATCAAAATGCGTGCCATTGAACCGCAGTACGTGCCGCGTCCGAAAGCGGGCGAACATTCGCAGCATCAGGCGGTGGCGGCCGATTAAGATTTTGTAAAGTTCGCCTCGCGGTTCCGGCCGGTCCCGTGGGGTGATGTGGTAACTCAGATTCGCGGCTTTCATGAAAGGGCCGCTGGCATTGGAGCAATCCCGTGCTGGCGGCCCTTTCCGCGTTTCTGGGGATGTTTTGGTCCGGAGCGGGCCAGAAAGAGGAAGGTATGACAAACGTTCAGTTGATTCTAAGCGCGGCGATAGCGCTGCTGTTCACTCTGATGCTGCCCGCGCTGGTTCGTCCATCTCACTTGCGCTATCACATATGGCGCATCTCGCGGCCCTGGCGGGTCGGAATTCTCTTGCGGCGGCTCGCCTGGGACACCTCCGGTGTCGTCGCAATCACTTACAGTTCACCCTTCGCGGGGAACGGTACAACCACGGCGCCTACAGCTATTCAGGCGTCACAGTTGCCAACGCAAACCGCGCAGGTCTTTTTCGCCGACACCGATACGCAGGCGGTGATTGTCCACAACTGGGGCCTGGGCGGTAGTTTTCCGTCGTTCCTGTTCCCCGAAATCATGTACTACAAGGCGCTCGGCGGGGCTTCTGAGACGAGCTTCGGTACGGATTTCACGTTCGGAATCTCGAACACGAACTCAGTCACCATGAACAAAATCAGCGTGGGCGTGGGTTCGGGCGGCACGTGGAACGTAATCATGAGGCGGCCTTACAGCCCGTATTTCTAAAGGCGCGCTATGGCTTATTCAGTCGTTGAAACGCGGGTAGCCAATCCCGCGAGAAAGGGCAAAAAGATGGCGCGCAAAACGAAGAAGCGGAAGAATCTTTCCGCGAAACAGATTAAGTACTTCGGCACGGCACGGCAACGCGCGGCGCTCAAGGCAAAGCGCAAAAACTCCGCCAAAAAGAAGACGTACAGGCGGCCGGCAAAGAAGCGCGTCAACTCCGCGCCTCGCAAAAAATACGTCATGAAAAAGGCTTCGCGCAAGCGAACGGCGAAGCGGAAAAACCCCGTCCCGGAGATTATCTCTTTCGTGATGGGAAACCCTGGGAGCAAAAAAAGGAGAAAGAAAACGATGGCCAGCAAACGCAAGAGTTACAAGCGGTCGGCCAGCAAAAAGAATGCTGGCCGTCCTCGCAAGAAGGTCTATAAGTCCAAGCGGCGAACGCGTAATCCGGCCGGGCTCGGTCGCCCGCTGGATTGGGCGATCGGCGGTGTGGGTGTGATCGCTGGGGGCGTCGGTACGCGGGTGATTCCGCAATTCCTGGGCGCTACCAACACGGGCGCGGTCGGGTATCTGCTCAACGGCATCACGGCCGTAGGCTTAGCCTTCGGCGCCCACATGTTTACCAAAAATGCCGTCGTTACCGCCTCGGTCGCGGCGGGCGGCTTCGCGGCGCTTATCCTCCGCATGGTCGGGGATCTCACCCCGTACGGTAGCGCGCTTTCGCTCTCCGGGTTCGGCGATTACATGGTGTCGAACTTCGTCACACCTCAGCGAATCATGAACCAGCGTCAGGCGCTCTGGGAAGTGCCGGGGAACGGCTGGGGCGGTACTTATCCGTCCGTAGTTCCAACTGGAATCGGGCAAGGCTCGATGTCCGGTAGCGATGTGCAAGGCGCTGCCGGCTCGGGCAACATGTACTGATCTTTTCTCGCTTTGGCGCGGGGCGCTTCGCGCGCCTCGCATGATTTCAACGCAGCATGAACACGCGCGGATTCCGTACAGGGACGCGTTAGAGGTTTAAAAGAAAATGTCTCCAGCACCTCCGGCAAGCGGCACATACCTGGGCCAAAAAACCACAGGGCGCGGCGCTCCGATTCCGACGATTCCATCCGGACCGATGGCCGGGCAATTGGATATCAATGCTCTCATCGGCCAAATGGTGGACCGGCGAAAGACGTACGTGTACGATACGCTCTACCTGGCGCCGGGCGCCACGGTGAGCAATACACCGTATCGGTTTTTTCAGGTTCCCTTGGGCCAACCCGATCCGTACAACGGCAACGGCGTCAAAACCGAACTGCAAACCAACATGACGGACACCGGGAAATTCAACCCCCCGTACGATATGATCTTGTTCAATTTGGGATTCATTTTCCTGATGCAAGATCGCTGGTTCGACGTGAAACAGATCGTGCAAATGGGGTGGTTCGAGTTCAAAATCCTGGAGAAAACGCAGTGGATGGGCCACTTGTGGAGGCATCCTCCGGGCGCCGGCTTCTCGGGGTATTCGACGCAGAGTAGCGAGTCCGTTTATAACAACGGCGTTCCGATGCCGTCCGCTACGTGGCAATTCGGCGACTACAAGAAGTACATTCCGCCATCGGTGAAATTCTCGTTGACGCTGAATTTCCCGATGACGTACAACAGCTTCTACAATTCCAGTCTGCCGGCCGAAGTGACTGCAAACCTCGGCGCGGTCGGAACTTCCTTGCCCACTCTTCTACCTGCGGGTAGTGGTGGCAACGGAATCCAGCTTATCGCCTTCATGAACGGTCTCAGCGACGGTCCGGTCAGCTAACAAGCTGGTCACGGATTCTTTCGTATTGGGCAGGCGCGCCTCCGGTTCTACCTCCTCCGGGCAATCGGGGGCGCGCTTGATAGACTGGCGTTTAGGAGAAACGAACGATGGCCGATTTAAGTTCTCTTCGACAGCACGGCAGTTTTCCGGGTGCCCTGGTGGGCATTCTGGAAGAACACGAAGCGCGGCTCGCGGCGCTCGAAGCGCACAAACAAGAGACGGCGCCTATTGTGGCTACATACCAGAAATACGAGGCAGAGCGTCTGGAGCATGAGACACGGGCGGCGGCGCCTGCGGTAGCGCAAGAAGCGGCGCCTGCTGAAAAACCTGCGGAGGAAGAAACTGAGCAACCCGCGGATAAACCGGCGAAGAACAAAAAAAAAGAAGGTGAGCATGCCTGACCTGGCGGCGCTTCGACAGCAGGCGAATCTTCCGGGCGCGCTGCTCGACATTCTCATGGAATTCGAAGCGCGCATTCTGGCGCTCGAAGGGCAGCCAGCGGGCGGCGGCAGTGTGACGTACATCATTCGGCGCAAAAAGAAAAAGAAGCGCGCGGCGCCGGCCGCATAGGAACCTATGGCGTATCTTTCAAGCTCGGCTCCCATCCCGCAGAATTCGACTATGCCTCCCCCAGCTTGGGAGGGGCAGCAAATGCTGGCGCGCCTGCAGGCGAACGCGGAGTACTCGCGCACGGGGCGGGAGCGGGTCTACGCCAATACTCCCACGGCGGCGAGCTTGTACGCGCTCTGTCCGGGCCTGGCGGTCAATGCCAACGGAGTTTTGCAGGCGTCCGAACTGGCGCGGCAAATGGTCCTCAACGGGATCGCGCCTCCGCAAGATATGGGCGCGGCCGATTCGGTGTCGAATACGGGCGTATACCCGGAGCTTTACGCGGGCGGGGCGACGGGGCAAGCGGCGCTCGAATCGCCAACGGTCATTCCGCTGAATGCCGTGGGGCCTGTCTCTTTGAGCCCTGCGGTACCTCTCTATCCAACGATGCCGGCCGCTGCGCCTACTCAGGTCGGGAATCTGCTGCTTGAATCGCCTCCTCCTCCGATGGCGGGGCGGATGAAAGCTCCGCGGTCCTACTCTCCAAAGGGCGGGCCTGGGTGCGGGCTCTCGGGCTTCGCGCCGGCCTGGGGCGATGCTTACGCGCTTCCCGCGGCTCCTCTGCCGGGGGCGGGGAATGTGGGCCTCTGGGCGCTGGCGGGGATTGGGGCTCTCGTGCTCCTGTTTTCAAAGAAGGGGCGGTAATGGACTTTACCCTGCTCAAGCAAGCGGATCGCGTGCAATCCAAGTGCGGCTTCCGGCCGGTGATCCGCGGCGGGTCGGTCCTCACGCTTTATAAGGGCTTTCTGCTGCCGATGGTCCTACAGCCAAACCAGACGGCAGTTTTCACCAAAGAGATAACCGGTGAGACGGTATGGACGCTGCGCGCGGTCTCCTCCGATCAAGGCATGGTGAGTACAACCGGGGTGCGTCTCCAGATTCAGTTACCAAACGGGCGCTTTTTGATCGGTGGCAACGGACAGGACGCGGGGCAGTTCGCGGGGGTCGGGTCGTATCGGTACCTGATGGACCCTGAATTAGACTGCGAGCCGGGCAGTAAAATCCAAGTCACGCTTTCCGACACAACCACGGGCGGGCTTACCAATCCGCTCGCGGTCAACCTGCTTTTTGAGGGCTCCTATAAATTCTACTTCCGCAATGGGGAACCGGTCTCGTCTCAAATGGCCTCGGAGCTCAAGCGGTACCAGGGGATCGTGAACGAAAACATTTTGGCTCCCTCCTACACAGCGGGGTACGCGGTGGAAACGCCAAAGGGCAACAAAGACGATTACTTCGTTTACTCCTGTCCGAATCCAATCACTGTTCCTCTGGGCGGGCCGCTGACTGCCACGATGAAAATTCCCATCGACAACGGCATTGATTTTATCTGCCGGCGTCTGCTGCTCGACGTGGAAGCGGATGCCACGGTGAGCGCGGGGAATTTCCTTTGTCGCGTGCGCACGGGGGACGGGTACGCGCTCTCCGATGACTACCTGGATTACCCGCGGCTTATCAACGGGGCAGAATGGCCACACGATTGGACGATACGGGGCGGGGATGAGGTCTTGGTCGATGTGGCGCTCGCCGATTCCGCGGGCACTGGCAACATGTACCTGCAGGTGCATTTAGAGGGCGACAAACGGAGGCGCACATAGGATGTATCGGCCGCAATTTGCATACCCTCTCACGCCTGCGCAATGTGAGGATGAACGCTGCCATTATTCGTTCGACGGTACCAACGTGCCGCGATTTCAGGGCAACATTCCGGGGCTGACAACCTATACCAAGGTGCCGCTGGTGCTCGATCAGGACGCGGATTTTTTCATCCGCGGGATTCAGATTTCTCCTACCACGCTGTTGATCGGGATTCAGGACCCATCGGGGCATCCCATCGTGTTTCCGACAGCAACCGGTCTGCCTCCCGTCCTTCAGGTTCCCTTGTGGGCGCAATCGGACGGCGCGGGGCTCGTGACGCTCGACTCTGACAACTGGGGGATATTCTGCCCGGCTTCCGGGTGTCTGCTCGCCTACGTACAGAACACCTTAGCGGGGAGCGTGGCGGGGCCTGTAATCACACTGCACGGAGTTAAACGCTTCAAGGGGGCAGGATGCAAGTAGCGCGGCCGCCGTTCCAGGAACGGATGCACGATTACGTCTTGGGGCCGAACCAGGATTCCCGCCTCGCCTCGGTCGCGGCCGGGGCGACTATCAAAGGGATTCAGTTGCAACTTGATCCGGACGCGCCTTTTCAGCTTCGCTCCCGTGCCGTTCGACAGACCTACACCTCCGCATTGACGCAAAACGGCCTTCAGTTCCTCGCCTCGAAGTGGACCGGGCAAAGGGGAAAGCAGGATTACCGGCACCAGGATTACGTGCTCGAATCGCTGCAAATGCCCTATTTCGGACAAATGGGAAACCCAAAACCCATCTGGCGGAATCTGGTGTACCCCGCAAATGGCCTCATTGTGATCGACATAAAGAATACGGGGGCCTCGGCGATTACGAACCTCACTTTCTACTGGCGGGGCGTGAAGCTGTTCCCGTGGGGCGCGGTGCAAGCCTACACTTACCCCAAAGACTTCGCGGCGATTCAGTACAATTACCAGATTCCGGTAACAACCCTGGGCGTGAACGAATACCGGCAGAATCAGATTTTCTACGTCGAACAGGATGATTTTGTCGTGAAAGCGGGGCAGTGCACGGCGCCGTTTTTGATTGCCGGCCGGCAATTCTCGGAGGTGTTCATCCGCTGGAAAGACGAACAGCGCAAGCCCTTTTCTAACGATCTGGTTCCGCTCGACGTGTTCTTTGGTTCGGGCGGCTTCCCTGCGGTTGTTCCGCTGGGGCAGGCGTTTATCGCTCCTTTTGGCGTGGGGCCGTGCCTGCCGGGTCTGTTCTACCCTGAAATTTATGTCCCGCTCAATCATCAATTGTTCTTCGATCTGAAGCGAACGGACGGGGCGGTGAATGCGAACCAATCGGAGAGTTTTACGATAAATTTGATCGGGCAAAAGGTGTACCCTCGATGAGCGCGCCTTCTATCTTCTCGCCGTTGTCTCTCAGTCCCCTGACGCGGGATCTCTGGGGCCAGTACGATCCTACGGTTATTGCCCAACTCGCGCCACTCGCCGATGAGTCCTGCTACCAGATCAAGTTTTATAAGGCTCCCAGTTCGCAACAGGAATTCTTGGCGGCCGATGGCTTTGCGGCATATGGCATGAAAATCACGCCTGGCTCGATCATCTTTGGCTTTTACCTGCCGGCGATACCCAACACGGCAAACCCCGCGGCGTCCGCGCCCGGCGCGTTCACGGTGCAAATTACGGATGTGAGTTTGGAGCACGCTTGGTGGGACATTCCGGTCTCTTCCTTATTCGTTTCCAATTACAAGCCCACATACCAGAGCAATGCCTTTTCCGGGCAGGGGAGCTTTCCAAATCTGCTGAACGCGCCTTACCCGGTAGTCGGTAACGGGCTTTTCATGGTGGAAATTCAAGAATCCTCGGGCGTGGCGCAACGGATAGAGCTTGTATTTGGCGTTCTGGAGGTCTGCCAAGCACCCTCATGACATTGACGCAATTTGCGATTGCTCGCTCGTTCAATCAACTGATGGACCGGCCGGAAACCTCTCTCACTGAGGACGAAGTAGACCTGATGGAGCTATTGCGCCCTATCGTGGAACGCTATGAAGCTGAAGACGGGCGGCGCAATCGGGCGAAAGGCGCATCATGATTACTGAAGCTCAATATAAGGCGGCGTGCGTATTGGTGGCTGGGTATTCGGCACAGGAAGCGGGAAACGCAACGGCGCCGTTTGTGTCTCGTGAACGCTGCGGCGATGTCGTGGTCTTTGCTGTTCGGGGCGCGGTCTCGTTATTTGATGCTGCGTTCGGCGCTGTGATGTTGGGCTCTCAGGATGAGGCGGACCGGGCCGTGAGAGCGGCATTGGTGCATACATGATTACGCGAACCTTTACCGCGGTCGATTCCTCGAATGCAGCGGAAGCGCTGCGCAAGAAACGCGCGCAGCAATCCGACTGGCCCTATGTCCACCTGTTTCCGCCTCCCAACTCGATTACAGTTCACCAGATCAGCCCGCCTGTAGCGGTGCCGGCGAAGGGCGCGCGGGCTGTAGTGCTCTCCTACCAGGTGCCTACGGGCTTTCGCTTTTTCATGCCGGGGATTCTCGAATCGTTCTCGGGCGGGGCTTTCAATCCGGGGGATTTGCTGTGGACCGTGACAGTGAACCAACCCACGGGGATTGCCGATACACAGGGGGCGCCGGTACAAGGGCTGGTTAACGTTCCGGTACCGCTGGGCTCCTGGACGTTCGGCACGCAATGGCCTTTCGTGCGGCCGTATGAATTCGATGAGGATTCCGTAGTGCGATCGGTCTGCCTGAATTCGACGGGCAACGTAGCGGCCGGTGCGCCTAATCTGCTGGTGTCCGGGTTCTTTGGGTTCCTGGTTCCCACTCTTGAACTGGGGAAGGGGTAGCGATGGCAACGAAGCGGAAGTCTCGAAAGCGCATCTCGGCGGCGCTCAAAAAGTACGTGGCGGGCCAACAGAAAAACCCGGTGCGTGTCCCCAAGAAAAAGATGGTGATACGCAACGCCTCTTCAGTGACGCTTACCCCGATGCGGAACGGGGCGGTGGGCGTGCGCGTGGTGCGGAAAAAGCGGCGGTAAAATTGGGCTGTATGCCTGGTGCTCTTTCCAAGAACGCCTGTTGCCCGGCTTGTGGCGATTACATCATTGCAATTACCCGTCTGACTTCCTCGGAACGGGTCGAAGTTGAATACGTTCACGATAAGTTACCAAAGAGGCGACAGCGGCGGCGCTGCAAGGTGATCTATCCAAACCCCGCGCCCGATGAGATTTACCACGGCATCATCAGGCGGCCGGGCTCTCTGCCGTATTTGAAGCCTCGCCGTAAACGCGCCCGGTGATAAACTCGCCTCATGGCCGATCTCGATAAAGCCTTCCTCACCTCCGCACAAGCGCACGGATTCACCCCTGAGCAATCCGCCTTCCTGCTGGAACACATGGCACGGCGTCCGCATACTCACACGTCGGACGAAATCATCGTTGATACGGAGGACGGGGAAACGCTCGAAGAGTTTCGCGACAACCTGATCGATGCGGTTTTTTCGGACGAAGAGGAAGCGGAAGAGGGCTAACCCATGGCGCGCTCGCTGGTGTTCCTGGATTCGTTCGACCACTACGACAATTTGAATCTGAAGTGGGACGATAACGGCGGGACCGGATCGGAAATTGATCTAAGCGGCACTCGTGCGCGAACGGGGATTGGCTGCTGTTTGATCGGTGGGGCCTTCGGACCGGTTCTTTCCGTCACTCCGATATCGGGACCGGGTACTGCTTTGATGATGTGTACGGCGTTCTATCAACCCCAATTGCAGGATTCAACGGGCTCGGGGGTTCTATCGTTTCACAGCGTCTCTTTCACGTCGTCGGCAACGCTTTTTCGGGTCGGAGTCAATGCCAACCTGGGTCTTACATGTGTGGATATCTTTGGTGCTCCTTTTCCGGGGGGTACCTCCGCTCCCAATATCGTGGTAGCGAACGCCTATAACATTATCGAAGCGAAGGTGTTTTTTGTGGCCTCGGGCGGGGGATCGGCAATCATCCGGTGCAACGGGGCTACCGTGCTAACCCTGACGGGCATCAGCACGCTTTTACCAACGAGTAGTTTTGTAGCCTGCACTTTCGTTCAACTCGGCGGGCCTGGGGGCCTGGGGGGCGGGGTGCATGACGACTTCACGCTGTGGACTTCCACCTCTCAAACGGATGATGACTTTCCGGGCGGTGTGAAGATTTACGCGGTGGTGCCATC
>Ga0307478_10000483_pt1 | contig 40890 bp, 37 predicted proteins | sample atmos_gasesECM4C_2_FD_203713 | JGI IMG/M metagenome (GOLD analysis project Ga0307478, IMG submission 203713) | Hardwood forest soil microbial communities from Morgan-Monroe State Forest, Indiana, United States - atmos_gasesECM4C_05 | ecosystem: Environmental > Terrestrial > Soil > Temperate...
GTTCCCTTGATCCCCCCGCACCAGCCCACGTTCAAAATCTTTGGCGTGGGACTGGCGCTGGGACTTTGGCTGTATTCCGGATACGAGCAGCTTTCCACCGTGGCGGAGGAAGTGGAAAACCCGCAACGGGCCTATCCGCGGGCGCTGGCGATTGTAGTCCCATTGTCGATTGCAGCTTACTTTCTGCCCACGCTCGCAGGTCTCGCCTCGGCAGGCAACTGGGAGCAGTGGCATACAGGGTATTTCTCGGACGCCGCGAAGCTTATCGGCGGACCATGGTTGGGCACCTGGATGACGCTGGCAGCGATGGTGGGGAACGTGGCCCTGCTCAACAGCACGGTTCTCACTACAACGCGCATGCCGTTCGCCTTGGCGGAAGACGGGTACCTTCCTGCCGTCCTCACCCGCAAACACTCACAATATGGCACGCCGTGGCTGGCAATTCTTGTTTCGGCAGTAATCTACGCTCTGCTCGCGTGGCAAAGCCTGGGCCAGCTTATCTCGGTATACATCTGGCTGCGGTCAGCCACGACAGTGCTGACGGTGCTCTCCGCATGGAAGCTGCGCCGCACGCGGCCTGACATGCCGCGTGCATTTCTGATTCCCGGCGGGCGAATGGGCCTGCTCTATGTGGTGGCTGCGCCCGTGGTGATGGCATTGGTCGCGCTGCTCGGGAGCGACCGCTTCGCTTTGATTGGAGGGGCGATTGCAATGGTGCTGGGACCGTTGGTTTATTTCGGAGTGCGCCGGCGCCATTCCTAACCTGCCTTGCGAAATGAATAATCGCCAAAGGCAGCCACATGTTTAGCGTTGCGGTTGGTCGGTCATGGATATACAATTCCAATGTATATCAAGGAGAATGGACCATGCGGGTCGCAAAGTGGGGGAATAGTTTGGCCATTAGGCTGCCGGCAGCAGTAGTCAAAGCGCTGAAACTGAAAGAGGGCGACGACATTGAGATTCAGATTGCCAATCGCAAGAACTTTCAGGTTAAGAAAGGTCGGACCCGTGAGCAGGCATTGGCGGCTCTAAGGAAATTGAGCCGGCCGTTCCCCAAGGGATTTGTCTTTGATCGCGACGAAGCGCATGAACGGTAAAGCTTTCTTCGACACCAACGTCCTGGTCTATGCCATCGTAGAAAACGATCCCCGCAAAATACGTGCTCGCGAATTGCTTTCCGTTGGAGGCACGATTAGCGTGCAGGTATTGAATGAATTTGTTTCTGTTGTGCGCCGCAAGGTAAAAATGCCCTGGGATGATGTGAGAGCAACCTTGCAATGGATTCTGCTTCTCTGTCCCGAAGCGGTTGCGGTCACCATCAAAACGCACGAGAAGGCCGTCGGAATTGCGGAGAGATACGGCTATAGCATCTATGACTCGCTTATTGTGGCTTCGGCATTAGAGGCAAAATGCGAGTTGCTTTATTCGGAAGACTTGCACGACGGACAGGTCGTCGATGGGCGGTTGACGATTCAAAATCCGTTCAGGTCCGTGACCGGTTCTTGAGCTCAGGCTTTTTTCGAATCTCCGTCCAGTACTCCTCTCGCATCTCGTCATCGATCTCAACTGGAATGTTGCTGACGTAGAGACGATCCTTTCCATCGCGACGCGGTCCAGAAATCCAATGCTCCTCGTGCGTTTCGGCGTCTTTATAGTTCGCCTTGAATCCTTGGATCCTGGAGAATTTCTTGCTTCCGTAGTAGATCGACAGGCCAGTCTTTGAAAAAGTCACGCGACCGATTCGCGCCGGACCATCCAAGCCCTCCGCCTTTAACTCGATGTACATGATCCGCGGAACCGTTAGAGATTTGGCCATTGGATACATCCCATCGCAAACTAACCTCAGCTCACCCAATCCAAAACCTTGTACCACATCCCCGCGAATGGCAGAAACCACGGCTTGCCGTTGTACAGGCCGAGCGGCGCGCCGGGGAAAGGAATGCCGACGAAAGGATTCTCAGGCTTATCGCCCGACATCAATTCCGCAATCTTCTGGCCTTGATACGTGGCCATGGCGACTCCATGTCCGGCGTAGCCGACGGCGTAATACATGCCATCGATCTGACCGGCGTGAGGCATGATGTCGAAAGCAAAGTCGAGCGTACCTCCCCAGACGTATTCAACTTTTGCATCGCGCAGCTGAGGATAGACGTCGATCATGCCCCGGCGCAGGATTTCGGCGCTGCGGCGGATCGTCTGCGCGTTCTCGGGAAAGAACGCGGCCCGGCCGCCGAACAACATACGGCGGTCTGGCGTAAGCCGGTAGTAGTAGAGATAGTTCTTCGAGTCGTAGATCATCCGATTGCGTGGGCTTAGCTCATGCCCCAGCGCCTCCGGCAGGACTTCGGTCGTGATGATGAATGACCCAATCGGAATCAGTTTCTTCTGCAGCGCAGGAGTTGCACGGGACGTGTAGCCGCTGGTTCCGACGAAAACTTCCCGCGCCCACAATGCGCCGCGTGAAGTAGTGATCTTCCAGCCCGCTTCGCCATGGCTTGATTCGCGCTGCAAGCTTTCCACGCGCGTGTGCTCAAAGACTTCGGCCCCAGCTTTCATCGCGGCACGCCCCAACCCCGCGACATACTTCGCGGGATTTGCCCCCGCACTAACTTCATCGACCATACCCCCGTAATAAATCTTTGATCCGATTTCAGCGCTCAAATCATTCTTCTGCACCACGCGCAGGTGATGATTGAACTCGCTGGCAATCACTTCCGCCTGGCGCGCGTAGTCGTCGAAATGCTTCTGCTTGCAGGCCACTTCAAGATGGCCGCAGCGCGAGAAATCACACTCGATAGCTTCTTCGTGAACAATCTGTTCGACGCAATCGATGGTCGCGAGCGACGCGGCGTACATGCGCTGGGTGCGCTCGCGTCCATACATCGAGATGAGCTGGTTCACGCCCAGCTTCATTCCGGTAAGCACCATGCCGCCATTGCGGGAACTGGCTCCCCAGCCAATGGTTTCGGCTTCGAGCACGGCGACTTTCGCCCCGCGTTTCGCCAGGGTGCGCGCGGCAGAGAGGCCGGTGAAACCCGCGCCGATGACGGCAACATCTACGCGATCGGGGATTGGCCGGGACTCTGTCTTGGGGAATTCGGCAGTGGTCAGCCAGTAGTTTTGTTCTTGCAGGGGCATCGTTCTTCTTTCGTGATGAAGCTTTGGCGCAGCTAGAACCGCGCCCGTTCAGAATAAGTATCCCTCACAGGACCGCTGTCTCGTGAATCATACGACCTTCGGCGAAGCGTGTAAGACTGAGCAACGACGCATCGATCAGACTCGTCTGGCCGTGGAGAATAAGGTCGCTCAGAATCTTTCCCGTTGCCGGTGCATGCATCACACCGTGCCCGCTGAAGCCGTTAGCCAGGAAAAAGCCGGGCAAGCCCGGCGCCTCCCCCAGGATTGGGTGGTGGTCCGGCGTCATCTCATAGAGACCGGCCCACGCGCGCTTGGGGTTCACCGGAAGATTAGCGAAGCAAGGCACACGGTCGGCTGCACGCGTCAGAATTTTTTCGACAAAGCTGGGGTCGAAATCCGTCTTGAAGCCCGGAGTTTCTTCGGGATCGTTCCACGCCAGCAGAAAGCCGCGAGCCTCGGGACGAAAGTGAAATCCGTTCGACATGTCGATGATCATGGGAGCGGTGTGCGGAAATTCGTCAAATGGTTCACTGGGAACCAGCATGCGACGCAGCGGCTCGACGGGTAACTCCAAACCGGCAAGCCTCGCTACCTGCGCCGCCCAGCTGCCGGCGCAGTTTACCACCTTGCCAGCGCTCACAGAACCGCGCGTGGTCTCGACCGACCGAATCCCGCTTGCGTCTCCCGTAAGGCCGGTCACCACCGTGTTCTTCCACACCGTGGCGCCGTGTTCAGCCGCCCAACTCATGAATCCGTTCATGGCGCTGTAAGGGTCAACAAAGCCATCGCTCGAGCAGAAACTTCCGCCAACAATGTCATCGGAGCGCAACTGCGGAAACATGCGGCGAATTTCCGCGCCCGCCAGCAGCCGCACATCCTTCAAACCCATCTTTACTTGCTGGGTATAGTTGGTCCGCAGATAGGCCATGTGGTTTTCGGTGGTAGCGCAGAACAGATAGCCTTGCGGCCGATAGTCACAGGGGTAGCCGAGGCGCTCCTCGAAGCTGGCATAAAAAGGAATCGAGTAAAGCGACATCTGGATGCTCACCGGAGTAGAAAACTGCGATCTCACACCGCCCATGCTCTTACCGGTAGATCCCTTGCCCAGGGCCGGTTCGCGCTCGACCACCAGAACGTTGCGACAGCCATTCGCGGTCAGGTGATAGGCGATGCTGCAACCGACGATTCCTCCTCCAATAATGACTACATCAGCAGTTTTCATTCGGCACACGGTCGGGAACGACTCAGCATTCTAGCGCACTCGACGCATGCTCCTTCCGCACACTCGCGACCTAGTCAGGATCGAACGCCTCATGGCGCAGGCTGTCGTCGAAAGGACATGTACTTCCGGGATATTCGGCCATTCTTAGTTTGGAACCATATTCCACCTCAGTAACTTGCAGGGGTTACCCAGTCTGCCTAGTCTGGAGTGAGATGATGCCCTTGCGCTGCCTCCTATTTTCGTCGGACGCGGAGATCGTTCAGCCGATCTGGCAGGTCCTCGCCGACCTGGGGATCGAGGGAGAATACTGCCAGAGTGGGGTGGACGCGGTAGAGAAGGTTACGACCCAATCGTTCCAAATCGTCGTCACCGATTGGGAGAATCAGCCCGAGGCCGCGTTCCTGCTGAAGACGGTGCGGGAGTTGAAAGCGGCGCAACGGCCGTTAACTTTGGCGATTGTCAGCGATGATGCCAGGCGTCCGCAGGCGCTGCAGGCAGGGGCCAATTCAATTTTGCTGAAACCGATTCGCGCCGAGCAGGTGCGAGATACGATGAGTACGGCCTGCGAGCTTCTTCGATCAAAGTTGCAACTCGCTACTTCGGCGCCCGCACGCGAAACGCCACCAACGGCGGCTCAGCTAGCTGTCGCGGCAGCTGCCGGTGCGGGTTCGGTGCCGGGCTTCGTAATACAGGCAACCACGAAAGTCAGAGCAGACTCCGCAACAGACGTGCAGTCTCATAAGGAATTGGACGTTAAGATACCGGAAGAATTCGCAGTCGCGAACGCAGTCCCGAAGATTGACACGGTCGCGGAGTTGGAGCCAATGACGGCTGCGATTGACCCTTCCGCCGAAGTGCAGCTCAAACCGCAGGAAACTCTTACCGGGTGGGCCATGTTGCAAGCGCGGTTGACAACATCGGCGCCACGCGCGGCAGCTGGTGCCCCGGCGAAGAGCGACCTCCTGTCGTACGGAGAAACGCGATCCTACAGTGGTCCGTCGGCACCATCGCTAGCACAAGACAAGGCGCCCGCGAAGGAGGAGTCGCACGCGGATGCCGCAACTGAAGCCACTCTTTTCGCTTACATATCTGGAAAGTCGCCACAAGACTCGGAACCAGCGGCCACAGCGCGGCCAAAGCTTGGCAAAGTGCTTATGGTTGCCACCTTGGCGGCTGTTTGTGTCGGTCTGGGGACGGTGCCCCGAACCCGCCAGAGTTTCCTCACGGTCTACCGGAATAGCATACGTACCGCAAGTCGCTTACTGAACCCGCCCCCCGCCCCTTTACCAGAGGCCGTAGCGCTGCACGATAGTTTTGGCCAGTCCGGTGACGAATACAAGCTTCCGGTGCCCGTGAATATCCCGGATGCGACCACGGATCCTTCGCAAATTCGCGTGCTGCCTACGGTTGACCCAACCGCGAAACCGCAGAAGGCTCCGGACACAAATGGCGAGCCGGAGCAAAAGCCTTCCGATAATCCTTCTGTGGATCAGGACCAAACCGCGCCCATTCAAGGCGCCCAAGGACGCGGTGAAGATCACGAGGTTAAGGACGCGCCACCGGCAAACGCAGGAGATCTACCGAAGGATTCGACAGAGGCACGCACCGATGCGGCGCCCACCCGGACTGATCCAACGCCAGGTGCGCCCGTGGTGCAGCCCGCCACCCCGAGACTTCCAGTCGCGTCGTCACCACCGCCCTCTATGCCGCAGCATGCAACTTCTGCAACCGTTAGAGCAGGCATACCGTCCAGCCTGAAATCGCAGATCGCCTCCAGCACTCCGCTGTCCAGCGGGTCCAAGCCCGTTGAGGCCGCAATGTCGTCCATTGAGCCGGTAAATCTGCCCGAACCCGTGGAGCGGGAATTCCTGGTTCAACCTGTCGATGCAGTATATCCCGCGGCGGCACGAGCCAACGGGCAGCGGGGCATTGTGGTTTTGCAGGTGCTGATTGGGCGCGACGGCTTGGTTCAGGATGCAAAATTCCTGCAGGGGTCGCTGGTTTTCGCGCGGGCGGCCATCGACGCCGTGAAGCAGTATCGCTTCAAACCATACACTCTGAATGGGCGCGCCGTCTCGGTGCAAAGCGTTATCACCCTGACCTTCAAACCTCCCGTTTAAGCGGCTTGGTGACAGATCAGGAGACGGATCGTCTTATTCATAGATCGTCTTATGCGCAGACCGTCTTATTCACCTGTGAACCCCGGATTCTCCGAAAGGTTACCCCAGCGACTCGAATAAGAGCAGCCAGGACGCTAAAAGCAGCATCTACAAGATATAATGAGAGTACGTTTTGCAGGAAGTGACTCCTTTCCAGAAGAAGAATCTGATGTCCATGAAAACTAAAGCTGCGATTCTGGTTTCGTCCTTTGCCGTGCTGCTGTTTGTGGTGGTTGGCTCTTTTGGCGGTGTGCACGCCTCTTCGAACGACGGCTCCTACCGGCAGATGCAGGTTTATAGCGAGGTCCTGTCCCGCGTACAGAGTGAGTACGTCGAAGATCCAAACATCCCCAAGGTGACTGACGGAGCGTTGCATGGTCTGGTGGAGTCGCTCGACGCGAACTCCAGCTACCTGACTGCCGCGGCTTACAAGGCTTATAAGGCCCACAAGTCAGAGGCCAGGGGCGAAATTGGCGCAACTGTCTCCAAGCGCTTTGGATACGCGGACGTGGTTTCCGTGTTGCCGGGGTCGCCGGCGGAGAAAGCGGGGATTGAGGATACCGACATCTTCGAATCCATCGAAGGCCAAAGCACGCGGGATATGTCTTTGCCAGAGATTCGGGCCGCGCTCAGCGGGACGCCCGGCTCAACCGTGAACGTTTCCGTGGTGCGGGCGCGAAGAGCAGAGCCCCAGAAGATGTCGATCGCACGCGATGTCATAACCGTGCCTCCGGTTTCTGACAAGATGTTGGAGGATGGCATCGGATACGTGAAAGTCGACGCTCTCACAAAAGGCAAGGCGCAGGAGATTGCAGCGAAGATCAAGGCGCTGGAAAAATCTGGAGCGAAAAAGTTGGTCCTGGATTTGCGCAATACTTCCGACGGAGAACAGAGCGAAGGTATTGCCACCGCGAATCTCTTCCTGAATCACGGCACAATTACTTATCTGCAAGGGCAGAAGTTTCCCCGAGAGGCGTTCAATGCGGATCCGGCCAAGGCCGTCACTTCACTTCCAGTTGCAGTGCTGGTGAATAAAGGAACCGCGGGAGCAGCCGAGATTGTGGCGGCGGCTATTCTGGAAAATGCGCGGGGCGACGTCGTAGGCGACAAGACCTTCGGCGATGGATCAGTGCAGAAGACAATCGATCTGCCGGACGGCGGCGCTCTGATTCTCTCGGTGGCGAAATACTATTCGCCCAGTGGCAAGGCCATTATGGAGACCGCCGTAACCCCCAATGTGCTGGTGGCCGACGAGACCGACAATGTACTCTCCGATGATGACGGTCAAGAGTCTGCCCCGGCCGAGCCGGAGGCGAAGCCCAAGAGTTCGCAGGATGATCAGTTGCGCAAGGCTGTCGAGGTATTGAAGAGCAGGGCGAGCTAAACAACGTTTAGGCAGAGACTGGTGTCGCGCACCTAATGAGGTGCGCGATTTTTTGTACGCAGCCCCAAAACCTCCACCCCCCTCCTGCGAAGCTGCCACCGTGACTTGTATTTGCAACTACCGGGGCGTTTCACGCCCTGCTATTCTGAACTCATCTCGCTATGCAATCGCTCTTTGAAGATCTTCCGCCCGTGGAGGTTGCCGGAAGGAAGTTAGTAGGCCGCGTTTTGTTGGCCCTGCTCGTGCTGATTTCCGCCTTGGTAGGAGCGGCCGCCGGACTACTCCTGGTTTACACCACCGATTTGCCGCAAGTCGACGCCCTGGAAGCCTACCGCCCAAGCTCAATCACCGAGTTATATGACGACCACGGTCGCGTGATCGGATCGTTCGCGCTGCAACGGCGCGTCGTGGCGGGCTACGATGATTTTGCTCCGGTGCTGCGAGATGCGCTGGTGTCGATTGAAGACAAAGATTTCTACCGGCATTCCGGCATAAACTTCTGGCGAATCGTTGGCGCGGCGTATCGCGACATCGAATCCGGAGGCAAGGTGCAAGGGGCGTCAACGCTCACCATGCAGTTGGCGCGTAACTTATTTCTCTCCCCCGACCGCTCATTTCATCGCAAAGTGCAAGAGACCATGCTGGCGATCCAAATCGAACGGCGCTTCACCAAACCGCAAATTTTCACCCTGTATGCCAACCAGATTTTCCTGGGACACGGTGTATATGGCTTCGAAGCTGCGTCGGAATTCTACTTCAGCAAACCCGCGCGCAACCTTACGCTGGCAGAAGCCGCGCTGCTGGCCGGTCTACCCAAGGGTCCGGGAATCTATTCGCCGATTAATCATCCCGACCGGGCGATGAGACGCCGCACTCTCGTGATCAACTCCATGCTCGAGGATGGCAAGATCACGACAGCTCAGGCGGCAGACGCACGTTCTGCGCCCATCGCTTTGCATCTGCAACACGATCCCAATTCGCTTGCGCCTTATTTCGTGGAAGAGATACGCCGGTATCTGGAAAACAAATACGGGACCGATCAGGTACACGAGGGCGGATTGAAGGTCTATACCTCGCTTGACGTCGATCTGCAGAAGGCCGCGAACCAGGCGGTGCTGGATGGCTTGGCGGCCTATGAGCGCCGTCACGGATGGAAGGGCCATCTGGAAAACGTCGTCGCCGAAGGTGGCGCACTCGACAAGTATCAGCATCCTGACTGGGATGACGAGCCCGAAGTGAATGGATATGTGCATGCCCTGGTGACTTCTTCAGGAATCGGAATCGCTACGCTGAAATTCGGGCGCTTTGCCGCAGCTCTTGGCCAGGCGGACGTGGCTTGGACGCAAGGCAAAATACAAGACATGTTGCGCGCGGGAGACATCTGCTACGTCAAGATTCTTATGTTGACTCCCAACGGAGCGGCACGGGTAAGCCTTGAACAGGATTCCGGGGCGCAGGGAGCGCTGATGGCGGTCGACAATGCGACCGGCGGAACTAAGGCGATGGTAGGAGGCCGCGATTTCAGTGAATCAAAATTTGATCGTGCCACTCAGGCACTGCGGCAGGTGGGTTCGTCGTTCAAGCCGTACGTCTACACCGCGGTCATCGACCGCGGGGGAAGTCCTGACGACACGATTCTGGATGAGCCCATAACTTTCGAGACTGGTTCCGGCCCTTATTCCCCTCATAACTATGACGAAAAGTTTGAAGGAACTATCACTCTTCGTCGCGCCCTGGCGCAGTCGCGAAATATTCCAGCGTTGAAGTTGGCCAGCAAGCTGGGAATCAAGACCGTCATTGACTATGCCGAGCGCTTCGGAATCACGGCTAGGTTGCCGCCCTATTTGCCGGTGGCGCTAGGCTCGGCGGAAATCACGCTGTTGGAGCAGACTTCAGCCTACAGTGTTTTTCCCAATGACGGCGTCCGCGTCACACCTCGCTACATCACCAAGGTGACTGACTATGAGGGGCGGGTGCTCGAAGAGGATTATCCGGAAGTGAAGGATGTGATCAGCGCGCGCACGGCGCGAATCATGACTGCAATGTTGCGCGAAGTGGTGCTGCGCGGAACTGGAGTCGCCGCGGCGAAGATGCCATTTCCCGTCGCTGGGAAAACTGGCACGACCAATGATTTCACGGATGCCTGGTTCATGGGATTTTCGCCGACCATGACTTGTGGCGTGTGGATCGGCTTCGACGAAAAGAAAACTCTGGGCGCCAAGGAAACGGGAGCGCATGCCGCCCTGCCCATCTGGATGAACTTCATGAGTACCGCCATGGCAGGAAAAGATGCTGGAGAGTTTCAAGCGCCGCCGGACGCGCCAGTAACCCTCATTCAAAAAGTAGACACCCCAGACACATCGCCAAGCACGGATGAGACCCATTAGCTAATCCCTGTGGCACGAGTTCGTGTGGAGCGGGCACTCCCGCCCGCTTTTTTCCACTTGCACGACTGCCAATGTCCCCCGCAACCTTCTTCGTGGATTGAAGCCACCCCGCGACGGAAATAAACGCGGCTCCTTGTGACATCTGACCTTGTCATCCACAGCCCCAACCGCCCATCATCTGACCGGAGGCAGTGCGGACAAATATTTATGGACAGCACCCCTAATTCGTTTGCTCTCCAGACTCCTCTAAGTCCTTTAGACAACGTATTTTGCAGAGAATTTCTCGCTAACTCAATGATTCCAATAGGGCCGGCTAGACCCGCGGGGGTGGGGGGGAGGTAACCAACCAGTAAATGCCACTGATAACAAACCAGTTAAGGCCGCAAACTCTGCACTACGCCGCCAAAGTGCCCCCGTAACTCGGCATACTCGGTCTGAAGTCAGCCGCTACTCGACTGCCGAACTATAATCGCTATCACCTTAATGAAACCTTTTCTTCGCTTTGCGATGCTTGCCCTGGTGCTAGTGGTTGTGGCACTCGTGTCGGCGCTGACCGCGATGCGATTTGCCATTCACGGACAAGAAGTGCAAGTGCCTGCACTCATCGGCCTGGCCCCTACGGACGCGGAGCGCGCTGTTGCTGGCCTTGGGCTGCAGATCGACGTCGAGCGCCAGTATTACAGTCCCACGATTCCTGCGGGACGGATTATGACCCAGATGCCGCTGGCGGGAACAAAAGTGCGGCGCAATTGGCAGGTCCGCGTGGCTCAGAGTCTGGGGCCGCAGCGCGTTTCTATTCCAGACGTAACCAAGCAGAGTGAGCGCGCAGCCGAATTGAACATTCGGCGGCGCGGGCTGGAAGTGGCTTCAACCGCCGAGATTCAGCTGCCCGGAACTCCGGCCGATCAGGTGCTCGCACAGAGTCCCCCGGCAAATGCGAGTCAGGTGGCCGCTCCGAAAACGAGTCTGCTGGTATCGGCAACGGCGGATGCACCCGCATTCGTCCTGCCCAGTTTCGTGGGACAACCTCTGGGCAGCGCGAGTCGCACGATACAGGATGCTGGCTTCAGGCTGGGGACGGTGAGTATGGCGCCGCCGCCCGCAATCGCGCCCGCCGCGAGTTCCGCGGCACCTGGCTCCGTCCCGTCGACACCTGTATCTCCGGCACCGCAGCAGCCATCGCCAGCCAGCATGATCGTTACCCAGTGGCCGCCCGCGGGACAGAAAGTTCTGGCGGGTGCGGTGGTGAATTTCGAAGTTCGCTGATACCTGCGGGCCGCTAGATTTTTTCCAGGATCGCTGCGAAGAATCCGTCGCAGGGATGGACGCCCGGAAGCGTACGCAAATACGGGCCGCGCGTGAGCGAAGAAGGATCCGGCCAGATCAGTTCTCCCTCGTGTCGCGACTTTTCGAGTTCCGCGCGGCAATCGATAACGCGGAACGATCGGTCTTCCGCCAGTGCCAGCTCGATTACGTCTTCATTTTCTTCCCTCTCCAGCGAGCACGTGGAATAAATCAGACGTCCCCCTTGCCCAACTTGGGCCATAGCCGAACGGAGGATCGCGACTTGGCGCACTTGCAGGTCGGCCAGATCTTCCGCTGTGAGCCGCCATTTGATTTCCGGATTGCGCGCGATAGTGCCGGTGCCGGAGCAAGGCACATCGGCGAGGACTCGATCGAACTTTGTGGCGAAAGGCAGATTGCGAGCATCGGCGGCGATCACTTGGATATGGCCGAGCTTGGCCCCAGAGTCCGGACCGTATGCACTCAGCAATTTCCTCAACAAGCGGGCGCGGTGAGGATGAAGTTCGACGGCAGCAATATCCGCTCCAGAATTACGATCGGCGACGGCCGCGGTTTTTCCTCCGGGGGCCGCACAACAATCGAGAATGTTTGCTCCGGTCCCAACCATGGCTGCAACCAGCTGCGAGGCTTCGTCCTGAATAACAGCAGAGCCGGCTCGAAAAGCTGCGGACTTGGTGATGTCTCCCTGCAGAACTCGCCGCGCCGAGGAAAGCAGTGCGCCAGGACCGAGTTCGACCCCCTCGACTTTAAGTTGGCCTTCTACCTCTTGATGCCGAATGCGAATGCTAGTCACTGGAACCGACTGGTCGTATTCGCAAATCCGACGAACCAAGTCGAGTCCGTACGCCTGAATCCATCGCTCGACCAGCCACAACGGATGCGCACTACCGGCTGCGATATCTTCGGCTGACAATCCACTGAGCATAGATGGCAACTGGTGGGCGGAGCCGCTGGCGGCGAGTTTGCGCAAGACCGCATTAACGAAAGGAGCGGCGGAACGTTTACGGGCACGCTTGACCAGTTCTACACTCTCATTGATTGCGGCGCGCGCGGGAACACGGCTGAGCCAGCCGAGCTGATAAACCGCAAGGCGAATTGCCGTCAGAACCTCGAGATCAAGCTTGGAGAGCCGTTGCGCGGAGCTCTCGGCGATTTGCGAATCAAGCAGTGATCGCCAGCGCAGAACACCCATAACCAATTCCGTGGCCAGCGAGTGATCGATCAGCGTAAGCCGGTCATACGTCTTTGCATGAAGAAGTTCGGAGGCATAAGAAGACTGCCGCTCGACCCGGATCAGAATGTCGAATGCCGCAGCGCGGGCGGGAGAAACCGCGAAGTGCGAGGTCTGGGTTTTGGATTTCACTGTGGCCAGTATGACCGAAGTAGCCCGTGCGAGGAAGGAATTAGAGCTGCCTTACGTGCCGAGCTTCTCGCCGCCCTGCGGCCGGTAGCCGCGAAGAAAATCAGAGACAGAGGTCCGCTTCTTCCCTTCCAACTGCAGTTCTATGAGTTCGAGCGCCGTCCCTTGGCCGCAACCGACAAGAAGGCGATCGCCTTCCACCTTCAGTTCGGATGGTGACAGCGCTCGATCGAGGCCGGACGCCTTCCACAGTTGCAGGTTCTTTCCGCGGAATTTCGTATATGCGCCGGGCCAGGGTTGAAATCCACGCATGCGATTCAATATCTCCGGTGCAGGACGGGAAAAATCTACGAGCCCATCTTCCTTTCGGAGTATCGGCGCGAGCGTTGCCTGGGTGTGATCTTGAGGTTGCGGGCTGATGGTGCCGGCCTGCAACCCCCGCATCGTTGTGACGATTAAATTCGCTCCCACGATTGCGAGCTTGGGCGCAAGCGTCTCAGCCGTGTCGTCGGGAGAAATGGGAATTCTCTCCTGCAGCAGAATGTCACCGGTATCGAGACCGGCGTCAATTCTCATCGTAGTAACTCCTGTAACGGATTCGCCCCGCGCAATTGCCCACTGAATAGGCGCAGCTCCTCGATATTTCGGCAAGAGCGATGCGTGTAAATTGATGTTGCCCAGAGCCGGAAGATCGAGCATCCATTGCGGAATGATGCGGCCGTACCCCACCACTATGATGGCGTCAGGCTTGAGGGCGACGAGTTGAGCGCGGAAGTCAGCGTTATTTTTGATACTTTCAGGCTGGATGACTGGCAATCTCAATTTCAGAGAGCATTGCTTGACCGGAGAAGACACAAGCTCGAGGCCGCGGCCTTTCGGCCGGTCTGGCTGGGTCACTACCAACTGAACATGCAATCCAGCGTTGACCAGCGCCTCCAGAGTGGACACGGCAAAGCGAGGCGTTCCGCAGAAAACAAGATTGAGGGATTGAGGCATTCGGGTAATTGGGCAATCTTGTAATTGGGCAATTGAGGAATCACAGTACGCGACGCAACAATTGTTCAATTACATAATTACCCAATTACAAATCCCTCTACCATTCTCCCGCTTTCACCAGTTTGCGGATTTTGCGCTTGATTAAGTCGCGCTTCAACGCGCTGATGTGGCTGATGTATAGCTTGCCGTTCAGGTGATCGGTTTCGTGTTGAAAGGCGCGGGCCAGCAGGTCGTCGCCAGTCTTCTCGAAAAGCTTTCCCGTCACATCTTGTGCGCGTACGGTGGCTACCGCGGCACGACTCACGTTTTCGCGGAAGTCAGGAATGCTGAGACAGCCTTCGCTCTGCGCGTGCCGGCCTTCCTTGTGGATGATCTCAGGATTGATCAGGACGAGCTTGGCGTTCGGGTCTTCCTTGAAAGTGACGTCCACCACGGCGATGCGGCGCGAGATGCCAATCTGCGGCGCGGCCAGGCCCACGCCACGGGCGGCGTACATTGACTCAAACATGTCTTCGACCAGCTTCTTCAGTTCTTCGTCGAAGGCCGTGACCTTTTCTGCCGGCTTCTCAAGAACGGGATTTCCGAACTTCACAATGGGATAAATCATCAGTAGCTTTTCAGTTGCTGGCAGTAGCCCTGGAAATTGCGCAAAGTTTCGCCCATGGAATCACCGCCGAATTTTTCGAGCGCGCAGCGGGCCAGAGTAAGCGCGACCATGGCTTCGGCTGCAACTCCACCGGCCGGGACCACACAAACATCGGAGCGCTCATAGGCCGCGCTCACCGCTTCGCGGGTCGCAAAATCGACCGACTGGAGAGGGCGGCGCAAAGTGGAAATCGGCTTCAGGTAGCCACGCACCCGAATCTCTTCGCCATTGGAAACCCCGCCTTCGATTCCGCCGGCATTGTTGCGAGTGCGGGTGAACGCGGTAAAATTCGCCGGCTCGCCATAGCCAATTTCATCATGCACGGCCGAGCCTCGAGCCGCAGCGGCGGTAACACCGGCGCCGATCTCAACCGCCTTCACCGCTTGCAACGACATCACAGCGGCGGCCAGCAGAGCATCCAACCGTTCGTCCCACTGCGCGTACGTGCCCAAGCCGGGCGGCACTCCGTGGGCAACCACCTCGAAAACTCCTCCTACCGAGTCGCCGGTTTTTAGAACTTTGTCGACCTCATCTTTCATGCGTTGCTGCATTTCGGGGTCGGCACAATTCAGCAAAATCTCTTCCTGTTTGTAAAGCTCCTGAATAAGCTCCCAAGAAACTTCCAACTGCATGGCGGCGTTGCCCACAGCGACCACGTGACTGAGAACTTCGAGGCCGAGTTGGTGGAGGAACGTTTTGGCGAGAGCGCCGATGGCAACGCGCGCCGCCGATTCGCGGGCAGAGGCGCGCTCCAGAACATAGCGGGCTTCGGGAAAATTATATTTCAATGCGCCCGCCAGGTCGGCGTGCCCGGGCCGGGGAGATGCTACGCGCTTGTGGCGGGCAGCATCACCTTCGCCAACGGGTAATGCTTCTTGCCAGTTCTTCCAATCTTTATTTTCGAGCTGCACCGAAATTGGCGAACCGATCGTCATGCCGTGGCGGACGCCGGATAGAATGTGAGCCGTATCCCGCTCAATCTTCATGCGCCCACCGCGCCCGTAACCTTGCTGCCGGCGCCAGAGTTCACGATCGAGAAACGCCTGGTCAACCTTGAGTCCCGCGGGCAGGCCCGAAACGAAAGCCACCAGAGCTTCCCCGTGAGATTCTCCGGCGGTGAAATAGCGCAGCATGAGTGCTCGATTCTACCTGAAGCGGCGCCGCTCTTGGAATTCTCTGGAGGTAGAGACCAGCCCGCGCGCGGATGAACCCAATGACGAACCCAATAGAGACGCCCGCGGGCGCGATTTTTCGCAGGCGCAGACGGCCAATGATTGATACAATTATCGAAAGATTTAATTGCGTTCCGCCTCTCCGCTCACGTCATTTCGCAAAGACTCTGGCCAACTAAGGAGACTGTGTGCCCCCACGCACAGATTCAAGGGACAATTATTTTTCGAGCGGCAAGATTCGTTGCGCGCTGGCGCATGACCATGGCCTGTTGCGCCAAGGGTTGCGGCGGCTACTGGAAGACGAACCCGATATTGAAGTCGTCAGCGAGGCTGAAAATGCGGCCGAGTGTTTGCGCAAGGTTCATGAGTACCGGCCGGATGTGGTGATCGCGGACGCCACGACTTTTGGGTTGCCCGCGGCTGAAGCGCAGCTTTGCGTGGCGCGGGAATCTGACTCTACCAAGTTAGTGTTTTTGAGCGTAGAGCAACAGACTTCCGCCGAAGAACTTGTGGAGATGGTCCGCAGGGCGTACTCCTCAGATCGGACGAGCTATCTGGAAGCGCCGCCGGAACGCGACCCGCAGCTCTCAACCACAACCCTATTTCCACAGGAACGGGCGCTCACCACGCGCGAGCGGGAAGTGTTGAAGCTGCTGGCTGAAGGAAAAACCGTGCGCGCATCGGCGACAATTCTGGGCTTGAGCGTCAAGACTGTGGACGCGCATAAATTCAATCTGATGCGGAAGCTGGGCATTCACAACAAGGCTGAGTTGGTGATGTGGGCGATTCAGAAGAAGGTTGTGAAGATCCCCGTGAATTTCTAAGAGCTCACCGCTGTGCAAGCGGAGACAAGCTCCGCAAGGCTGGAGACCTGTAATTCTGGCTCTCCCTGTGCAGCCTTTACGGCACCTACACCGGCTCGCGGCGACGGACGGTTAACCCAGACCGTGGACAGGCCGAGCGATTGCGCGGGAATTACGTCGTGGTAAATGCTCTGGCCGACGTGCAGGATACGGTGGGCGGGTACGCCGATGCGGCTCAACGCGAGTTCAAAAATCTTCAACGATGGCTTATAGGCTTCTGCCTGTTGGGCCGTGATGATCTCGTTAAATCTCACTCCCAGCTGAGGCGCTGTGGCGGCGAAAAGATCATCGTCCACGTTGGAAATAATAGACAATCGGAAACGCTTCTGAAGTTCACGAAGAGCGCTCGCCGTATCCGGCCAGGGCTTCCACGTCGCAAGCGATTCCGGCAGCGATTGAGTTTCCGCCTGGGTCGGCGAGAATCCGAGCTGTTCGCCAAACTGCCTTACCACCGACCGCAGCACTTCGCGATAGCAGCGATATTCTCCCTGCTCGGCGCCAGCTTCGAAGTCGCCATAAAGCTTCAAGACCGTATCATCGTCCGTGTCTTTGCCGTGGTCGGCAAGAATGCGGTGCACGCAGCGGAGGATACCCTCCTCCCAGTTGATCAGGGTTCCGTAGCAATCAAAAGTGAGGACTTCGAAGCGGCTGAAGTCGAGCATGTATGGTTATAGACGTTCTCCCGGACCTTGGTGATCTGCACTGCGGCGCAGATCTATTGACTGATCTCAAGCGGCCGTCTGAGTTCGAAGGCCACTACGGACTCCGTAGGCAGAACGATTTCCTTGTTCCCCGTGAAGGCGGAGCCGGCGCCACCCGCGCCTCCACCCGCTACCAGGCCGATGGCAGCGCCTTTTCCTCCGCCCGCCAGTCCGCCAATAATTCCCCCTAACGCGGCTCCTCCTCCTGCCATGATTCCGGTGCGTTTCCCTTTGCCTTTCAGGGAGAAGGAACGAGCCGACGCTTGCACCGGCAAATCAGCACCATTCACGTTGATGGAGTCGAGCCGGATTTCCAGCCGCGCGCCTCCGGCGAACCTACCCAGCGGCTTCGCATCCACCACCGTTCCGCTTACCCCGCTGCCTCGCGGGATGGCGACGGCATTCTCAACCACTACGTCCTTGGCCACCGTGCCGGTAAACGTCTGTCCTTCTGTACTCAACTTGGAGCCAAGCGCAGACCCCAGGCTGATGGTTACTGTCTTCCCGGAAGGCACGACCAGGGGCGGCCTCGGAGCAGGGGCTTGTTCGTTCTGCTGATTGGCGCTATTCGTATTCGCATTGGCGTTCGTATTCGCATTCGTATCCGCAGCCGAGTTCGTGGCGCCGGTGTTGCTGGCGTTATTCGCGTTGTCAGAGGAAGGCTTGCGAGAGCAAGCTGTGCCCGCCAGGATCACAGCGAGGCTGAGCGTTAAAAGAATAGAGCGTGAGCGCATAATTCCCTCCAGTCGTATTAATCTCCAATTTAATCGGAAGAGGTTTGGCATGGCAACCGTTGACCATGGAAAGCTTGCCGGCAGCAGAAGCACAAAGACTTACGATTTGAAGCCGGGCAGCGAAGGAGCCTCTTCGCTGATTTCACCGGAACGCTCCGCCTCGGCCTCAGCCGCAGAGGAGGAATCGGCGGGCGCAGCAGCGGGTTTGGGGTTAAGAAATTTTGCGCTGTTCAGCAAGGGACGCCCGAGCGAGGGGTTGTAGCTGGTCCACGGACTCTCCGAGTCCGCCTCGCGCTCAAACTGGGCGCGCATGGCCTCCATTTTGGAATCCAGGTCGTCCATGTAATGCAGCAGAAGCGCTTCGGGAAACATCGGCAACTTGGGTGAACCGAATTCGTATTCACCGTGATGGCTGATGATCAGATGCTCCAGCAAAGTCTTGAGTTCGGCGGGGAATGCGGGAACCAGCGCGAGTTTCGCCTGCAGCATCTCAAGTTCAATAATCATGTGGCCGAGAAGCTGGCCACGCGTGGTGTAGGAGAACGAGCGATTGTAGGCCAGTTCGTGAATCTTTCCGATGTCGTGGAGAAAAGCTCCCGTCAATAGCAAGTCGCGATTGACCTGGGGATAGTTTCTGCTTACCAGATCACAAGACCGAAAAAGCGAGACCACGTGATCCAGCAGACCTCCAATGTATGCATGGTGCAACGTCTTGGCGGCCGGAGCATTGCGATAGGCCGCTGCGATCTCCGGGTCAGACATGAAAGCCTGCACCAGAGATTTGAGATGTGGGTTCTGAAAGGACGCGACGAAGTCAGTGAGTATCTGCCAGAGTTCGTCAATGTTTTTCGTGGTCTTCGGAAGATAATCGGAGAACTCGATTTCCGTTTCGCCCAGCTTGCGAACCTTGTGGATCGTGAGCTGGAACCGGTTCTTATATTTGTTGACCAGGCCCTTGATTTTCAGGAAATCGTCCTGCTCGAAGGCATTGAGCGCTTCTTCCACGTTGTCCCACATCTTGGCTTCGAGCTGTCCGCTGCGGTCGCCCAGAGTTAAAGCGAGATACGGCTCACCGCTTTTCTTGGGTTTGATCTGCTTGCTGACTACCACGAAGTTGGAAGTGATGATCTTGTTCTCGTGGCGGCTACAGTCGCTGATGTAGAACTCTTTCATCCTGTGAATCAGTGTAAATCAGAAAGCCAGAAGATAAAGATAGCGGAGTGAGACGAGATACCCATTTGCATGGGAAAAGTCCACGTTCGCACGGCTCACTCCGCAGTTCCTAGATAGGAACGCCCAACACCTTCTTTTTCTTCTTCTTGAGATTCTTGGTGTCGGACGCCTTGGCCGTAGTGGTTTCGATGGGTTTGGTCTGGTTCGGGCTGGCGCCGGAATCGATGTAACCCGTCTTGATGTCGATGTAGGCTTCTTCGCGCAGCTTGGTCAGATAGGCGCGCAGCGCCGGCTGCAGTTTCTGGTAATACAAGGCATCCTGGATGCGAGGCTCAACTTCTTTCAATGGAGGAATCCCTGCCATCTGATGGCTGGTCACCTTCAAAATCACATAGCCCTGCTTGGTGCGGATCACGTCTGTAACTTCGCCGGATTTCATGGCGAATGTTTTGTCTTCAAGTTCCTTAGCCAGGGTGCCGCGCTTAAACGCCCCCAGATCGCCGCCCTGTGCCGCCGAGGGGCCGTCGGAATTCTTCTTCGCAATATCTTCAAAGCTGGCTCCCGCGCGAATCTGTTTGAGCAGATCGTTAGCCTTCGATTCAGCCGCGGCTAGAGACGCAGCCTCCTCCGCCTGCTTGGCCGCCTCGGGGGGAATTTCTTGAGTCTTAGCGGCGTCGCCAGGCGCGGTGGAGGCATCGGCTGCGCCCATCAGAGCTGGCTTTTCCGCTGGCTTTTCGATAGCCGCTTTGTGCGGGGCCACCAGAATCTCGCTCAGCTTTATCGACTCAGGTTGCTCCATCTCACTCTTGTGTTCTTCGTAAAACTTGGCTTCCTCTTCTTTGGGAATGCTTAGGTGCGAGCCGACTTCTTCGCCAATCACTTTTTGCGTGATGAGCTGATTACGCATGTTCTGCTTGAAATCTTCATAGGAGATCCCTTGAGCCGTAGCGGCCTTCTCCAGTTCTTCCATGGTGTCCAGCTTCATGTCCTTGCGCATCTGGTCGAGGCGTTTGATCAGGTCGGTGTCGCCGGTGATGCCGAGATCTTTGCCCTTTTCAATCAGGAGTTGCTGATCGATCAGATCGCGCAGGACGTCCTTTTCACGGTCAGAGTAGACTTTATCCGCATCGGCCGGTGCCTGCTGCTTCACGTCATCCTTGAGCTGGTCCTTGCTGCGGAGGAACTCCGAGCGGGTAATAATCTGGCTGTTCACGCGCGCAATAATTTCCTCGACTACCTGTCCCCCACAGAATGCGGGGAAACATGCCGTAGCGATAAGTAGGAGAACCAGTTTTTTCATAGAATTTCTCGGTGGGCCGCCACGCTGCCTTGACTGCGGGCAAAAAACCTTCTGGACATTTTACTACTTCCCGCTGGAAACAACCCGTCAGAATAGTAGGACGCGCCGGCCGAGTCGGCTAGTTGCCCGTGGGACTCTAGCCCGTCCGCACAAAGACCATGGCGGTCATGTCATCCGCAACCAGAGGCTCGCAAGTAAACTCTCCAACGCTGTTCAAAATAGATCCACTAATCGTCCTGGCGTTGGACGAAGATTCACCCTGAAAGTGCTCCTTTACTCGCTCCAGGCCAAATTCCAGATCGTCGGCCTTCTCAGCTTTGCACTTGCCCTCGACCACTCCCCGGGAAACCATTAAAAGTGCCGCGCCTTTTGGTAAAGCCACCGTAGGAGCTTCGCAGGTGGCGTGCGAGAACAGACCGAGCGGCAGGCCGGTGGACGCCAGGTCGGTAATACCCGTGCCGTCGCGGAGGAGTCCGGGAGTATGCCCGGCGTTGGTGTAACAGAGGGTGCCATATTTCTCGTTGTAGCAGCCCATGAATGCGGGGCATGGATGAACACCCGCCGCAGCTTCCATCAGGCCACGGTTGAGTTCCACGCAAAGCGTAACCATGGCGTCGGATTCGTTGACGTCGGAATCCGAAAAAAGTTCGGCTCCGCGAGTACGAAAGATATTCTGTGCGGTCGAGAGCATGTGCTGGTTATTCTCGCGCCGGCCGGCAACATCGAGCAGTCCGAACAATATCCGTTCGGGACCGACGCGCAAAGAGTCGTAGAAATCCCCCGCAATTCGTTTTCCATAGGTGGTGGCGGCAATTTCTGCGCCATCGATTTTGGGAAAGTCGTCCGGGACAGGCTCCAGCACCGGCACAGGCTCGGCAGCACGGGAGCGGAATAGAGCACACATGGGATAGGCAGGCTACCAGCCGAAACTAGCACAACCGCGAGCGGCGGGCAAATCAGACGTTTCGAGACAAAACTGGAGGCTACTTGCCGTACTTGTCAGCTAAATACTTTCCGATCTCGGACTCCAGTTGGCCGTAGTCTGAGTGAATGGTCGCGCGCAGCGCGGCTTCGGTGGAGCTGCCCTCGCCCAGGCGCTGCAGAATTTGCTGGAGATCGCCCATCCCGTAGGAATCGTTGATGTAGGAAACCGCCGCCAGAGATTCCGCATAGGCTACGTAGGCTTGGGTTCCCGAGAACCGGAGAAAACTGCCTTCCAGCATGTTCAGCGGAATCTGTTGTTGCGCATTGAACAGGAGAGATAATTGCCGTCCATCGCTGCCCAGCACCCTGGGCTCCAGAAGCTGTGCTATGCCCTCGTTTAACCAGGGCGGACAGCGGCTGGCGGAAAGATGGTTGATGAACGAGTGAGCCAATTCGTGTTTCAGAACTCGCGCCAACTCAGACGTCATCGCACTGAGGCCGCTGACAGGAATGCGGAGCTTGCCGTCGTTGAGCGCCCCAGTCCACGAAGGAGCGCGCGTAACGTCAAAGAAGGCTTGCTCCGTGTAAAGCGTCACCAGAATATTGTCATGCGGTGGCGTGCCCAGAGTACGAGTCAGATCGTCATAGTCCGATTCCAGCGCAGCCAGCACCTGCCCCCGGAATGCTTCCGAACTCTGCTTGCCCTCATAATGTAAGACGAAATGGCTGCTCTCGCGCTGCGAGAAGTCGGTCTCGGCGTTCTGTTCGCGCTCGGCTTTTGCCAGGAATCGTTCCACCGCAGGATCGGGACGCAATTCGAGCGAATGTTTAAACGAGGCGACGGCATCATTGTTGCGGTCGGAAGCCTGCTGCGCATACCCCAGCACCGCATACGCATCGGGTGAGTCGGGCGCAGCCCGCGCTGCCCGCTGCGCGTAGGTCAGCGCCTGCGAAGCGTTTCCGCTGCGCACCAGCAGGGCCGCGTAATAGGTAAGCACAGTTGCATTCTCTGGTTGGAAGCGGAGAGCATTATCGAAATACCGGTGTGCCTGATCGAGGTTGCCGTGTGCCAATTCAAATTTGCCGGCAATAAAATCGGCGGTAGCGCTTAATTCACCATTTCCCTTGCCTTCGAGTCTGGCAAGCGCCTCTTGATCAACCTTGCCATCCTTAACAATTATCTTCGGAAGGTCCCCCTCATTCGCGAGACTGTCCACCGGAATAAATACTGGCAAATCGCGGGAATTTTTGTTGTCCCCTGCCGGCGCGACAACCGGCATGCCACCAGCCTCAATGCGCTCGACCGAACTCTTGGGAATAGCATAGGTGTCTTCGCCAATGTCGTACTCACAACGATTACCTTTTTCTCGAACGTGGTCGGCGAGGATGGTACGGCCGTTCTTCAAATGGATGGTGTCAGCGGATGCCGGCGCCAAGGCCAGCATCATCCCCATCGCCGCTAAGGTTAAGCTAGTGACACGAAGCCGCATTGAAGCGCATTCTAGCAACAGTAGCGCCTTAAACCACGTGACCAAAGTACTTCCAATATTGTGCAAATGGGGCATGGCGGCTGCCGTGTGCCTTAGCATTCCGTCATCTCTGCGGGCGCAAAATGCGCAGGCCGCTCCGGCTCCCACGCGGCCACCTGGACCAGCCGAGGCTCTCTACCTCCAACTCAGCTCTACCGGCCTGGATGCGAGCCGAATTTTCGGAGTCCGAGGCGCTTCTCTGGATCGGCCCTCAATCCACATCACTCTGGAGGACGGAACCATTGGATTTACTAAGGATGTCCTGGGCAAGATTACCGGAGCATTTTTTGAGGGCGACGGAGAAGTGCTGCTCGTCCCACCCAACGATGTCGAACGAAAATCAATGAGCCTGTTCACGGGGATGGCGATTCTGGAAGAGCGTTTCTCCACCGCCTTTTTCCGCTTCAACGACAATACTGCCGCCGAATTGCAGCCCGGCCTCAGGGCGCCGCAAGATGCGCAAGACTTTGTCACCCACTGGGACGGAACCGCCCGCAACCTGGCGCAAGCGGATGCCATGAGATTGCTGGCAACTTTAATCGAGATGCCGCCGGTCGTGCGAGGATCCACCGACCCTGCCGTGGCACGGGCCGCAGATCCCGAGGACCGCATGCTGCATGCCCGGCTGCAGGGAAACACACTCGGCGTCTTCGACATCTTTTACGACTCGACCGCGGGGGAACAAGTGGAAGCCGGACAAGCCAAAAGATCGGAAGCCGGAAACATGTATTACGACGTTTGGACTTCATTCTCGACTCCATATGCGGCGCGGAATGAAGCGGCGCAGAAAGATATTCCTCAGACGCTGCCCGCCGAAACCGGGTCGCGCGAGGATCCCATCCTCGTGCGGCGTTATGTCATCGATGCTCACGTAAACCCTCCCAAAGAGCTGGATGCAGAGGTGAACCTGGAGCTGGACGTGAGACGCGGCGGATCACGGTTCCTGGTCTTCGAGCTATCGCGCTTTCTGAAGGTCAACTCCGTTGAGGCGGATGGAACTGCGGTGGAATTCATCCACAATCCCGCGGCCGAAGGCACCCGCTTAGCACGCAGCGGTGACGACCTGGTGGCCGTGATTCTGCCCGAACCTGCCATCAAGGGACAGAAGATCAGACTGCGCTTCGTCTACGGCGGAGAGGTGATCGCTGAAGCTGGCAAGGGACTGCTCTACGTGGGTGCGCGGGGCATATGGTATCCCAACCGCGGCATGGCCATGACAGATTTCGATCTCACCTTTCACTATCCGCCCGGTTGGACCCTGCTCGCCACGGGCAGACCTGTAGCGCTCACCCAGGCGCCGGCAACTTCCGCGCAAACCAATCCGCAGAATGCCGGAACTGAGCAATTGGCACGCTGGATTTCGGAAAGACCGATACCGGTGGCTGGATTCAACCTCGGCAAATACGTTCGAGGCACCGCGCAAGCCGGAAACGTCACTGTTGAAACCTACGCGACAGCCGGGGTAGAGCGAGATTTCCCTCAAGCCCCGTCGCAGGTGATCCATATCGACCCTAAACCCTCGCAGCCCCAGATCCCGCCTGTGGTGATGACCCCGCCTGCGCCTTCTCCGGCGCGAAACGCCACCGCTGTGGCAGAAGCAACAGCTCGGGCCATTCGTTACTACGCGGAACGCTTCGGTCCTTTCCCCTACAGTCAGTTGGCGTTGACTCAGTTGCCGGGACCAGAGAGCCAGGGGTGGCCCGGGCTCGTTTTTCTTTCGTCCTACGCTTTCCTGACTCCGCAGGAGCGAGTGGACCTGCACATGAATCCCGAACACACGTTGCTGGGCGAAATGGTGCCCGCACACGAAACAGCGCACCAGTGGTGGGGAGACCTCATAACCTGGAGCACGTACCGTGACCAGTGGTTCTCCGAAGGCCTGGCAAATTATTGCTCGTTGATGCTGTTGCAGGAAAGCAATCCGGCTGGCTTCCGGCAGATCATGGAAAAATACCGGAACGATTTGGCGAGCGAGAATAAGCACGGCAACTTTACCAAGGACGCCGGACCTGTAACACTCGGAGGCCGCCTGCTTTCATCGCACTTTCCCGAAGGTTACGAAGCGATCAGCTACGGACGGGCGACGTGGCTGTTTCACATGCTGCGCTCCATGTTGCAGGACGCGGCGGCGGCGGAAGACGGCGGCAAAAAAGATCCCAGCCGTAAGATCGTAGAAGAGCCTTTCGTCCGATCCCTGCGCAAACTTCGCGAGCGCTACGAAGGGAAGGCCATCAGCACCCGCGAGCTGCTCAACGTTTTTGCGGAGGATCTCCCGAAGCCTTTGCGATATGAAGGCAAGGCTTCTCTCGATTGGTTTCTGGATGGCTGGATAAATGGTACTTCTCTGCCTCAGTTGGAGTTGCAAGGAGTCAAATTCGTAACCAAGGGAAACACCACGATCGTTAGCGGATTGATACGACAAAAAAACGCCGCTGAAGATCTGGTGACGTCTGTTCCCGTTTACGCATTATCCTCTGGCCGGACTCCCGTGTTCGTAGGCCGAGTATTCGCCGACGGCGTCGAGTCTTCGTTTCGCTTATCCGCACCGCTGGGAACACGCAAGCTCTTGCTCGATCCGAACGAGACCATCCTTACCGCTCCAAAGTAAGGAATAGGCAAGTCTGCCCGAATTTCCCAGATTGGAGCCTGTTCGCGATTGATTGTCCTGAAATGGGCGCTCAGCCTCTACAAATTCACTGCTCTGGAATTGCCTTTTTCACTGGCGAAGTGTTGGACCCTCTAGCACTTGCACCGCTCCAGCCTGCAAAAATCGAGGATGGCAACTGATCTGCTAGATAGCCACCGCAGTCGGAGAGTGCATATCCTGAATTCTCAAGCGGAAGGTGAAGGTGCGATCCAGAATCCCCAGCCTGGACCAAAGACCATACTGCTGGTAGAAGACGAGGCCTTTGTGCGAAGGCTGGCCGCGGAGGTTCTTGAGTCCGCCGGATACATACTAATGATCGCCCGAAGCGCGGCCGAAGCATTAGAGGCCTGCCGCAGGGGTTCCGAGCCGGTCGATCTCCTTCTCGCTGATGTCGTCATGCCCGGTATGAGCGGCCGCGAACTGGCGGCGGAATTCGAAAACTTCTATCCGAGCGCCCAGGTCCTGCTGATGAGCGGCTATCCCGAACAACTTGCGTTGTGTGAGCTGTCCGCCTGCGCGCAAAAGTGTCTGGCCAAGCCATTCTCCGTGGGCTTGCTTCTCCAGCGCGTGCGCGAAATGCTGAAGGTAGATGTATAAGACTGGTCGATCTCAACGCGAGGCCTTAGCTCGCACTCGTCTTGCGGTAGCGCGTAGCCTGCAGAATTTCATGCGTAATCCGGGATAGCGGCACCACCCGGTCGAGAATCCCCATCTCGGCGCACACCCGAGGCATGCCATAGACCGCACAGCTGGCCTCATCTTGCCCCAGCGTGAAACCGCCCTCACGATGGATCGCGCTCATCCCCTGCGCGCCGTCTGATCCCATCCCGGTCATGATGACTCCCATGGCCTGGGGACCAAATGCGGCGGCGACCGATTGCATCATAATGTCAACCGATGGCATGTGTAATTGATTCTCTGGTTTGTCGGAGAGGCAAATCGTTCCCCTTGAATTGGTCGTGCGGTCCACGGTCAACTGACATCCCCCGGGAGCGATGTAAATCACCCCCGGCTTAAGCCCCTCGCCTTGCGAAGCCTCGCAAACCGACGCCGCGCATAAGCCGTTTAACCTCTGGGCAAACGGTGCTGTAAAACCAGGAGGCATATGCTGCACCACCAGGATCGGGATCGAGAAGTCCGACGGGAGTGTCGGGAAAATTTCCTGTAAAGCCTTTGGGCCTCCGGTTGAAATGCCCAGAGCCACGATCGCCAGATGGGAGGAAGACGATTGTCTTATAGGGACTTCCGCCGCGCGAGGAGGCTTTCGCGACAAGACTTGACCGTTTTCCAAATAACGCGATTCTGCTGCCGCCTTGATCTTGCTAATCAAATCCTCACGGATGTGAAGAATGTTCAGCGATGCGGAGGAGAGTTGTTTGGGTACATAGTCGAAGGCTCCAGCCTCGAGCGCGCTGAAGGTGGTATCCGCGTCTTTCACTGTGACCGAGCTCACCATAATGACCGGGCGCGGGAACTGCGTCATGATGCAGCGGAGAGTCTCGAGTCCATCAAGGCCCGGCATCTGCACGTCAAGCGTAACGACATCGGGATCGAGAGATGCAATTTTTTCCAGGGCTTCGGCCCCGCTCGCCGCTGTGCCAGCAACCCCGAGATCAGGGTCAAAAGCCACCATGCGCGACAGAGCTGTGCGCATGAAAGCGCTGTCATCCACAATGAGCACTTGTATTTTCGGCTTGGCGGTTTCGCGGTTCACTTGCGATAAATGGCCCGAACAAGATTATGGACCTCGTCCATATAGGAATCCAGTTCGAAGGTGAGACGGGCCCAGTCAAAATCCTTAAGGGCAGACGAGTTTTGTGCGAGCAGTGCAAAACCTGGATCTTCGAACAGATTCACTTGCCTCTGTTCCACATAGCCATAATTCAGACCGCTCACGCGGCAGAGCAAGTCAGCGATATGAACCAGAGCCACTAGCCCGGTATCGTGCTCCGATTTATCCGGCGAATGGTGATGAGCTACCACCTCCACCAGGTCAGGAGCCAGACCCCAGTTTTCCGCCAGCAGGCGTCCGCTATCGCAGTGAGTAAATCCCAGGGATCTTTGTTCAGCTTCGTCCAGCGGGATAGCTTCGGTTTTAGCAATCTCATAGGCGATGCGGAATTCTTTGGGCAAAACCCAAAGGTTGGCGATAATCCCAATGTCATGCAGAAGGCCTGCCAGATAAGCCTTCGCAGGATCGCTTAGATTGATCTTGCGAGCTAAAGTTCGGCACACCAGAGCACAGCCCAGCGAGTGCTCCCAAAAAACCACCGGATCCAAACTGGTTTTCTCTCCCGGAAGCATGTTCATCACGCCGCATGACATGGCGATATCGCTGACATGATGAAACCCCAGACTGACAACTGCTCCCCGCAAAGAATCCACCTTCTGCCAGCGGCCGAAGATGTAAACGTCGACCACATTAGTGGTCGTATCAAAGGTTAGGTTCCAGACGTGTTCGATGATCATGGCGCGGGAAACATGGCGGCCGGCATTTCGCATTAGAAATTCGAGGAGCGAAAATTCTTTGGAGGTGAGTTCGAGGCGGCGGCCGGCGCGTTCGGCGCGGTGTTCGACGCGATCGAGATGAAGATCCTCGACCACCAGCACTGATTCGGAGGGCAAGTGACTGCGGCGCAGCAGGGCGCGGATGCGGGCGGAGAGTTCGCTGAAGGAAAATGGCTTGGGCAAATAGTCATCGGCGCCGGTGTCGAGGCACTGCACCCGGTCTTCGACGCGAACTCTCTGGGTGAGAACCAGCACGGGCAGGCTGGGGCGCTTCAGGCGCAGATGGCGCAGCACGCTTACGCCATCGAGCTTGGGCAAGTTCAAATCGAGGATGACCAGGTCATAGTCGACCTCGCTACCCATGGCGCGCGCCCGTTCGCCATCCTCGGCCACGTCGACGGCATAGTGTTCGCCTTGCAACCCCTGGCGCACAAAGCCTGCCAAAGCCGTATCGTCTTCCGCAATCAGAATCCGCATAAGTGAGCCTTAATCACAAAGCGATTCTAGTTAGAGGAGGCTCAGTTGAAGCGGAAAGTCGTTCGCACGAAAGTGTGGGTTTGCAGAAATGGAGCGCGGTTTCAAAACGGGAAGAGTTCAGTCCAAGCCTAAAACGACGTCGAGGCTAAACAAGAAGAGATGGCATCCGAGAAATGAGCCCGGGTCATTTATCGCGGCGCGCGCAACAGGTGCCAGGCTTCGCGGTAACATTCGTAGCAGTAGCCGTCAGTTCGCATCTGCTGTTTGCGTACCGGGCATAGCATGAGACAGAGACTCTTGGTCTTGAGGACGACGGCGGCGGGGATGATGTACCAGACATCTTGCTGGACGATATAGGCCGCGAAGAAATCGATCTTGCGCGTCGTGTATTGCCTCCTGCTTTTCTGGTTGGGTCGGAAACCGCATTGGTATCCGTTAGAAAGTCTGAAGCTAGTCGACTTTACTTGCACCCGAAGAAACTGCTGCCCGTGCTCGATGCCAACGTCGTAAGCGGAGGAATCTCCCCAGGGCTTGGAAACGTTGAAATGATAGCGCACGGCCCGAGCCATAAAAGTCAGTTCGACCCATTCGCCGCGCTCTTTGAAATTTCTGAAGCCCTTGCACTTGGCCATGTCCCTCACCTCATTTCGCGCAAAAGAAAAGGCGCGGCCCAGGGGCCGTGCCTTGTTTTCTCAAAGTTTTAGCTTATCTATCTATTATATCATATTGGGAGGGGCAACTGTGACACGTTTCTGGAAATATTTGCCGAATGCTGTCAGCGACTTAAGGTCGATGGGGTGGTGTTTGCCTATTGACAAGTTTTTGGATGGGCCGGGACTTCCGCGTTTTTGCGAAGGGGCGGGAGTCGGAAATACCGACGCAAGGTAGGTTCGATCACGCGTCCACAACAAAATCAAATAGCACACGCAGCATCGCCGCCCGCCCACAAATCATTGGCGAAGGGAAGGCGAATTTGATAAACTTTAGGGCGTAGGTGAAGTCTTTTTGCAGGAGGAAGTGATGGCAACTTACAGACCGGGCGAGAAGGCTCCCGATTCTGGAGAGCTGATTGAGGTTGGCCCTCGTGGGGGCGAGGTCGAAGATGGTCGCCGTACTGTGATCGAGCGGGGCGAAACGATCCCGCCGACTTCGGAAGCGGGCAATCAGTTTAGGTACAAACGCGGATCGAAGACCACTCACTAGATAGTTGTAGACCGGACGCTGTCACGGTGCCGAGTAAAGAGAAACTCGACCGCGACCGGGTGATGGCATCACTCAACACCGTATGCCCGAAGTGTGGCTTGTCCATCACGCCTGACAACGTCCGGCGGATCGACTTCGATCATGTCGAGTGTCCGGCCTGCCATGAGCAGTTCGTTCCGGGACGAAGAGAATGCTAAGAATGGAGGAGAAGGATTTTATGACTACGAAGATTGGGACGGAAACGGCGAATTGGGGGAAGCTGAGAACCGCCCTGCGGCAGGAGGCAGGGAATATGGAACAGGCGGCCGGGGAGAAGATCATCGAAATCAAGCTGACGTCTGATTACGAAATGACGCTCGTTCACAAGAAGACCTTCAAAGGGCTGAGGTTGACTTTTATCGAAGGGATGGACTCGTTGAGGGTTGAGAATTCAGCAGGAGTTGTGAACCTCACTACGATACCTGATTTCGTCGGCTCATTGGCGGTAGACCTGTTGCATGCGTTGTCCTAGCTGCCCGTGGTGGCTTTTATTCTCGTTCACGGCGATAATTTCCTTTGGCCGGTCAGGGTAGCTCTGCGGAAATCCCTCATCTGGACGAACGAATGAAAAAATCAGAACGATCAAGTTACACAACGCTTGATTTTCAGGGCTGGAATGAGATCAACACCTTAGTACTGACTCCGAAGTTTCAGCGCCGGGGAGTCTGGACGCGAGGGGCACGATCATATTTCATCGACACCCTCTTGCGGGGTATGCCCGTCCCGCCGATCTTCCTTCGAGTGCGGCAGAGCGATGACAAGAAGAAGATCGTCCGCGAAGTTGTCGATGGTCAGCAACGCCTCTCAGCAGTGTTGAAATACATTGCGGACGACTACAAATTATCAAAGTCTCTGGACAAACGCTGGGCCGGGAAGAAATTTTCGGAGCTAGATGGCGATTTCAGGGATGAGATTCGGCAGGCTTCGTTCATCTGTGAGGTCTTTCAGGGAGTTTCAGACTCCGACATCTTGGAAGTATTTGCTCGATTGAACACCTACGCCGTTCCTCTCAACTCACAGGAACTTCGCAATGGGAAGTATTTCGGATTTTTCAAACAGTCTGCCTATCGACTCGCGTATGCCTATGTAGACTTTTGGCGGAAACACGGCATCTTCTCAGACCGGGCTGTTGCAAGAATGCAAGAAGTGGAATTAACCAGCGAGATGTTGATTGCTGAGATTGACGGATTGCAGGACAAGAAGAAGTCCATAGACAAATTCTATTTGACATACGACGAGGAATTTGCGGAGCAGAAGCGATGCGAGAGCCGGTTTTCATCAACGATTGATGCGATCGAGGATGCACTCGGGGATGTGCTTGAGGACACCGAGTTCGTGCGACCGCCGCTGTTCTATACGCTTTTCTGTGCTGTCTTCCACAAGACCCACGGCTTGCCCAAGTTCAACGCCAAGACATCTGGAAAGCCTCTAACCGCTTCGGAGGGGCATGATCTCGCGGATGCGTTGACCAAGTTGTCAGAGATCATCGCAAAGGCAAGAGATGATGAGGATATTCCGTCGTCGTACACCAAGTTTGTGACAGCCTGTCTACGCTCGACCGATAACATCGAAAATCGAACTACTCGACTACAAGTTTTGTACCGAGAAGCATTCTCTTGAGGCACGGCGATGGCGAGAACAATGCCACGCCTAGACACGCAGTTTGGGGCACTTGCTCGTAGTGCCGTAGACCTCGCGTTGGCTGGCGAAAACATTCGATCCGCCGCACCCGCTGGGAGCCTGTTCAAAAGAGAATTGTCGTTGCCGAGGCTTGAGGCACTCTATGAGACAGCTTACCTACGCGTCTTCCTCGCGTGGGAAGAATTTCTTGAGCAGACTTTTCTGAGATACATCTGCGGTTACGCGTCTGCTTTGGGTTCATGCACATTGACCCGTCCGGCCTTTAGGAACATTGCTGATGCGAATGTCGATGTGCTCGGGCCCCGAGATTTCGTGTCGTGGGCCGATCCAAGGGCGGTGATCCGCCGCTCTCAGGCTTACACCACCCTTGGTTTTCACGAAACCGTTTTGAACTCGGACCTTAGCCGTCTCATACTCTTCAAATCAGTACGGAACCGAATTGCTCATTCCTCTGAGCACGCCCGCGATGAGTTTGACGCCGCTACACGAACTCTTACATCGAAGCGGTATCTTGCTTCCTCCGCAGGGAGGTTCCTACGTGATCGAGCAACGACCATGCCTTTCCCGAAGACTTGGCTGGAATCGGTAACGGATGAATTGGTGTCGCTCTCGGTGCAAGTGTGTTCATGAAGATCAGAAAAGAGTCCTTTGCGTCTGGGCTGAAGTGATCTGCGTAGGTGCGGGCGGCTCAGGCTTTTGATCTCGCTGGCATCGCCAACACAGTGGGGTTGGTGGGCGGTCCCAGCCGTAGCCTAACACGACACGGGATGCCCCACCTGTTGCAGTTTCATGGGTGGGCTGCTGCGAACTCTCCCGGGCATGTTCATTGGTCACAGCGAAATCGTGGCGTTCCTGTTATATGGTTTCGATGCCGACAAACCTGCACCGCTACTACGGCGCTGGATACTCGCACTTTATTACCACAAGTTGTTATCAACTCCGTCCCCTTCTCGGGACTGGGCTTGACCTCATCGTGAGCTCAAGTCAAAAACCCCACTTCTCGCAAAGAACGCGAGAAATGGGGCACCCAGCGACTTAAGGTCGATGAGGTGGTGTTAGCCTATTGACAAGTTTTCGATGTCCTGGGACTTCCGCGTTTTTTCCAAAGGGGCGGGAGTCGGAAATGCAGGTGCCAGGTGGGCTTGATCACGCGCCACAACAAAATCAAATGGCGCACGCAGCATCGCGACCCACCCCTTCGGCTCCGCTCAGGGCAGGCTCTTGCAGAAAACGCAAGGATGGGGCACCCTCAGTAAGAATGGTGCACACAAACATCTTTAAAGCTGGGCCATCCGCCGTTTGGTCACGTGTCCACAACAAAATCGAATAGCGCACGTAGCGTAGCTGATGTGTGGATGAATTCTTGCGGAGGTCTAGCTCTCCGATTCCCCTAGGCGGAGCACTGGAGACTCGGTTCGGCAACACACGCCATAGCGTTGCCAGAGCTGAAACCACGGGCTATTGGCGAGCTTCTCATCGTGACTTCGATTTGCAGCCGCGAGGTCGCTTGCGCTAAGCGGTCTAATGTCCGGCGCTTCGAACATTTCCTGCAGCTGCTCGATGTCGTCAATTATGCGTTCAACGTCCATTCCGTCTCAATATCCAACATCAGGGCTGCAACCGTCAAATGGGACGGCATCAATCCCAGTAGAGGCTTGCGTCGATAGCAGCTCCAGGCGATGAAATGGAGGCTTCCCGTGCCGTAATAACGCTTTAAGCCCCAGGGCATGGGGAAAACCTTCGCAACAAATGCGAGATCGTGTCTGTGACGGATGAACATTGGCTGGGCTTATCGTGGGCTCAAGCCAAAAAGCCACACTTCTCGCAAAGAACGCGAGAAATGGGGCACCCAGCCTAATTGAGGGATACTTCGCGAATGGGGGATTTGGGCCTACCGCCAATAGGTCGAGCTCGAGCAATTCAAGGGATTCGCGTCATCGCGATGAGATATTGTTCGACACCCTTTAGGTTTTTGGATTTTGGGTCCATGATTCTCTCAAGCCATACGCCATCTGCCGCAAGTCTTACGACACGAAGCTCGATTCTCCAATCGGTTTTCGAATGTCTCTTTAGGCGTGCGCTCAGCCAGTTATCCCAAACCCTTCCGACCTGATCTTTAGAGGCCATCAGACTCAAGAGCGCACCCCAAATCTTACGTTCAGCTGCACCTTCGGAGAATGCGGCCTTAATGTATGCACGAGTAAAGCATCCGTCGGAATTCTCTTCCTCCACCATCAGCCGGTCAAACTGCTTGTCCAATCGGATCAATAGCATCTGCATCAGCTCCGTCAGCAACGTCTCTTTGCTATCGAAGTGATTAAAGAAAGCCCCCTTGGTAACGTCCGCCAATTCGCTTACTTTGTTGACCGTGACATCAGCCATGCCCCTGGTCGCCGCGAGTTCGAAGGCGGCATTTAGGAGGGATTCTCTAACGAAGAGAGGGTCCTTCTTTTTCATGTACGCATTTTTTACTTTAGTCGCCTTCATTTTCGAAGGTCTCCTCAACGTCTCAAGAGTCTATTCCAGGGGATGGGCCAGGGGCACAAATAAAATGCTTGCCTTAGAAGATACCGTTTGGTATCTTTAATAAGGGACGCTCTTCGAGGCGAACCGCAAAGTTGCCGTGTTGCTTCAGGGCAATTTAAAAAATAGCTTATGAGGTGAAATCATGACCGGTTTAGGATTGAGCGAAATGAAGACTGTCGTTGACTCAGAATTAGCAGTGGCTCACCTTGTTTTTAAGGTGGCTGACCTTAAGAACAGCTGCCAATTCTACTCGAATCTCGGCCTTCCTCCATTTTTTATTGAGGATAAGGTCGCAATTATTGAACTACGTGGAGGCACTCATCTTGTGTTGCTAGAAGTTGATCAGCTGGCGGGAGAAGGCATAGCGGAAAGTCTGACAGGACAATTCCATGAAAGATTGTCTGAGCAATTCGACCTGATGATTAAAGGCAAAGACCTGAATGAATTGAAAAAATACCGGTTGGAGCTAATCAGCCGGGGAATCGCAGCAGGAGAGATCCCTGATGAAATGTTTTATGGCCATCATCTTTTTTGCATAAAGGACCCCGATGGGAACGGTATAACGATTTATACCAACCACGCAATGTAGGGATCAGAAAGCTCTGGGGGCTGGCCCAGCCGCACTTTAAGACCACACGGATGCCCCACCCGTGGCAGTTTTCACGGGTGGGCTGCCGCGAACTCTTCTGGCATGTTCATCGGTCGCAGCGAAATCGTCGCGTTCCTGTTATATGGTTTCGATGCCGACAAACCTGCACCGCTACTACGGGGCTGGATACTCGCACTTTATTACCGCAAGTTGTTATCAACGCCGTCCCCTACTCGGGACTGGGCTTGAGCTCATCGTGAGCTCAGGTCAAAAACCCCACCCTTCGACTTCGCTCAGGGCAGGCTTTCTCGCAAAGGACGCGAGAAATGGGGGCACCCAGCCTGATTTTGGGCCGTTCTTGAGCCTCAGCCTGCGCTCCGCCGAATCTCCTTCCACCGGCGGAAACCGGGAACTGACGGAATACCCCGTCCCCGGTTTGCCCTCCCATGCGAGATCGTGTCTGTGACGGATGAACATTGGCTGGGCTTATCGTGGGCTCAAGCCAAAAGCCCCACTTCTCGCAAAGAACGCGAGAAATGGGGCACCCAGCATCCCCAGTGGGAATGGTGCGCACAAAGATCGTTAAAGCTGGGCCACCCGCCCAGCTTCATACACTGAATCTCCACTAAGCGTACGATTTTGACGTTGGATGGAGTGAGCCCTATATGCCGATGCTGGCGGGTGGCTTCCAAACTGAATCTTTTAGCGCAGCTTCCATCTTACCAAACCCACGATGCCGCTCATTCCGGTGCCTATCAGAACAAGCGTCCCGGGTTCCGGCGCCGGATAAAGGGTTACGTTGCTAAGGTAGCCGCTGATTAAGGTGCCGTTGCTGAGATTCAACTGCTCGTTGAATGTGCCGGTGATAGTTCCCAGAAGATGGGCAATATCAACTGGCGTATAGTAATTTCCCGCGAAAGTCGCAGTTATCGCGCCGGTCGTAGAGTTAAAGACGACATTGCTCAGGTCTGTCGATATTAAATTCGTGGTGGTGCTGACGCCCATAAAGCCAAAGGTAAACTGCGAAGCGAGCCCAGCGTTCTGGGCAGACTCCAAGACGAAACCATTGTTTCCTTCTGTGCCGTACAGCGCAGTGAATCCTCCCGTTCCCGTCCAATAGACGATGAAGGAACCGCCCGCTCCATTGACAGGAATATTAGGAACAGAAATGGAATCTGCGAATGCCGGGGCAACAGCCAGTGCGAGAAACAAACAGACGAGCGACGCTGCGTTTTTCATGAGGGTTCTCCTGAGGTCAAAAGCGGCTTGTATTTTAGACCCGTTGTCTTACACACGTTGTCCCACCCGACCCGTCCTACCAAGGTTTGGAACAATCAATCGATCTGTTTTTTGTTCTGTTCTTTGTCTTTTTAATTTCCCTCGCGCTATGCCCACTACTCCACACAGGCCAGTTCCTAATAGCATGATGCTGCCGGGCTCAGGAGTCGGGGTCTGCAGGTCGGTCACGTATCCCTTGACCAAGCTCCCACTGAATCCACTGGAGTTCAAACTCAATTGTTCCACAAAGATTCCGGTGACCCTTAGGAACGGACCTGTCCCACAGCATCCTGTCTGTGGTGATAAATATTCCAGACCTGCGAAGTTGGCCGTCACAGTGTCAGTATTTGCATTAAAGGAGATATTGGAAAGGTTTCCGGCGAGCCCGATACCATTGCTAACGAAATAATCGAGAGAGCCTCCCTGTGAGAAAGTCATTGCGGCAAGGCTGCTGTAGTAGTTAAACGGGGCGTACAGATTGAACGTGGCAAATGGCTGACCTGTGCTGATGTAGCCGGAAAGCACATCACCGGCGTCGACGTTGCCGGACGTGTTCCATGTCCCGCCGGGCCCATTTAGCGTGATGTCAGGTAGTGGAATAGAATTGGCTGAATTTGCGAAGGCTGAGGATACTGCCAGTAACAGCAAGAGCGATACCAACAAAAACGCGGCCTTCATCTTGGAACTCCTTGCCGACATGTCTGGTCATAATCGAGTATTCTTTGTCCGTCCATCGGGTAAGACCCGTAGGGCGGTGGGTTCACCCGGAAAGTTGATTCCGACTATATACTTCCCCGCTCGTAATGCATCTTCGTGAAAGTTGGGGGCTGGCCCAGCCGTACTTTAAGACACACGGGATGCCCCACCCGTGGCAGTTTTCACGGGTGGGCTGCTGGGAACTCTCCCTGGCATGTTCATCGGTCAGAGCGAAATCGTCGCGTTCCTGTTATATGGTTTCGACGCCGGCAAAGAGCTTCACCTCCGCAAAATCTCCTGATCCCCCTTAGCGGCTGAAGCCGGTTCCTTCTTAATGGGCGGCGTGCGGCACGACTGAAGTCGCGCCCTTCCCGGTCAGGATCGAGAGCAAGGTCAAAATCAAAACTACGAGCGAGATCAAAGTCAAAAGCAAGCGGGCAAGAGTGCCCGCTCCACACGGGCAAAGTGAGAATCAGGGACGGGCTGAGTTGGCGGGTTGGCGGGGAGCAGCTGTCGAGCATCGCTCGACTGGACAGCCGAGGGCGGCTGTCCCTACATGGGGACTTTCGAGACGTTTCGCATCTTCCACTTGCTTCGATCTGCCGGGATCGATCCGGCGTTGGGCAAATTGATTCGGGGTAGTGGGTTTGCTAAGGTCGTAGTTGTGTCTGAGCGTGTTATGTCTGAGAGTGTGATGTCCGAGCCTTCCCCTGAGCAGATAGGCGAATTGCTCGACGCCCTTTATCGCGAGGATTCGGGACGAATCCTGGCCACTCTGATCCGCCTGCTGGGCGATTTTGATCTGGCAGAGGAGGCGATGCACGAAGCGTTTGCGGCTGCGTTGAGCCTGTGGCCGAAGAGTGGAGTACCGGGCAATCCGCGACCATGGATGATTTCGACGGCACGATTCAAGGCTATTGACACTCTGCGTCGACGGGCAAGATTTGATGCGTCTCAGGACGAGTTGGTGCGATATCTCGAAGCGCAATCGAGTTCGGGGGAAAATTCCAATGCAGAGGACAGCCTTGGGGGTGGCTCCCTTGAGGATGATCGCCTTGAGGATGACCGGCTGCGGCTGATTTTTACCTGTTGTCATCCATCTCTGGCGCCGGAAGCGCGGGTGGCGCTCACCTTGCGTGAGGTGTGCGGGCTGACGACGGAGGAGATAGCGAAGGCGTTCCTCACCACTCCGCGAACGCTGGCGCAGCGCATTGTGCGCGCCAAGGCAAAGATTCGAGAGACACCGATTCCGTACGAGGTGCCGACGCCGCAGGAATTGCCAGAGCGGCTGGGCGCGGTGCTCCAGGTCATCTATTTGGTCTTTAACGAGGGTTATTCGGCTGCGGCGGGAGCGGAGATAACGCGGGCCGAGCTAACCGGCGAGGCGATTCGACTGGGCCGGTTGCTGATGGAACTACAGCGGAACGAACTCGGGCCAGAGCGGGAAGTGACTTGGGCAGAAGTAACGGGGCTGCTTGCCCTGATGTTGCTACACGAATCCCGTCGCGCGGCGAGAACATCGCGGACCGGAGAGCTGATTTTGCTGGAGAATCAAGACCGCGCGCTCTGGAACAAGGAGCAGATCGTGGAGGGAGTGGCATTGCTGGAGAAAGCTCTGGGGTACGGGCAGAAGTCCCGCCGCTTCGGCGCTTACACACTGCAGGCTGCGATTGCGGCGGTTCATGCGGAGGCGGAATCGGTGGCTGGGACCGACTGGCGACAGATTGTTGCGCTTTACGACCAACTGTTACGAATTCAGCCGTCGTCAGTTGTGCAGCTCAATCGTGCCGTGGCAATTGCGATGTGCGATGGTCCAGAGGCCGGTCTGGCGCAGATCGATGCGGTATTGGAAGATGGCGAATTGGCAAACTATTACCTGGCGCATTCCGCCCGTGCAGATATGTACCGCAGGCTGGGCCGGACAGCTGAGGCTCGGGCGTCTTATGAGAAGGCGCTGGCGCTGACCCAACAGGAACCCGAGCGGCAATTTCTGCAGGAGAGGATTCGGCAGTTGAAATAAAAACGTCCGGTTACGCATCGTCAGGGGAAAGCGGGGTACATCGCGTCCGTCCCGCACTCCCCATTTTGAGACATAATAGAAAAAGCTATGACGCTGGGATTCCTCGGAACCGGTGAAATCACGTCGGCCATGGTAACCGGCTTGAGCTCACATGACACCGAATTCCGATCGATCAGAGTATCTCCGCGCAACCTTCAAATCGCCACAAATCTTGCTAATCGCTTTCGCGGCGTGTCGATCGCTTCGTCCAATCAAGATCCTCTGGATTTCTCGGATACGGTCGTGATTGCGGTGCGTCCCCCGATTGCCCGAGATGTTCTTTCGGAATTGCGCTTCCGTCCCGATCATCGCGTAATCAGTGTGGTGTCTGCACTTTCGTTGGAGAGCGCGACTGAACTCGTTGCGCCTGCTACTCGTATCACAAGGGCCGTGCCGCTTCCTTCCACTGCCAAACGAATGGGTCCGACGGCAATATATCCGCCGGATCGGTTCGTGAGCGATCTTTTTGCCGCCATCGGAACTGTGTTTGCAGTCGAAACCGAGGCTGAATTCGATGCGATATGCGCGGCGACCGCAACCATTGCGACCTTTTATGCATTCATGGACGGCGTTGCCTCCTGGTTGTGCAGCAAGCAAATCCCAAAGGCTGAGGCTCGCGACTACGTCGCGCGAATGTTCCTGGGAGTGACCAGCACAGCGAGCGACCGGCCGGAGAACAGTTTCCAGTCGTTGGCGAGTGCCCACGCGACCAGGGGTGGCATCAACGACCAATTTCTTAGATACCTGGTTGAACGCGGCTTATTGACGAGTATTACTGAAGGTCTAGACTTAGTTATGCAGAGGATTCGAGGGTCGGGTAAATGATGACAACCCGTCCAGGCTTCGGGGCTGCAAAGCTGTTTGATTTAGTCGAGAAGTGGCCTTGTCGCCGGAGTCAGGAGGATTCATGCCGAACACACAGACACTGCTGGCTCAGGCCTACTCTGCCTTCAATCGTCGGGATATCGACAGCGCCCTGGCGCTCATGAGTGAGAACGTCAGCTGGCCCAAGGCATCGGAAGGCGGACGGGTCGTCGGGAAAGAAGAGATTCGGTCCTACTGGACCCGGCAGTGGAAGGAATTCGATCCTCACGTGGACCCACTTCAGGTGATCGACCATGAAGGCGGCATGACCGAGGTCAAAGTTCATCAGCTCGTCAAAAGCCTTGGTGGCGATGTCCTTTCTGACAGCGAGGTATGGCACGTCTATACCATCGCTAACGGTCTCATCGAGCGCATGGACCTCAAGGAAGGCGAGACGAGCTCGGACTCAACCCCATCAGCAGCATTCTCCAGACACTAGCGTGCGTGAGGATTTTCCGCTGTTAGTGGCCACCCGCCGCGGAAGCAGAAAAAAAAACTTGGACGATTTGTCGATTTCGGTCCGGCCGTTCGACTATATCGTGAAGGGCGGGCAACTGGCCCTCCAGAAAGTGTTTGCCGGGGGGTGATGCGTTACGCGAAAAATCTGTAAATCGCGTGTCGATTCCCGGCCGCCCCGTTCGACGAGTAAGTGGAGTCGCACCGCGTACCGGGTACCCTGGCAACTTTTCAGGCCCGGAGCGGTCCGAGCTCTTATATAAAAGTAGCGGCACTGATACGGTGTCCGCGCAACACTATACGGAGCAGTGGAAAACGAAAAGTATAGAGGAGAGCGATGACCCGAAATCAAATACACAGCATTTTCCTGAGCACATTCGTACTGGTCTGCGCGCTGATCGCGGCGGCGTCCTTGCCCGCAGCTGCACAAGACCCCAACCAACCATATCCAACGATGGCTCCGGTAGAACAATATCTGATGGAGCGCGACGCCGAAATCGCCTTAGCCCGCAGCGCCGCTCCGGACGCCATCTCCCACGACGCCTCGGTCATCGTCCTAACCCGTCACGGCTACGAAACCGCAGTCGAGGGAAAAAACGGCTGGGTCTGCTGGGTCGGACGCGGGTGGTTGGCTATGTTCGATAACCCAGAATTTTGGAATCCAAAGGTTCGCGCCGCAGATTGCCTCAACCCACCAGCCGCCCGCTCTATCCTGCCATACGCCTACAAGCGCACCGAACTAATCCTGGCGGGCCATTCCAAACCCGAAGTCATCGCCGCAATCAAAGCAGCGATAGACAAAAAGGAATTACCAGCCCTCGAGCAGGGAACTTTCTCTTACATGATGTCGAAGGGTTCGTATCTAACCGACAACGGCGGCCACAACGGCCCTCACCTGATGTTCTACGAAACCG
>Ga0307478_10000484_pt1 | contig 40855 bp, 37 predicted proteins | sample atmos_gasesECM4C_2_FD_203713 | JGI IMG/M metagenome (GOLD analysis project Ga0307478, IMG submission 203713) | Hardwood forest soil microbial communities from Morgan-Monroe State Forest, Indiana, United States - atmos_gasesECM4C_05 | ecosystem: Environmental > Terrestrial > Soil > Temperate...
CGATCTTCGTTTGATTGTCAGCAATGGCCACCTGTTGACCCTGCACTTCTTTCGTCAGCGCAACGACCTCCTGCTGCTCGCGCTCGGATTCCTTCGACGGTTCGGCGGCTGAGATACAGATACCGAGTCCGATTAGGCCCGCGGCAGTAAGAGCTGATAAAATTTTCATGGGAACAAATCGATACCGTTCCTCTAAAAGCAAGTCGTATTCCCCCGCAAGGACGAGCACTTCACGAGGGAACGCGGCGTGGTAATTGCTTGCTTTTCGCCCGTAACAACGCGTACCGTCGGAAATCATGGCCGGCCCCGGGATGCATCAATCGCAAAACCTCTCGCTCCAACAGGTTCTTGCGCCCCAGCTTCAACAGAGCCTGCTTATCCTTCAGGCGCCACTCCTCGAGTTGCGCAACCTCGTCCAGCAGGAAATGGAGACGAATCCGGTGCTGGAAGAACTCGCGACGGAACCGAACGCGGACGGCGTGGAAGAACCACCAGCGCCGACGAAGGCCGACGAGGATTTCAAGGCCGAGTTCGATCAACTCGCCAAGCTCGACGACGAATGGCGCGATTACATGGCGCAATCCGGCAGCTACAGCGCGCGGTCGCAGGACGACGAAGAGAAGCGCCAGTTCTTTTTCGACTCGATCGCGACCCAGGAAACGTTGCAGCAGCATCTCATGGGTCAGCTCAACCAGGCCCCGCTCGACGCCGACGACCGCAAGACAGCGGAGCTCATCATCGGCAACATTGACGACAACGGGTTTCTCCAAACCACGCCTGAAGAAATGGCGCTCAACACCGGCATCGCCCAGGAAGATTTCGAGACGATGCTGCTTCTCATCCAGAGCTTTTATCCGCCGGGCGTCGGCGCCCGCGATCTGCGGGAGTGCCTCTTGATCCAACTCAAGCGCGAAGGAAAAGGAAACAGCCTGGAATACAAAATCATTCAGGATCACATGGCGGATTTGGGGAAACGGCGGTTCCCAGAGATCGCGCGCCGGATGGGCATCGGCGTCGAGCAAGTGCAGAAATGCGCGAATAACATCGCCCAGCTCGATCCGCGCCCGGGCCAGATTTTTGCGGCCGCGCCGCAGAACTACGTCCTGCCGGATGTCACCGTGGAAAAGATCGATGGCCAATACCAGGTCATCCTCAACGGCGAACAAATCCCGCACCTGCGCATCAGCAATACCTATAAAGACATCATGTCGCAGGACGGAAACGGCAGCGAAGTGAAGGACTACATCCGCGACAAGATCCGGAGCGGAAAATTCTTGATCAAATCGATCCACCAGCGCCAGCAGACCATTTCAAATATCGCGCACGAGATCGTAAAGCGGCAGCGCGAATTTCTCGATCACGGGACCGCGCACCTGAAGCCGATGACGATGGTGCAGATCGCCGACATCGTGGGTGTGCACGAGACCACGGTGAGCCGCGCCATCTCCGGCAAATACATGTCGACGCCGCAGGGCGTGTTCGAGATGAAATATTTCTTCACGCCGGGCTATCAAACCTCGAGCGGCGAATCGATGAGCAACACCAGCGTGAAAGAGGCGATCCTGGACCTGGTGAAGAACGAGAACGGCGAATCGCCCCTGAGCGACAAGGAGATCGTCGAGATCCTGAGCGACCGCGGCATCCCCATCGCCCGCCGCACCGTCGCGAAATACCGCACTGAGTTGAATATTCTGCCGAGCAACATGCGGCGGAAATACTAGATTGCGTTCATCTCGTGAACGCATCACTGCGCGCTGCCGTGATCGCCGAATGGCGCGGACTTCCCGCGAATAAGCAGCGTCCTGATCGCTGGCAGGCGCCGGGCGATCTGCTGCCGAAGCTAATGCAGCAGCTCGGGCTTAGCGAACGGCTGCGCGAGAACGAAGTGATCGACGCGTGGAAGCAGATTGTCGGCGACTTCATCGCGGCCCATTCCGCACCGGTGAGTTTGCGCGCGGGCGTCCTTTCGGTGCGCGTCCTGCAACCCTCGTTGCATTACCAGTTCGAGCAGATCTCCAAGGCTGAAATCTTGCGCAAACTGAAACAACGCTTCGGAACGAAGATCATCCGCGAAATTCGTTTTCGCGTCGGTTAATTTTTCGCCGTGCGATGCTGATCCGACAGATTTTCATTTCTCCCGGCCACAATTACTTTGGCCGCCACGGCCAGTCGCCCGAAGATTATCCATTGGTGGAGGTCGCCAGCATCGAGTGCGTCGCCGGCCACGGAATTCGCGGCGACCGCTTTTACGATTACCGGGACAACTACAAGGGGCAGATCACGTTTTTTTCCCTCGAAGTCTTCGAAATGTTGATCCGGCATTTTGGCCTAACGAATAAATCGGCCGGCGCGGTGCGGCGCAATGTGATCGTCTCGGACATCGATCTGAATTCCCTAATAGGCGAGGAGTTCTCCATCCAAGGGGTCCGCCTTCGAGGGACTGGCCACTGCAAGCCGTGTTACTGGCTGGATCAGGCGGTGGTTCCCGGCACGGAAGAATTCCTCGAAGGCAATGGAGGGTTGCGCGCACAAATTCTCTCCAATGGCGTGATCGCCGTCGGCCACGCGCAGCTCGTTCTCGCGGAGCCGCGGTTAATCGAAGGCTAAGGCCCGGTCTGCTCGGTCAGACGGCCTTTGAAGGTCAGCTCTGCGATCCCGGATTTGTCCAGCTCGCCCAACCCGGACGCCACCATGCGATCGTACTGCGCCTTCGTTTCGCGCGCGAGTGGAAGGTCGAGGCCGTTCTCTTCCGCGAGTTCGAGCGCTATCCCGCTGTCCTTCGCCGCGTGCGCGGCGGAGAAGAAACAGGAATGCTCGCGGTTCTGCATGTCTTCGCCGTCGGTCTGCAAGACACGCGACGCGGCCCCGGTCTGTGAAAAAACTTCGCGCAGCATCGTGAGATCAAGACCGAGCGCCTCGCCAAGGCCGAGCCCTTCGGCGAGCCCGGCCGTGTTGATGTTCATCACCATGTTTACGAGCGCTTTCACCTTCGCCGCTTCGCCCGTCTTCCCAATGTAGCGAAGCGATACGCTTAGTTCCTTCAGGATCGGTTCCGCGCGGCGAAATACTTCCTCACGACCGCCGCACATTAGGTAGAGCGATCCTTCCCGCGCCTGCGTGATGCTGGAAGCCATGCAAGCTTCGAGCGATGCGGCGCCGGCCGCTTCCGCTAATCGTTCGACTTCCACGTGAACCTTCGGCGAAACTGTCGCGCAATTGATGAACAGCTTGCCGCTGGCGTTGGCCAGGAGATTGTCGGTGCCGCTGAAAATTTCGCGCGTCGCGGCATCGTCTGTAACGATGGTGAAGACGACGTCAGCGCCAGCGCTCACGTCTCCGAGCGTTGGGCTGGCGGCGCAGCCCAGTTCCTGCGCCAGCGAAGTCGCCGCCACGCGGTTCACATCGAAAACCGTCGTGACGTGAAGGCCTCGATCCTTCAACCGCCGCGCCATATTCGCGCCCATTCTGCCTACGCCAACGAAGCCGATGTTCATGTCTCTTTTTTTCCTGTCATGTCGAGCGAAGTCGAGACATCTCTTGTCGTGCCTTCCTCGCTGCCTCGCGGAAGTAAGAGGTTCCTCGACTTCGCTCGGAATGACAGGAATGGGAGGCTGCGTTATCAAACATTCCCCACGCTCGCGAAAAACGGATTGTCCCTTTTCTCTTTTCCGACCGTCGTGAGCGGCCCGTGCCCGGGACAAACAATCGTTTCGTCTGGCAACGTGAGGATTTTCTCGCGATTGTTCCGCAGCGCGTCTTCGTAGGAAATGTTGCCGCCGCCCATCGAACCGGCGAAGAGTGAATCGCCGACGATAGCTATCGGGCGAGCCAGTCCCGTCACGACGTAGGTCATCCCGCCGCGAGAATGACCCGAGGTCAAACGTGCTTCGATCTTGAGCGCGCCCACTTTGAATCGCTTCCCTTCCGCGAGCGGTTGCGCTCCTTCCTCCGGTTCCAGTTCGGAAATGTAAACCGGCGCGTCGGTCGCTTTCCTGAGCCGCCGCAGATCAGCGACGTGATCCGGGTGCGCGTGCGTGAGCAAAATCAGTCGGATGCTGAGTTTCTCGCGGTCGATTCGCCGCAGCATTTCACTGCAATCGGCGCCCGTATCGAAAGCGACCCCATCGCGCGTTGCCGGGTCCCACGCGAGATAAGCGTTCACCGTTATGTCGTGATAGGTCGTGTTGAATTGCGCGAGGTGTTCGATTTCATCAACCGATTCCCATTCTCCGGAAGCCAGCTTACGAAGACCCTCGCTGCTCAATTTTAAAATCGACGCGACGCGCTCGATCGCGTCGTCGTCAAAATCGCCACCGCGCAGGCTTCGGACTCTATCGGCCGCGACTCCAGCGCGTTCGGCCAACTGGCTATCGGAAATTCCCAGGCCGCGCTGCGCCTTTCCGATGATGTCTGAAACGTTGTCTTCGAGCGGAATGGGCATGAAATGTCAGGCGTTGGTCGCCGCGAGCGTCTCTATCTTGCGCAGCGTCGCAATGCGTCTCAACGCAATCTTCTCCACCACCGCAGCGACTTCCATCATCGAGCTTTCGCGCCCGGTTTCCTTTTCGATCGACGTCATCGTGACGTTCGCGATGCCGCACGGCACGATTTGATCGAAGGGCGACAGGTCGCCACAAACGTTGAGCGCGAATCCGTGCATCGTGATCCAATGGCGGACTCCGACGCCGATCGAGGCGATCTTTCGCTGCTCGACCCAAACACCCGTCAGGCCCGCGCGGGTCATGGCCGTGATGCCGGCAGCGGCGAGCGTTTCCACGAGCAAATCTTCGAGCCACCGCAAATAACGATGGAGATCCTGGCCGCAGTTCCACAAATTGATTATCGGATAGCCGATCAACTGACCCGGGCCGTGATAGGTCGCCTGGCCTCCGCGATTAATAGGAAAGAGCGGATGCGGCAGATGCTCCGCGCCTCGCAGGCTCGATTGGTCAGGCGCGCGCCCGATGGTGTAAACCGGTTCGTGTTCCAGCAAAAGAAGTTCGTCGCCTAACGAGTGGTCTGTCCGCTTTGCGGCGACGAGCTTTTCCTGCAGCGCCAGGGCGTCGGCGAACGCCGTTCGTCCAAGCCAGCGAACCGTTAAGGCGCGGCTGCTCATATGCGCGCGCCCGTCGGCACTCCGAGCTTGGCCGCTTCCTCGGCCCGGAGATGCGCAACCCCGATCGCGAGCGCGTCCGCTTCGTCCGGTCCGGGCGTTTCCGTCAACCCGAGCAACGCGCGAATCATGAACGCCACTTGATTCTTGTCGGCGTTGCCACGGCCAACCGTTGCTTGTTTGATTCGTTTGGGCGCGTACTCGAACACGGGCAGGCCGCGTTCCGCCGCCGCGAGAATGGCCGCACCTCGCGCCGCGCCCAGTGCAATCGCCGTCTTGTAGCTCTGGACGTAAATGACCGCCTCGAGCGCACAGCAATCCGGCTCGTGGGCGTGAATCAATTCCGCCAGGCGATCGCGGATTGCCACCAGACAGGAAGAGGGACGCAATGTCTTCGCGTTATGAATAACGCCAAAATAAAGGGCGCGGGGTTTCCCGCCGTTGGCATCGATCACGGCCACGCCGGTATTGCGCAGCGACGCATCGATCGAAAGCACGCGCATAGGTCAATGCGCGATCCAGCCAAGACAGAGGAAGAAAGCCCCCACCAAGCCGAACGCGAGGCTGACAAACCAAAAGGTGCGCCGCTTGGTTAAGGCTGAGATTGCGGCAATCGCGATCGCGATCTGGAACATCGTCACCCCGCGCGCGAAGATTTCGTGTTTGTGGAAATTGGATCGGGCTGCCGACTCTTTCTCTTCCGCTTCGCGTTTGATCTCAGCTTGCTCCTCCTGGTACTGCGCGGCCTTTTCCTTGTCCTTCTCGGTCGCTGCTTCGGCCAGGGTCGTCTTGGCTTCCAGCACCGCCGCCTTAATGCTTTTCGCCTGGTAGTAGGCCCATTGATCGGAGGCCCTGATCTGATCCATCATCGCTTCATTCGCATGCTTGCCTGAAAGCAAGCCGGTGATGGCCGCGAGGACTGCGAGAATCGCCGTGCTCAAGGCCACCCAGGAAATCCAGGGCGGGCCGCCATGCTCGGCGCGGTGATGAATCTCTTCGTGCAAATGTTCGAGCGGCACTTCAGCTTCTTCCATTCGCCTAGCCTAAATTCCAAGACCGCTCATTCAAGCTCAAGCTGATCAAAATGGTCACTTTGCCTGGGGAAAAGCATTTTGGTTCTTCCCTCTTTTCCTGCAGCTCGATAGCGTCGGCCCACCTCGTGCAAGAGCCATGCGACTGAACGTCTCTCAGTCAGCGCCGAAAAGGACGCACCCTATATGCTCAATTTTTTGTGGCCGTTGATTCGCCCCTTCGCGTGGCTGGCGCGATGGCTGAGGAAAATTTTTCGCACGGCTTTTGGCCAACTCTCCTGGAGCCCGCCCTATTGGCTGCAACGCGCGTTCGCGCGCGTGGTTCTTTTCCGGCGCGGCCATCCGATCCTGGCGCCGGCTATTGTTCTCCTGGTGTTCGTGGTCGCGGGCGGCTCGGTCCGGGGGTGGCGTTGGTACCAAAGCCGGCCGAAGCCGCACCGGGTTTATGCCCAGGTCGCCCCGATTCCAGTCACGCCGCTCGAGAAGGAACTGAAGTTCCCGTTGCTCCTGATCGAGTTCAGCGAGTCCGCCGCGCGCCTCGAAGATCTGAAAAATCCGACGCTCCAGCATGTGCGCCTCGATCCGCCAGCAGCCGGCGCGTGGAAATGGATCAGCGATCGCAAGCTCTCCTTCGCGCCCGCGCAGGATTGGCCGGCGGATAAGAAGTTCCGCGTCGTCTTCGATCGGGAATTTTTTCCGGCGCACGTCCTCATGGACAAGCTGGAATATGACGCCGAGACACCGCCGTTCCGCGCGGAATTGAAGGGTGTGATGCTTTCCGAAGACGCGAAGGAACCCGGCGTGCAGCGCGTCCTGGCGACGGTCGAGCTGACGCACACGGTTGAGCCCGGCGAGCTCGAAAAATTCCTCACGCTCAATATGGCGGGCGGTTCGAATGTATTTCCGCCTAACGACTCCCCGCCGCACTTCTCCATGACCTTCGGCCTGCATAATCGCCAGGCGTTTTTGCGCAGCTCCCCGGTGGTTCTTCCTGCCGAGGAAGATTGGATGAAATTGATCCTCGCCAGCGGGCTGCGCACCGCCCAGGGCGGCGCCGAACTACACGACCCGGTCGAGCAGAAGACGTTGATCCCATCGAAAGCGACCGCGTTTCAGATCAAATCAATCGATAGCAGCATCGTTCGCAACAAGGAGGGCGAGCCGGAGCAAATCCTCAACATCGAAACCAGCAGCGACATCGCGACGCCGGAGCTGGCCAAGTCTCTGCACATTTATCTGCTGCCAAAGCGCGAGGTGAAGAAAACCGAGGAAGAAGAGTCGAGCACGGAAAACTCAAGCGAAGAGAGCGCGGCCGAGTCGAATAGCGAAAGCAGTTCGCGCGAGACCACCAAGTCGAACGAGGAAGAAAGCGGCAGCGACGAGGACGAAAATACAACAGAGGACACATCGACCGAAACAAAATGGGCGAACGCCGATGAAATAACGGAAGAAATTTTGGCGCAGGCTAAGGTAGTTAAATTCACGGCGATTCCGACCGAGAAAGAATTTGCTCGCGATCATCATTTCAAATTCCGACTGGAAGGCGACGGGCAGCTTTATGTCCGCGTGGATAAAGGGCTGAAGGCGCGCAGCGGTTATGATCTGGCGGAAAATCACGCGATCATCGTCGTGCCGGCAGAGTTGCCGCAGGAGGTCGAGATCCAGGGCGACGGCGGTCTGCTCGCGCTCGGCGGCGAGCGCAAACTTTCGATCCGGTCCCGCGGCGTATCGGTGATCAAGTTCGAGATCGATCGCGTTCTCTCGACGCAGATCAACCACCTGGTCAGCCAGACAGAAGGCGAATTCCAGGCGCCGGAATTCAAGAACGCGTCGTTCGATCAGGACAACATCTCTCGAATCGCACGCGAAGACCAGACCATCGCGCTCCAAAACAAATGGAAGGCGAATTACTCCGCGTTCGATTTCTCGAAGTATCTGCAAAAGCCGGCCGACGGTGGCAGCGAGCGCGGTCTCTTTTTCCTGAAGGCGCGCGCGTGGGACCCGGTCACGAAAAAATTTATCAGGGGCGTAACGACGACCCGGTTCATTCTCGTCAGCGATCTCGGTTTGCTGGTGAAAAAGAACGCGGACCAGACCAGCGACGTTTTCGTCGTGTCGATCAAGACCGGGCTGCCGCTCAGCGGAGTGACGGTGGAGATCCTGGGCCGGAACGGGATCGCGGTCCAAAGCGCGAAGACCTCGCCGGACGGACGGGTGACGTTCACCTCCGTCGATAAGAACGAGCACGAGCGGAAGGCGGTCGTCTATGTCGCGCGCTTGGGCGACGACGTGAGCTTCATTCCGTACTCGCGCGACGATCGGATGCTGAATTTCTCGCGCTTCGACATCGATGGGGTGAACAAAGTGCTCGCCGAAGACCTGGACGCGTTCGTCTTTACCGATCGCGGCGTTTATCGGCCCGGAGACGAAATGCACATCGCGCTTGTCGTGAAACAGCGGAACTGGCTCGGCAAACTCGCCGGCTTGCCGATCGAGACGGAAGTGATCGATGCGCGCGATCTCAAGGTGCAAACCAAGAAGCTCGCGCTGCCAGCGGTCGGTTTCGCTGAGGTCAATTACAAGACTGCCTACGAATCCCCGACTGGCGAATACACGATCAATGTCTATCTCGTGAAGAACGACAAGCGCTCGACTTTGCTCGGCTCGACGACGGTCAACGTAAAAGAGTTTCTGCCAGATCGAATGAAGATCGAGACGCGGCTCTCGAAGACTTCGCCGCGAGGCTGGGTCGACCCGCGGGACATGAAAGCCTCGATCGTGCTCGCTAATCTTTACGGCACGCCGGCCAGCGACCGGCGGGTCAAGAGCCGCGTCGAACTTTCGCCGGCCGCATTCTCATTCCCGGAATTCAAGGACTACAGCTTTTACGATCCGCAGCTCGACGAGAAGAAAGAACGCCAATCCGAGTCGGTGGATCTCGGCGAGCAGAAAACGGACGCGGATGGAAAAACGGAGTTGGAACTCCAGCTCGATCGCTTCGCGGACGCGACCTACTCGATGCGGTTTTTTGCCGAAGCATTCGAAGGCGAGGGCGGCCGCAGCATTACCGGTCAGGCATCGGCGCTTGTCTCGGCGCTGCCCTACGTGGTCGGTTACAAGAGTGACGGCGATCTGAAATACATCAGCGCGAGTACGCCACGCGTCGTCGATCTGGTCGCCGTTGATTCGAAACTCAACAAGATCGCGCTCGAGAACGTGACTCTGAACGTGATCGCGCAGGAATATGTCTCGGTCGTCACGAAAAAAGAGAACGGTAGCTACGCCTACGAGTCGGTTTTGAAAGAGCGCGTCGCGAAAACCGAGAAGATCGCGATCAGCGCCGACGGATTGCATTACCAGTTGCCTACAGAAGAGCCAGGGGATTACACGGTCGAGCTTCGCGACCGGGATGATCGCAAGGTCAGCCGCGTCCGCTTCTCCGTCGTGGGCCGCGGGATCGTCAAGCGCGCGCTCGACAAAAACGCCGAGCTCCAGGTGAAGCTTGCCCGCACGCAATACAATACCGGTGAAGAAATCGAGATCAGCATCACCGCGCCTTACGCCGGCAGCGGCCTGATCACGATCGAGCGCGACAAAGTTTACGCGCAGCTTTGGTTCAAGACCGACGCCGCCAGCAGCGTCCAGAAAATCAGGGTGCCGGACGGTTTCGAAGGTAGCGGTTACATCAACGTGGCCTTGATTCGCGCGCTCGATTCGAAGGAAATCTTCATGAGCCCGTTGAGCTATGGCGTAGTGCCGTTTACGGCGAATATCGAGCGGCGGCGACTGAAGGTTGAACTGGAGACGCCCGCGATTTCGAAGCCCGGTGAGCCGCTTCACATCAAATACAAAACCGACCGGCCGTCGAAGATCGCCGTCTTCGCGGTCGACCAGGGCATTCTCCAGGTGAGCGATTACAAGCTACCCGATCCGCTTGCGTTCTTCTTCCGCAAATGCGCGCTCGGCGTCGAGACCGCGCAAATCGTGGACTTGATCATGCCGGAGTTTTCGATTTTGCGCTCGCTCTCCGCGTTCGGCGGCGACGGCGAGAACCAGAAGCAGTTGAACCCGTTCAAGCGCGTCACGGAAAAGCCCGTCGTCTTCTGGTCGGGCATCATCGACGCCGATCCGACACAGCGCGAAGTGGTTTACGATGTGCCCGATTACTTTAGCGGCACGCTCACGGTGATGGCGGTCGCCGTCGCGGACGATGCGACCGGCGCGGCGGAAAAGAATCCGCTCGTGCGCGGGCCATTTGTGATTACGCCCAGTGTGCCGGTGCTGGCGGCGCCGGGCGACGAATTTGAAGTGGGCGTGACCGTTGCCAACAACGTCGAAGGTTCTGGCGAGAATGCAGACGTCCAGATTCGCGCCGAAAGCTCCGAGCATCTCCAGATCGTCAAAGCTTCCACGCAAACGCTGCGGATCGCGGAAGGACGCGAGCAAACCACCACGTTCTCCGTTCGGGTAAACGATAAGCTCGGCTCGGGGACCATCACGTTCTTCGCGAGCAACGGCGGAAAAGAAACGCGGCTGCGCTCGACGCTCAGCGTCCGTCCGCCGACGACCTACCTCACGCAAGTGCGGAGCAGCAATTTCACCAAGAACAGCGTCGACCTTCCGGTGACGCGCGACATGTATCCGGAATTCCGCAAGCTCAGTGCCGCCGTTTCCGCCTTACCGCTCGGGCTCGCACACGGGCTCGACGCGTATCTCAAGGATTTCCCGCATGGTTGCAGCGAGCAAATCACGAGCGCCGCCTTTTGCCGGCTCGTCCTCGCCGATGAAGCCGACTTCGGATTGTCCCGCGCCGAGGTGACCGCGCAGCTCGAAAACGTTTTCGCGGTCCTACGCCGTCGCCAAAACGATCAGGGCGCCTTCGGCTATTGGGCGCCGGAAAAAGGTCAGGAGATCAGCTTCATGTCGGTTTATGCGATGAATTTTCTGATGGAAGCAAAGGCAGCCGGCTTCGCGCCGCCCGCGGAAATGCTGGTGAGCGGCCAGCGCAATTTGCAGGCGATGGTTTCGAAAGAACCTTCGAACCTCGATGACGCGCGCACGATCGCCTACGCCATCTACCTCCTGAGCCGTGAAGGCGTGGTCACGACGAACTACATCATCAACCTGCGCGAATACCTCGACAAAAATTACCCGAAGAAATGGCAGTCGGAACTGACCGGCGTCTATCTTGCCGGCGCGCTCCATATCCTGCGCAAGGATGACGAGGCCGCGAAGTTGATTGCGGCCTACCGGATCGGGCAACACGACAAGGAGAGCATCACCGATTTCTACCAGCCGCTCGGCGCCGACTCCCAATACATCGCCGTTTTGGCTCGCGAGTTTCCCGATCGCTTGAAGAAACTGTCCGCGGCCGAGTTTGCGAACATCCTGAAGCCGATTGGCGACGGCACGTTCAATACGCTTTCCGCCGCCTACGCCGTCCTCGCGTTGAAATCATACGCGCGAGTCGTGGCCCAACATCCGCCGGAACTGACGATCGCTGAGCTCGACAAGGCGAAGAAGGAAAAGGTCCTCGTGACCGGCGCCAAACTCTTGGAGCGAGCGGATTTTTCCGGCGACGCCGCCGCAATTCGTTTCCGCAGCGCCACCACGCTCAATCCGCCCGGCGCCTACTACCAGGCGATCGAGGCGGGATTCGATCGCAAGATCTCGGACAAACCAATCACGGACGGCCTGGAAGTTTATCGCGAGCTCTTGGATAAATCGAACCAGCCGGTCACGACGACGCAGCTCGGCGATGTGGTAACGGTCCGGCTGCACATCCGAAGTTTGCGGCCGGAATCGATCACCAACGTCGCGCTGGTCGATCTGTTACCGGGCGGATTTGAAGTCGTCAGCTCATCGCTTTCGCCCGGCATCTCGTCGATCAACGGAGTCGATTACGTCGAGGTCCGCGAAGATCGCGCCATCTTTTACGCCACGGTGCCGACGAAGACGCTCGAGATCACCTACCAGATCAAATCGTGCAACCGGGGAAATTTCGTCGTGCCGCCGGTGTTCGCGGAATCGATGTACGACCGGAACGTGAAGGCGCGAGGCCTGGGCGGGAAGATAAGTGTGACGAAGTAACTTCGGATTTCAGAAAGTGAAAAAGGCACCCTCACCCCAGCCCTCTCCCACAGGGAGAGGGAAACTTCGGCAGCCGCGCTCTTTGGCAGCGCCTGCTGGTTCCTTCTCCCTGAGGGAGAAGGTTAGGATGAGGGTCCGATCGGGGATTCGAAGTCGCTGGACGCGCCATCTGATTTTCGCAGCAATGATATTCGCGGCTGTTTGGCTCGCGCTGCCGAAGCCGCCTTTGCTCGAAGGGATCGATTTTTCGACGCGAGTCCGCGATCGGAACGGCAACGTCCTCCGCGTCACCCTGACGGCCGATCAGAAACGCCGGATCTGGACTCCGTTGAAAGAAATTTCCCCCGCGCTGATCGACGCGACATTGCAGTTCGAAGATAAATATTACGGAAAACACCCGGGCGTTAACCCGGTGTCGCTCTTGCGCGCGACCTGGAATCTCGTCGTGTCCGGGCACACGCACGCCGGCGCTTCGACGATCACGATGCAGGTGGCGCGGTTGCGATACCATCTCCGGACGCGCACGGTCGGCGGTAAACTGCGGCAGATGGTTTATGCGTTGGAACTCGAGCGCCATTATTCGAAAGCGCAGATTCTTGAAGCGTATCTCAACCTCGCACCGTACGGCCGCAACATCGAAGGCGTCGGCGCCGCGAGTGAGATTTACTTTTCGAAAAGCGCCGCGCGCGTCACCGGAGCCGAAGCAGTGGCGCTGAGTGTGATCCCGCAGAGCCCGACGCGGCGCGCCTTGATCGCCGGCGGCGAAAACGATCGGGTCACGAACGCGCAACAGCGCTGGTACTCGCGCACAAATCCACAGGAAGCGCCGGCGCTGACCTTTCGCGCGGAGGCGCGCACGCGACGGCAGCTGACTGCGCCCCACTTCGTCGAGCAGGTCCTCGAGTCGAAAACCGCCGCCACCGAAATGGTCACGACGCTCGATTTATCGCTCCAGCAAATCCTGGAGAAACGCGTGACCGATTACATCGCGCAGAACCGCGAGCGCGGAATCGAAAACGCCGCGGCGTTGCTGATCGATTTCAAGAGCATGGAAGTCCTGGCGCAGATCGGCTCCTCCGATTTTTCCAAGATGGAGATCCAAGGGCAGGTCGATGGAACGCGGCGACCGCGCTCACCGGGTTCGACGTTGAAACCGTTCGTTTACGCGCTCGCGCTCGACCAGGGACAAATCCATCCGCTCACGCTGCTGAAAGACGCGCCTCATACCTTCGGCGATTACAATCCGGAGAATTTCGATCGCGATTTCGTGGGACCGATTCGCGCCGCGGACGCTCTCGCGCGAAGCCGAAACGTGCCGGCGGTCATGCTGGCCTCGGAACTGTCGCACCCGACATTCTACGAATTTCTGCGCAGCGCCGACGTTGCGTTGCCGAAGCCGGCGTCGTTCTACGGTCTCTCATTGCCGCTCGGCGGCGCGGAAGTGACGATGGAAGATCTGGTGCGCCTTTACGCGGCGCTGGCGAATGGCGGACGGCTTCAACCGCTTCGTCGGTTTCTGCACGAGCCGGCCACGAAGACCAGCGTCCGGCTCGTCAGCCCTGAAGCGGCGTTTCTCACCCTCGATATGCTCGGAAAAATTCCGCGCCCCGGAATGACAGAGGCCGATTCGAATCGCCATTCACCGGTGTTTTGGAAAACGGGAACCTCGCACGGGTTCCGTGATGCGTGGTCGGTCGCGGTCTTTGACCATTACGTCCTCGCGGTTTGGATCGGGAATTTTGACGGCAAACGAAATGCCGCCTTCATCGGGCGTACGGCTGCGGCGCCGCTTCTGTTTCAAATGATCGATGGCGTGCGCGCGACCCAGCCATCGCGCTCAGAGCCTCATCTGCCCGCGCCGGAATTGAACCTGAAGCGCGTCGAGTTTTGTTCCGTCTCCGGCCAGTTGCCGACAGCGTTCTGCCCGCACCGCACGGAAAGCTGGTTCATCCCGGGCATTTCACCGATCGCGACCTGCGACGTGCATCGCGAAGTGCTCGTCGATGCGGCCACTGGTTTGCGCGTGGCGCAGGACGACGGGACGCGCTCGCTGAAGCACGAAGTCTACGAGTTTTGGCCCTCCGATCTGCTGGCCCTTTTTGAACGCGCCGGCGTTCCGAGAAAATTGCCGCCGCCTTTTCTGCCGACAATCGATCAGGAATTGCTCTCGCGCAGCGGTCATGCGCCGAAGATCAATTTGCCCGCGAACGAAATGACGCTCTCGCAGACTTCGTCGAATACCGCCGGAATTCCGCTTCGGGCTGAAACCGAGACCGGGGTGCGAAAGCTTTACTGGTTCGCGGACAAGACATTTCTCGGCGCCTGCGACGCCCACGAAGTCTTGTCCTGGAAACCAGTGCCGGGCGTCTATCAACTCACCGCGCTCGACGATCACGGCCGCTCGGCTTCGCGTTCCGTCATCCTGCGCTAGCTCTCCGTGATCGACAGCGCGGGACCGGTTGCGCGGGGAGAACGATTACAAGATCAACCTCAAGGCCGAGCTCGAGATCCGGCACCTCCACGAAAAAATCGATCACCTTCTCCGGCGCCAATACAACCGGCTCTTCGAAATTCAGCAGATCCAAATCGAGTTGCTCGAAGAGCTCGCCCAGAAACGACGCGGCTCGACCGCGGCTGTCAACCCGCCAGCATCGACCACTTAGATTTCCATTGAAGAGCGGACGGCGACACGGGAGCGTTACGCCCGATGTCCCGCGAATACACGCTTCAACGCGCGCCGCACGCGACGACAATCAACATCGATTACGCGGCGGATCTGAATGAACAGCAGCTCGCGGCGGTGACCGCTCCGCCGGGGCCGTTGCTCGTCATCGCCGGAGCCGGCAGCGGCAAGACGCGGACGCTCACTTATCGCGTGGCGTATTTGCTCGAGAACGGGATCGACCCGCGGAACATTCTCCTGCTCACCTTCACGAACAAGGCCGCACGCCAAATGCTGGATCGCGTGGCGAACCTGCTGCCGGTGGACGCGACCGGACTTTGGGGCGGGACGTTTCACTCGATCGGGAACCGGATGCTGCGCCGGCACGGGAGCGCCCTCGGTTATTCCAGCGGCTTCACGATTATGGACCGCGAAGACCAGAAGGACCTGATCGATACCGTCGTGGCGGCGGCGGGCATAAACCCGAAGGAGATCCGTTTTCCGAAAGGCGATGTGCTCGCCGAGATTTTTAGTTTCGTCATCAACACCGAGACGCCGATCGATGCGCTGCTCGCGGAAAAGTTTCCGTATTTCCTGCCGCTGGTCGAACAAATCACGGACGTGCACGCGCGTTACGAAAAGAAAAAGAAGAGCACGAATTCGATGGACTTCGACGACTTGCTCGAAAAGACGCTCCGGATGCTGATCGAGCATGAGCACATCGCGGATTTTTACCGGCGGCAGTTCCAGTTCATTCTCGTGGATGAGTACCAGGACACGAACAAGATCCAGGCGGACTTCATCGACACGCTCGCGGCCGAGCATCGCAACGTCATGGTGGTAGGCGACGACGCGCAGTCGATCTATTCCTGGCGCGGCGCGAATTTCAAAAACATCCTGGCGTTTCCCGAGCGTTATCCGGATGCGCGGGTCTTCAAGATCGAGCTGAACTACCGGAGTGTGCCGGAGATTTTGCGGGTCGCGAACGCCGCCATCGCCGCGAACGTGAAGCAGTTTCGGAAGGAACTCGCCGCGACCCGGCCGAGCAACGCGGTCCGTCCCGCGGTGGTGGGATTGAATGACGGCAGCGAGCAGGCGCGGTTCGTCGCGCAACGCATCCTGGAGCTGCGCGACGAGGGAATCGAGCTGGACGAGATCGCGGTCCTTTATCGGGCGCATTATCACGCCATCGAATTGCAGCTCGAACTTTCCCGGCGCGGCATCCCCTACCTGATCACCAGCGGCGTCCGGTTCTTCGAGCAGGCGCACGTGAAAGATGTGACTTCGTTTGTTCGTTTCGTTGCCAATCCGCGAGACGAGGTCGCGTTCAAGCGGATGGTGAAACTGCTGCCTGGCATCGGGAACAAGAGCGCGGACAATCATTGGCGGGCGTGGGAGCGGGGATTGAGTGAGCGCGGCGAGATTACATCCTGGGGTGAGCGGCTTCTGGCAATGCCGGTGGGCGCGAAGTCCAAGAAATCCTGGGAACAACTCGCTCACACGCTCGATGAAATTGCGCCGGGCGGGCAGGCCAATCCGCCGTCGGAAATGATCACGTCGATCGTGGAAGCGATCTATGATGATTATGCAAAGGCGAACTTCACGAACTACGAGCTGCGCCGTGAAGACTTGAACCAGCTCGCGGCCTTCGCGCGGCAGTTCAAGGACGTGCACGAATTCCTCTCGCAGCTCGCGCTCATCAGCAACATCGACTCGGAGCCGGCGCTCGATCAGAGCACCGAGACGGAAGCGGTGAACTTATCCTCGGTTCACCAGGCGAAGGGACTCGAGTATCACACCGTTTTTGTGATCTGGCTCAGCGACGGGATGTTTCCGAGCACGCGCTCACTGGAAACGCGCGACGCGATCGAAGAAGAGCGCCGCTTATTCTACGTCGCGATCACCCGCGCACGAGACGAGCTGTATCTCACCTATCCGCACATGCGTTTGAGCGGCGGGTTCGGCGACATCTTCCAGCGACCGTCGCGTTTCCTGAAAGAGATTCCGACGCAACTCGTCGAGGATTGGCAGATCCGGCGCGGTTGATTTCTTAGCCACGGATTAACACGGATGAAACACGGATAGGGAAGATGTTGGAAATCGAGGACGAACATCCGGACAAGTTGCCGCATCGCGACATCACCGAGAAGATTATCGGGGGCGCGTTCGAGGTGCACCGCGAACTTGGCTATGGATTTCTCGAACGTGTGTATGAGCGAGCCTTGCAGGTAGAATTGATTCGGCGCAGATCTACTGCCGAAATCGAAAAACGGGTGCAGGTTCGCTACAAAGAGGTTGTGGTCGGCGATTACGATTCTGACCTGATTGTCGACGGTTGCGTGCTCGTTGCGTTGAAGGTCAATCCTCAGTACGATCGTCGAGATGATGCGCAGCTGCTTAATGTGTTGAAGGCAACCGGCCTGAAGGTCGGTCTTCTAGTGAATTTCGGACGAGCGAAAGTGGAGTACAAGCGCCTCGTCTTTTGAATCCGTGTTTCATCCGTGTCTATCCGTGGCTGAAATATTCCCTGCATGAACCTGTTGCCTGACCAGAAAATCGCGGGCGTGCTGGCACCGCTGTTTGCGTTACGGAGGGAGAACGATCTCGGCATCGGCGATCTCGAGGCGCTCCGGCAATTTATCGATTGGGCGGCGCAGATTGGGTTCAAGCTGGTGCAGTTGTTGCCGATCAACGAAATGGGCGGCGATCACAGTCCGTACAACGCGATCAGCGCCGTGGCGCTCGAGCCGACCACGCTCTATCTCGCTCCCGGCTCGCCGCAAGATCTCACCCAGAGCGACTACGATGACGTGATTCGCGAGATCGATCTCGCGAAGCTGCGCAAAGGCGCGGTGAAGCACGATCGCGTCCGGCGTTTGAAGATGGCGCTGCTCGAAAAGGCCTATCGCGGCTTCGGGAAGAGAGAGGGCGCGAGCGGGGCGGGTTTCTCCACCTTCTGCGAGGCGGAGGCCGGATGGCTCGACGATTACGCCTTCTTCCGCGTGCTCATGGAACAAAATAGCGGGCGCGAAACCTGGAATCAGTGGCGGGAGGAGCATCGCCGCGCCGATTCCGCCCGGGAGTGGCTCCGGGCGCAGACCGCTGAAGTGCAGCGACGCTTTTCCACACGCGCGTCGTTCTTCAAATACGTCCAATGGATCGCCTTCGATCAATGGATCGCAACGCGCGCGTACGCCGAGGAACGCGGCGTCGCTTTGATGGGCGACATTCCGTTCGGCGTGAACCTTTACAGCGCCGATGTCTATTCGCGCCCCGATCAGTTCGCCCTCGACTGGTCCGGGGGCGCGCCGCCCGAGCCATATTTCAAGGACGACAAGTTCACGCAAAAATGGGGGCAGAACTGGGGAATTCCGCTTTACCGCTGGGACGTGATGCGGGCGCGCAATCTCGATTGGTGGCGCTGGCGCGTGCGCGGCGTGCGAAAAATCTTTCATGCCTTTCGGATCGATCACGTGCTCGGCTTTTACCGCATTTACGCTTTTCCGTGGCGGCCGGCGCGCAACGCGGAAATGCTGCCGCTCTCCTGGGAGGAAATGCGCGAGCGGACCGGCAGCGCCTTCCCGCAATTTTATCCGCGGGACGATTCGACCTGGGAAAACTGCGAGGCGAACCGGCGGGAAGGCGAGGAATATTTGCGCGTGGTCCTGGAGGAATCCGGCGACACGCGGGTGGCAGGCGAAGACCTCGGGATAGTGCCGGATTATGTGCGACCGAGTTTGCGTTCGTTAGGCGTGGCTGGATTCAAGATTCCGCAATGGGAGAACTACCGGGACGGCCGCTCGATTGCGGGCCGCGATTATCAGCGCGTCTCGGTGGCCACTTACGCCACCCACGATCATAAACCGGTCCGGGCGCTCTGGGAAGACGCTTTCGAGCATTTATCTTCCGACAGCGAACAGGCGCGGCACGACCTGGCAAAGATCGCCAGCTTCGCCGGCGTCCCGGCGCCGGATGAAAACAGCGACTTCGAGCGCGACTTTTACAAGCCGATAATGGAGGCGCTCTTTCGTTGCGAATCCTGGATCGCCCTCGTGATGATCACCGATCTCCTCGCGCGCAAGGACCGCTTCAATGTTCCCGGGACCGCTGCCAGTTCGAACTGGAGCCGCCGAATGGGAAAAACGGTGAAAGGTTTGCAGGAGAGTCGAAGTGTGCGAAAGCGCATGCGGGTGATCCGCGAACTTCTCGAGAAAACCGGAAGGATTTAGGTTTCGCTACGTTGATCCATGGCTAAAGAATAGAGATGAAATCACCCATTAAAGTCGCAATCACCGGTGCGGCTGGACAAATTGGTTATGCTCTCGTTTTCCGCGTCGCGTCGGGCGCGATGTTCGGTGCGGACCAGCCGGTCGCGTTGCACTTGATCGAAATCCCGGCGGGCTTCGAAGCGCTCAAAGGTGTCGTGATGGAACTGGATGACTGCGCATTTCCTCTCTTGAAAAACATCGTCGCCACGACCGATCTCGCCGAAGGATTTCGCGACGTGAACTGGGCCTTGCTCGTCGGCAGTGTTCCGCGCAAAGCCGGCATGGAGCGCAAGGATTTGCTCGGGATCAACGGAAAGATTTTCACCGGCCAGGGAAAGGCGATCGAAAAGAACGCGGCCAAGGGTGTCCGCATTCTGGTCATCGGGAATCCGTGCAACACGAATTGCCTGATCGCGATGAACAACGCCAAGTCCGTGCCGCGCGATCGCTGGTTTGCCATGACGCGGCTCGATGAAAATCGCGCGAAAGCGCAGCTCGCGCAGAAAGCGGGCGTGGACATTACCGAAGTCAGTAACGTCACGATTTGGGGAAATCATTCCGCGACGCAGTATCCGGATTTCTACAACGCGAAAGTCAAAGGGCGCTCCGCGGCGGAGGTCATCGGCGACGAGCCCTGGTTAAAGGAGACTTTCATCCCCGCGGTGCAACAACGCGGCGCAGCGATTATAAAGGCGCGGGGCTCGTCCTCCGCCGGATCGGCGGCGAACGCGATCGTCGATACAGTGCGTTCGCTGACGACGAATACGGAGGAAGCCGACTGGCATAGCGTGGCGGTTTGCTCTGACGGCAGCTACGGCGTCGAGGAAGGATTGATCTGCTCGTTCCCGGTTCGCGCGCGCGGAGGAAAATGGGAAATCGTGCAGGATGTGCCGCTGAATGAATTCAGCAAAGCGAAGTTCAATGCGTCGGTTGCCGAGCTGCAGGAAGAGAAGTCGATGGTGGCGGAACTGATCAGGTAGGGACCGTTTTCCGAACGGTCCGACTATTTAATTGCAGCGCAGCTCACTCGTCGCTTCGTCGGACGCCTCGGAAAGGCGTCCCTACCTGACTAAGTAAGCTCCACGCCGGTCAGCCGCTCAAACGCTTCGCGGTATTTCGCGGCCGTTTTCTCGATGATCTCGGGCGGGAGCGAAGGGCCGGGCGGCGTCTTATTCCAATCGAGTGTCTCGAGGTAATCGCGCACGAACTGCTTGTCGAAGCTGGGCGGACTCTGGCCGACGACGTACTGATCTGCGGGCCAGAAGCGAGACGAATCGGGAGTGAGGCATTCGTCAATCAAGAGCAGCTCGTCGCCGAGCAAACCGAATTCGAATTTTGTGTCGGCGACGATGATGCCGCATTTCGCGGCGTGGGCGCGGCCGGCTTCGTAAATTTTCAGGCTCAGATCTCTGACGCGCTCGGCCACGTCGCGCCCAAGCGCACCGCAGCATTTTTGCCAATCGATGTTCTCATCGTGGCCCGCTTCGCTCTTGGTCGATGGAGTAAAAATCGCCTCGGGTAACTGCGACGCGAGCTGGAGGCCTTTCGGCAGCGCGACGCCGGAAATGCTGCCGGTCTGCTGATATTCTTTCCAACCCGACCCGGCGAGATAACCGCGCACAACGCATTCGACCGGCAAAGGCTGAGTTTTGCGCACGATCATGGAACGGCCCCGCAGTCGATCGCGAAACGGCGAGAGGCTCGCGGGGAATTCTTCGATGTCGTCGGTGATCAGGTGATTTTTCACGAAAGAGAAGCGGCGGAACCAGAACGCGGAGATCTGATTCAGAACCGCGCCTTTTTGCGGAATCGGATCGGGCAGGATGACATCGAAGGCGGAGAGGCGATCGGTGGCGACGAAGAGAAGGGTGTCGCCGAGATCGAAGACTTCGCGGACCTTGCCGGAGCGAAGTTTGCTTACACCCGGTAGCTCAAGCGAGCGAATCGGCGAAGGTTCCACGCGTGAATGGTGACTTGTGACTGGTGAATAGCAAATTCCGGATAACGCGAGTTCGCCATTCACAAGTCACCGATCACCATTCACCTTCTTGAGACATGGGTGGGCTTGTCGTTAAACCTCGGGCGCGGATTTTGCATGGACACGATTGGGTTTTCAGCGGCGAGGTGCTGAAAGCGTTCGGCAGTCCGGCGGATGGCGACGTCATTTCGCTCAAGGACGGACGCGACCATTTGATCGGGAGCGCGATCTACAACAGCAAATCGCAAATCGTGGCGCGGCGGTTTTCTCGCCGGCGCCAGGACCTCGATCTCGATTTTTTTCAGCGGCGAATTGCGCAGGCCATCGAATATCGCGAGCGGCGCGGGGTGAATCCGCGCTTGGGCCGCGTCGTTTGGAGCGAGAGCGACGGTTTGCCAGGCGTAATCGTGGATCGCTATGGCGACCACCTGGTTTTGCAAACCCTTACGCTTGCGATGGACATGAGAAAGACACTCATCGTCGAGGCGTTGAAATCGGCAAGCGGTGCAACTGTCCTGCGATCGATCATTGAGCGGAACGATGCTCCTGTCCGAAGAGCGGAAGGAATGGACCCGCAGGTCGGCGTTCTCTTCGGCGAAGCGCCAGGCGAAACGGAAATCGAAGTGAGTGGCTTGCGATTAACGATCGATCTGATGAACGCGCAAAAGACAGGCTTTTACCTGGACCAGTTGCCGCACTACGAAACAGTCGCGAACCGTTCGCGAGGACGCCGGGTGCTGGATTGTTTCACCAGTCAGGGCGCGTTCGCGCTGGTCTGCGCGAAGGCCGGCGCGGCGCAGGTGACGGCAGTCGAGGCCAGCGCCGAAAGCCTGGCGAATGCGCGGCGTAATGCGCAGAGCAACAAGTTGCAGGTGGAATGGGTCGAACAAGACGTCTTCGGCTTCCTGCGCATGGCGGAAAAAAACGAGGCGGAATTCGACCTCATCATTCTCGATCCGCCTTCCTTCACAAAAACAAAAGGCGGATTGCGCGACGCGTTGCGCGGCTACCGGGAGCTGCATGTCCGCGCTTTCAAGTTGCTTTCGCGCGACGGATTGCTGGCGACATTTTCGTGTTCGCACCACGTGACCGAAACGATCTTCGAGCAAACGATCGCCGACGCGCTGGTGGATGCGCGACGTTCGGCGCGCCGGCTGCAACGGTTCGAACAAGCGCTCGATCATCCGGTTCTTCCCACGCTGCCGGAAACGGAATACTTCAAAGGCGTGCTCCTTGAGATGATGCCCGGAAGATGAACGAACCTCAAAATCTCACGGAAGAATTCGCGAAGCTCGGACCCTGGACTTATCAATTCCAGATCGGGGAACAAACGTGCGGCGGCGGAATCAGCGCGGCCGGCGACGTGCGCGTGGAGCGGTTCTTTCGCTGTGCCCCGCAGTCGGAAACGATTTTGGAACTCGGCTCGCTGGAAGGCGCTCACAGTTTCATCCTGGCGCAGCATCCGGGCGTGAAACGCGTGGTCGCGCTGGAGGGTCGCGAGACAAATCTCCGCAAAGCGCGATTCGTCCAGGAACTGTTGCAGGTCCGCAACGTTGAATTTGCGCAGGCGAATCTCGAGCACGCCGACTTAAACGGGTTCGGAAACTTCGATGCGATCTTTTGTTGCGGCCTGCTCTATCACCTGCCCGAGCCGTGGAAATTGATCCAGCAATGTCCGTCCATCGCGCCGCTTCTTTTTATCTGGACGCAGTACGCGGCGGAAAACGAGGCGCGAGATCTCGGGAACGGGTTGCGGGGGAAAATCCATCTTGAAGGTGGGCCGGATGAAGCGCTCAGCGGAATGTCCGCGACGGCGACCTGGCTGACGCTGGACTCACTGCGCGATCTGCTCGCGCGAAGCGGCTACGGAAGAATCGAAGTTATTCATGACGATCCGGCGCACGCGAATGGCCCGGCCGTGACGATCGACGCGACACGCGACCGTCCTTCAGAATAGTTTCGCCGCCGTCGTTCGCAGGATAAGAATTCGTTCGTCGCTGGTCCGCCATCTTTGCGTGACGCAATTTGCAACTGGGAGGTCCCTCACCGTCGGCGCGGCTCGGGATAACAACGCCGCCGTTATTTATCCGCCACGGCAAAGAGATGAACGTAGAGCGGAGCGCCGTCGCGAGTCCGGAGCGGGTGTTCGCCATAGGGGAAAATTTCCACGTGGCGAAAGAAGCGGTTGAGCAGGCGGCGCAGGCTCGCGCGGGTAAAGAAATTCTTGTGATCGCCTTCGAGCAAATGCCAGGGGACGACGCGCCAGTCATATAGATAGGGAAGTAGTTCCATGTTCGGCACCGAGAACAGCGCACGACCGCGAATGATGCGCGCGATATCGCTGGCGAAGGTCTCGGGATCTCTCGTGTGCTCGAGCACCTCAATGCAAATGGCGCAATCGAATTCGGCGTCAGTGCACGGCAGACGAGGAGCTGCGAGATCGACTCGACGAAACGGCAACTCGCGCCGCGTCAGAATTTCGCAACAGTGCCCATTCGCTTCCAAGCCGAGCCAATCATGTCCGGCCGCGATCAACGGCGGACCAAACGCGCCCGCGCCGCAGCCGACATCGACGACCGAAGTTTTCTCGGGCAAATACGCGTGAAGCAAATTGGCAACCTCCACACCCGCCTCCTCGATCGGCGGCCCGGACCCGTAAATGTTTTCACGATGGAGGAGCGTTTCGTTTTCCGGAAAAACGACTTCGCCGTAGGGCCGCTCGCGTAACCGTGCCGGCACGACCCGAATGGTTTGTTCTGCGACGATATCGCAACCGGGATCGCCGATCCCTGCTACAACGCGCAGCGTCGCGTCATGCGGCTCGGCGGTGCCGGGCAAAATCCGGCCGAACATTCGAAATCCGATTCGCCCATCTGGTCGCCGAAAAAGAATCCGCGTCTCGGCGCAACAGTAATCTTCCACGTAGGCTCGCACTCGACACGGCGACGGATCGCGACCCACAAGATCGAGCCAGCCGGAAATAAAAAGCGCTTCGTCATAAACGCTTTGCCCGGGCACCGGCGATTCCAATTGCACTTGCCCCAGGAAATCGGCACTCATGGCCTGGCCTGGATCGTCTCGTAGATGCGCTGGGCGACGATGTCCGCACCTTCCATGTTCGTGTGGCAGCAATCGTCGACGTACAACAACTCTTCGTGGGTTGAGTAAATCATGGTCAGGTCTGTGAAGTTAACTCCGGCGCCACGGAGCTCGCGCCCGGCCTGGGCCAAGATCGGATACCCTCGAACGACCGCGGGCTTGTAAGGACTTTTTTCGTTCAAGGCCTGCTGGCGCTCGGCGGCGCTCATGGGTTTGGACCCGTCCACGTACTGATTCGGTTGGAGAAAATGGAAATACCTTATTCCATTTGCATCGCACAAATACTTCATCTGGAGCGAACATCGTTTCCAGACCTCGACTAAGTCATGATAGATTTGTTCTTCCCCATTCGAAGAATACCTGGGGCCATGCATGACGTAAGCTCTGGACTTCGCCGCGCTCGTCCGAATCTTTTCGTTCGTCTCGTAAATCGTCTGCGCCAGTCCGCGATCGCGCATCCGCCAAAGCAAGAACAGTGTCGGGCTATGGTAGAGAGGCGAACGTCTGAAGGCTTGTGCCCAATCTTGTTTCCGCTCTTTTGTCGTCTCCAAATAGCCGATTAATCTGATGGTCGCGGGGTTGATCGCATCGGCGGTTCTGCGATCCCAGCCGCGGGGGAAAAACGGATTAACGTCGTTGGGGATGTTCTCCACCACCGGCAGGGCAATGTCATTGAATCCATCGAGGTTGATGACGATGTCGAACTCCGCGCCTAACGCGAGGAGGTAATTCAAGACCATCAATTGCTGCGGTTGCTTATATCCGGCGGCCGAAAAGTTGAGGACGACAAACTCGCTCCCGGGCGAGGCCGGCCGGCTGGCGAGGAGATTCTTGAGCGCGAGGTAAGCCCAGTTTGTAAACGAACCGCCGAAGACGCCCACGATGATTTTGCCGGGCGATTTTTTGAGGATCGGGCTGGGTGCGTCGGTCAAGACGAAGCCGAAATCGGAAACCTTCAATTCGGGCTTGTTCTGCTGAGGATCGGCGACGAAACCCGCGTAAGGATGCAGCACCTCCGCGAAGTCGTTCCATTTCAGGTCCGACACTCCTGTCACTCGCGCCTCCGGAGAAGATGGGAGTGCGGCCGCGTTAAGTTGCTGGCACGCGTCCGTGAATGAAAACCACGAGTGGTTTACTCCTCGATACGCGATGAAGGAAATCGCCTCCACAAATAGCCACACGCCCGCAAGCATGATGACGTAAAAGAGAGCGTTGCGAATCCGAAAGGTCATCGGTTTGGTTTTGTTAAAATTAGATCAGAACGGCCGGAGCGATCCAGTTCGTTCCCACGACACTCGGCATTATTTCAAAACGCGAGCGCAATATTTCGAAACGGCGCTGGGAAAACTTGTGGAATTCTCAAGTGCGACCGCTAATATCACTCGACGATAGCCCGGAGCGATGGATGGATGCCGAAAATCGCACGTGCGAACCGGAGTGCCATGGCAGAACGAATCCGACCGATCGAACAAATGCTGGAACTGAGCGAAGAAGAGGCGATGTCTCCCGAGCACCTCGATTCGCAAGTGCAAAGGGCGCAGGAACAACTCCTGCAATTGAAGCGGCAGGCGGAGCAGATCGAGAAACAAAAGCGCGAGCTCGAAGAACTAAGCCGGCGCCAGGAAGAGCTGGAGCGGGGCCGCGCGGAGATGACGGACAAGCTTTCCCGCTCGCTCGTGATCCTGGAACGGGAAGGCTACGATTCGCAAAAGAAACTCGAACAGATCCGCGCGACCCACGAAAGTTTCACCCAACACCTCCAGTTGCTCGAAGCGATCGATCCCAAGAGCTGGAACCCGGGGGAATTGCCGAAAGAGTTGAGCCGCGCGCTCAGCACGGTGGATGATGCGCGGACCGAATTCAGCCAGCAGCGGAGCCGTTTGGAAGCGAGCGGCGAATCGAGCGAAATGGATTTGCCGGAGGTCGCTTCCGGCACGGCGGGATTGGGCGGCAAATCGTTCGTGCAATGGCTGCAAATCGGTTTCGCCGTGACCTTGCCGCTCATTGTTTTCGGCATCCTGGCGTTGCTGATTTTCTTTTGGATGGCGGCCAAGGTCCAGTAACTCCGCATGCGCCGCCGACCTCCTCAGCCCGGGACGCCGCTCAACCAAAAACAGGAAGAACTCGCGCAGCGCGAATCGCAGTTGCGCGGCGAGATGGAGAAACTCGAGCGCATGATCGCTGAAGCGCCGCGGGTGGCGGAGGAAACGACGCGGCGGCAGCGCGAGGAATTGCTGGAGCGGGCGAGCGAAGGCCGCAGCCGGCTGGATGTTTCGATCGCGCTGCAGGACAAGCGTTGGGGGGACGATGCGCGAACGGGCGGCCGGCGGAAATCGATGCGGAAGGAACGGCGCGAAGGCCGGATAATTTTTCTCGTGCTCGTCATCGCGCTTGGAATCGCCGTCATCTGGCTGGTGAGCCATCTTCATTTCTAAGGGGCGTGTCATGCCGGAACCGCGTGAAATCGACGTGGCGCACGTCGCCAGGCTGGCGCGGCTCAATCTGACGGCGGAAGAAACCGAACTGTTTCAGCAACAGCTCGCGCGCGTCCTGGAGTACGCCGAAAAATTGCGCGAACCCGACACGAGCCGCGTCGATAGCGCCATTCACGGCGAAATGATCTTCGACGTTCTGCGCGAGGACGAGCCGCGTCCCTGGTTTACCGCGGAAGAAGCGCTGGCCAGCGCGCCGCGGCAGGCCAACGATCTTTTCGTTGTCCCGAAAGTCGTGGAATGAAGTTGTCCGATCTGCCGGCGCTCAACGTCGCCGAGCTGCGAGAATTGCTGCGCGGACGAGAGGTTTCGGCGCGCGAGGTGGTCGAAGCGTTGCGGGATCGCATCGCGGAAACCGATCCGCACATCGGCGCGTATTTGTCGCTCGATGTCGAGGACGCGCTGAAACAAGCGGAAACCGTCGACCTCGATCTGCCGCTCGGCGCAGTTCCGATCGCGTTCAAGGACATCATCAGCGTGGCGGGCCAGCCGTGCACGTGCGCGTCGAAAATTTTACTCAATTATCGCGCGACCTACGACGCGACGGTGGTGGAGAAATTGAAGGCGGCAGGCGCGATCGTGTTCGGCAAAACAAACATGGACGAATTCGCGATGGGATCGTCGACGGAAAACTCGGGCGTGCAGTTGACTCGGAATCCGTGGGACATCACCCGGGTCCCGGGCGGCTCGAGCGGAGGATCGGCGGCGGCGGTCGCGGCGAATGAAGCGTTCGCCGCGCTCGGGACCGATACCGGCGGCTCGGTGCGCCAACCGGCGGCGCTCTCCGGCGTGGTGGGGCTGAAGCCGAGCTACGGGCGGGTCTCGCGCTTCGGCCTCGTCGCCTTCGCCTCGTCGCTCGATCAGGCGGGACCGTTGACGAAAACGGTCCGCGACGCCGCGCTGATTTTGAATGCGATCGCGGGACCGGACGCGCGCGATTCGACTTGCCAGCAGGAGAGCGTGCCGGACTACACGGCAAATCTCGATCGCGAACTCTGCGGGACGCGGCTCGGTCTGCCAAAGGAATACCTGACCGATGGAATCGATCCACAGGTGCGCTCGGCAGTGGACGCGGCCGTCGCGCACTTCGAGTCGTTAGGCGCGGAGATCGTGGAAGTGTCGTTGCCGCACACCGAATACGCGGTCGCGACTTATTATATGATCGCGAGCGCCGAGGCGTCCGCGAACCTGGCGCGGTTCGACGGGGTTCGTTACGGGCATCGCGCCGAGGCACCGCGCGATCTGCTCGATCTTTACGGGCGGACGCGCGAAGAAGGATTCGGCGCGGAAGTGAAACGCCGCGTCATCCTGGGCACCTACGTCCTGAGCGCCGGCTATTACGACGAGTATTACAATCGCGCGCAGAAAGTGCGGAAACTTATCCGGCAGGATTTCGTGGACGTTTTCTCGAAAATCGACGCGCTCATTTCGCCGACGACGCCGGAGGCCGCGTTTCGCCTCGGGGAACGCAGCGCCGATCCGTTGCGGATGTACTTGGCGGATGTTTTCACGATCGCGGCGAACCTGGCCGGAATCTGCGGGATCAGCGTGCCGTGCGGGTTCGCGAAAACGGAGGAAGGAACGGAGCTGCCGATTGGAATGCAGTTGCTCGGGAAGCCGCTGGATGAAGCGCGCATTTTGCAGATCGCGCATGGCTACGAGAAGAGCACGGAGTGGCACAAGAGAAAGCCAAAGCTCCAACATCCAAGCTCCAACATCCAAATTTGAGTGCTGAAGCACAGAACCGTGCGCGGTCGTGGCCAATTCTGCTTTGGAGTTTCGCATTCGTCTTGTTGGTCCTCGTCCTGGTTCCCGTGTTGCATTCGGTGCGCGGACACAGCACGAAGGATTACTGGGTCTGGTACCAAACGGGTCAAACGGTGCTGCAAGGCGGCGAAATTTATCCGAATCGCTGGCACAAATTTCCCTTTTTGTATCCGCCGTCGTGCGCGCTGTTCCTGGCGCCCGTGAGCGCGCTCGGGCAAACCGGCCTGGTTATCGTGCTCGCCCTGGTCAACGCGGCGGCCTGGATTTGCAGCATCATTTTTTCGGTCCGTCTGGCCACCGGCGAAACGCGGCGCGGTCACCTCCTGGTTTATCTGATCCCGAGCCTCCTGATGACGGCGCACGTCTGGGGAAATTTTCTGCTGGGGCAACCGAGCCTGGTTCTTCTGGCGCTCATACTCGGCGCGTTCATTTCGCTTCAGCGCAAATTCCACTGGCTGGCCGGCGGGTTGATCGCGATCGCGGCGGCAATCAAGGCGTTTCCGGTTATCGCCATCATCTATTTAATTTACCGGCGTTATTGGATCGCGGTCGCGTCGCTCGCGCTCACGTTGACGTTCCTGCTCGTGGCGCTGCCCATCCCATTTCGCGGATACGCGCAGGCGAGCCAGGACCTGGAACGCTGGTCGAGCGGAATGCTCTTTAAGTACGATGAGACCGGCGTCGGCCAGCGACTGGGGCGAAGCACCTCGTGGAAAAACCAATCGATCTGGGGCGTGGCGAACCGGCTCCTGCGCCACGTGGAGTACGATCACAAGTACGAACCGCACGAGCCGGTTTACGCAAACTTCGCGGACCTCGATTTCAACACGGTCAACGGAATCATCCTCGGCTCGGCGCTGGGCCTTGGTTTCGTCTTCATCGGAGCGATGCCGCGCCGCTCCCGCCGCACGCCGGAGACCGACGCGATCGAGTTCGCGCTTCTGCTCCTGTTGATACTCGTCTTTACGCCGCTCTCGTTCGGCTATCTTTTCGCGTGGCTGCTTTATCCGCTGACGGTTGTCGTGCAACGACTCCTCGCGGGAACGGACTCGCGCACCGCGCTGCTCGGATGCGCCGTCGCCGCCATCGTCCTGCTCGCGCTCTCGATCCCCTTCCGGGTGATGGCGCAGACCTATGGGAACGCGCTGTTCGCGACCTTGCTGCTCTTCGCCGGACTGACGATGGAACTTTGGCGGCTGAAACGCGCCGATGTTCCCTGATCGCGGAAAACTCTTTTCGGCATTGCGATCACCCAGCGGACAGCGAAAAGCAACGCAACGTCGAAATTCATCTTGGAAACACCGTGGGCGCGATCGCGAAACGCGATGGGCACTTCGAGCACACGCAGATTTCTCCCGCCCTGCACCAATGCCTCGAAGGCAATCTTAAAACCAGTGGCCGCCGGAGTTAATTCCAGCAGAAGTTTTCTCGGCATCGCAAAAAAGCCGCCCATGGAATCGTGGACGCCGGTGAGCGGATAAGCGAGGCCAGCCGCCACGCGGGACAAGATTTTGCGCCAGATCGGCCAGCCCGGCGTTGATCCACCCCTGATGTAACGGCTCCCGATGACCATGTCCGCTCTGCCCTCGATCACCGGGCGCAACAAGTCCGTGATTTTTTCCGGCGGATGACTCAGGTCCGCATCCATCACCACCAGCCATTCGCCCGTGGCCGCGCGCGCGCCTGCGATCACCGCCCCGGCGAGGCCGAGCGACGGAGCATCGCGCTCGATCAACTGGATCGGCGCCGAACCCGCGAGGGCGCGAATGCATTCGCGCGTCCCGTCGGTGGAGCCGTCATCGACGAAGAGGATTTCGTCGGGCGGCGGCTCGGAGGCCATGATCCGCGCAAGGAGCGGCGCGATGTTCTCCGCCTCGTTCAAGGTCGGGATAACGAGCGAGATCATGGCTGAGGGAAGCCGCCCCGCGCAGAGCTGACCTGTTCGCGGACCACGCTTTGCGGTTTCTCGCTGATGCCGAGATAAATTCGTCCGACGTACTCGCCCAGAATGCCGAGGAGCAGAAGCTGCGTGCCGGAGAGCAACAGCATCGCGGCCATGAGCGAGCTCCAGCCCGTTGGCGTTTCGCCCAGCACATGTTCGATCACCACTTCGATCACGGCGAGAAAACCGAGAGCGCTCGTGATCATTCCGGCGAACGTCATCAGGCGGAGCGGCAGAATCGAAACATTCACGAGCATGCTGATCCAGAGCCGGGTGAGCTTGCGGAAGTTATAGCCGCTGTTCCCCAGCGCTCGCTCGACGTGGCGCACGCGCGCCGTCCCCACGTTTTGCGTCACCTGGAAAATGAGACCGTCGATATAAGGATAAGGCGTCCGGGATTTCGCCACCTCGTCGACCACGAAACGGCTGAGGCAACGGAAACTGCAGAGGTAAAGTTTTCTCGGTTTTTCCACGACGAAATCGGCGATGAGATTGGTGAGCTGGCTGCCGGCATTGCGCCACCAGGCGTGTTCCTTGCGATCGTAGACGCCGAAAACGACGTCGCGCTTTTCCGTTTCCGCCACCGCCAGGAGCTTGAGCGCTTCCGCGGGCGGATTTTGCAGGTCGTCGTCCATCGTGATCGCGTAGCGTCCCGAGGCGACGCGCAATCCCGCCAGGACGGCGTTGTGTTCGCCAAAGTTGCGCGACAAGCTCAGGAACGTCATCGGCAACTGGCTTTCGCGAATAAGTTTCAGCGCGACGGCCTCGGTCTCATCGCGGCTGCCATCGTTCACGAGAATCAATTCATGGCCGCCCTCGACCCGGAGCGCGGAAATTTCCTGATGCAGGGCAGGCAGGCTCGCAGCCGCGTTGTAGAGCGGAACGACGATGCTCAGATGCGGCGTGGAGTCATCCATGTTTTCGGGCGATGGCAAAGACCGAAGTGCCAAAAGGCAAGGATAGGTGACGGCTGGCGGTAAGTTCAAGCGCGGCGAAACCTTTGAGCGCGGCGTTCAGGAACCGCGGCAACGGCCGGAAATCCGACCGCGCCGATTCGGGTCGAGGACGCAGGCGGCTAAGCCAGCGCGCCAGCGCGATCGGCGGGGTGAAGGCGGTGTTCCAATAGGCCAACCTTTCGATCTCGAAATTCGCGGCCCGTAAGAGCGTGCGGACTTGCGCGCGCCGGTAACGCCGGTCTACGTCCACGGCGCAATCATGCGAGCCTTTCAGGAATTCGAACGCCGCCAGATTCAGGATCAAGCGGCCGCCCGGCCGCAAGACGCGATGCGTTTCGTGCGCGGCCAGGGCGTCATCCACGCCGGCGTGGCTCCAGACATCGAGCGAGAGGACGAACTCGAAGGCATTCCCCGGAAACGGAAGTTCATGGACGCTGGCGCGAAGAAGGCGGGCAACGCAGTTGCGGCCGGCCGCGAGCTCGATCGCGTGCTCGCTTTCATCGATCCCGGTCAGCTCAGCCTGCGGAAATTTTTCGCGCACGGTTGCGAGCATTCCGCCGGTCCCGCAACCGGCATCGAGAAGCGAAAAGGACGGGCGGGCAGGAACGATCGAATTGGCGACGTGCTGGCGGAGCGCCTGGTACCACCAATAATGGTCCTCGACCGAGCGCATAATGTCGTGTTCGTGCGGCTTCATCCGGTTCCTGGCCTAACGAGTTGTCGAAACAGCCTCGTCCTTCAGTCGATACAACTTCGGATCGTCCGCATCGAGCGCCCAAAACGAGAGCTTCGCGCCGGCAGGAAACGCGCTTCGCGGAAAGCTGGCGCTCCAGCCGGACCAAAGTTGGTCCAGGCTTTTGAAGCGTTTGACGATTTCCGGCCGCATCCCAAACGAATCGGAAACGGCGCAGAGAATCCATTCCTGGTCGGGCGCCGTCTGGTACGCTACCACCACACTCTCGGGCGGACGGCCTTTCGCGTTCAGGACCGCCCAGCCGCTCGCCCGCACCAGCGGCGCGTCGTTTGCGGTGATCGTTTCGCACGCGCCCGACGCGTGCACGCCGTCCGCGACTTCATGCGGAATCGCCTCGAGACGATTGGTGCGGACCAGCGGCGGCCGCAGGAGTTTCAATCGATCCAGCGCGTCGGCGCCTTCAATCACCGGCCTCGCGTCGTTGGGATACGCTGTGTTCCTGATGATTTCAGAGGTGTCGAGCGCGGGGCTAAGAAGGACCGCGGCGCGAGCGAGCCGGTCTTTGGCCGAGAGAGCGCGGAGAAAAAACGTGGTGTTATACGCGCACACTTTGTAGGGGATCAGGTAGCCGATCACGAGCACGGCACAGATCCCGTAGGTCCAGGCGCGCGCGCCGACCGGAGCCAAGCCGCCAGGAATTTCCCGAACGATAATCGCCACGAGCGCGGTGACGGCAATCGCCAGGTAAATCGAAAAAGTCACATAACGCGAGGCGAGCCCATAGTGGGCGCCATAGCCGACGCGCCCGAGGGCGGCGAGAACGGCGCTGCCGAACGAATACGAACCCAGCGCAAACCACGGCGCAGCCTTCGCCAGAAACGCGCGGTCGCGGATTCTGCGCGCGCAATAAACCAGCGCCGCGAAAAAGAGAACGCATTGCACCGTCCCGAAGAGTGCAGCCGCCAGGGCCGGGCGATCTTTCCAGGCATAAGCCAGGGCGCCGCCGAGGAATTCCAGAATGAAACGAACGTATTCGCCCAGCGGAGCGGCCGGCGCGAACGCGGGCAGGTGAGCCGGTTTTTGGTATCCCAAAAAATACGCGGCAGCGCAGGCCGCGCCGAGAGCGAGCCAGGCGATAAGCCACGCTCGCCAGCGCGGAACCGGCCTAATGAGGAAGAGCGCCGGGAACGTGAGTCCCCACGCGAGCAATCCGTGCGGCAAACTGAAACTGCTCGCGGTCGCCAGCAATCCGCACGAAGCGAACTTCCACGCGGTGGAAATCTTCGCCCCGATAATGACAAGCCCGGCCACCAGAAATAACGCCGGTAGAAAGGAAGGGAAGCCCGAGGCGAAAATCCAAAGCTCAAACTTCGCCGTAGAAAAAATCGTAAGCACGGCCAGCCAGAAACAAATCGCGGTGGCGCCGAGGCCGAGTCCGGCGCGGCGCAGCAAAATGAAAATGCCCGCAGCCGCGAGCCAGCAGGAAACCACCGATAGCATCATCTGGTCGCGCACATCCCAGCGGCCATTCGCCGTGGAAAGCACGAAGATCAGTTTCGGCAAAACCGTCCGCGCCTCCTGCTGTTGCGCGAAGATCTCGGTCCAACTCAACTGCCCCGTGTGGGCGTGGACGATCAGCGGCGCCATTTCCCAGTCGTCGAGCGTCGGGACCTCGACCGCGTAATGCCGGACCAGGTAAGTCAGGTGCAACATGGGAACAAGCGCCACGAGCCAGATGAGGATCGTAGCGTTGCGGGCCGGGCGAACCAGAGCGGCGATTTTTTCCCAGCCCTTTCGCAGCCATCGGCGCGGCGTGACCAGCGCTCCTACGCCGGCCAGAAAAAACGAGATGAGTGAAATCCGCGCAAGGTGATTCATCGATTGTCCGATGCGACCCTAGGATTTCAGTCCGCCCGGTCAATGATTTACGACGAATACCGCGAGCACCCGTGACTCGATGCCGATCTTGCAGTTAACGCTCCGCGTTCGGCAAGCGTCGCTCGGAAAAGAAACGAATTGGGTACAAAATCAAGAGTCCTAAAGCAAATAACATTATTCCCATTGTGATGTCGAAACCCCAGCCAGTGCTTGAGTCTGGAAATAAGACAAGAATCAGTAGCCCCCACCCCATCAGAAAGAACGCGGGCAAACAAAGAAGCGACAGACCAAGAACGATGGGCATCTTTTGGATGGCTTCTCGATTCAGCGCCGCGTATTTTTCTTCTCCCATGAACCTGGCTAACATTGCCTCCGAGGCATTGAATGCCGCCGCCAGGAATGATGCCGTGCAGACTGCAATTCCGCCATGGATTGAGTAGTACGGTAGGGCGGCTAATGCGGTCGTGGCGAAGGTATATCTCCAACCAAGTCGCTGCGCGATGGGGTTCGCTTCCAGTTTCAACGTGGGAGAAACCAGAAACGTTGTTCCAATATCTCCTAAACGAGAAATCAGAGTCGCGAACGCAACGATGTGAACTAGATGTCCGATTAAAAAGTCATGCATATATTCGAAGGTCTAACGAGAGAGAGCTGAGCCACCGCTGAAAAGGGCAAGCCTCGTTTGGAATGAATGTGTGTTAGTCATAGAAAACTGAGGCCGTACGCGGTGAAGCGGTTGGTTGCATCGCCTGGCTAGATGCGCGGCTACCATACACGCTTGCGCTGCTTAAGGGACTACGTCATCGAATATCTCCCCTAAGCTGCTGAGATCTCCCGGCGGCTTTGTTGTCGCCAGGTACTTTTGAAATTCCGGCGAATAGGCATGCTTGCGACTGTGCCACCAAACCCGGCGCACTCCTTCGGCGTGGTAATACTTTCGAAGTAGACTTTCCCATCCGAGCCAGTGCGCCTGATCAAGGATGCCGGCCTTTTGCTGGTACCAGGCGTTCTCCAAAAGTTTAAATAAAGAGAACAGAAAATAATGGGCGATGATCCGCTCCTCGCGGCTGGCTGAACTCCAGTCGGCAGTGGCCTTGGACAGTGCCGATCCAAGAGCGGGAGACTCCATTGCCGGAACATTGATCGAAGTTATCGCGGCCGCGAGCGAATCCACGACCAGCGCCTTCTGGGATTTCGTGTTCTGTCGAATGCTTATGATCAGCACAATCAGCGTCAAAACCACAGCGAACGCGCTGACGATTTCGGCGAGTGCAACTGACTCCTGTAGGTTCATATCACTGAAAAAGAACCTCTAGAGATGTCCTTCGTCTCCTTCCACGCGCCGGTAGCTGGGCGAGCATCTAACGAGAATAAGATCAGGGGCGGCTGGCGGGGCGGCGCGTGGCTGCATCGCCTGGTTAGACCTCATAAATCTATTCTTAACCAGCAGATTGCTCGACATTGAATACCAAACCGTACGGGTCTCTGAGGTAGCAGCGCGGAACAGCAGGATTCTCTTCGATTATCGTGCAACCGGCCGCGACCAGTTGCCGCTTGGCCGCCTGAATGTCCGGCACCAGAAAATCAAAGACCGGCCCATGTTCTTTGCCACGTTCCACGTACAGGCAAAAAGCACCGGTTTCAAAGCCTACGATCGTTTCACTCCGCTGCGTGATCGGGAAGCCGAGAACCGACCCATAAAACTCGAGCGCCTCTGACCACTTCTCAGTGCGGACGATGATATCTCGCGATGCTTTGAATGTATTGGACATAGTAATCTCCTAATTTGCGGTCTAACGAGAACAAGATGAGCGACGGCAGGGTGTCGTGGCAAACACCCTGAAGTTGCTTCGCGATGGGCTATCTACATCGATCGTGATCGTTTTTCTCCATTCAATCATGTCGCTGTCAGCATCTTTACTGAGTCATCATCGGGCATCAAGCAATTACGTCTAACGAGAACAAGCTCAGCGACCCGGCCCACGGGACCTGTGGATTGCAACCACAGCGCGCCGGGTTCGCTGCAGCGCATGGTTAGCCAAGTCGTTCATGTTCCTTCGCAATTGACGATCCATCGGATTCCAAACCGATCCACGAGCACCCCGAATCGCTCTGCCCAAAACGTCTTCGCTAGCGGCATCACAGCCTCACCGCCTTCGCCGAGCTCACGAAATACTCTCTCCGCCTCTTCCGCGCTCTTGATCTGCAACGACAACGAGAAGCCCTTCGGAACTTCGTAGCGCTCCGGCAACACATCCGCGCCCATCAACACCTGATCTCCGATCGTGACGCTGCCGTGCATGATCTTCTCTTGGAACGCGGCAGGCACTTCGCCTGCCATCGGAGAACCGGCGTAGCGGAACATCGGGCCGAGCTTTGCACCGAGGCAGCGCTCGTAAAACTGAAACGCGGCTTCGCAGTCTCCCTTAAAGTTCAAATACAGGTTCATCTGCATGGAGCGGACTTTTCTTGGCTAACGAGACAAAGCTCAGCCACGGCTCCGGCAGGCGCAAGTGGCAGCGAGTTGATTCATACCAGCCAAGATCGACACGGGACGCGCAGCGCCGTGGAGAAGTTGGCTGCAGCGTTTTGTTAGGCGGCCAAATAGGAGCAACCCTTTAGTCGTGCTTTTTGCACTGTTCATTGAGGCGACGTAGTAACTTTAATCCAGGTTCAAGATTAGGAGGAGACTGGTGGTAGCTGAAAGCTACTCTTTTAGATTCCCTTCCAGATTCCTTAATCTCTACCCATTCTATCCCTTCATCTGCGCATCCAGGGCACCCGATACGCTCGGGCAACGAAACCAAATCGTGATAAGAAATTACACTTGTGATTTTGTCCCAGTCGCTGTCGCTAAGAGGCAATCTCTTGGACTTTGGAGGATAACGTTCTGGATTTAACGGTGATTGATCTAAACATTCCAAAAGGCCTGGTTTGAACGTCATTTCAGATCTGCAATAGCCAACACACCTTCCTCCATCGGTTCCATATTTCACATAGAGAGGCTGATGTTTCGTGCCGGCACTTCTAATACGTGGAGCGCAACAGACTATAAGCGTGAACAAGACAAAGAGAATGAAGCGGGATCTGTAGATCACTTTTCTCCAGCGGCCTAACGAGAACAAGATGAGCGACGGCGGACGACGGCGCGCATTGCTTGTTTCATAATTCTTAATTTTTAATTCTGCCCTGCCACGCGGCGGTCCGCCGTTCGCTCCATCGCATGGTTAGGGCTTTTTGACGTGTTCATGCGTGAGAACCAACTTGTCTCCCTCAATCTTGAATGCCTGCGAAAGGAGCACATGACCTTTCTTCCAGAACGAGAAGTCAGTTGTGACTCGTAACTCTCCGGACGGCGTCCAGCCGTCCGCCTCCAAAAAGAGCTTATTCAGGGCGTCGTATGTCAAACCCGGGTACGCTACGGTGACCGGTCTGATTAGCGCTCGTTCCTGCTTCTCGTAGTCCTTTGTCGGGCGCTCCGGGCCTGCGTCAGCGGGCTTTTTGAGCGCGCGGCCGTCACTTAGACGGAAAACCCACAGATAATCGCCGCTGTTGGCGCGGCGATTATTGACGGCGACATACTTGCCGTCGGGACTCCAAAACGCGTTGAGCAGATATCCCTCTGTGCCATTCTTCGAGAGGTAATTCTTTCCGCGTCGCACAGCAATGGTGAAAAATTCGTTGTCTGGGTCGGCACCCGGAAGTGCCGTCTCCAGAATCGTGACGCAGTATTGTTGAGTTGGTGAACACAACTCGCTCGGCGGGGCAATCTGTGCTGGCGAGGCGTTTAGCGCCGCCGACATCATGCCGAAAGCCGCAAAGATATGCCTGACGTGCTGTCGCATAGCCCTAACGAGAACAAGATGAGCGACGGCGGACGAGGGTGCACTCTCTTCCGATACCAAATAACTAATAACAATTAACTCGGCTTCGGAGCCGTCCGCCGTTCGCTCCATCGCATGGTTAGGTGTCGCCGCGAACGAAGATAAACCAGCGCTCGCGGACACACCACAAATATGTGAGAGCGATCAGGCCGGCAGCGTAAGGAAAGAATGCTGCCAACCGGTCTGAGGGCAGGGCGATGAGGCCTGAGAGCTGGCCGACGGCGTAACCCACTTGAATGATGACGTCGGAGAAAAACGCAATATGCCACGAAAGCGGTGATCGCTGTCGGTAGAACCAAATAAAGGGGAGAAAAGTGATCGCGCGTACGGCAGCGAGGAAATTGAAGCGGTGCAGTACTAGCAGAACGAGAAAATCGACGACGAGGCAGGACACCGCGGCCCACGCAAATGGTTGCAGTGGATTCTTTGGTAACCAGCGCACGCTTACGACATCTAACGAGACAAAGATGAGCGACAGCGGGCGGGGTGGCGCGTCGCCCGCAGGAAAAGGGTTGTGGTCATCTCAAGCGTAGATCGCAAGGCCGACCGCTGTTCGCTCCATCGCATGGTTAGGCCTGCGCGTCGTCATCACTACAGATCGGCAGACCGCAATGCCAACAGCCCTCGCGAAGGAATATCGGATAGAAGTGCAACAAAAAGAAGAAATCCTTGTGGCATCGCGGGCAACGAAGATAACGCAGCTTCCCGTAGGTAAACGAGATAAAAAGAGCCGAGCCCATAATGAAGATGCCGTCGGGCCACCATCCGAACGGCAGGTTGAATGCGACACCAGCAACGATGCAGAAGACACTGATGGCGATGAAGAATACCCACGAAATCCCGTGCAAGATGCGGCACGTGCGAAACTCTTGCCAAACGTCTGGGAAATCTTCTTGCAGGGATTGGTCTCTCATACAAGGGCCTAACGAGAATAAGATGAGCGACGGCTGGCGAGAGCGCGTGGCTGCGGGTTGAGGGTTAAATTTCATAGAAAGTCAGGAACCGAGCCTGCCAGCCCATCGCTGCATCGTCTGGTTAGATGGTTCACGCTATCACATCACAACGAGGGCGTCGAAAACAGCTATAAGGGAAACGCTGAGTGCGAGAAGGCCGGGCCACCGAGGTTTTGCTGTCACCGCCCAAATCGCGAAGCCTAACGCGAATACGGCCGTGCCCAACCGATAAATCCCGACGCGACCCATCACAGCGAAAAGCTCATGTTTCAATGGCTCCGAAAGCTCTCCATAATGACGCTGGAGGATTGGCCAATGGAGCGTCGCATACAACCCAAGCAAGTCGTGAGCTGCTACGGAGAATATGATGCTCGCAACTGCTGCGGCCCACGACCGCGTGCTTGAGGGAGGAGTGTCCATCATCTAACGAGAACAAGATGAGCGACGGCGGACCTGCCCGCAACCGCTTCGCGGTAGCGATGCGGGCGCGGCGAGGGCGCGCTTTCTTTCTGATAACAAATAACTCATAACAATTAACTCCGCTTCGGACTGGTCCGCCGTTCGCTCCATCGCATGGTTAGATGACCGCGTCCCCTCGCCACTTGCGGAATACTAGACTGACTTCTGCCTCTGGACTATTGCCCGAGGGCCTGGGTCGTCTTGGCGATGGCCTGGTCCACCGAGTCCAGGGCTAACTTGCGCCAGCCCTCGGCCTTCTCTGCGGGCGAGTCGACCCACGCGCGGTAGCGCGGATCGTCCGGAAGAACAATCTGCGCCACTTGCGCGCGCGCAAATCTCTCGACATCGAGAAGCTTTTTAACCGCATCCGGGCCACTGCCCACGGCAGTTTGTTTAGCTTGCTGGAAGGCAGCTTGGGTGGCGCTAATGCCTTGCATTTGATTACGTTTAGCGACCACAGCCAGTTTAGGGTCTTTGATGCTATTGGAATCACCCAGGTGCTGCTCCTGCGTCCTCAACGACAGCTGCAGCGAGTCCAGGACCGCGTCTCGCACCGCGGCAGTGAAATTCGACTGCGGAGATGCGGAGGGACTGGGTTTGAACGAGGCGTGGTTCGCAGCGCGGCCTTGGGATTCAGAGGGCCCGGCCATGATCACAAAAGCAGTCCAGGCAGCGAATAGTATTGGTGTCTTCATTTTCTTGGTTGGAGCATGTTGGCTTCGAGGGCGAGGTGGCAAGCTTTAAACATCTAACGAGAACAAGATGAGCGACGGCGGACGAGGGCGCGCTTCGCTCGGAGTGCGAGTGTGGAAGTCATCTCAAAAGTGGAGCGCACGGCGGTCCGTCGTTCGCTCGATCGCATGGTTAGACCTGCGCGTGCTACCGGGGCGAAGGTCGCTCACGAGAATTTGCAAACCGGATGCGAAGGTTTTGCAGGTCACTAGGGCTGAAACGATCATAGCAAATCACTTTAATTTTTGGATATCGCGCGTTGCCCCAGTACACAAAGACTTGATCTGGGCGGTTTTTGTCAACGCGTAATCCACCTGTCTCGCTGATACCCGCTGCGAAAGTGCCGACGGCCTGGAAGTAGAGATGTGTGGGATCTTCGCTGACCGGAACGAAGCGGTTTGGCGAGATGGTGTAGTGCCGCATTGTCGGCAGTCCTGGCGGTAAGGTCGCGTCATTTGTAACTGGACCAGCCAAAGCGAGCTCTATCACAACGCGCCCGTTGATACGGGGCGGCGTCTGTAACGTGGTTCGTGGTGGCTCGGCGCTAGCCAAAGATGGTGCGAGAATCAGCAGCGCTGCAACGGCGGAATAAGATGATACGCATTTCAGTTTCATAGGTCTAACGAGAACAAGATGAGCGACGCCGGACGATGGCGCGCGTCGCTTCCTTCTTAATTTTTAATTCTTCCTTGTGACTTGTCATGCGGCGGTCCGGCGTTCGCTCGATCGCATGGTTAGGTGTCATGTTTCAAGACGTTGTCCGCAGGGGAAGGGTAAGGCAGGATGGTGGTGGATCAACTCTCAACCCAACGCTTTTGCGCACGGTCAACATGCACGCTAATGCCACTCTTACTCCT
>Ga0307478_10000487_pt1 | contig 40730 bp, 27 predicted proteins | sample atmos_gasesECM4C_2_FD_203713 | JGI IMG/M metagenome (GOLD analysis project Ga0307478, IMG submission 203713) | Hardwood forest soil microbial communities from Morgan-Monroe State Forest, Indiana, United States - atmos_gasesECM4C_05 | ecosystem: Environmental > Terrestrial > Soil > Temperate...
TGGAAGGGTGGCGACAGAGGCGGCTTGGCTGCACGGAAAAAATAGAAGGAACCAAGAGAGAGCAGCTGTTCACTCTTGACATGGACCGGTCTTCTCATGGAAGGAGTAAGTCGCTGCTGCGTATCGTCGAGATCGATGAAAACAAGCCTGCAACGTTGGCTGCGAACTGATTCAAGGAGTTTTTCGAAGTTGGGAACCGCTGCCAGATCAACGTTGCCCATGCCGAATCGAGGAAGACGGATGTCGATGAAAGTGGCAGGAGGAGAAAAGCGGGTTTCATAGCGATTGCCAAACGCTTTCCTGTATCGGCAAATTCTCTGATATTGCAGTTCAATCAGGCGAGGCCGAGTATACGACCCGTGGCCGGCCAGGTAGAAAGCTGTTGTCGAATTTTCCGTTGCTTCGGCTAGCATTTGGCTCTCCGGTCATACGCGAAATCGAGTCATCTTGCATATCTACGATCCTTGAAATCGAACTATATGAGGATACGGTCGGTAAGAAGCGCTTGGTCTGAAGTTCGACAACGAAAAGGCGCTGAAGCAAATCGATGCGGTTTTTGCCACTTTGACACCCAACGGGCAGAATCATAACGCGAAGCGTGCAAACGGTTTCGCCGAATGCGGCTCACACCAGCGTTTCTCGCGCACCTCAAGAACTGCAGCAAATGCTCGGCGATGATCAGATACTTCGACCGGCAGTCCCAGATCGACGAGTCTCTCCGACGCCAGATAAACTGACCCGTAATGAGGGGCATCGAGCAGTAATTTTAGTCATCGTCGCCTCCTACAGATGAACTGTCGTCAGGAACAAATCCGTGCTTCAGCCCAAAATACGCGGTACTCAGTCCAGTCCGTTACGACGAAGCCGCCTCAACGCCACGTCTGTTGTGAGTCTTACCTTTTCTTTATCTTGTTTTTCAAGGTCTCTCGTCAAGTAAGTTCCAAATCTCAGCATCCACTTACCAACGCTTGCCTTTGCCTTTGACCATATGCCAGCGGCCTGCGTCGCCACTCTTATTGCGTCGGCAATCGCGACATCTTCTTTCTCCGAAAGATACGCCGCGAACGCGTGCAGAGCTTTGTGGTGGTCGCTGGAATCCTCTTTTTCGAGGTCAGGTCTCTCAGGCATTAGGTTTGTATAGGGAATGCGAATGAAAGGAACTGTGTCTCGTCGCGGCTGTTCCTGATTAATTGCCACAGCGAGGCTATTAGCTGAATCTGTGCGAAGCCCGAGCGGTCCTAGATTCCACAGCTCAATAAGATACTTCAGAAGACTGGTGTGGTCGAACACGGTCTTTTCAACTCTCTTACCAACGAAGGGTGAGACCAAGATTGCAGGGACACGTACGCCAAGGCGGTCGAAAGTCCATTCTTCATGATGGTCATCCGGCGGAATTGCTGACGGCGGTTCAACATGATCGTAGAATCCGCCGTGCTCGTCATATGCAACGACCAGTAGAGTTGATTCCCATAGGTCGGCACTTGAGCGGATTGCGTTGTAGACATCCGCGATTAGTTTTTCAGCCTTAAAAATATTGTGCGGTGGATGGTCGTCGTTTTGGTCAGCGCCGAAGTATTTCGGTTCGATGAATACAAATGCCGGAAATTGCCTCTCGTTCAACACGTCGTCGAAAAAGCTGGCGACGCGGGAATACCCTTTGAGGTTTTCAGGAAGGCGTTGCCGGTTCAGAAGCAGCGAGCTGGGAAAATCATAGTAGTAAATCCTCCATGATTTTCCGGCCTCATTCAGTCGGTCGAACAAAGTAATCTGGTCTTGGACAAACATTTCGTTAAGACGTTCGTGGAGGGGCCCTTCAGGCATGAGCACTCGTCCCGACGAGGTACCGGACAACGCGAAGAATCGGTTCGGCCAAGTTGGTCCGGGCAACGAGGAAAACCAGCGGTCGCAGATCGTAAAGTTCGTTGCCAGCTCGTGCAGCGCAGGCAAGCGGCCGAGCAGGTAATAACCCATAATGTTCTGGCGGTCCGCCTCAGTATTGCCGGGTACATTTTTCTGAAAGTCTGTGATGAAACTGGAGTTCCGATTCGCAATTTGCTCCAGCACGAATCTATTCTCGTGTTTGGGGTCCAGCTGGACCTGTTGAGCATCCGTGGGGATCTGAAATACCTTGTTGCCCGCAAGGTCCAGGTTGAAGCGCGGCGAATCGGAATTCATGTCGACGCCGTCCAGGTCAGGATACTCACTCTGTAAACAACCAAGCATCTGGTCGAAAGAATGATTCTCCATCATGAGAAGGACAATGTGCTTGATTGGGTTCTCGGTAGCCATCTTGATTGTTTTCCTTCTCTTAGAGTGAAGTCTGACCAACACGTAATCTTACTGCGCTGGCCTAACGCCTGAGGCGGAGTCAATCTCTCTACGGTGAGTGTTCTTCATCAACTGATCATACATTTTCGCAAGCCGCCGATGCGGGCGGATTCTTCGCCTACGATGCGTTGAGCGAGCCAGCAGCCCTCGTAGGACTCAAGAATGAAGAGCTGACCTGGATGACTACACTTGCTCCATCTGTGTCAAAATCACGAAATGAGATGTACCCGTTTGAATATTGTGTTGGTTCAGAAGCGTGGACGTCGCGTACCTGATCGCTTCCCCAGCTTTGCAAACCGCTCTCATCACCACTCTCCATGCTCGAAGCAGCGTCACCCGAATGGAACTCGATTTGATTCCTACTTCTGACCTTCAACACCTTGGGATGCTATCGACGAATCCCCTAGAACCCGCGATATACACCGCGCAGCCTCAGAGAACGCTGCCCTCGCTTGGTACACCTGCGCAAGATAAACGAGTGCCGGATTCCAATTCTTTTTAATTTGAAGTGCGTTTTTAAGACCGATTTCTGCATCACGAAGTCGCTGCTCATCGGGCGGCTTTGCATCGTTCGGGTCAAAAGACGCGAAGGACAGTTCATAGTCTAAGTAGCCGACCTTTAGCCAGTATTCGGCAACGAGATCTGCGCGAACTACTTCTGGCAGCGGATAGCCGCGTCGTCTTAGAACTTCTTCCTCAAATTTCGAAAAGCCCGCCAATATCTGAGTCGTATCGGCTGAATCCAACCGAATTTGCTGCAATCCAACGACAAGAGTCAGAAGAAGCTGCGCTTTCCAGTAGATTGCTAACCGTTGTTGAACATTCGCTCGTGGATTTCCATCCGGAAACACAGCTCTTTGAACACCTCGCCACCAGGGATCGACAGTATTCGTGGCCGGGGATGTAATTCTATGCAGCAACTCCTCGGCATGCTTCAGGTCCCCTCGGTCATCCCGCTTGGCGTAAACGTTTGCCAGATTAATCGCCGTCGAATCGAATAAGTCAGAGGATGCGTGTTGAAGCACTTTTTCAAAAATCTCAGCAGCACGATCGAGCAATGGCCAAGCTCGCGAGGCGACTCGCGGAAGCCAGGTCGCGGCCTGAAATCTCTCAACAGCGTCGCGAAAAGCCTGCTTTGCGGAATCAAGTTGAAACTCTGAACCGCCTGTTCTCCATCGAGATGCCGTTTCCTGAACGTCTGCTGGCAGGTTTGGGGGAATTGGCGCTACCGTCGAACCACTAAGTTGGATTATGACGCTTTCCAAATTGATCAATTCAGATGTCGAGGGCGCCAGTTGCTCTGTTCGAGGATTGCGCTCGCGAATTAAAGCTGCGTATTCTTGCTGGTTCTTTACCGTCAGAGCTATTCCCAGGTTGTAGAGCGGCATCAAGTCGTTTGGATAGATTTTTTCGCACTGTTCCAGCGCTTGCAGCGCTTCAGAGAGAGCGTGATCGAGCGTCGCGGGCTTTGGCTCGTCTCTGGCTGCCTCATCATCGTAAAGCTGAAGTGAACGGACGCCCTCCATAAAAAGGCCAAAACTCTCTTCATTTGAGAATCTAAGAGGCTCAGTTGCGCCCCTTGTTTTCCGCGAGTTCATTTAAATGCTCTCCCCATAGCGCGGGCGGCGATGCCGAATGCAGCAGACTCTATATCTTGGGAATCTCTGACGATTCGTTCTACCCTCCAAAATGCCTCCGTCGACCAGCCCCACCGCAGCGAGCCGTACGCGCGAACGCGAGCTACCTGAGTGTTTGTACCGTCCGAAGTTAATGGTGGCGCACTATAAGCAATTTGAGTCTCAAGGCGCCATCCGAAATACTGGCTCAGGAGAAGCACCGCCTTGGCGATTTTGCTCACGTCAACACTCTTAATTTCCGGGAGGCTTTGAATCGTCTGATCCGTCAAATTCGACGGGAGCGCCAACAGAGTGACGGAAGATGATAGGAAATCTGAACCCACACGGGCTAATCTCCTTCGGACTTCGACGGCGCCGTGGGGCAATTGCGCGGCAAATAGTTGCGATTGCGTGGTGTCGCTAGCTGTCAAAGGAACAGTCGCGAGAACCCTGGCCCTGCCAGTAAATTTTGGTCGCAATAACAAGACGGCTTGGCCAGCTCTGCTTAACAGACCGCGGCCCTTAAACAGGCTTGGGCTAACCAATAGCAAAAAGGCGCAGCCCACAAGGACATAACAGCGAATCGGATGAATCCACCACCATCTGAAAAACGGAAGATATGATCCCAGTTGCCACCACCAAGTACCTGTCACCATTCTAGCGTTCAAGAATCTCTGTTGTGCAATAGCATACGTCCGCGGTGTTGCCAGACTGGCGTTCATCGCCTCTAAGTACTTGCTTGCAGCTGTGTCCCAATGACCGTCATATTGCTCAGCCAATCCTAGAGCTAGTTGCGAGTATCCTGCGAGTGCCGTTTTTTGGTCAGATATGGCGAACCACTGCGGCGTAGTCTGAATAGAGCCGGAATCAGTGACGGTGACAAGCAGGAAACCGCGCGCCTGCAGTTTCCCTTTCTGGTCCGCGTCAACTTGTCCCGACACCGTTATTGGCGGTGCAACTCGGGTTTTTGCTCCAACAACTTTATCCATGGCTAATTGGCCTGACGCCGGCGTGGCGTAGATTGTTTGGTCGGGCACGTGTAAATGGCCCCCAAAAATGCCAAGAACTTGGCTCCGAACTATGATGGAGTCCCACAGCGTCCTTTGCTTTGCTGTAATCTCCCAAAGACTCGTTTGTTCGGCGCTCCCAGCTACAGGATTTCTCAAATCCGGAATGTGAGTGAACAGCAGGACAGCTTTAGGGCCATACGATCCTCCTTGGGACGGAACCGAGGATGATAGAAATTTACCAAGGCGATCGAGCTCAAATTGCGGATTTCCTGGCTGATTGGAATTGACTTTATTGAAACGTGCAGCGGACCCGAAGCTTGCGCTGTTTATGCCAATCAACGCAAAATTACCCAGTTCGTATGGAGCATTCTGGCGAGTCAAGTCGATCAGCGTGTAATCAACAATCGCCTTGGACAAGGCATTTATGAAATCAGCGTACCTGTGCAGATCGCGGGGACTTCCTTCACACAGGTCCGCATCGCCTGGTATGAAAAATATCGTATGAACAGTGAGGCCCCGGATCTCATTCGCCACTTCTGCAACAGCGTCGGAGAGAGACGCTGCCTCGATTGGTCCCTCATTCTGAGGTGCTTTACGCGGGCACTTGCATATCGGTGCAGCTAGGGAGTTAGTTGGCGAACCAGTAAGACGCACATTTTCGAGGCCCCAGTCGCCGGTAAACACAACGAAAGTAATCGGCACGCCTTCGGCGACTAAGCGGTTCGTTTGTTGGACAGCCCAATGCAAGGCAGCACGATTGTCTAAGGCTTCCTCGTACACTCCGCTACCATGCCGATCTTTTCCGGCGTCGAAGAGGTCAGGATCCGCGATCTGGACGAACGAAATCACGTCTGTCGTTGGATTCGTCGAATTGAAGAAGGGAGTACCGCGGCCGTAAGAGCTACCCGATACCAATACCGTTATGGCGAACCGTAGAACCCAGCGTATGTTTCTCATGAACTGACCTCGCGGCAATGTACTGCGCGACCGTTGCAACGTCTGGGCATAGAAATCAAGACAATGGTTGACAAAACAGATCTGCCAGGAATTCCCTTCCATCCGCCTGACCGTTACACGACAAGCCGATGAGCAAAGACATGAGATCCTACATGCAGAGGCTTCCAAAAGGCTTAGCTAGATCGGTGCCGTCTCCGTGTCAGTGTGCAAGCACGAGTGAGCGCAGCTTGTCCAAATCAAAAGTGATTCCAAAACTTCCTCGAACTTCGCTTTCCTTAATCAGCTCAGTCGCATTGGCATAACTGACTGATATTGGAAAACTGACGCCTCCGGCGAGTGGCACCTCCAATTTTAGATTTGCCACGGCTAAGTCTGCTTTCTTGCCCGCGACATGCCGATTCTCGGGCAGTCTTTCATAGTTTCCGGATAGTGTGAGTGATATCCGACTTTGATCGGCTGTGCTCATGGCGAATGGGCTTCTGCCAAGATTTTGTTGAAATCCAATCGCCAGCGTGACGTCTCTAAACGTTTGCTGGTTCTTGGTTGGGTCGGGTCGATTGTAGAACGATGCGCTCCCATTGGCGTCAATCTGCATGAAGCTCGCAGGTTTCTTTTCAAACATCAGTTTTGCAACGGAGTATTCCGACGATCCTTGCGTGCGTTCTTGGAAGTATGCGAGCGTAAGTGTTGGCTTTTGCTGCAGCTCCTTCACGAATATGTCGAACCGTTTCGCGGCTTCGTCATACTCGTCAGTTGATGCTTTGTATTGCGTCAGAAAGACAGAAAGCCGGGCTTGATCGGCGCTGGTTAACTCAAAGCTATCAAGGTGACCGTAGATGTCAGTCTGCACCGCCGAAATTATTAGTTTTTCGAGATCTTGCTCAGCATGCGATCCATCATAGGACGTCGAGTCGAGGTAATCATTGATTTTGGAGTTCGCGTTAGCAGAGAAGGATGCGACGACTCTGACGCCTTCACCGCGACGGAGCAAATCGGCAAGGGCCCTGGTGAGAGTGTCCGCCTTCGTCTGGAGCGCCGGCAGAACTGTTTTTGCGAAAGCCCGCTGGGCACTTGGCGAGCGGGGCGAGTGGTCTCCAAACAGCCTCACTTTTACAGAAAGTTCAGACAGATTCTTGCGTTGCACGCTCGCCAAAGGATCCTGCGAATTCTGAATGTTAAATGCTGCGGCAATTCCAATACGCGTGAAGTCACTGAAACGTTGGTAAGTCTCGGCTGTATCACCTTGAACGCTGGCCACCAAAGCGTAAGGCGAAGTGCTGAGATTTAAGGTCGAGTTGGTTACGCTCTTGGTTACCGCGCCGGAGTCAATGGCCAAACCAAGTAAGTACGGAATGCCCGGCTTGTCGACGACTGAGGTTGTGCCCGGAGCTTTGGAGCTTGCCGAAACTTCCTTGTCTGTTCGGGCGGTTTCCGCGGCGGCAATGTACTTCGGCACATAGTCGACCGTCTGAGCGCGCTGAGGGTCTGTGGCCGCGGCCAATGCGAAAATAGCAATTTTGTCCGAGTGGGCGCCGAAATAGCCGTGCGGATCATCTTGTGGATCGTGTGATGCGTCGAACGCAGACTTTCTGCCGATGATCGTATGCGCTATGTTCCTCGCCGCGGCTTCGACGACCGCAGGGGTTTGTGCTGGTGGCGTGAGAGGAGTGCCCATAGTTTCTTGTTGCGCGAAGGACACATTGCTGCTGCAGAGAGACAACACGATAATATGGGCCGGAATTCGAATCGATTTTCTCATTTAGTGCCTCAGGGTAAAGTGAACTGCAGGACCGCTTCCCAATCGGAGTCCTGCTTCCGGATGCTGGAAGCGTTGAAGTCACCACCCCCTTGTGAGCCCCTTATTGAAAATTGGTAGAACGCGGAGTCCGGATCAGAAGATGAGAAGTGGCACGCGATATCAATGAACTGCGCTGGGAGACCCGAGGCGGCGTTGAAAGAGTAGACCGCAGGGTTTTGCCCAGTCGGTTGTAAAGCGTTTCCATCCAATGAAACGGCGAGGTCTTCGGCGACCTGATGAGCTTGAATTGTAATCGTGACCTTTTCGCCCGCCCCTACGTCGTAATGCCCAGTATCTGTTTGTTTCATTTTTGCTAACTCCGTGAACAATAGTTTGCGCACTGGATTTGTGTTCTTCCGGCCATGTCTCTTCGAAGAACTACAAGCGGGCAATTTTCCCTTCACCGCGATGCAATCGATCCCCATCTCAGCTGGGAACATAACGTTGTATATATAATCAGCCACTGATATAAACTCGGGCGTTATGACCGGGAGTGGATTCGGAAGGGACTACACGACGATCGCCGCGGAGGACCTTATCCTCGCCTGCGTAAATGGTGGAGGAGAGGCTGTTTGGGTCGAGTTTGTCCGCAGGTTTCAACCGCTAATTGCGGGGGTCATCATGCGAATCGCTCGTCAGTGGGGAGAAGCACCACAGGACATAGTCGATGACCTAATTCAGGAGACTTATCTTAGGTTATGCGCTAACGCCGAGAGCCTCGCGCGACAATTTAAACCTATTCGCGAGCACGCCGTTTACGGCTACATAAAGGTATTTGCAGCGAATCTTGCGCACGATTACTTTAAAAGACTTTACGCAACCAAACGCGGCCATCATTTGTTATCAACACTCCCAGGCGATGATGTAAATCGAGGCAGCGTCCAGGGCGAGAACTCCGCTGAGCAATCCATGCAACATGCTGTTCTCATCAGCGAGATCGAGGCTGCGCTTCGCAATCTCCAAACCGGAACAAACGCGAAGCGTGATCGCAGAATATTTTGGCTTTACTACCGAGTTGGATTATCGGCGAGTGCCATAGCGGCCCTGCCGACCATCAGTCTCAGCATTAAGGGAGTAGAGAGTACTCTACTTCGCCTTACGCGGCATGTGCGGCAAGAGCTGTTGCGGCGCGAGGCGCCCAAGGGGGCCTCGCGCGAAAAAGGGATTCCACCCGTTGAATCGTTATAGAGGGAGTACCGCCAAGTGCGAGAGGCAGAAAAGCATTTAACCACTGAGCAGATCGAACAGCTCGGAAAGACCCAGCGCCTGGAGATCGAACGCGGTGTACCTGTGGATCAAGAAGCGCGCCGCCACTGGGCCACCTGCGAAACGTGTCGGCGGCTGGTTCTCATGCACGAGGATTTCGATAGGCGCCTGCGCGGATTGAAGGACGTAACAGAGACGTCGCCGGGCCCGGCATGCCCTGCGGCAGACGAACTGTGGGAGATGGTCTGCGGAGTGTCGCCAAAAGAAAGGGCGGAGGAACTCCTGGAACACGCAATCGGCTGCGGATATTGCGCTCCTCGTCTCCAGGGCGCCATAAAGATTTTTGAGGAACAGCCGACCGAAAGCGAGCTTGCTCAAATGTCCGCACTCGCCAGTGCAACTGCGCCATGGCAAGCCGAGCTCGCTCACCGTCTTGCAAGTTCAGCTGCTCCGGCCGTCCTATCGGTGTCTTCCACGAGAACACATGGCGTCTTGCATCGCGGTTTGGAAAGATTCCTCGTATGGCCTTACGTCGCTGCCGCTGCGACCATGCTGATCGCATTGACCGCGACTGCAATCTGGCTTGGCATGCGACAAACACCCATTCAGCAACTGCTCGCGCAGGCCTACTCAGAACAACGTACGTCGGACCTGCGTATTTCAGGTGCCTCCTACGCTCCATTGCGAGTCGAACGCGGCGGAACTTCCTCCCGCCTGAGCCGTCCGGCTGCCCTTCTGGAGGCCGAGGCACGAATCGCCAAAGAATATTTGAAACGACCGGAAGATGGATCGTTGCTGGCCGCCAAGGGCCGCGCAGAGCTGCTCGAAGGCAACTTCGATGACGCCGTGCGTACTCTTCAAACCGCCCAGGCCTTGCTTCCCAATGCCAATTCTGTCCGCATTGATCTGGCCAGCGCGTATTCCGGACGGGCCCAAGCTAAGAACCAGCCGTGGGATGACGGACAAGCAGTGGAATTGTTGCTGGCCATCTTGCGGCAGGACCCTCGCGAACCGGTGGCCATATTCAACGTCGCCATTATCTTGGAACGTCAAAACTTGTACAACGAGGCGGTTCAACGATGGCGGCTTTATCTAAGCGTAGATCCAGCCAGTGACTGGGCATCCGAAGCGCGAAAGCATCTTACCGAAGACGAGCAAAAGCTTCGAAAAGTCGGCAGCGTAACGCCCTTGTTCAATCCGGGCGCCGCGGCGAGATTCGAGGTGAGCACAACCCCATGGGATTCGCGAGCCGAGGATTATCTTCGCGAAGCTACCGTCGTTTGGCTGCCCAAGGCATTTGATAAGGATCCGTCGCAGAATTCGCAAGTGTTTTTGAGCGCTTTGCGTCAACTCGCAATATTGCTCGCGACACAACATGGCGATCTTTGGCTCGCTGACCTCCTGAGGCAGACGAATTCGAGAGACCTTCCCTCGGGGCTAAATGATCTTGCATCGGCCATCGGGGCCAACGAGACCGGGGACTATGCGGGTGCTGCTATCCAAGCTCATGCGGCAGCGCACAAACTCATATCGAATCGTGCTGCCTATCTTCGAGCAAGGTTTGAAGAAGCCTATTCCGCACGGCTTTCGCACGACGCCAGGCGATGCAAGCGGGAGATTACTCCAGTGCTCCACGAACTTGCCCAAAGACAGTACGCCTGGCTGTCGGCCCAGGCGGTCCTCGAGCAGCAAGAATGTCTGAACATGTTAGGCGATGTGGGCGGTGCAGCGGCACTGTCGAATGTCACAATGGCAGGTGCACAACACTCCCACTATCCCGCGTTAGCCGCTCGAGCCCTGCTCTTCGCGGCAGACATTGACGACGCTGCCGGAAATGTCGCATCGGCCTGGAGACGAACCCATGCAGGTCTAGAGGAGTCCTGGTCTGCTGGTTTGCCCGTGATGCGCATCTACAGTTTCGAAACCGAACTCGAAGCCTTGGCAAACCGCGCGGGTCAGTCTCAGTTTGACGCCGCCGTCATACGCGACTCTCTCAAGACCATTGAACGCGATCCCAACCCTTTAATGCGTGCCGCGGAGCACCACCGCTTGGCGGAGACAGCGCTGTTGGTCGACGACTATGTAACAGCCGAGGAACAGTTCAAGATTGCAGGAGATCTTTTTTCCTCCGCCCCTTCTTCCCCTGTGACCGAAGCCAATCGTCTCGAAACAGTGATCTGGCTTTCCCGAGTCGAAGTTCAGCGCGGCCAATTTGCGGATGCGCGGCACCGACTGCAAAACGTGCGCGGGGCGTTAGGAACAGTCTCCAATCGTTATCTCCTGACCGATTATTTCCAGATCATGGGTAGGGCCGAACTGGGCCTCGGTGATCTTCCCGCTTCGGACCGATCGTTGCAGTCTGCTTTGACCCTGACTGAACGCGCGCTCCGAAGTTTGCGCTCCGAAACGGAGCGTCTGAATTGGGAACGCGAGTCCTCCTCCGTGTATCGCGACCTCGTCTCTCTGCGGTTGAAACAGGGTAACCCCGCCGGGGCTCTCGCGACTTGGGAATGGTATCGTGCTTCACCGCTTCGGGGCTCAGCGGGGGCGCAAAGCCTTTCCGGGTCGAAATCGACGATCGAGGCAATGCTCCCGTCGTTGAACGGCGAAACAATACTATCGTTCGCGTTCCGGCCAGGAGGAATCGATGCGTGGGTGTACGACGATCGCGGAATCTCTCACCAAGCCATTGTTGATCCATCGGCCGCCTTACCTGAGCTAATTCGGCAGTTCGCGGCCGTCTGCGCCAGCCCTACTTCTCCCCCCTCCGCCGTGCGAGCTCTAGGCCGCAAGCTCTATGATGCGGTCCTCGCACCCGTTCGTCGTTATTTGCTTCCTCAGCGCTTGCTTATCGTGGAGCCCGATGGACCTCTGTGGTCTCTGCCCTTTGCCGCGCTGATCGATCCAGAAGGCAAGTATGTCGCCGACACCTTCACGCTTTCACAGCTGCCGGGGATCTATTACGGCCGGATTTTGCAGACCGGGGCACGACTCGAAAAGCAAGGCGCACTAGTCGTCGCCGCATCGGATTCTGTCAGCTTCGATGGGGGCACTCTCCCCGCGCTGCCCAACGCCGTGAGCGAAGCGCGTCGGGTTGCCAGGCTCCTTCCTGGAGCCACGCTGCTGACATCGGGGTCTGTGTATGCTGCGGACCTGCGTGCTCGGCTCCTAAACATTGGAATGTTTCATTTTGCCGGACATGCGGTCGTCACTTCCGAGGAATCGTTCCTCGTCTTATCTCCGAATTCGGACGGGTCCTCCGCGACACAAACCCTGAGCAGCGCGGACATTGCCGGCCTGCCGTTGCACTCACTCCGGTTGGCTGTGCTCTCTGGATGTACGACGGCGACGGGCCCTGCGGGTTATGGTCTGATCGATGGGCATAACCTCGCGGACGCGTTTCTCAGGGCAGGAACCGCCCAGGTTCTGGCGGCGCGCTGGAGTATCGATAGCGCTGCGACGGAGTCTTTCATGGCAGCTTTCTATACCGCACTCGTCTCCGGCAAGACTGCTACACAGGCTGCAAGGGCGGGCGCGTTTCATGTGCGTTCCCTGCCAGGGCGCACTCACCCTTATTACTGGGCAGCGTTCGACATTTTCGGAAGAGCTTGATGTCCGCAACTAGGAGAGAAAACACTCATGCCCGACTTGTCTCGCAGGGAAGTCTTGAAAACCCTACTCAGCACCACAACGTTGCTTGCCACCCCAAAGGGTGCGAGAGCATTCCCGTCAAACCCCATCCCTAAGACAACTGGAACGTTGAACCTGCACTTCAAAGGTCCCTATGCCTACGTCTTTTTTCAAAACACCAAGAAAATCCTGGTGCTGGCGCCAAGGGCTCCGTTTCATCATCTTCCCGAGATGTCTTGGGCGACCGGCGAGCTGCCCCTGCAAGAAGTTGACTACGAGCTTTGCGGATTTACTTCGACCGCGAGCGCTGTCAACGATCCGCCGCGGTCCTACCCCTTTCCTAATGCAACTCCGAACAGGCTCAGCGTACCGGCAAGCCAACTGCACCTCGATCAAAAGTCTGCCGGCAAGTTGATCGATGAGGAAGGTCGACGCTTCTTTTCGCTGCGTGTTCCGGTCCCTGATGTCGTAGTACCCGGGCACGTGACAAGAGTACATGTGCAAGGTGCTAACGCACCCGCAAGTCCAAGCGGACCGGACCTGTATCCCGTTGGACACACCTTTATCTATTCGAACGTCTCGCTCGCTTCCGTTGCACTATTGACAAACAGCTGTGCCAACGCTTGCGGTTCGTCGAGCTGTACATTGAACTTGGTGCCTTTCCCGAACCAGACGCATGCCGATCTTTTCGTCGAAATGGACCCTTCCGAGGATGAAGATCCGAATCACAGCTTTGCTGCCGCTGCGTTTCATGCGTGCCGCGACATGTTCAGAAACGTAAGACTCGACGTACAGCTGTGTTACGGCTCGACATGTCTGCGACTTACAACCGAAGAGTTGGACGCTCTAAAAAAGATGAAGAATCAAGAGATGCCTCAGGGACACTTCATTCCGTTCACACACACCGGGGCCGATTGTCATGCACCCGTCATCGAGATCACCGGCACTGCGGATGATCTCGCCTTGGGCCCCAGAACATGAAGAGACCGGGGAATCACGCCCGAGACCAACTGGCTCTCCGAGGCGTGAAGGGTTTTCCCGCCGGTTGGCGTTCATCCAGGTGATGGCCCGAGTGCCTCCGGGGGGCGGTGCGTGTTCGCTTGGGAGAGTTGAGCACGCACCGGCCAATCTAACTTCAACGGTTGGTATCTACGGCCTTGGGGAAATTGAGAATCCGGGCAAAAGTAACCGGTGATGGCCCAAAAACCCGAGAGGTAATTCAGAAACCCATTGGATAGCCTCCTCCTGGACGGTTTTCGTAAGGAGGGCCCTTTATGAACGGCTCGCAAACGTCGAACGCTTACCCCGAATTCCAGACATTCGTCAATTTCGTCAAAAAGCACATGAATATCATCGTGACCGCCGCAGCCACTCCTATATTGACTGGTTTTTTCGATCTGGTTCCGCCGCCGCACATACACGACGCTGGAGCAAAAAAGTTCCTCGGGCTTATGGCTGCGATTGTTTCCTCATTGGTTGTGCTGGCGCTATTTTGGACAAGATACGCAATTGCGAGAAGAGCGTCAGCGAGATGGTTGGCCGGCGGAATATTCGCCGCAATCCTGGGTCTTAGCCTCCTGGCTTGGTATGTTGCGCGACTCTCGCCCGAAACCGCAGCTACATCAAAAATGTTTCCCGACATCTTCTTGTATCTGCTCGGTTTTCCGACGTTCTGCGGTGGCGCGGTGGTCGTTTTTCTCTACGGCTTTGTTACGACTGAGAAAAATGGTCCGTTCACCCAAATTGTTGCGAGGCTGGAGAGAGTGCAACTGCAACATCTCGAAGCCATTGCGCGCGCCTTTGAGTCCGCCGCGTCGGCAGATTTCGATCGAAAGTTGAAGGTGCCCGAAACAGTCAGAAAAGCATTTAAGGAAGGCTCCTGGCGCGTAATCATGGAAGCGACGGATCGCATGAGGAGCCTATCTACTGGACGCCTTGAGATTTGGGGCCCAGACATGGATAGAGTCTACGGCAACTTCGTTGAGGCTATCAGAAAAAGCTTCAGCGCATTAAGCAAGGATGATCTGGATTTTTGGACCAAGGCTTATAGCGAATCTTATCTGCAACACAATAAGAACCTTATACAAAGGAATTGCACGGTTGAAAGGATATTCGCGATTCCGCAGGACAAGGTCGTAAAGGTCGTGCACTTGAAGGCGTTGCAAGCCCAAGTCGAACTGGGGATCAGAGTTCGTATCGTTTATCTCGAAGACTTACAGGCGGCAGGGATTGACGATCGAGAACTCGATTTTGGTCTGTTTGACGATTTTGCAGTGTCGTTTTGGCGTTTTATGCATGGCCGTCTGTTTAGGCTGACGGTAGATCAAGAAGAATATAAAAGGTATCGAGACATGTTTGAGAGAGTGAAACGATTTTGCATCAGGGTGCCCGAGAAGAAAGACGGTGACCTGACGCTGTTTGGCTCACCCGAAGACCTTCAGCGCTGGATGGAGGTCCCGCGAGAGCGCGCAGCGTGACCGTTTTCTGTTATCGACGGCTGTCGACTACGCCAGGGGAGAAGGCACGACCTTTCCCAGGACCGGACACCCAGCAGGTCCTCAATCTGGGTATCCTATATAAGGATACAGTTGGTAAGAAGCGCTGGGTCTTGAAGTTCGATGACGAGAAGGCGCTGGAGCAAATCGATGCGGTGTTTGTGACTTTGGAACCCGATGGGCAGAGTCACAAGCCCAGCGGGAAATCCCTGCTATTCGCTTATCTAAAGGTGAACCCGAACCATCCATAGATCGGATAAATCGCTCTTGCCTTCTGAAGATATGGCGGAGAGGGTGGGATTCGATTGATCGTAGGAAACGATTGTGAGCCATCGGACTGCCATGAGTGAGCCTCGTCGAATTAACAGCTTACAGGTATGAGGGATTTCGAGCATGCCTGCTTGACGATTTTTAAGGTCCTCATCTATCTCGTGTCTTAGCAATTTAGCGTGAATCTTGTCACGCCGTTCGAGTCCTGCCGCTACCTCCATTTTCATTAGCAGGTTCCCGTGCACCAATCTAGAATCGAAATGTGCAGTTCCCTGCTTACCTAACCATTTCGGAGGGGAGTCATGACAGACATCGAGCGAATCAGTGCTCAACAAGCGCACACAAAAGCCAAGTCGAACCTTGCGTTGTTGGTCTGCGGTTATGAGGACGAGGCCAAATGCCGAATGCTCAATCTAGAAGGTTCTATATCGTTCGCCAGCTTCAAATCGCGGGTAAACTCCCTATCAAAGTCCCAGGAAATCATCTTCTATTGAGCGTGACCGGGCGAAGCGAGCGCTGTCGGGCAGGCAGCGAAATATCAGGCGCAAGGCTTTACGAACGTCAAGGTACTGAAAGGCGGAGTCGAGGCGTGGAAGGCTGCGGGATACGCGATGAATTGAACCCCACTTTTGCATTTGGGGGCAGGCAAGTGCAGTGCAGACGTTTTTCAGCGAGACATGGTCAAACTCTCGTGGAAACGGGCTTCCTCGACCGTTTGGCCAATCAACTAAAGGCGAATAAGAATGCTTCCTGCCGCCGCGCGATCCAGCGGCTACCCGTCGTCTAAAATCGAATCTGTCTCACGCAGACACTTCGTCCTCCCAGGAAGCCTGATACGTCGACCGATCCGCCCGATGTGCGCGTTTGTCATTACAGAAATCGTTGTTGCTTTTGACGATTCCCAGACGTATCGTGAGCGAACAACAAGCGTCATCGCAGCCCCCTCTTCCAATAGAGCAGGCAAACGACTGCGCGCCAGGCCCTCGGTTAATCTCGACGTCAAAAGGAGAGAGCCATGGGAGAGTTCAGTATTTACCACTGGCTGATCGTCCTCCTCGTTCTTTTGCTTCTATTCGGTGGACGAAAAATACCGGAGCTCATGAAGGGTATGGGCGAGGGTATTCGTTCCTTCAAAGAGGGAATGGCCGGCAAATCACCGTCGAGCGCACCGCCAGTCCAGAAGACGGACGGAGCCTCTAGCGCCGAAACGCGCACTGAAAAGGGCTAGTTCCAAAGTGCCGGGGCATGTTGTGCGCCGAGGTTGGTCAGTCGGAACCCCAGCGCGAGTCCCTTCTCTGGCCTCAAATATGCACCGGTCAAAGAGGTCCGCTCACTGAGACGCGGTATCCTTGGAGATATTCATAGGCGACGCTCCACACCGCGCCTCCCGACGCCGCGAACATGAATTCTTCGATGGGCACTTTAAAAATGTAGATTCCCAGGAGATTTGGAATGTTGTAATAACGCTGAATGAAATCGGGGTACAAAGCCAGAAAGTACACAAAGAGCGCCGCGTACAAGAGCAAGAAATCCAGAGCGCCAGCAATCATAGGCAAGATCAAATCGCTTCTCAGAAAAGCGACGACCAAAGCACAGGCTGCAAATGAAATAATCGTATTGTAGATTGTCTTGCCCGGGTGCCAAAACTCAAGAATCACAAAAACTCCGACCATCACAATGAACGGCGCATAGTGTCGCTTATGCAGCTGATTTCGATTGCTGGCCAGCTTCTCTTTTAGCAAGATTTCAGCGATGACGGACGCAATGCCGCCGACGACCCCTGCCCAAAGTATGTCTTCAATCCCTACTCTGAACCTCTGATCGAGATTGAGCAGTGATGGCGGCGTCCAATACTGAGGTACGAACAAAATGCTGGTGAGGCCTAGAGGCGCTGAAATCAACGTACCCCACGTGATCTGCGGACGATAATTCTTCCCAAAGATAAAGCAGGCCACCCACGCTGCCGCAAACATGAGAGTCCCAATCAGATAGGAATAGTGATAGTTCAGCACTGACACCTCCCTCCTACCTACATTTACCCTCGCGATTCTTCAGACTGTCGCTTGATTCCCTTGCGTTGACTAAGATCCCAAGAACAGTATTCACGGCGACTGCATTTTCCACAGATTCTGCCGGGCGGCTTCCGTCAACTCTCGCCGATTCTTGGCGTGCAATTTCGACAGAATATTGGAAGCGTGGAATTTCACAGTGCTCACGCTGATCTCCAAGAGATCGGCGATTTCCCTGTTGGAAAGACGCCTGCGCATCAGCTCGAGAATTTCGTTCTCGCGCGGAGTGGTTGTTTGTCGGGCGTGTGCGTTTTTGTGTAGCACGCAATTCACCTCTCGAAGAAACTCAGGGAGCACTCCTGGGGGGACCCACAACTGTTTGGCGGCGATACAGAAAATTGCTCGGACTAGCGTAGTTGGTGCGGCCGCATGTGGAACAAAGCCGTGAGCCCCCGTTATCAGAATCCGCACAATCTCGTCGTTCGTTTTATGGTGATCGAGCACGATGAACTTGGCATCCGGGCACTGTCCGCGCAATTGTCTCAGACAGTCGTACAGAGGCACTTCGAATCCAAACTGATCGATCACGAAAATAACGCCTTTTCGGCAAGACAACGCACCATCTCGGCTGAGCTCGACCAGCTCTATGCCAGCGTGGCGCCGCAACAATTGATTGAGGTAAGCCTCGGCGAGGCTGTTCTGCGCAATAGGACAAACCTGGACTGGCGCCCGTGGGATCGACTGCGACATGCTCAAACCTCCACCGTCGGCAGGGATGAGTCGGGCTGGCTAATTACGCAGGCAAAGTGGCCGCCTACGAATTCGCGAGAGAACGCGAGGCACTATGAAGAGCCGATAGGGGTTTGTCAAGTCTCTTATGAACTACTAGCCTTCTGGGAGAGGGTGCTCCTCTACCGTTAGGTTGTTGCCTCGTCTTCACGTGCGCGCATACTGTGTGCGCACTTATTGGTTTCCGTCCGCCTAGTTCAGAGACTCAATCCAAAAGTTAAAGGAAGATCCATTTGCAGTCAGACTGGTGGTATCGATAACGGAGGCCGAAAGATCCGGGCGCGCGGCTCGACTACACGTGCACATTCGAACTGCTGTGTCCGCCGCAGCACGACAAGGCGCCGAAGTTACAGAGGGGAACTCCGTTCCGCAGAAGTGGTACGTCCTCGAGAATCCCATGAGGTTGGTTCATCCAAGCCTGGCACCATTAAACTCTCCACTACAAGCATTTGCACTTCTATTGTTGGGCCAAGGTTTCACCGAACTGGAATTCTGGGCAATCGCTCAAAATACTGTTGAGAGAATCCGCGGGGTACTCCCATTTGACCTTCTTCACGGATATGACTCCGCTAGCACGGTCCAAGTGTATGGCGATACGGGGACCGGTATCGACCTCTCCATTTCTCAAGCAGGAAATGAACTCAGTATTCCGGATATGGCCTGGATCGGGATTACGAATTATTTGCAAGGACAGCAGGTTGGCGCGTATGACCCTCAGGTTGCTAGCGTGGTCTGGCCGGTATATGGCCGCTGTGGGCGTACTGGGAGCCTCGTCGCTGTCCTGAAGAAGTCAGACTCTTCGCCGGGTGTACCCGCCGAGTTTTATGGAATTGACGTAGCTCCTGACGCCAAAGTGCCCATCGTCGCGGTAGTAATTGCCGGCGACTACTGGCACATGCCAATCACTCGAGCTATTGGTCAGATGCTCGCTGGTCTTGCCGATGAATTTGAGAAGCCCGATCCTGAGTTTGAGGCCGTGCCAGATGGCGACTGGGTCCCACCACCCAATATCTTGTTTTTTAGTTCTGCTCAAGCCCAGCGCTTGGCCAATGGCGAGGATCCGAGGACCGTCCTTGCGTCTTTTCCACCGAATTGGCCGATAAGTAATGTCGGAACAGTGGCCTTCGAGCCTCGGGGGCCATCGACAAGTCCAGCGCCAACGCGAGACCAGAATAATGGAGTGCAGTTCGTAGAGGGTGGGGCTTGGTACAGGCACGGAGCGGTACGGTGTGATTTTGATTGCTTGATGCACAGAATCCCTTACTCCACTCAACAACCGATCCAGGCAAGAATTCAGTTCTGCAAAGTCTGTAGCCAAACCATTTCCATGGCGCTGGTTTGGGATCCCGTTTTTCACCCGTCGTATGGAAATCGGCTCTTCTTGAATTCGCAACAGCTGCGCTACGAATACGTCAATTGGGCAACGCCGTCAGCAAACCGGGTGAGAGACTTGAGCGCCGTTCCTTTCACAGAAACGATTGATGCAACGGCCAAATCCGGTCGTCCTCACTGGAACTGTCAAGTGACCGTCGATGATGCGACGGGGTTAACCGTTGCAGCTCTCAAGCTGAAGGACCGCACGCGCGATCCATTTGCAGCAGCAGAAGACGTTATTGATCGCATTTCGTTTAAGAATCTCGAGGTCTCCTTCGCCGGTGATAGCTCCTCGACACCCCTTGACGTCTCTCAGGCGTTCGCCAACAACGTGACGCCGCCAGCGCTTGAAATTGTGAGTGGTGATGAAAATGATGATCTCATGCAGGCGGGCGTAAAGCTCACACTGACTTGGGACATCCAAGAAAAATGGGTGGTCGAGGTAGTGATGGCCTTGGCCCTGCGCGGCGAGAAAAATGATTTCGATCCCGGGGGCGCTGCCTACGCCTGTAAATTCTATCCGCAAATCTCCTTTAGATATAGACGCCCTCTGACGCCCCGAACGCAAGCTCTTCCTCAGGTGCAATTTTTCCGAGGAACTGTGGAATTCGTAGCGAATAACTCAATCCCTGCAGGCACGGCCAACATACCTCCTGAGCTTAGCGGCATGGCCAGGGGAAAAATCACAGCAGCTTTAATAACAGATTCCAACACTGCGGATCTTGACGCCGATAACGTCTACGACTTGCACAGTCCCTGCGTTGGCACAGTGCTGCCTCCGCCGCCGTTCGCGCCTCAACTTGTTCCTGGGATCCGAGGTAAATGGATTTCTGGGCGGCTACTGGCTGGTGTCGAAACCTGTCTAGGTGGCACCGTTCGAAGAGGGTTTAAAACGTTCGGGTATCCTCCGGTCCTGCCGTATTGGTCCCATTTATTCGATTACGGTACACCGATCCTCCCTCCCGGCACGGCTGAAAAAAGGTTTGTGGGAGTTTACCGTAGAGGTGAACTTACACCTCAGCTTTCCAACGGAAACCAATCCGACGGAGGGACCTCGAGATATACACATTACGCATGGCCGCTCCCGGGAGATCAAACTCCGCCCACCCGACCATACTCCATGTACATCATAAAGTATCCGAGGCAGGGAGCGTTTGACAGTCTTCATATCAACGCAGACATGGGCCAAGACTCGCAGGGTCGACCGATTGCGGCGGCTCCCTTTTGCGCTGACAAATGCATTCATCTGCATTGGCGATGGGGTACCCTTGCTACTGCCAGTGCAGACTATCCTTATGCGTTTAAGGGTTGGACCGATCCATTAACGGAGGATGGTGCAGCTCATAGTGTTCCGGGTACACCCCTTATCCCTCCTAATCAACACCTGGAGATCGCGGTGCAGCGCCTGGATGATGCCCACATTCAGGTTCAATATGACGTGAGAGCGTTTGATCCGCGCCTCGATGAAATTCACGTCCTTCTTGAACAGGGCATCGGGTTCGCATATTCATACGAAGGAATATTTCCTCCCCTTGCTTCCGGTTTAGCAAATAGCGTTGGCGCAACACCACGAAGCATCTTGGACCCTGTTCAGGGCCGTTTGATGTTCCACGAAATCTATCAAAGAATCCGTTGGTTCGATCCCGCTAACGATCACGTCGCCAACCCGAATGTCCAACAGTTTCCAGCAATCGGTTCTGGGATCTTCGTAACGCCCTCGGACCTGGAGAACTTGTGAAATGGCGACCGCGGACTTCTTGCTCGGCTTGGCCAAGGCACTTCGGGACGTGGTCGCACCCCTGCAGGACTCGCTCGGAAGCGTGGAAAGTTTTAGTAGCCTTTTGCAACGTTATGGCTGGCAGCCACCGTCGGATCCTTCATTTCTTCCGCAGATCAAATCCATCTTTGACCTTTCGACTGAAATCCAGAACGTAGTCACTCTGGCCGACAAGATCATTGGCTCCTCCGAGCCGTCCGCCGATGATTTGCTAAATCTCATATCAGCGGCCGGAGAAATCATCAACACGCTCCAGAAGATCGCCTCAGCTCCAGTCCCCACAGGCCTGCCGAGTCCCCTGGATCAAGCGCAGTTCTGGCAACTATTTCCACTGGATCTCGCGACGGACCTGCTGGCCCATTACCTGGAAATTCGTCAGCCTCAGGTCTACGCGCTCCTGTACCTGTTCGGGATCATCGATGAAAACACTGTTCTAGCTCAAGGCGCGCCCGGCCGCTTAGATTATGTCAAGACAGAGCTCGTTTGGAACAACTTAGGCACTCTTGTCACCAAGCCCGCAGCCCTCATCCAACAGCTATACGGCTGGGGCGGGACATTCGATTATGACAAGCTCTTGAGGCGACTTGCCCGTGTACTGCTGGCACTTGGCACCCGCCCGCAGCTGCACATCGCGCACAGCCCGCTGTTGACCACCTATTACAACTCATCGAATCCTGCATTGAAGACGCTACGCGAACTGCATTTGCCTCTTTTCATAGACACTCTGTTCGACGCTGGTTACGTCGAGGTTGGTGTTCTGCTGCTTCCGATTCCTCCAGCGTCTGACACCAGTGCGCCGCCAGATGGGCTACTAATTGGTCCCTACGCTTTCGGACAACTCTCGGAAACTATCCCGCTGGGCGGGCCATTTTCTCTCAGGTTGCAAGGTGGTCTTGCGACTGATGCCGCGGTCGGCTTGGAATTGCGGCCGGAAGGCGTCGGGGCGCATATCGGCGCAACCTCAACCACTTTCGCCCTGACTGCTGCGTTAGACGCTCAACCAACCAGCCCGTGGATCTTGCTGGGTAGCGAAAATTCTCATCGTGTACAGATTTCCGACTTCAGCTTGAGCCTTGATCTCTCGGGGAGCGTCGCAAGTCCGGAACTGAAGCTCGCTATCAGTGTCAAGCAGCTTGCAGTCGTCATTCAATTTGCAGACGCGGACGGTTTTTTGGGTCAGATATTTGGTACAAACCCTCAGCAAATCTCAGCAGACGCCACCTTAGCATGGTCTTCAAAAACCGGGTTGTCTTTCAGTGGTGATGTTGGCATCGCCCTGGCCATCCCGCTTCACCTGAATCTTGCTGTGGTAACACTCGATACTCTGTACGTGGAGCTACATGCTGCGACCGGCGGCGGATTAGATGCCGTCCTAGCAATTACCGGTGGTGTCGAACTTGGTCCAATCTCAGCTAGCGTGCAGGAAGTTGGAATCAAGCTGTCCTTGATTGCTGATCAGGCTTCGCAGACGCAGGACGCGATTCAGTTCGGCGATGTTGGCCTGACTTTCGGCTTCAAGTCTCCTAAAGGCCTCGGCCTTTCCATCGATGCCGACGTAGTCTCCGGCGGCGGATTCGTCTCCTTCGACGAAGCCAAAGGCGAGTACGCCGGATTCCTCGACATCGGCATCGCCGAAATTATTCAGGTCACCTTCATCTGCATTCTCGACACAAAACTTCCTAACGGCGCGCCGGGCTTCTCGCTTCTCTTCATCATTTTCATGGAGCTCCCGCCCATCCAACTGGGCTTCGGTTTCACGCTGAACGGTGTCGGCGGCGTCGCCGGCGTGAACCGCACCATGTCCATAACCGGTCTGCAAGCCGGCCTTCGCAACCACACATTGGACTACGTGATCAACCCGCCCCACACCGTTGCCGACGCTCCCAAAGTCATCGCTGCAGTCAACAGCTTTTTCCCTATTGCAACGGGCCGTTACGTATTCGGACCGATCTTGAAAGTTGGCTGGGAAACCTTTGTCCAACTCACGGTAGGCGTCATCCTTGAAGTCCCCGATCCCATTCGCCTCGCCATCCTAGGCATCTTCGACATTGCCCTGCCGACGATTGAAGAGCCTGACACCGCAATTGTCAAAATCCACATCGATGTTCTCGGCACGCTGGACTTCGGAACCAAGAAACTGACCGTCGACGGCTCGATGTATGACTCCAGCATCCTCGAATTTCCTATGCTGGGCGATTTTGCGCTGCGATCCTCGTGGGGCGCTAATCCCAGTTCGCTCTTCACCATCGGTGGATTCAACTCCAAGTTCGATACCACAGGCCTCGATGTCCCCCAACTGCATCGGCTCTCCATCACGATCGGCGACGGCGACAACCCGCGCATTAGCGCCAACGCCTACCTGGCCATCACCTCCAACACCATACAGTTTGGCGCAAATATCGACGCCTACGTATCCGTAGGCGACTTCAGCGTTCGTGGCTACCTCGGATTCGATGTCCTGATCGTAATTTCGCCGCCCTCCATTTCCTTCGAATTCGATTTTGCGGCCAGCCTCGACGTCGCCTACAAAGGGCACAGCCTCGCCGGCCTCAACGTCACCGGAGTTTTTACCGGAACAAGCCCCTGGCACGTTCACGGTGACGCGACCTTCCATATCCTCTGTTTCTCGGTCAGCGCATCCGTGGATGCCACTTGGGGCCAAAGCATTACGCCGGCGCCTCCGCCGGAAAAGGTCCTGCCGGATTTGCTGCCCGCTCTACAGGATCCGAACAACTGGAGCGCGGGCCTGCCGGATGGAGACACGCAAGCCGTTACAGTGTCCGCTCCTCCACCCAGCCCACAGACCGTCCTCGTCCATCCCATGGGCACATTGACCGTAAGAGAGAAAATCGTCCCGCTGGATCTTCCAATTGCCCACTACAAGGGCGGTACTCCCTCCGATGGAAACATGTTCTCCATCAGTGACGTGCAAATCAACGGCTCCACTGCCACCATGGACTTTTTCCCTGACTATTTCGCCGCCGGTCAGTTTATTGACCTTAGCGATGCGGACAAGCTCAGCAGACCCAGCTTCGAGAGCTATCACGCCGGCGCGAAGATAGGAAGTAAGAACCTCTGTTCAGGCCCCGATTCCGCCCGTGATGTCACTTACGATGAATACTTTATCGACGACCCCAACAGCTGCTCCCGCCATTCGCCGCTGCCCTACCTCATGCCCGCAGACGTGCACATTGCGCTGAGCAGGCAAGGCGCAGCATTCACCGCGGGCGCCAGGTACAGCGGCCTGAATAAATATCAAAACGGGCCAGCCACTCCCGCGGTGACCGCCGGCGATCCCAGCTACGTCGTGGCCAGCACCGACGATCTCTCCATTCGGCAAGACATCTCTCCCCGCACGGGCGCCACTTATTTTCAAGCCCACGCGGCGCTGAATAAGTACTTAGCCGCGCATCCACAAGACCGCGGCAATTTTGAAGTTCTACCTTTACATGAGGCCGCCGCATGAGCACCCCAAGCCTTGGCCAATATCACTTCCTCTCCTGGGCGCGCCGGGGCATCGGCGCGAGCATAAACAGCGGTCCGTCCGGCTCCGATCAGCGTGTCAACGTTTCCGTTCAACTCTCCGTCAATGCGCAACTCAACGGGAACACGAATACGGTCAAGCCTACTCCGATGCAGGTTGAGGTGCTTGATGCCCGGGACGTCACAGGAATTGATCCGCAGCGGATCATACGTACAGAACCTCTCGACGGCACAATGAATTTCGAGCCCAACTACCTGTGCGCCATCGAGTTTTCTGTTCCCGACTTGCCATGGAGGTACACTCCTGCGGGTCCTACGGGAAGCAACTCTTCCTCTGGAACAAGTTGTCCCCCAGGCGACCGCTTGGTCCCGTGGCTGGCACTCATCGTCCTGAAGCAAAACGAGTTCACCCCTCCCACCCCCCCCGCCGTGAACGTAATTCAGGTGCTGATGTTGTCCGCGTTGCAGGATCTGTCGGATTCCTGGAACTGGGCTCACGTACAGATCAGCGGCGACAAATCACTGGCTGACAATTTAGGCGACCACGAGACATCCCCGAATGTGATTTCTCGATTGCTCTGCCAGCGCCGCCTGGATCCGCAAACCTCTTACAGCGCTTTTCTGGTGCCCGCCTTCCACGCCGGAGTATTGAAAGCCATGGGGCAGGATAGTTCCCAGGCAAACCCGACCGATCCAGCCTGGACCCACGATCCCAAGAAAACGCCCGTTCCACTCAGTCTTCCCGTTTTCCCAATGTTCGTCCGACATGCCAGTGACGGCACCAACGTTTACAAATACAGTTTGGACTTCCAGACCAGCGACGAAGGTGACTTTGAATCTCTGGTCCGTCGCCTCAAACTGCAGCAGACTCTTCCCGACACCGTCGGAAAACGTCCGATGGATGTCTCGGTTCCAGGCCTGGGTGTTCCACCCGCTGGACCTCCACTCGGGCTGGAAGGAGCCCTCTCGGTTGTAGGGGCCAAGTCCACTGACTGGAATCCTCCGGGCAAGGACGCTTTTCAATCCCAGGTCCAGAGTTGGATTAACCAAACGACACCTCCGACCGTAGACCTGTCGAGCCCACAAACGCCCGATCCCCTAATCGTTCCACCCATTTACGGCCGCTGGCCGGCGGCCGCCGCGAGCGTCGACCACAATGCGAGCGGATGGCTTAATGAACTCAACCTGGATCCCCGTTATCGTGCTGCCGCCGGATTGGGAACCCAGGTCGTCCAAAAAGACCGAACGAAACTGCTCGCTTCCGCTTGGCAACAAGTCGAGGGAATACTAAAAGCCAATCAAGCCATTAAGCAGGCACAGCTCGCGCGTGCTTCTTTGCTGCAGATTTACAAGAACAAAATTGTTCCGGCGTCAACGGACACGCTTCTCACCCTCACCGCTCCCGTTCACACCCGCATCCTAGAGGGCGCAAAGACGGTTCGCGCCCACATACGCGCTAGCCGAGTTCCGGAGCGCGCTTTGTCGGCGATCTTTCGCAAAGTCACACGGCCTCGCCGCCGTTTCAATCCAACTCCCGCCAAGGCCACCCCTTTGCTGCAACGCATCAACAGCGGAAAAATTAAAATCGTCCCGGAACCTAAGCCCCCGGACGGCATGGTCTCCATCGATCACGTTTCCGACCAGCGCGAACATTCCTTAGAAAGAAGGTTGATCGAAATTCTCGCGGCTGTCGAGATGGCCCGCCGGCGCAGTCACGGCATTACCCGGCGTTTCTTCATGCTTCTTCTGCTTGGAGTGACCGCTGTCGGAATCGGAGCCAGCATTGCAGGTGTCGCCGTCTGGGACGAGATCGAAGATCTCTTTGAGGGCAAAGGCGCCTCCAAGCGCCTCCGCAAATCCGGATTTACTTCGAAGGAGATCGCATCCATACCGCACCGCCCGAATTTCGTGCTAACCCCGCCTGGGACGCCGCTCCCTCACGGCACTGCCGGTGGCGCGGATTCCGCGGCGGCTAAGGCGTTCCGCACGGCAACCTCTCAACTCTTTACGGCCTTCCAGGCGCATCCAGTCGATCCCCAACCTCGACCATCGCTAAATCTGGGCTCCCTACACAAGACGGTGGTCACCCGTATCAACCCAACTACCACCGTGCAGCAACGAGTGAAGGGTCTGATTACCTTCCCAAGGCTCGCTTGGCAGCCTCGCGACATCCTGGGTTCGCCCATTCTGGCCGCGCCCGAATTCCCACAAGCTATGTACCTTCCTCTCGAGCAGCTTTCGCCTTCTTATTTACTGCCTGGAGCCGATGCTATTCCCCCAGACTCCTTGAGTTTGGTGACTCAGAATCACAAGTTCATTGAGTCCTACATGGCCGGCGTCAATGACGAAATGACCCGGCAGCTTATTTGGGAGGACTATCCTACATTCAACCAGCAAGCTACCTACTTCCGCCAATTCTGGGATGTGAGCTCGTACGTCCCCCAGCCCGGAGATCCAACCGACTCTACGCAGTTGAAAAATTATCTCTGCGACATCACTCCCATGCAAGATTGGCGACGCACGGCGCTTGGTTCGAATGTGAGCCCAAAGAATGCTGGCCCGTCTGGCGTAGTCCTCTTAGTACGCGGAGAACTCTTCCGACGCTATCCAAACACCATTGTGTATGCCGTGAAGGCGACGCAAAATGCCGACGGCACCGCCGCGTACGACGATTCCGATCATCGCTATCCTATATTTCGCGGAAGTCTGCCGACCGACATCACCTTTCTCGGCTTCAATCTGACCGTTCAGGATGCCGTCGGCGGCACGGCCGACTATCCCAACGGCTTCTACTTCGTTTTCCAACAACCTCCCTCGGAACCTCGTTTCGGCTTGGAACCTGTCGAGACGCCGGACACAACCAAAAAGTGGTCAGAGCTGGGTTGGCCAAACTTTGCGATCAACACCGACGAGTCCACAAGGAAACTAGCGTCACTCGGCACCAACGTGCAAAAACTTGCCGGCAACTCCCCCTGCCCTCTGGCCTCCCAAGTCTTCGCCACCGTGCTTAGCAACGTTAACCTTCCTCCCTTTCTTACTGCCAACCAGTATCCCCAATCTGTCGTCCCGCCCAGCAGCATGGCCGGCTCGGACAGCAAAAATGACTGGGGCAAGAATAGTGCGCAGACCGCCTACATTCTATTTCGCCTCCCCTTCCGGGTATTGATACATGCCTGCATGCTGCTGCCGCCGAGCTAAACATGAGTACCTATCCCTGCCCGCCCATTACGAATCCTCCAACCCCGCAGTCCAAAACTGTAGAAGCTCATGCTCTCGACACAAGGACACCTATTCTTTTTTTGCCCGTGTATCTCGAAACTAGGTTTGTCGACCCTCCGACCGGGCCCGAACTCTGGATAAGAGTTTTTCCCGATCAGATTTCCATTAATTCCCATGAACCCGAATTGACCCAGCAAGAGATCGATGATGCCCAAATCTACTGGAGTACCGTTTGGGCTGCTGTTAAATCTGCTTCACTCAGCGCTATCCAGACGCCTTGGAGCAACCTGGCCTCAAAGTACGGAGCACCGCGAGCGGCTTGGATCAGCCGGCAGTTGACCCCCACAAATTTACCGCCTGCCGCCAGCCTGACTCTCCCCTTTGGCTCAGCTTCAATCACTTTCACCTGTTCTCGTTGTGGCGTGGCTGGCAATCAAGTGCAGATCGCCATCGACGCCACTTCGCGCAGTGAGAAACCAGTCGTCGTAAACGCCGATCTTCTCACCATTTACGCGATGTGGGACGGCACGCTTCATACCACCGCAGAAATTGTTAGGTTCTTTCCGTCCGCCCCAACCGATCACGGCGGACCTATCTCTGCGGTAGCTGCCGGTGCTCCTCAGCCTGTTGCGGCAACGACCGCGGCAAACCTGACAGGAGGTCAAGACCCGTCCGGGCCACCCTCGTGGCCCTCGCCACTGCCGCCGCTTCGTGATAGCTCCTGGGAGAAGCCAGCCATTGCTTATGCCTTGCCAGACCGCTGGACCGCTGTCTTAGTCTCCGGCACTCAGCAAAAAGTCGCTGTGTTTCCCCAGCCCATCCAGTTGGATCTACCCGTTGGGTTGACTCCGAAAGGTGGAAACACCTTTCCGCCCGGCTCCCCGGTCGACGCCGGAATGCAATGGATGGTGGATTTCAACGAAGCCATCAAGAACGGAATGGCCGCTCCGATAGGCATCTCCAGCCAACAACGTAGCGCCGGCTTCGATCGTATCTTCGTCTATGGGTTGCGCAGCCGAGACACCAGTGGAGCATTCACCTTCGGCTCCTTGCTCGATGATCATCACTACAAAGATGGCTTCGCGTTTGTCCCTCAGGGAGCTGCAACTAACAACACTCCTGACGCCAGCTCCGCATACTCCCGAAAAGATGCTGGCTTCCTCACCAGCTTTGCCGTTGAGACACAGGCGCCTCTGATAAATGATCCGGCAAATGCCCCGGACGCCGAGGGCAACCGTTTTGCCAGTCTGCTGGGTATCGACCCGTCCAAAATGTCCCACGTTCAGTATTCGGATGGCACATGCTCGCGCAACGGAACGGACATGATGGCTGCCATGTGGCCGGCAACACTTGGCTATTTTTTCAGCCAGATGATGGATGAGACCTTTTCGCCTGACTGGATCGAAATGGCCCGCCAGTACATCACTTGCAACGCTGTTCCCCGCGGGCCCATTCCGGTTTTCAGGGTCGGAAACACCCCATACGGCGTATTGCCAATAACGTCCATTTCCCGGTACAAGCTCACTCCCTATCTAGCCGGAACTCCCTTCGAGCTGCAATTGGTCAGCCTCGTCAGGCAACTTTGGCCCACTTGGCTGGCCAGCTCTGCCAACGCTCCGCACATGCAACGGACCGGCGACCCCGACCAGCAGCTCGCCGCAGTGCTCGGCATGGATAGCCGATCCACCGTCTTTCGCGGAAGGTCCGTGTTCGGCGATGAATTCCTGTGGAACTACATGAACTTCCTCGGGATGCGCATCAACGAGATGAACGCTTGGTGGGGCGTGGACCTGCAGGCCGGCCGAGAACTCCTCAACTCGTATGGGTATACTTCAGCCGACCCGCGCGTGATTCACCTGGGCATCGCGCAAGACTCGTTCCCCGTCACCTTCCCCACCGTTCAGGATGGTCCCCTTTCGGAGACAGACCCTCTCACCAAGGTGGACTTCGCCAACGGCGGCCATGGCAATTACATACAATGGCTGCTGCAGGCTTCCGTTGCCGATATAAGTTCGGAGAACTATTCCAAAACGGTGCCGACGCCTACCGCCTTGCTATACAAAATCCTCCGTCAATCGGTGATCCTCGAATATTCAAAACTCGCGGCGCGCACGGAAGTCAAAGCCGCCAAGCTCCAGCCCAGCCAGTTTCGCGAAGCAGAGCTAATCGGCATGGGGCAATTCGCCAGGGCTCCCTCGGCGGCTTCGGCCGCTACCACCTCCACTCCGGCAACGCTTAGCGTATGGCAGCTTCTCGCGCGCCCCTCACTACGAGATTCCTCACAGGATTGGGGGAAGTACTTCGTAAATTTGAATCCACCGCCCGGATCGGAATTCGACGAACTAAACGCCTTTCGCGCCAGCCTGCTGAATTTGGCGATGCTCCCCACCGCCGAACTCGATCGCTTGCTCTCCGAGACGCTCGACGCCTGCAGTCACCGCCTCGACGTCTGGGCCACTTCCATCGCCACCGCCATTCTGAAACGGACTCGTTACCGGGGTGTCTCCGGACTTCACCTGGGCTGCTTTGGCTGGCTTGAGGATATTCGTCCAGCGGCCCAGCGTACCCCCGTTCAAGGATCCGACCTCAACCAAGCGCGAGCCCTCGACGCCAAACGGGCGGCAGTCTTCAATGTTTCCTCCACGCCCCCGCCACCCCTGGCCCCTCTCGCGGACAATGGCGGGTTCATCTATGCGCCATCCCCGGAACAAGCCGCCGTCGCTGCTGTCCTCCGCAGCGGCTACATGAGCCATAAGGGCACATCCGATGAAGGCCTCCTGTCCATCGACCTCTCATCCGAGCGAGTCCGCGGAGCCCTGTCGCTGCTCGAGGGCGTCCGCCAGGGTCAAAGCCTCAACGCCGTCCTCGGTTATCTCTTCGAGTCCGCACTTCATGATCAGGGCCTGGCCCAGTACGTTCAAGGCTTTCGCGACAAGTATCCGATGGTGGCCACTCAACTAAACCCGGGCAATCCCGATGGTGTCGATACCTCTAATGTTGAGGCAATTGTTGCCTCGACTGTCGTGGATGGTCTTCGCCTCAAGGCCGCCTCGGACGCAGGCAAGCTCGCCGTTGGAAGCGATTGGGGTGACAATCTGCCCGGTCCCGACAACACAGATGACCAACAATCGATCACGCAAATCCTGCAAACGCTCGACGGTTACGCCGACGCTCTAACCGAACTCTCCCTCGCTGAAGCGGTGTACCAAACCGTGCGCGGCAACTTCTCACGTGCTGGCGGCCTCATGGATGCAATTTCCAAGGGGCAACGCCCTCCCGACCCAGAGGTCATTAACACACCGCGCGGAGGCGTCGATGTAACTCACCGCGTCCCTTTGCTCTTTGCTGGCTCACCAGCGCAGAATGTTTGGACCAACGTCTCCCCTCGCGCTCGCGCCGCTGCCGAGCCCTGGTTGGATGGGTGGCTCAGCTCGCTTCTGCCCGATCCAAAGAAATCGAACCAGAATCCACCCGCCGTCTTTTGCCAGGTCCGTTACCATGACCACACCCTGAGCAATCCCGATCAATCCCCACAAGTTTCACTTGGGGACCTGGATTTGGCTCCCCTCGATTGCCTGGCCATGGGCGAAAATTCCATTCAGGTTCCCCTGAAGGGACCCCAGTCTTCTACGGGACCACAATCTTCTGCGGCACCTCAATTTTCTAGCGGTCCGCAATTTTCCGAGCTCGAATACCGCATCCTCTACGCCGCAGGCGTCACCCCAACCGCCGACCCGCAAAGCATCACCATCGATTACGCACCCACGCCTGCGCCGTCCATGTCTTTTCCCAACCTGCTGTTTCTTTGGAGGACTTTCCGAGCGCTGATCAATGGCGCGCGCCCCCTTACTCCCCAAGATCTCACCGTTCCGGAAAACAAGCTGGTCACGCCGGACGATTTTATTAATCTGCCTGGACTGTTGAGTCGGGCCCAAGGCGCGCTCAACATCCTGACTCAAGATACGAAAACCTTGCAAGATTCGATGAACGGCGTTGCCCATGCGCCGACCCTTCCCATCCAGCTTAAGGCTTGCAGCTACTATGGTGTACCTGGTTCCGTTCCCTATTCGAAATTTGCCGCCGATCCCCGCCTTGCCGATCAAGCAAAGTTTGTGCACGACGCACTTCAAAAGCGCGTCGACACCGCCAAGCCCTTGGTTACCAGCACGGCCAGCTCAAAAGACCTCTTGAACGCTTTCCAGATCATGTTCGGTAACGACTTCGTGGTTCTTCCCGACATTCTCACCTCGCCGATCCCGGCCAATCAGGCCCCCTCGTGGATACCAGGCGCCTTCGCGCAGTCCTCCACCCTATCCGCTTCCGATCCTGCGGCTCCCTCGCGTTGGTTTACGCAACTCACATACGTCCGCCCGTCCATGGCCAGGCTTGATGCCGCGCTGAATCTTGCCCGAATCATCGGTGTCTCCAATGCATTCCTGCCCACCTTGCAGCTCGCACAATTGCGCATAACTGACAGCGACACTTGGCTGGGTCTACCCTTCGATCCGGCGAAACCGCCGGGCAAAGGCCGCGTCGCTTTTGAATGCTTTACACAAGGCGGCGACCCCACCAACGCCAGTACCTACGCCGGCCTCATGGTCGATCAGTGGGTCGAACGCATCCCCTCTCCACAAGAAAGGGCTGCCGTGGCTTTTCATTACGAAGAGCCAAAGGCCCGGCCACCGCAATCTTTGTTGCTGGCTGTTTGTCCCGACGAGAGTGAAACCTGGGAACAAGAACTCGTCCTGGCCATACTTCAAGAAGCCTTGGAACTCGCCAAAATTCGCACGGTCGACCTCGATAGCATCCAGAGAGTCGGTCAGATCTTGCCGGCTCTCTATTTTCCCCTGAACTTGCAAGGAGCCACTATCTCCGCAAACTTCGCCCTCCTTCAGGAGCTTCTCGGTGCCTAAACAAACTGTTGCAGAAGTCAGTCCGGGTTACCCGTCCGTCACTTCGTGGACCAGAATTGAGCCGCTGCCACGCGACGCGCTTATGCAGCGGAGCTTGCAAGCGCAAATCTGCGATCCCCTTTTCATGCTGGCTCGCCAGTTCCAGATGGGAGAGTTCCTGGGAGAGGACGCGGGCTCTCCATTCGATGCAAGCATGCTGGTGGAGTTCCGTACCGTCACCACCTATCGGCCCGGTGAGGATGACAGCAAGACCATCAAACTTGATAAGTTAGTGCCGATTGAGCCCCATGTGGAGCGCGAAGCAGTAGTTCTTCGTTTGCGTGGCTCGGTTCAGTTGGGTTTATATTTCGAGTCCCTCATTCTCCAGGGCATCAACCCGCCCGATAGCCTGATCAGCGCCTACCGCGCCTCTTTTCCTATTGGTGCTGCCCCGCCCGATCCTGGTTTGGCGCCCGTGGATGCGCTTACTTACCGTTCTCTTGTCGCTGGCAAAGTAACCGATGGCGTGGCTTTGTATCCCAGCGTTGTAGCATTTCTCCAGCAACAAACGCCGCGTCAGAACTGGAAGTGCGCCCTGCCAACTCTCAATTTACAGACGCCGCCACCTCCTCTGCCATCGGGGAGCGACACCCCAGCCATGCTGACAGTCTTGTGGGCTTTCGCATGTTACAGACAAGCGCTTTTCACCGAGCCTGCCAATGACTCGCCTTGGCAGTCCACGAAGCTTGACTACGATTTTGGGTTGGGCTCTCCCACTACAGATCAAAATCTCCTGCTGGCCTCCAAGGATTTTCCCGGTGGGCATGTGGATTGGTACTCCTTTTCCATGGATACTGCCGCAAAAAACGACGCAGCCACCAGCAATCCTGCCTCCGTCAACCCCGTTCCCTTCGATTTCCTGCCCAATCACGTCGTTTTTCGCGGCATGCCCGACTCGCGTTGGTGGAACTTTGAGGACAGCGTCACCGACTTCGGCCAGCTCGACGCTGATCATGTCGACTTAGCCAAGCTTCTGGTCATAGAGTTTGCTCTCAACTACGGAAACGACTGGTTCTCCGTACCTATACCGGTAACGGTCGGCCCCACGACGGATCCCTCCAATCCAGGCGCCTCGACAGATCCTTCCAATCCGCAGGGAACTCTGAGCCGCGTCCTCTCACTGGTAGTCACCGATACATTCGGCGTCCGAACCTTGATCCGCCCGGCCGAGCAAACACAAGTGAAGCCGGGCGAACGGCCCTGGTCCATGTTCAAACTTTCCGGAAACCATGCCCGCTCTGATTTTATTGCCCTTCTGCCGACTCTTGGAGTCGTCGACGACGCACCTGTCCTCGAAGACGTTCTTTTCCTGCGCGATGACATGGCCGCAATGGCGTGGGCCGTCGAGCATCATCTGCAGGGCGATTTGGATTCTCCCCTGGACGCACATGAGCTGTATTTGCAGACCGTGCAGCAAAAGCAGTATTCGGGCCCAACCTATACTCCGGGCGGACCAGAAATCTATTACACCATCGAGACGCCGCCGCCCTATAACTGGATCCCTCTGGTCCCGGTTCAGTCGCTCGAAGGCGCGCCCTATTTGCGGCGCGGCGCGCTGGCAATTCCCGATCCTTCGTCTACAAATGGATTCAAAACGCTGACCGCGGAAGCTCTCATTCTGGAGCCAAATAGTTCTTTCTTTTTTGTCGTCGACCACGCTGTTTCTCGTGCCGGGCGTCAGGTGTCGCGTTATTTTCGCCGCACCCGCTCTTTCGACGGTTCGACGTTGCTCTGGCTGGCCCGAAAATCCGGCATCGGTCGCGGGATGGGGTGGTCCGGCCTCCGTTTCGATCTGGTTCGCGACATTCCCAAGCAACCAACCGCTTGATCAACTCCGGACGCTCGCATCCACAGAATGGGTTCCCGCGGTTTGCGCGCGCGGCTATAATCTAATTGACTCCATGACCCGTCAGGTACAAATCGTCCTCGCGAAGAGCCCATCAGCCCAAGACGCACAGGGAACCGCGCGCCCCGGCTTGCTTCATCGGACGAAGCTCTTATTTGGCGGGCTGCTGTTGGCCGCAGTGGCTATCGCAATTCTCATACTTGCCGTGTTCCTGGGCTCCATCCTGGCTGCTGGTATCTTGATCATTTTGGTGATCGCTGTTGTGGCATCTACTCTGAAATCGACGATGCTCAAAGGCCGGAAATAAGATCTGTTTGCGGGCGGCTTTCTGAAAGCCGTAACGTTTTTCTTTTAGGCTGCGATTTTCCCAACCGCTGGGGACCGACTGACATTTAGGGTATACCGAACCAAGCCTCGGAAGGTCGAGGAAGGCGTAGAGACTGGATGGCGAGCATCCCGTTACGCGGGATGAAGGTACAGTCCGAATCTCAGCGAAAGCTGAGTCAGATCGCACCACCCGAAGGTCGTAAGTTCAAATCTGACCCCAGTAACCATTTCGTGATCCACAGGACCGGGACGTCAGCCTTGGGGTGGGCGGGGCTATCCACCGCATCGCGCGGGTCCTCGCCTGCTATCGTTTATTTCCCTAGCCAATCCCGAGGGTGCTGATAGGCGTGGGCGTGACCGGAGTATTGTCGAGGCGTGTCGATGATGACGGACAGCTAATTGTGCGCGAGTTGCTAGCCACATGACAAGGACATCCGGGACCTGATGGGGGCCCGGGACCTTTATATAGCGGAGGTCTACGACGTCGGGCGGGATGGCGCGACCTAAAAGCCCCACGGCCGGGTTTTCTACCTGGAACGCTGTAACGCAGTTCGCGTGCAATTTAAGAAATTCCGTTTCGTTCACTGAGAGCCGCCTTTCGATGGGCTTAATTCGAGAAACTGTTGACAGCGACTGCTTCCGTATTACAGATTTGGAAGACTGTCGCCAGTCTGGTGGTTTGCAAGACTTCCTGGAACCTACAGCCCAAGTTACACAGTTTGAGCGATGCGCCCTGGGCTTCTGCGCTCAAGTGTGCCGCGAATAATGTGCCCAGGCCCGCGCTGTCGATAGACTTAATGAGCTCCATGTTCACGACGATTTGTTTCTTTCCTTCGGCGATCAAGTTCTTCAATTTGTCACGCAGAGCATCTTCCTCGTCACCGAGCACGATGCGACCGTCGAGTGTTACAACCGAAGCTCCGTTCGTTTCGCTGTTGGTTATCTTTAGTGACATTGCGCGCCCCTTACTGCACTACCGGAAACCTATCAAGGGAACGGGATGAGAGGAAGACAGATGCCTACGAGTGTATGCGTGAGTGAAAGGCACCTGTAAGTAAGCGCGCAGTAGTTCTCGCGTCACCCATGATCGATACGAGAAGGGTAGCATTTACGAGATAACGAAACTGTTCCATATGACACAGTTTTGTTTCCGCTCGCCGCTTTCAAACCGCCTCCCTTTTTCTTCTGAAGCCATCCTGGAGTGTACACAACGGGACAGACACAAATCATCGCAGCGTTTAGCATCCTGTTGAGGCGCTCGCGTGCAACCTCAACCGCGGAAAAAAGTGGCTCGAGCATATAGAATCGAGGGGTCTATATTTCTGTATCGTTCGGCACCGAGAGGTCAATTCAAAGCGGAAAGATCGCTCCTCCCTGCGGAGCGGTGGTGGAGAATGGCCCTTGGGGCCCCGCTCTTTCTGCGGACACTACTTCGACTTGTTCTTGTCTGCCCCCATCGGCATAAGGGTCCTCCGATAACACTGCGCAAATCAGTCCCATCCAACGCAACTGGATGCCGACCTGTCGATGGCCGAGGAACCAACATCACTTGCCTGGATTGCGGTCAAAAATTTGCTTACAACTACAAGACTAGGCGACTGGTAGATTTCTGGGGCGTCCATGACACAGAAGCACTAGAAGAAGTTCGTCGGAGAGTTGATGGATTCTTTTCGCCTCTTCGACGTCTCGCGGTAAGGGTCGGCAGGCTAAATATGAAGATTCCGATGAGTCAGCTTTTCAGGTCCGTGAAGGGACCAAGCAAAGATCAAATACGCGAAGCCAGGTTAAATAACTGAGTTCAATTTGAAAAGTTTGCGACAGCGGCTGCTTCCGTATTGCAAACCTCGAAGACGGTCACCAGCTTGGTGAGTTGCAAGAGTTCCTGGAATTTTCTGCCTAGATTGCAGAGCTTAAGCGATGCTCCCTGGGTCTTCGCGCTTACCTGTGAGGCGACCAATGTCCCCAACCCCGTGCTGTCGATATATGTGATGTCGTCCATATTCAGGACGATCTGCTTTTTTCCTTAGGCGACCAAGCTCTTTAGGTTCTCACGCAAAGATTTGCTCTCCTCGCCGAGCACGATGCGACCGTCAAGCGTCACGACGGGAGTGCCGTTCGTTTCGTTGTTGGTTATCTCTAATGCCATGTCGTTACGCTCCTAGGTGCACTGACCATGCAGCCCCTTCCTTCACTCCTGTGAAGGTCCCGCTCTAACCCTTCCAAACGTATTTGCCACACGAGCAGGGGATCGTCTCCGTGGGTTCTTTCTTTTCCATGGGTTGCCGACAAACTGGACAATTCTTGCGCCACATATGAGTTGTCTCTTAGCTTCCGGGGCCGGGCTGCTAAAAGAGAGGCCTTCGCCCTTCAGCAGGTTAAATCAGTGCAAGCCAGAAAACTGTCCAATTAGCGACACCTCCGGTGCGATCAGGGGCGGAATGACTGCTAATCGTCTCGACTGGTGGCGCAAGCTTTTACTTTTTATCTAGTGGGATGAACAGTTTCGGGTAGGCGAGAACGATCATATCTACGAACGTGGAAGTGATTGCGCTACCGCATGCGGCTACTGCGTCACCGCCTTCGCCAGGATACTCACGTTCCAGTTCGGCTGACAATTGCTTGAGGAGGTTAACGTATGCGATATCGCCAGGAGGAGAAGGAGGCATGGCGGGCCAGACAGGCGTTCGAGCGCCCCAATTGTTTACGGTCGCGAGCCGTGGGACAACCGTAGAAAGTTGAGTCCACTTCGACCGTGTGAAAGTGTTCTGCGTAAAACCCGACGTAATCAGCTGATCGCATTCCTTTCGGATAGAGCACGCCGTCCCAACCTGAGGCGGTGAACGATGAGGTTCCGAGAAGGGTAGGTGGATGGTTCACGCCGAGAGTGTATCGAAGGTCCGTGGCGTATTGGGGCACGTGTCCGATTATCAGATAACCAGGGGTTGGCGGTTCCGCCGAGCAAGTCGGGTGCAAAATAACCTCCGAGTGGCCGACCACATCGGAGTTGACACTACTGTTGTTTGCGTTTTAGCGGTTTGCCAATCGCGAGCAGGAAGATGGCACTCTTACCCTTCGCATGCGGTGAAAAGAATTTAATTACATCATCGTCGAAGAAGGTCAGCCCGGTCGCACCTAAATGCTGGGTATACGCAGCCAGGTAGATTCTGCCGCCAATGACACCCGCCTCCAACTGGACGGCTCGGTATCCGCGGTTCCCATATCGCTCGAGGATGCGTTTTAAATCGGCCAGAAAGAAGATGTCCACACAGGCGTCCGCCGGCAGCTCCTGCTCCAGACCAAGGTGATGGGCCTCGGCGCGGAATTCCCCCTCCTTCAAAACCTCCAGCGTGTTGAGCTCACGCCTCACGAAGTATGCGCCCGGGTTGAGTCCCTGCACCGAATGCACGATCAGGTAGAGATCGTTAAGCTGCCCCTGCCCACCCGGAGGCTCAAGGAAATCAGCTGGAAGACCTCGCGTGGCATAGTCGAGAATCGTAGAAAGTTGTGCCAGCGTAATGGACGTCGTCTTATCGAACGTTCGGGTAGAACCGCGGCGCAGGATCACCTCCTCGATCGTGTCCTTCGATTGTTCTTCTTCCGGCTGGCGCGGGAGGCGAACTGCCTCTCCCGCCAAGACGGAAGATGGGAGGACTGGTGGCTTGCCGCGCCAAAGATTTACTTCCTCTGGGGACTCAAGTGAAGACTCGTTGTGTATCGCGAGCATGGCGGCATATTCGACCTCACCCTCAGAAAGAGGGATGGTCTCAAGGCCAAGCGCGGGAACCTCTCTCGCCGCCGGCAGCGAACTCTCCGAAGTGCGCCCGATCGGTACGAGGCAGAAGGAAACCTCACGTCGCGTATCCAGATCAAGTAGGCGGTTCACCTCCGCGTCCACGAACCCGAGCACGATCTCAGCCGACAGCCCTGAAGCCGCGGAGACGGCCAGCAGATTTGCCAGCAGGGTGCCGTTGTCCCAGCCGAAATGGCGATAGGTGCGCGCCTGGTACTTCCAGGCGTTCCGCCAGTAGATCCCGGTGCAGATGATCGTGGCGGGAGCGTGAGTCACTGCAGGTTCCATCACCGTTGCCTGAGCCAGGTTTCCGCGAAAATTACCCTTCCGCAGAAGCCGTAGCGATACATCCGCCGGATTAAAGTGATACACGCCGGCATCCAAGCCCGGGAGATCGCCAGCCACAACATACAGTTCGATCTCGTAGAGAGCTCCGGTGCAAGCAGCGGCGCGAAAGTAGATTTCTCCAAACGGATATGCGCGCTTTTTGGTAATCCCTGCCGAGAAATAAAGGAGCCGCATCAGGTCCTGAACGCCAGGGACCGAATCAGCCCGTGACCGAGGCACTCGTCTTGAGATTGCGAAGAGCGCGGCCACCCCTGTTTGCGGCACGTCCCGCGGAAGTGGAAGAGGCTCTATCTTTGGGTAGATTTTAAAAGGTAGTGGGCGATTCGCCCAGTCCAGGAAGTAAGGACGGTTACGAACACTCCAGTAGGAGTGCTTCGTGCTATCGTGATACTTCCAAGCTGCCTGGATTTCACGGTTGTTCATCGGCCTGCTACGCCAGACTAGCACTTGTAGATACCACGGGCGCATTGGAGTAGGCCATCACCTGGGTAAGACCATAAGAAGTCGCAAGGCCGTCCAGGGAGCAGGGAGCCGGTGACGCTCGTGCCCCATGTGCGCGGAGCCTGATTGCCCGTCCCGGCATTCGCGACGGAAGGACATCCTGCGGTCAGTTGCCAAATGGGAGCAGAGATGAAAGCCTTTCCATTTGGCAACCACTGCGAGGTAGTACACCCGGAATGCGAATCGCTTCGGAGCTTGTGATCCAAGACCAGAGAACTCGGAAGGAATCCATACGCCCGATTAGCGCTGCCAGCTCAACCGGTCGACGCCTAGCCAGGGCAGCGTTTCTCGTTGATCTAACCTTAGCGAGCGATTCCGGCCTTTTTTCAATGTAAGTGTGGTTCGCCTTGAGTGTTGCGTCGACCTATTGAGACCACCGCGTTTATCAGGCATATAGATTGGCTCCGCGCACATACGACCGAGTCGAGGTTGAGATAGCGAGTGGCCAAACGTTTCTCAGAACTGTCCAATTCGGAACAGTCCTGGCGAAATGCAACGGGTACAATAACACTCTCACTCCAGCCCGCAGGGCCCGCGAAGCGAATCTTACAATCGCGACAAACAAGGAGAATCGATGAAGAGAATTTGGATATCGTGTCTAATCGGCTTGCTTTCACTAGGGAGCGCCGCGTGGTCGAAAGCCCAGACGACCGGCGGAACTGAGAAAGCTGTAACTGCGCTCGAACAACAGTGGCTTCAGTCACAAAAGACAAACAATCCTGACCTGGTTGCCCCGTTATTGGCCGACAAGTTCGTGAATACGGGGAATGATGGGAAAGTTACCGACAAGGCCGAAACGCTGGCGACCGCGAAAGCCACCAAATACGACAGTGCCGAGTACGACGATGTCAAGGTTGCGGTATTTGGCGATACCGCCATCGCGACAGGCGGCTTCACAGCTAAGGGCACGGACCCGTCGGGAAAGCCTCTCGACACTCGTGAGCGCTTTACTGACACATGGGTGAAGATGCCGAGCGGTAAGTGGCAATGCGTGGCGAGTCACGG